>JGI12269J14319_10002593_pt1 | contig 17335 bp, 11 predicted proteins | sample PeaSoiSIISIP2007_FD_14319 | JGI IMG/M metagenome (IMG submission 14319) | reverse complement strand
GCATTCCCGCATGGTTAAAAATGTGAAAATGCGCACCGTGAATGAGTTACTGTTTGGTCTGAGCGTCCAGCCACTTCTTCAGCTTTGGTTCTTGCTGGCCGCGCAATTCAATGCATCCGTTGATGCGCTCCTGCGAGTGCGACTGCGCGCCGGAGGAGGCGGAAACGGAGTGAGAGGCGAAGAACTTCCTGACTTCATCGCGGCGTTCCTCGGTGCAGAAGTTGCCGGTGGCGCTGACCAGCCTGCTGCCTGACTCGGTGGTAAGTTGGGCACGCACAGCATCCCAGTGGCCCTCAATGAATTTCCAGGTCTGTTCACGGTTGGCGTCGCTGCCCAGCGCGTCCGCAAACAGATAGGCCACGTCCTGATTGCGCACTTTGCCGGAAACGAAGTAATTCAGCGCGCGATCCAGCAGGGTGGGATCTTCAAAGCGCTGTAACTGGTGCAACGCGCCCTCCTGTAACTCTGGATTGGCTGAAGTCTCAAAGATATTTTGTAACTCGTTGAAGAGAGCAGCGTCACCGTTGCTGGCGGCGATGGCCAAGGCCGATTTGCCAAGAGAGGCATCCACGGAACTCGCGTCCGCCAGATATTTCTCGGTAATTTGTTTGGCCTGGGCAATGACTGCGGGGTCTTTGCCGTACAGTCCAAGAATGGAGAATAACTTGGCACGTAACTCGCGCGTGTTATCGGAATCAGTGGCTGTCGGAGCGCTGAGTTTGGCGAGTTCCGGCGCGAAGTTGGCGCGAATCCATGTGGAAAGCCTGGCCTTCTCCGCGGGCGTGGCGGCAATCTGGACGTAGATAGCCCTGAAGCCGGAGTCGGGAATGGAGGCACGAATGACTTCGGGGCTGGCCTTGAGCGCGTTCTCAATCACTTCAGCGTTTGTATCTGCTTTGACCGCGGCGATCAGGTCGAGATCACTACCGACGGAAGCCTTGTTTGCGTGTACCTGCGCCCACTGGTCACCCAACAGGATGATGCGCTCGTCAGGCGTGAGTGAGGTCTCCACATTGGTCACAAGAGACTCATAAACACGGCGCGAATAGCTGGCGCGATAGTACCCTTTTCCGCCCGCGTTGGCGAAGAGCAGCGCATTTTCAGGCGCATCCAGTTTGGATGCGGAGGGAGTGAGAACCTCGCACTGCTGGCTGGCCGCACTCTTGAAGCAAACGGGAAGCGTCCACGCCTGCGCGGTTTCTACTGTAACTCCGGGGTTAAGAAAGAAGCGCTTCTGCTCAATGGAAACTTTGCCGTTGACCGGATCGCCAACGGCGAGAACCGGAACGCCGCGCTGAGTTACAAGGCTCTCCATGATCTTATCCACGGGCTTGTGACTGTTGGCAGTTTGCGCGCCCCAGAAATCCTCGGCGGTGGCATTGCCGTAAACGTGCGCGGCCAGATAGTTATGCACGCCCTGACGAAAGGTATCTTCGCCCAAGTAATTCTCGATCATTGAAAGCACCGCGCCAGCCTTCCCGTAGGCGATGCCATCGAACATCTGACTGATCTCGTCGGGCGTATCTGCGCGGGCGCGGATGGGGCGCGTGGTGGGCTGTGCATCCAGGCTCAGAGTATCCTGCAGGTCACCGGCCACGGTCTGATCCATATTCCACTCAGGATGCAGAACGCCAGCGGCCTTGGTCTCCATCCACGTGGCAAAGCCCTCGTTGAGCCACAAGTTATCCCACCACTGCATAGTGACCAGATCGCCAAACCACTGGTGGGCCATCTCGTGAGTAATGACCAATGCGACTTCTTTTCTGTCGTGAACGGTCGCGGTCTTTTCGTCCAGCAGGAGGTCGGTTTCACGATACGTGATGGCACCGAAGTTTTCCATTGCGCCGGCTTCAAAGTCTGGCAGCGCGATCAGATCGAGTTTCTTCAGCGGGTAGGGAATTCCGAAATATTGATTGTAATAATGCAGAGTTTTTTCAGCGACGCCGAGTCCATAAGGAGTGAGCGCGACCTTGTCCGGCGTGGCGCAAACGCGAATGGCGACGCCGTCCGAGGAGCCGGAGGAGCACTTGAAGTCACCGACCAGAAAGGCTACCAGGTAAGTGGACATTTTCGGCGTGGTGGCAAAGGTTACAGTGTGCTTTCCAGAGGTGGTAGCGGGTGCATCTGCGATTAACTCGCCGTTGGAGATGGCGGTATCGCCCGCGTCGATGGTCAGCGAAACGTCATAAGTGGCCTTGAAGGCCGGTTCGTCAAAGCAGGGAAAGGCGCGCCGAGCATCAGTGGATTCGAATTGCGTGACCGCGTAGTTGCGACGCGCGGTCTTGGAAAGATAGAAGCCGCGCAGTTCGCCATTCAAGATACCGGTATAACTGATCGATAACTTGGCCGGTCCGGCGGGAAGCTTTTCATCGAAGGAGAAAGTGACCTGTTCCTTGTTCTTGTCCAGAGAGACGTCCGCATTGATGGTTTTACCATTGACGATGGCGGCGACGCTCTGGAAGGCGATTTCAGCGGAGTTCAAAGTGATGTGCTTCTCGGACTTGGAGAGAGTTACATCGATGGTTTCAACGCCGGAAAAAGTGGCGGCCTTCAGGTCAGGAGTCAGCGAGAGCGTGTAATGATCGGGGCGAACCGTATCTGGAAGGCGCTGGGCATGAAGCAGTGCGGCTGAGGAAACAAAGACTGTGACAGCGACTGCGGCGAAAAAAGTAGCGCGCAAAGTGGAAGGAATATTGCAGATGATTTTCATAAAGTCCTCGAAGAGTGAAGCAACTAATCCGATGAATTCTTTCTGGGGCGCATGGAGTCGAGCAGCATCATACACGCACCGACGACGACGGCCGAATCAGCGACGTTGAAGTCCGGCCAGTGATAACTGAAGATATGAACCTCAATGAAATCGACTACGGAACCGTAGGCGATGCGATCATGCATATTGCCCATGGCACCGGCAAAGATGAGCGCCAGCGCGACGGAAGTGAGGGTGAAGCGATTGCCCAGCTTGATGAGCGCAATGAGCACGGCCAGAGCGGCGACGGAGGAAAAAGCAACCAGCCCCCAGCGCACCGCGTGAGGCGAGGCGGAGTTGGCGAAGAGCGAAAAGGCCGCGCCCTCATTGGTCCAATGCGTGATGCGCAGCACCTTGGGAATAACCGGAATTGCCCCGCCCATGGGGATGCGCAGCATGACCCAGGCCTTGGTGAGGCGGTCAATGAAGACGATCAGCGCGGAGAGGCCAAGCAGCCAGGGCAGACGGCGCGGAGAGGAAATGGTCATGGTTGGCCCTTCTTGTGAGAGTGAGGACAGATGGTATTCGAGGTATCCCAGGTCTCAAAATCGAGACCTGGGATACCCATGGTTGCGGAAACGCTCACTGAGCGGTCTCTGTGGGCGGCTCGATCTTCATAGCGGTCAGAGCGTCCGAGCAGCGTGTGCAGACGTTCTGCCAGATGCCGTAGTTGGTGACTTCAGGCATGAAGTTCCAGCAGCGCGCGCACTTGTGGCCGGTGGCGGGCAGAGCTGTGATTTGTAACTCCTGCCCTGCAACCACGGTCACTTTCGAAACGTTCACGATCTCTTTCAGTCCGGCTGCATGGCGCTGTAACAGAGTTAATTGATCGCCGCTGGCGGCAATCTCCAACTCCGCTTCCAAGCCCTTGCCGATGCGCTTGGCCTGACGCGCCTCTTCCAGCACACGCAGCGCAGCATCACGCACGGCGAAGATCTGCTTCCACTCTTCCAGTAACTCCGTTGGGTTTTGCGAGAATACTTCTTCTGGCTTGGGGAACTGCGCCAGGTGCACACTGATTTCGCGGCCTTCGACTTTGGGCAGATACTCCCAGACTTCGTCGGCGGTAAAGCTGAGGATGGGCGCAACCAGCCGCACCAGAGCCTCGGCGATCTTCCACAGCACGGTCTGCGCAGAGCGGTGTTCCTGACTCGTCGGCGCGAAGGTATACATGCGATCCTTGAGCACGTCGAGATAGAAGTTACTCAGGTCAGCGACGGCGAAGTCATTCAGGGCGTGATAGACGCGATGAAACTCGAAATCCGCATACCAGCCGAGGATATTTTCAGTCAGTTCGCGGGTGCGGGCCAGCATATAGCGATCCAGCGGCAGTAACTCCGCTTCAGCTACTTGATCACGCGCTGGTTCAAATCCATTCAAGTTACCCAGCAGAAAACGGAAGGTATTGCGCAGTTTGCGATAGATCTCCGCGCAGCGCTGCATGAGGTTCTCGCTGGCGGCCATATCTTCGCGAAAGTCGATGGAGGCAACCCATAGGCGCACAATTTCGCCGCCCAGGCGGTTGGCAATATCGACTGGATCGACGCCGTTGCCCAGCGACTTGCTCATCGCGCGGCCCTGCTCGTCCAGCGTCCAACCGGCCGTAGCTACGTGCGAGTAAGGCGCACGGCCACGCAGAGCAACGGAGGTCAGCAGAGACGAGTGGAACCAGCCGCGATGCTGATCGCCACCTTCCAGATACAGCACTTCGGTGCCCTGATTCTTCTGGAAGGACGAGTAAGCAGGCTGTAACTCAGGGTCACTCTCAGCGACTGCAAACCAACTGGTGCCGGAGTCGAACCAAACGTCGAGAATGTCCTTTTCCTTGCGAAATTCCCTCGATCCGCAATCGGCGCAGGCCGCGTCGGCAGGCAGCAGAGCGGAAATTTCCGTGGTGTGCCATGCTTCAATGCCGTCGCGCTCCAGTAACTCGGTAATGCGGCGATTCAATGCGGGATCGAGGATCGGCTTGTTGCATTTTTCGCAGAGGAAGACCGCGATGGGTACGCCCCAGATGCGCTGGCGGCTGATGCACCAATCGGGGCGGGTGGCGATCATATTGGTGATGCGTTCCTTGCCCCAGGCCGGATCCCAAACCACTTTGTCGATCTCTTCAATGGCCAACTGACGGAAGGTCGTCTCGGAGTTATCCGCGCGCTTCACCGGAGTTTCCATGCCGATGAACCACTGCTCGGTGGCGCGATAGATGACAGGCTTGTGGCAGCGCCAGCAATGCGGGTAAGAATGCTCAATATCGCTGCCGGAGAGCAGCGCGCCGCTCTCTTCCAGAATGGCGATGATGATGGGATTGGCGGCCCAGACCTTCTTCTCCTCGAAGGCGGGCAGAGCGCTGTGATTCCAGGCGGTGGGGTCCACATGCACGTGGCCGGCAGCATCCACGCGACAGGTAAGGTCCAGCCCGTAACGCTGGCCGGTATAGAAGTCGTCCGCGCCGTGCGAGGGGGCGGTATGGACCGCGCCAGTGCCGGTATCGGCAGTGACGTAATTGGCGTTGACGCCGAGAATGCTGCGATCCAGGAAGGGATGCTGGAAGGTCACGCGCTCCAGCTTGCTTCCCTTGAAGCGGGCCAGCTCGACCGGCGCTTCCAGCTTGCAGGCGGCGACGACCGAGGCCGATAACTCAGCGGCGACGATATAAACTTCCTCGCCCACTTGCAGCGCGACGTACTCGAAATCGGGATGAAAGGCGACGGCCATGGACGCGGGCAGGGTCCAGGGGGTGGTGGTCCAGATGATGGTGGAAACCTGCTTGCCAGCGAGCGCGGCATCAATCGCAGCGGGCTCCGAGGTGAGCCGGTAGCGCACATAGACCGAGGAACTGGTGTGCATGGCGTATTCGACTTCGGCCTCGGCCAGCGCGGTGCGGTCGTGAATGCACCAATAGACCGGCTTCAGGCCACGATGCACGAATCCCTTCTCCAGAAAGCCGTAAAAGGCCTCCAGCGTGCGCGCTTCATAGTCGCGGGCCATGGTGCGATAGGGCTTCTGCCAGCGGCCAAAGCAGCCGATGCGCTCGAATTGCGAGGTTTGCAGGTCCACGTATTTCTGCGCGTAGGCGCGGCAGGCCTCCAGCACGGCAGGAGCGGGCATCTCCAGCTTTTTGCGGCCCAGTTGCTCGTCCACCTTGATCTCGATGGGCAGGCCGTGGCAGTCGAAGCCGGGAACGAAGGGAGCATCAAAGCCAGCCATAGTCTTGGACTTGACGACAAAGTCCTTGAGGCCCTTATTGAGGGCGTGGCCCAGGTGAATCGGCCCATTGGCGTAGGGGGGGCCATCGTGAAGCAGAAACGCAGGGCGGCCCTGGCCAGCCTTGCGCAGCTCGGCATAGAGATCGATCCCGGCCCACTTGGCCAGCCGAAGTGGCTCATTATGCGGCAGGTTAGCCTTCATGGGGAAATCGGTTTTCGGCAAACTTAAGGTCGCCTTCAACTCCGGCGCTGAGGACATTGTGACTCCCTGTTCTGGTGCAAACTTGTTCATTTGTTAGTGTAAATGGCCGAGCGCGAATTTCTTGCGTGACTACGGCGTCCGCCGTCCGTCTATTGGTTATGGGAGGTTGGACCCAATGGTTTATGGAACTTTGGAGCGCGCGGTCCTTCCCGGCAAGACAGACGAGGGCTTGGTAACGCATAATAATGGGATGGGTCAGGGAACAGAAGCGGCTGCACCCGCGCACCCGCGGGCCGACCAGCCCAACGAGATTATGCCAAACGAATTGCTCATCCAGCCAGAAACGGACTCCCAGGCTGTAGCGGCCCTTACGGGAGGCGTAGAACTCGACGTTCGATTTGGCGTACCCGCGAAGGAAAAGCCCCTCTGGATTGACCTTTATGAGAGCTTCCTCGACGTTTTCTTTCCGGTCAAGCTGCCCCCGCTGGAACTGACCTCAACGCCGATTCCTGTGCCGGACCGCATGGCCGTCAAGGCCAATCCGTACGCCTTTGGAACCGCCGCCATCATCAATGGATCAATTCTGGCCATTCTGCTGGCCGTGGGCGTGGGCAAGGTGATCGAGCAGCAGAAAAAGAACAATCTGACGATTACGCCGGTCGATGTGAGCGAGTTCAAGTCCCAAAAGGTGGAGCAGATTGCGCACGGCGGCGGCGGCGCGCCAGACAAGGCACCTCCGATTCAGGGCAAGGTTCCCCCGCGTATGCAGGCCATCGACATGAAGCCCAAAATCGATCAGCCTGCGCTGCCTTCCATTGATGTCGCAAAAGACATTACCATCCCCGACGATTCCAAACTGCCCAACTTCGGCATGGCCAAATCATCGAACGTCAAGGTGGCCTCCGGCGGCAACGGCAGTGGTTTTGGGATGGGATCAGGCCACGGCAACGGATATGGGGATGGTTCCGGCGGCGGCACTGGTGGCGGCGTCTATCGGCCCGGCGGCGGCGTTTCCGCTCCGGTGCTGCTCCGCAGCGTGGACGCAGAGTTTTCCGAAGAAGCGCGGCGCAACAAGTACCAGGGCATCGTGCTGGTCAACGTGATCGTCGATGCGCAGGGAAATGTGCAGAATCCACGCGTGGCGCGCTCGCTGGGCATGGGCTTGGACGAGAAAGCGGTCGAGGCGGTGCTGAAGTACAAGTTCAAACCCTGCCGCAAGGACGGAATGCCGGTATCCTGCACCGTGCCCATCGAGATCGACTTCCACATTTACTGAGTGATTGGTTTGCAACATACGGCGGGGCGCTTCGGCGCTCCGCTTTTTTGCGTGTGCCTATTGAGCCTCCAGCAAAACCTCATCGACGAAAGACAGTTTTGCAAGAGTTCCCTGGTGAGAAGTTTGCTTCGCCTGTTTGCTTGATGAGAAGTCCTGTAACAAGGGCACGACTTTAGTCGTGCCGAAACAGCTAGATTGATTTTGGCCTTTAGGCCCTGCCAATGCTGTTGCGGCTTTCTGCCCGATGCTGGAAACCTTATCAACGTGAACAAAATGCCGTTTTGCGGACAATCGTTACAATCCAGAGGTTGAAATGAATTTTGCAAGAGGCTCTATTGATCCAGAAACAAGTGGTCAGTGGGCAGAGATCAGTTTCATGCGCGGCGGGTCGGAAACACAGGTGGGGAACTGGAAAGAAAAGGGTGGTGGCACTCGTTCATAATTTTTCAGATCAATAAAAGTGAGTGCGCGGATTGGAAAATCGCGTTCAAACAGCGCAGTCTCATCCCCAAAAAACTTGCGGCCGCAGGCTGGTGAGCCTGCGGCCGTGAGCCAACAACGGGCTTTTCCCGGCTGTGAGGTCCCGGAAAAGCATCAGTGCGAGGAAAAAAGAAGCAGAGGTAAAATAGGCGCTTCGAACTCCGCCTCTCGAACATACCGGTAAAACGCTTCACCTGCGCCATTCACATGAGAGCGAATGAATTTTCATTGTACTACTCACGCCGGTGGTTTCCAAATATTTATGGCGGTTTTGGCAGAGCGTCGGCTCAAGTGGGGAACTCTCCGTTTCCTTTTTCAGGAGCGGAGAGTTCTCGGTTTTCGTGACGCACCCTATTGCGCGGAGGCCTGCGTCGTAGCCACGTTGGTCAGCAACTGCACCTCGACGCGGCGGTTCTGCTTGCGGCCTTCGGCGGTGGTGTTCGGCGCTACTTCCTTATCCTTGCCGATGCCGATCAGATAAAAGCGACGCGCTGGAACGGCATACTTCGAGGCCAGATACTGCACCACGGCATCGGCGCGGCGCTGGCTGAGGTCGTAGTTGTACGCCGCCGAGCCGGTCGAGTCGGTCCCGCCCGTCACTTCCAGAATGTACCCCTTGGCGGCGGCTAGTTGCGCGGCAAATGCATCCAGTTGCGCCCGGTCTTCCTTGGTCAGCACCGTTTTATCAAAGCCGAAGGTCACTGAAACCGTGCCCACTGCCTTGTAGCTGTCCAGTCCCTTGACTACGCTCTCCAGCGAGTCGGCGCGATGCACCGCGTTATTGGCGGCCTGGTCGGCATCGGCGGCTGCCTTGGCCGCATCGGCCGCGTTATGCCCGGCCGCATCCGCCGCGCCCTGTGCCTGCTTGATCCCGGTCTGCGCGCGATCATCCACATCGCGAAGCTGGCGATTGTTAGCTGAGGTCTTTTCTCCCAACTGATCGGTGCGCTCCACCAGCGGCTCAGTCTGGCTGCGCACGTAGTTCTTGGTCGCGCATCCCGTCGCGCCCATCGCCACCAACGCCGTTGCCAGTCCGAAAACTTTCCATTGAATCGTCTTCATCGGTTACCGCCTCCTTCGCCACTCTCCTCAGCCGCAGCAGTCCTGCCAAGGGAGCTTTTTCATTGAATTTAGAATGCATTTCAGCAGCCAAACTGGCGACGTGCGGCAACCCGTACAAAACAGGCGCATTAATCCACAAAGGTGGTCCCGCTGCCAGTTGCGGAACCGCGTAATTTTTACACGATGTGGGAACGAAAGACCGGCCATGACCCCGGAAATGCCAGGGGAATCGCATTTGAATTTTGTGGAAGCAATGAAGGGTACGGGCATCAGCCGGTACATAAACGGTACAAAATCAACGGAGCTTTAGAGGCTGCGGAAAAAGGATTGAATCCAAGCAGCGTGGACAGGGGGAGATGAGCAGGGGCTGAAGCCCATCGTTTTTTTCCTTGCATTTGTGGCCCGGCTAAAGCCGTGCCCTGGTTACAGAACCCATCATAGAGCACGTTACGCGGACTTCTATCGAGTTTTCCCGCAGCCTGTAAAGCCCGTCCCCTTCAACAATCAAAATGCAATTCCCCTGCCGGAAATGCTCCTCCACCTTTCGATGGAAGCCGACGCACACCCGCTCCTGCTACCGTTCAACTGTTCTCGCAACTTCCCCAGAACGTCTGTGGAGAACCTGATTCCGGAGATCACCGCGCCATGCCCAGAACTGCGCCCCCTTTTGCCCGCCGCTCTTTGCTGGCCGCTTCGCTTTTGCTCTTGGCCCTCCCCTGCCTGCTGCGCGCAGCCTCTGAACCCGATGCTACAGAGCTTTTCAGCCCCTCGGCGACGAGCGCGCCCACCGCGCCCCTCGGACCGGCTTACGCGCCCGCGACGCACATCACCGGGCCCACCACCGCCTTTCACGACGCCACTGCCGCCAAGTACCACTACTTCTTTGGCAAAGAGTCGCCCTTTCTGCCTTCGAACGCCACCAGCGCCAATGGGCAGTTTTTCAGCCCCAAGAGCTTTCCCACTGCGCAGTACTGCGGCCATTGCCATCAAGAGGCTTACAAGCAGTGGCGGCAATCGGTACACTCCAACAGCTTCCGCGCCCCCTGGTATCTGAAGAACGTGAATATGCTCATCGACGAGAAGGGTGTGCAGTATTCGCGTCACTGCGAGGGCTGCCATAACCCCGTGGCGCTGCTCTCCGGCGATCTATCGCAGGGGATGCCCAAGAAGCGCCCTTTCGAGGATGAGGGCCTCACCTGCTCGGTTTGCCACTCCATCGTCTCCACCAATACCACCGGCACGGGCAGCTACATCATGGGCACGCCCGCAGTGCTGGTCGATGAGGCGGGCGCGCCCATCACCCGCCCCGTTGCCGATGCGGAGATTCTGGCGCACCTGGATCGCCACTCCGCCGCCGTGATGCGCCCCCTCTACAAGACGCCGGAGTTCTGTGCATCCTGCCACAAGGCCGCCATCCCCCGCGCACTGGACGATTACAAGTGGCTGCGCGCCTTCTCGGTCTACGACGAGTGGCAAGCGGCCAGCTTTACCAAGCAGTCGCCGCTGCCCTTCTACCGCAAGGACTCCGTTTCCACCTGCCAGACCTGCCACATGAAGCGCGAGCCGCTGGAAGCCAATGCAGGCCGGGAGCCGGGCGCAAAAGACGATCAATTTGCCTCGCATCGCTGGTTGGGCGGCAATACGCTCATGCCCCAGTACTACAAATTCGACGAGCAGGCGGAAAAGCTGGTCGCCTTCCTGCGCAATAACGTGCTCAATATCGATATTTTTGCGCTGGAAAAGGAAAGCGCGGCGGCCACGGCGACCGACCAGGTGCTGGTTGCTCCGCTGGGTCTGACTAGTTTCTCGCTGGCACACGCCGAGACGCTGGTGGCTGACGTGGTGATTCAAAACAAGGGCATCGCGCACTCGCTCATCCCTGAGCAGCGCGACTTTTACGAGGCCTGGGTCAACTTCACAGTCAAGGACAGCGCCGGAAAGACGCTGGTGGAAAGCGGCTTTTTGCAACCCGACGGCGCGCTGGACCCTTCGGCCCACTCCTTCACCAATCGCCTTATCAATACCAAAGGCGAGCTGAACGACCTGCACCAAATCTGGCACAATCGCGTGCTGGCCTATAACAATGCGCTGCAATCGGGCCGCTCGCAATTGGTTCGTTACCGCTTCCGTCTGCCCCAGGAAATCTCCGGCCAGATCACGCTTACCGCCGCCGTCAAGTATCGCCGCTTCAATCAGCATTTTGTTGACTACGCGATGAACCAGAAGCGCTACGCGCTGCCGGTGGTGGAGATTGCGCAGCAGACGCGTGTTTTTGTGATTGGCGAGAATAATCCGCAGCCGACCGCCGCTCCACTGGCCAACGAAAATCCGCAGTGGATGCGCTGGAACAACTACGGCATTGCCCTCTTCGATGCGCAGCAGTATCAGGCCGCGGTACACGCCTTTGAACGCGTGGCGGCGCTGCGCCCGGACTACGCGGATGCCTTTACCAATATGGCGGTGGTGGAGATCTCCTGGGAAAAGTACGACGACGCCAAGGGCAATCTGGCCAAGGCGCTGGCCTTGCTGCCTGCCGATCCGCGCGCCCTCTATTATCGCGCGCTGGTGGAGCGCAATGCCAGCCAGGTGCATGAGGCCATCGCCGACTTTGAAGCCGTTCTGGCCAAGTATCCGCGCTCCAAGGATGCGCTGCGCGAGCTGGGCTACTCCTACTTTCAGCAGCACGATTACCCCGCCGCGCGCGATGCCTACGAACGCCTGCAAGCCATTGACCCAGACGATCTGGCCGCGCATTATCAGCTCGCGATTCTTTATCGCCGCCTGGGCGACAAGCAGAAAGCCGCCATCGAGTCCGCCAAATTCGCCGATCAGAAAGACGACCCAACGGCCAGCACCTACGCGCTGGAGTTCCTGCGCCGCCATCCGGAAGTCGCGGGCGAATCCGTCGTCTGGCACACCCACGACCTCACCGGCGACCCGGTCAAAAAGCCCGCCAAGATCGAGTATCAGTACATTCCCGGCGCTGGCTTCTAACCCATTTTGTAGCGCCGACCTCCCGGTCCACGCCCGCCTCACAAATGACGGAAATCCACGCTTCCTCTATCATCGATACAGGAACCACGATGCCTCCCTGCCTTCAGGACCAACTCGACGAGATTACCGCCAATACCCGCCAACTGGTGCAGGCTGACCGCTTGGCCGTCGGCGAGCGCGCGATTACCGAGCTGTTCCTCACCGCCATCGAGGAAAACATCCTGCCGGTCGGCGCGCAGGCTCCAGAGTTTGCGCTGAACGACGCGACCGGCCGCCTCATCCGCGTAGACGATATGCTGGCCCTGGGTCCGCTGGTGCTCAAGTTCTTTCGCGGGCGCTGGTGCTCGTATTGCGTCACCGAGCTGGAAGCATGGCGCAACCTATACGGGCAACTGCGCGAGCACGAGGCTCTGATGGTTGCCGTCAGCCCCCAGACCGAGCGGCAAAGCGACTTCATGGCCGACCAGCACCGCCTTCCCTTCCCCCTGCTGCGCGACCCCGGCTGCGCGCTGGCCGAGCAGTTCGGCCTGGTCTACACCGTCCCCGAATACCTCCGCGCGGACTATCTCTCCATCATGGTCAATCTGCCCTTCATCAACGGCGAACCAAGCTGGCGTCTGCCCTTGCCTGCAACCTACGTGATCGCAAAAGATCGCAAGATCCTCTTCGCCGAAGCCCACGCCGACTTCCGCGTTCGTCCCGAGCCGCAGGAGGCGCTAGGCTCGCTCTTCGGCCACCAACTGAAGTAGTTTCTTCAGGACCGGGCCGGAGCGCAATAATTCCCAGCCACGCAGCTTTTTTTCGCGCCCCGGTTCCTTCCCCGCCCAAAAATCTGTAAAGATAGGAGTGCTATGACGAACTCCACTTCTTCAAAAGTCTTTGCCGACCGCATCGGTCGGATCGAGGTTTCCGCAACCATGGCCGTGGCCGCGGAAGCTGCCAAACTGCGTGCCCAGGGTGCCAACCTGGTGGATTTTGGTGCTGGAGAGCCTCATTTCTCCACCCCCCGGCACATCAAGGACGCCGCCATCGCCGCCATTGACGCCAACTTCACGCGCTATACCGTCGTTCCCGGCATCCCGGACGTGCGCAAGGCCATCGTCGATCGCCACGCCGCCGACTTCGGCTCCGACTACGACATCTCCGAAGCCATCTTCACCACCGGCGGCAAGCTGGCCCTCTTCAACACGCTGCAAATCCTCGTCGATCACGGCGACGAAGTCATCCTGCCCGTTCCCTACTGGGTCAGCTTCAAGGACATCATCCAGTACGCTGGCGGCAAGGTCGTTCTGCTGGAAACCAGCGAGGCCGAGAGCTTCCGCATCACCGCCGATGCCATCGAGAAGGCCATCACGCCCAAGACCAAGGCCATCATTCTCAACTCGCCGTCCAACCCCGCCGGTTCCGTGGTCAGCGCCGAAGACCTGGAGCGCATCGTCCACCTGGCCCACGAGCGCGGCATTTATCTGCTGCTGGACGAGTGCTACGTCTACCTGAACTACGCGGGCAAGCCCGTCAGCGGCGGATCGTTCACCTGGGCAAAAGATCACATCGTCGTTCTCGGCTCGCTCTCCAAAACCTACGCCATGACCGGCTGGCGCGCGGGCTTTGCGTTGGCTCCGAAGGCAGTGACCGCGAACCTCAGCAAGCTCCAGTCACAGTCCACCTCCAACGCCACCAGCTTCGTCCAGAAGGCCGCCATCGCCGCGCTCTCCGGCTCCCAGCAGTGCGTTGCCGAGTTCCGCGCCGAGTTCATTGACCTGCGCGACTACATGCTCGCCAAGCTTGCCGAGATTCCCGGCGTCACCTGCACCAAGCCGGAAGGCGCGTTCTACGTCTATCCCAACTTCAGCGCCTACATCGGCAAGGCGGGCATCAAGTCGGCCACTGATCTGGCCACTCGCCTGCTCCACGAAGCCCACGTCGTCACCGTTCCCGGCGAAGCCTTCGGCACCAGTGAGCACATCCGCATCTCCTACCCCGTAACCAAGCAGAACATCGACGAAGGTACGCGGCGCATCAAGGAATTTGTTACCAAGCTGTAAGTGTTTTTATGTAACTCAGAGTTACCAAGGGCGCGGCGCAAACCGCGCCCAACTTATTTCTATCCTCATTCATCGAGGATGCGCGGCATCACTTGTTCGCAGATCGTCTTCAGGCGCATTTGGAGGAGCGGTGCAAATGTGAACCAGCATCGATTCAGCCGCTCCTATCCCGCCTCCACCAGACCATAGCGGCGTTGCCATGCATCCTTGAGCCGCGCCCAGACGCGTGCGCGTTCCAATTCCGTGACCTCGGGGCTGGTGTCGTTGGCAAAGCGCGCGGCTTCCATTTTGGCGATCTCCAACAGCTTTCTATCGCGCAGCAGATTGGCGACGCGGAAGTCGGGCAAGCCAGCCTGCCGTGTGCCGAAAAACTCTCCGGGACCGCGCAGATTCAGGTCCAACTCGGCCAGTTCGAAGCCGTCCTGGGTGCGCACCATCGCGTTCAGCCGTTCCTCGCCCACCGGGGAAACGCGCTCACCGGTAATGAGAATGCAGTAGCTCTTCGCGGCTCCGCGTCCCACGCGCCCGCGCAATTGATGCAACTGAGCGAGGCCAAAACGCTCGGCGTGCTCGACCACCATCACCGTCGCATTGGGCACATCCACGCCGACCTCAATCACCGTCGTCGCCACCAGCACATCGATCTCGCCGCGCTGAAAACGGCGCATCACAACCTCTTTTTCGTCCGCGTCCAGCCGTCCATGCAGAAGCCCCACGCGCAGCCCCTCCAGCGGCCCTGTGCGCAGCTTCTCGTGCATGGCCACGGCCGACTTCAGCCCCAGCTTCGCGTTCGGATTCGCCTCTTTGGCGGCCTTCGGAAACAGCTCCGCTGTCTTGCCTTTACGCGTAGTTTTGCGTACCGGAGCAGAAAATGGAATGGGTGCCCCAGGTCTCGATTTTGAAACCTGGGAAGCAACAAAAGCCGTCGCATCAAGTCCCGCATCCGCCTCATCATGCGAAAAATCCAGTTCCGGTTCGTCGTCCTTGCTGCCCTCGATCACCGGATAAACAATATAAGCCTGCCGACCCAGCTCCACCTGTTTGCGCACAAACTCCCACACCTTTTCCGAGCCTTCACCGGGAACGCGGCGGGTCACAATCGGCGTACGTCCCGGCGGCAACTCATCCAACACACTCACGTCCATGTCGCCGTAAAGTGAGAGCGCCAGCGTGCGCGGAATCGGCGTGGCCGTCATCACCAGCACGTCCGGCTCGGCCTGATTCGGCTTCTTCATCAGCTTGAAGCGCTGCATCACGCCGAAGCGATGCTGCTCGTCCACCACCACCAGGCCCAGTTTGTCGAACTCGACCTTCTCCTCGATCAGCGCGTGCGTGCCAATCACCAGTTGCGCCTCGCCGCGATTGATCTGCCCCCGCGTCTGGCGCTTGCGAGCCTCATCCAGCGACCCGGTCAGCAGCACAATGCGCGGCTTGCGCGTGGATTTCTCCAGCAGCTTGCGCAGGCTCAGAAAATGCTGCGTGGCCAGAATTTCCGTCGGTGCCATCAGCGCGGCCTGATAGCCGTTTTCCATCGCCACCAGCATTGCCTGCAGCGCCACAATGGTCTTTCCCGAGCCTACATCGCCCTGCAGCAGTCGCCGCATGGGAGTGGGCTGGCGCATATCGCCGACGATCTCCGCCAGCGCCCGCTTCTGCGCCTTGGTCGGGTGAAACGGCAGCACCTCGCGCAGCGCCTCGCGCACGTTATCGCCGGTGGTGAAGGCAATCCCCGCGCGCTCCCGCATCCTGCGGCGCTTCAGCTCCAGGCCCAACTCCAGAAAAAACAGCTCCTCAAAGATCAGTCGTCGGTGCGCCGGGGTCGCCGAGCTTTGCAGCTCTACAAACCTGGTTCCCTCGGGCGGAAAATGCACCTCACGCAGCGCCGTCTCGCGATTTGGCAGCCGCAGCCGCCCCAGCATCTCCTGCGGCAGGCACTCCTGCACTGTGCCGCGCACGTTTTCCAGCAGGTGAAAGATCACCTTGCGCAGCCACCGCGAGGCCAGCCGCGCCCCGCCCAGCGACTCGTAAACCGGCGTGATGCGCCCCACCTCCAGCAGCCGCGTCTCCGCGTCGGCGCTGGCGTCCGGCAGCAACTCGAATTGCGGCTGAATCATCTTGAAGTTATTCGACGAGCGCGACGCTTCGACCTTGCCAAAGACCGCCACCGTCTGCCCCGCCTGAAATTTTCCGCTCAGGTAGCCGCCGTTGAACCAGATGCACTTCAGCGCCAGCCGCCCCTGGCCAACGGTCATCTCGAAGATCGGAGCCTTGCGCGTGGTCAGCAGCGTGGAGCCTCGCACCTCGCCAATCACCGAGGCCATCTCGCCCACCTGCAACTCATCCAGGCTGCGCGGGTTTTGGCGATCCTCATAGCGAAAGGGAAGGTGATACAGCAGGTCTTCAGCCACCAGGATGCCCTTCGGCTTCAGCATCTCTGCCACGCGCGGACCCACGCCGCGCACGTACGTTACCGGAGTGTCGAGATCAGCCACAGTACGAATCCTAAATCAGCAGAGCCGCGCAGGGAGGACATGAGGCTGTCAAAGCCAACTTATACCGCCAACCGCCGCATCTTCTCCCGCTGCAGCCGTTCAGCCAAAAACACCTTCAGCAGCGACTGATAGGGTACGTCGCGCTGGTTCGCCAGGATCTTCAAATCTTCCACCATGGCCACGGGCAGCCGCACGGAGATGGTGCGCAAGGTGGGTTTGAGTTTGACGAACTTCACCTGCTTGGCCTGCGACCAATCAACGTATTCGGTCGAGTCTGCCCCCGCGCCCGTTGAAGACCAGAACTCAAACTCTTCGTCCTCGCTTTTGAACTCAGGAACCTTCTTCATGCCGTTTGTACTCCTCAGTTTCCCTTCGATTCATATCGCAGACCGAGATCACCCGGATCAACTTGCGCCGGATCGTGAAAGCCACAAACAGCAGCCGTCCGCGCGAGGTACGCCCGATGGCCCGATAGCGTTTTTCTCTCGACGAGTGCCCAACGTCGCCGCGCACCACCAATGGCTCGTGAAAGAAGACATCCTCGGCCTCCTCCGGCGTAATCCGATGCCGATCCCAATTCTTGACCGTGTTCGATTCATCCCAATCGAATCCGATACACTCGCCAAGCGGATCGTCCGTCGTCATGATTTGTATATATCACATATATGCATTTTATGAGAGGTTTCAATCGCCGGGTTGCCCAGGTTTGAGTCCCGAGAATGACTGGGTGCCCTATGAGCCTCTTGCAAAATTGACTTTTGTTAGCCGATAAGCGTCAGGGCATGACTTCAGTCGTGCCGCTTAGGTCTCAATCAAGCCCCCGGCT
>JGI12269J14319_10002585_pt1 | contig 17369 bp, 9 predicted proteins | sample PeaSoiSIISIP2007_FD_14319 | JGI IMG/M metagenome (IMG submission 14319) | reverse complement strand
CGTCCAAGAGACCCAGCCGCACCCCGGCGTCCAACCAGCCGTGAGCGTAGCTGGCGGCCGCGAGCGCGCGCTCGAGGTCCCCCTGTTGCGCGAAATGCTCGGCGTCCGCGAGGTAGGCCCGCGCCATCGAAAGGAAATCATCGCTCGCCCCGGCGAGGAACGAGCGCGCCGGGGGCGTCGCTCGGACGCGGGCCAGCGCGTCGCGTGTGAGCCGAAGATACTTCTCTGCGAGGGGAGTGGGAGTGTCCGCCATCGATCGACCCGTGCGCCCGACCGCCTTAATCCTAGCTCACCCTGCCCCGCAGCCGGAGCAACTCCCAGGCCTCGTCCCGGATCCGTTCCGGCCCGAGCCCATATCGATCGAGGCGCTCCTGAGGGTCGACCGACTCCACGAATAGATCGGGCACCCCGACTCGCCGAACCGGGACCGGGTAGTTCTCCGAGGTCGTCGAGGCGACCAGGGCACCCACCCCCGTCAGCACGGTGTGCTCCTCGAGGACGAGGATCGCCCCCGTATCGCGGGCGGCCCGAAGCAGGGCGGGCTCGTCGAACGGCTTGACCGAGGCGAAATCGAGCACGCGCGTGGAGATGCCGACCTCCGCGAGGGTGCGCGCCACCTCCAGGGCCCGAGCGACCAACGCGCCGACCGCCACGATCGTGAGGTCTTTCCCCGCGCGCAGCTCGGACGCCCGCCCGACCTCGAACGACCCGTCGGTGACGGTCGGAAGGACCCCACGGGTGAGCCGAACATAGGCAGGCCCCGGGTGCACGTGGAGCGCAAGAATCGCCCCCCGCGTCGAGGGAGCGTCGGCCGGCACGATCACGGTCATGCCCGGGAGTCCCCGCATGATCCCGACGTCTTCCAGGAACGGGTGCGTCTCAGGCTGGCCCCCCGCGGTCGAGCCGCCCTCGTCGGCGACGATCTTCACGTTCACCCGGTGAGCGCAGAGGGACTCGCGGACGGAATGGTACGCCGTGCCCGCCGCGAACGCCGCCGTAGTACTGGCGTAGACGCTGTGCCCCTCCCGGGCGTGGCCGGCCGCGGTCAGGATCGCTGCCGGCGTCGCTGCCTCGAGCTTGAAGTATCGGGCGGGGAACCGTTCCCGGAACGGGTCCGCCGCGTTGGTTCCCGGGGGTTCGAAGGCAAGTGCGACCACGTTCGGGTCGATCTCCCCCAGCTCGACCAGGGTCTTTCCGTAGGCCTCCCAGAGGCTCTCGGAGCGTCGCGCGTCGGTCAAGGAGCCTCCCCGGCCCTCGATCTTCGAGGCCGGCGCGCCGCGGCCTTCCCCTCCGGAGCGGGAGCGGCGAGAGAGTGGAGGAGCCCGAGGTCCTCGGCGTACCGGTCGTACCCTCGGTCGTCCAAGGGCGTCTCGAGGTACCCCGGGACCGTCGCCCATCGGGAGTCGGAGACCAGGTGAGCGAACCCCTCCCGGCCGATCTCTCCCTTGCCGATGTTCTCGTGGCGGTCGAGATGGGACCCCAACGGGGCCTTGGCGTCGTTCAGGTGGAACGCGCGCACGGCCGGAATCCCGATCGTGGCCTCCACCTGGTCGACGAGCTCTTCGTATCCCTCTCTCGTTCGGAAATCGTGTCCCGCCGCGAACAGGTGACAGGTGTCGAGAGTGACGCCGACTCGATTCGGATCGTCGATCTCCGCCAGCACGGCCTTCAGTTCCTCGAAGGAGGAACACATCGCTGTTCCCTGGCCCGCGGCGTTCTCAAGGAGGAGGCGGACCTTTCCTTCGGGCACGGTCTCCAGGGCCTTCCGAACGCTCTCCGCGATCGTCCGCAGGCCCGCCTCCGAGCCGGAGCCGAGGTGGGCGCCCGGATGGAAGACCAGAGCGTCCACCCCGAGGATCTCGGCCCTCTGGATCTCGTCCAAGAAGGCTTTACGCGACTTGCGCAACATGAACGTCTTCGGGCTGGCGAGGTTGATGAGATACCCGTGATGCACAGCCGTGCTGAGCAGCCCCTCCGCCTTCACCGCCGCACGGAAGGCCGCCGCTGCCTCGGGAGCCACGGGGGGTCCCTCCCACATCTGCGGGCTCTTGGAAAAGATCTGGATCGCCTCACATCCGATCGCCTTTCCCTGTCGCACGGCCTCCGGTAGGCCGTCGGCGATTCCGAGGTGCGCGCCGAGCCGCATCACGCGCCGGACCGCTGTTGGGGGATTAACCTAACGGCGAGTTCCCACGGCCGGTTCCCGGAGGCTGACAGCTTTCCGCGTCTCCCGTAGGCTCGCGCACTTCAGTACTGCGCGGAACGCCAGTGGGCTTAACTGCCGGGTTCGGAATGGGACCGGGTGTTTCCCCACCGCTTTGGCCGTCAGCCAGCCCTCCGACGGAGCCGGTGTATTTAACGTTGGTTTCGGCGAATCCCCCCCGAAGCGCCACGTGTCTACCTCCGAAGCTTCATTTCGTCTCCCGACTCAGCTTCTTCGGCCGGCCGAGGTGGGCCGGTCGTCGCGGGGCGATGGGTTGAACTCACGGGAACCTCCGCAGATCCCCGAGTACCGGCTCCGTCTCGACGTGGACTTCGACGGAGCGACGTGGACCGGCTCGGTGGAGTTCCCCACGGCCCTTCCCGGCGGACCCCTCGACCTCGACTGTGAGGGGCTCCAAGTCCGGGCGGTCCGTCGCGGCGACCATGCCCTCGAATTTGCGTTGGACACGACCCTGGGCCGTCTCACGATCCCCGCGCCGGGGGGAGGAAGCGACCCGCTCCGGGTCGAGTTCTCGGGCGCGGTCCATCCGACGGGGCTCCTCGGGCTGTACCGATGTCGCCACGGCGACGGGTTCGTGCTGACGACCCAGTGCGAGCCGGTCGGGGCCCGCCGCATCTTTCCGTGCCTCGACCGGCCCGACCGAAAGTCCTGCGTCCGGCTGACCGTGCGCACTCGGGCCGACCTCGAGGTGATCGCCAACATGCCCTCGCCTCCGCCCCAGGAGGCGGGCGGGGTGCGCGAGTGGTCCTTCGAGCCCACCCCCCCGATGTCCTCCTACTTGTTCTACCTCGGCATCGGCCGCTTCGACCGGGCGGAGGACCGGTCGGGAGCCATCGCCCTGCGCGTGTTGGGACCGCCGGGCCGGGCCGCCGACTGCATCTACTCCCTCAATGCGGCGCGACGGATCGTGGCCGGGTGCGCCGAATACTACGCCGTGCCGTACCCGCTCTCGAAGCTCGACCTCGTGGCGGTCTCGGAGCACGCGTTCGGAGCGATGGAGAACTGGGGGGCATTGAGCTTCCGCGAGGTGCGCCTCCTGCTCGATGTGGGAGCCACCACGTTCCAACGGCGTGACGTGTTCGAGACGGTCGCCCATGAGATCGCCCACCAGTGGTTCGGGAACCTGGTCACGATGGCCTCGTGGGATGACGTCTGGCTGAACGAGAGCTTCGCCTCCTTCCTCGAGACCCGGATCTCCGAGCGGCTCGACCCTTCCCTGGACGCACGAACGGACTCCTTCCTCCGGGTCGCCGGGACGACCGCGGCCCTCGATGGCGACGGCCTCCCTTCGACCCACCCGGTGCGCTCCCATGTCGAGCGGCCGGAGGAGATCAGCCAGATCTTCGATGAGATCACGTACGGCAAGGGAACCGCGGTCCTCGGCATGGCCGAGGCCTACCTCGGGGAGGAACGGTTCCGGGCCGGCGTCACCGACTACCTGAACCGGTTCCGGTTCGGCAATGCCCGCACCGAGGACCTCTGGGATTCGCTCGGGCGGATCAGCGGGGAGCCCGTGGGAGCGATGCTCGGGCCGTGGATCGACCGGCCGGGATACCCGATCATCCGGCTCCGGACCGGCGAGCGGGACGTCACCCTTCACCAGGAACGGTTCTCGCTCCTCGGCTGCTCCCCGGAGGCCCCGTGGCCGATCCCCCTGCGGATGGATATCGATCGGACGTCCTCCCGGATGCTCCTGGACACTTCCGATCGTACGATCCCGGTGCCGCCGGGCGCCACCGTCCATCTCAACCCCGGCGCCGTCGGATTCTACCGAGTACGCTACGACGCGACGATGTACGACCGGCTGTTCGCGACCCTCCCGGGTCGTAGCGCCGAGGACCGCTGGAGCATCGTCGAGGACCTGGGCGCATTCCTCTTGGCCGGTGAGGTCGATTGGCCCCTGTACGAACGGGCCATTCGGACCCTCGGCCCCACGACGGACCGTCTCGTCGTGGCGTCCTTCGCGACCACCCTCCTCAACCTCGGCCTTCTATATCCGGAGGTCGGGTCCGTCCAGGCGGTCGTGCGCGGGTACTACGCCGACCGACTGGAAGCGGTCGGAGCCGGTGCTTCTCCTGGCGAGCACCCGACCCATGGGGTCCTCCGGGAGCGGTTGAGCCTCGCCCGGACCCGTATCGACCTGGGCTTCGCCCGCGACCTGTCCGAGCTGTTCCCCGATTGGGGTCACCTCGACCCCAACCTTCGGGCGGCGGTGGCCGTGGCCCGCGCCCGTACCGAGGGCGCGAGCGGATGGAGCGAACTGCGGCGGGCGCTGGAGCTTCGACGCACGGAGGCGGAGATGACCCAGTTCGAGCAAGCCCTCGCATGGACGGGCGATCCCGACCGCGTGGCCGCCACCCTTGAGCTCGTGGATTCGGGCGAGGTCGTCCGCAGCCACGTCGGAACGACCCTGGTCCAGGTCGCCGCGAACCCCGTCGGTCGGCCCCTCCTCTGGCCCTGGCTCCAGGACCACCTACCGACGCTCGCGGAGCAGTTCCGGGGGTCGGGTTCCCTGGCGACGTTGCTCGAGTCGATCACCCCGCTGGTCGGGTTGGGCCGATCGGAAGAGGTCCGTGCCTATTTCCGGGACCATCCCCTCCCCGAGGGCAGCCGCGGCCTCGCGAAGGGGCTCGAGCGACTCGAGGTCTACGAACGGTTGGGCGCCCGACTGCGTCCGCTCGGCTGACGGCGCCGGGTCCCGCGGGCCGGGGTCGGGGGCGCTGAGGGCACCGCCTCATCGGACGACCAGATGTACCAGGTCCCGCGCGCCTGGCTGAGGCGGCGTCCGTCGGCCCCGTAGAGGTTCCCCTCGACGAACGCGATATGGCGGCCGCGACGGAGGACATCCCCCCGGGCGGTGAGCGTGTCCCCCTCGCGGGCCGCGCGGAGGAACTCGATATAGAGCGAGGTCGTCGCCGTGGTCTCCCCCTCGCGCAGGAGCGAGACGAGGGAAGCACCCATGGCCGTGTCGAGGATGGTCGCGTACACGCCTCCGTGGACGACCCCGTTGATGTTGAGGTGGCGGTGTTCGACTCGGCCCGTGACGGTGCAGACCCCTCGCCGGCTCAGGGCGGGGTCGATGCGGAAGCCGACCTCGTGATGAAAGCCGCCGAGCCGAGCCGCTCGCAGCAAGGTCGGCATCGGCACGATCGGTCGGGGGTCGGGACGGGGCACGCGTCGGGGCACGAGGTGACAGAGGGGCCGTCGTGGATAAGTACTGCGCGGGACCGTTCGTCGGCGTGCGGGGAAAAGGCACCGAGGCGCGCGCCGCGACGTACGAGGCGCCTCCGAACATCGCGCTCGTGAAGTACTGGGGGATGCGCGACCGGGAGCTCGCCGTCCCCTACAACTCCTCGCTCAGCGTCACGCTCGACCGCTTCCGGTCCCGCACGCGGGTCCGGTTCGACCCCGACCTGTCCGAGGACGGGGTCGAGATCAACCGCACCCCCGCCGTGGGGGGACCTCGCGACGCCGTGGTGCGATTCCTGGACCGTGTGCGGGCCCGATCCTCGATGACCGATTATGCCTCGGTCGTCAGTGACAACAACTTTCCGACCGCGAGCGGGCTCGCCTCGAGCGCGAGCGGCTTCGCCGCGCTCGCCGGCGCCGCCAGCCGGGCCGCGGGGCTTCGTCTGTCCGGTCGGGAACTCTCCCGTCTGGCCCGCTTCGGGTCCGGAAGCGCCTCCCGCTCGATCTTCGGCGGGTTCGTCGAATGGCAGGCGGGAGTGCGGGCCGATGGGAGCGATTGCTATGCTCGCCCGCTCTACCCGGCCGACCACTGGCCCGGACTGGTCGACGTCGTGGTCTTCGTGGAGGGGGCACCGGTGAAGGAGGTGCGTTCGGCGGACGCGATGCAGTCCTCGGTCGCGACCAGCCCCTTGTATTCGCGGCGACTCGCCGAGGTCCCCCGCCGCCTGACCGCCATCCATGCGGCGATCGCCCAGCGGGACGCGACCCGGCTCTTCCCTCTGATCATGGAGGAGTGCGACAACTTCCGCGAGGTGTGCGAGTCGACCCGTCCCAGCCTCGACTACCTGACTCCCACCTCGCGGGCGACCCTGGGGGAGGTCCGCGCGCTCAACCGGGAGGCCGGCTCTCCGATCGCGGGGTACACCCATGACGCGGGCGCCCACATCCACGTCTTCACGCTCGACCGTCACGCGCGACGGGTCCGCTCGCGTCTCGCCCGCCTCCCCGGCGTCCGCTCGACGATCCTCGTCCACCCCGGGCCCGGCGGTCACCCGGTCCCCCGTCCGGCACGGCCCACCCGCCGGGGCGCGGCGCCTCGCCGACGGAGCCGGTAGGAGGAGCCCGTGCCCCCGCGCGCCCCCGTCATTCGCCCCGGTCGCGCGACCGATCACGTGCGGAAGTACCTCGAGCACCACCCGAGCATCCGCCGGGCCCTCGCTTTCGGCCTCGTGAACGACGCGGCCCTGGCCCGCCGCATCCGATCTGAGGTCGGGGACCGACTCTCCTTCGAGGCGGTCGCCGTGGCCCTCCGAAGGACCGAGCGGTCCGGGCCCTCCCAGGACTCCTCGGCGTTGGCTCTCCCGCTCCTCGGGGGCGGGATCACGCTCGAGCTGCGCACGGGCTATTCGATGCTCCGGGTTCCAGACGACGACCCCGTGCTCCCCAACCTGCTCTCGGGCCCGTGGGGACGAAGTCCTCGGGGGCGGCCGGAGCGGACGGTGCTCCACGTCGAGGAGGGGACCCCCTACATCTCGGTCGCCCTGCCGTCGGAGAGCCTGCCGCAGGTCGTGCGCACGCTGCCGCGGGGGATCCACCGGAGCGTGACCGACGGCCTCACGCTCGTCGTGCTCGAGACGCAGGGGGCGGCGAGCGACACCCCCGGTGTCATCGCGTTCCTCTCCGACCTCCTCGGCGAGCACGACCTGGTACCCCGGCTGCTCGCCGCCGCGGCCAACCGGGTCGAGTTCCTGGCCCCCGACGGGGACGCGCGGGATATCTTCGACCTTCTCCACCGACTGCGGCGTTCCTCCCATGCCCCCTCCGCACCGGAGACCCCGCAGAAGGGCTCAAGCACCGCGGCGACTCGTCCGGTCCGGGAGAGTGTCCAGGTGGGCGAGGCGTCGGACCCGCGCACGGGGGCGGAGATCGCCCGACAGTACGTCTCGGGCCACCCTAGCGTTGCCGACTGCCTCGCCTACGGCGTCGTCAATGTGACGGCGCTCGCCCGTCGGATCGGCGACGAGGTCGGGTTCCGGCACCATGAGGCGATCGAGGCCGCGCTGCGCCGCTGGAAGCCCGACCGCGACCCGGCCTCCAGCGTCGAGGGTCGCGTCCTCGCGGTCATCCGGGACAGCCGCATCGAGGTCCGGACGCGGGTCGCCCTCGTCACCGCGCCACCGAACTGGGAGCTGCTCGCCCGGCTGGTCGAGGCCGGGCCCGCGCCTCCCTCGAACCGGCGGCGTCTCTTCCAGGTCCTCCAGAGTCCCACCGCCGTCACCGTGCTCTGCGAGGAGGAGCTCGTCGACCCCGTCCTCCGGGCGCTCGGCTCCCGCCACACGATCGTCGCCGACCGGGGGCTCGCCGCCATCGCGGTCCACAGCCCCGAGACGATCCTCGAGACCCCGGGCGTGCTTGCGTTCCTCTCCGGGGCCCTGTATCGGGCGGGACTCAACTGCCTCGAACTGATGAGCCTCCACCTGGAATCGACGTTCGTCGTCCGCCAGGCGGACGCCCTCTCGACCTTCCGGGTGCTGTCGGACCTGATCCACCCGACGGACGCGACCTAGGACGGCGGGGCCGGCGGTTCGTCGGGGGGCTCCATCCCGCCCGACCCCCGCGCTTCGGCGACGGAGGGGGGAGGCGGGGCGCGCCGGCGGGCGATGAGGGCCACCGCGACGAGGACCACCGCCGCGATCCCCAGCACGAGCAGCCCGGTCGTCAGGGCCCCTCCATAGCTTGTCGTCGGCCGGGCCACGACCGTGACCTCTAGGCTCGCGTTCGCCGAGTGGTGGAACGGGTCGGTCACCTCGACCGAGACCGTGAAGGTGCCGGTCGTCTGGAAGACGTGGGTCGAGGTGTTCGCGCTCGTGGTATTGCTCGTCCCGTCCCCGAAGCTCCAGAAGTAGGTGTAGCCGGTCGTTGCGACCGGGACCTGGACCGCCGCGTAGAAGAGGGTCGTGCCGCCGACGTACGCCCCGGCGTTCCCGCCAAGCGTGAGCGAGGGAAGGATCGGGAGGAACGTGGCCGCGAGGGAGCCGCTCCCGTTCACGAACAGGCGCCCCACCGAGACCGAGAGGTTCGAGCTCAGCGTGAACCCCGCGAACTCGCTCGTGAGGCACGGGGACTCCGCGAGCGGATAGCTGCCGACCGTGAGGTTGAACACGTCGCCGGACCCCACCGGGGCTCCTTCGAGGGTGACGGTCCCGCACCCCGGGCCGACGACGGTCGTTACGACCGAGTAGGGGATGGGCACGAACACCGCGGTGATCGTGCTCGGACCGTCGGGCGCGATCGAGCTGTTCTGGATCGCGACGTACGGGCTCGACTCGAACTGCTCGAGCTCGTAGTGGGCGCACGGGGCGGGAGCGATGGAGTAGTTCAAGCCTTCGATGAGGGTCGCGCTCGTGCTGTCCGCGTACGGGACCCCGTCGATGAGCGTGGCGCCGCACGTCGTCGGCACCGTGTCGAAGAGGATCGCGACGAGCGCGCCGAAGAGGGCCGTGATGGCGCCCGAGCCGTTCAAGTAGGCCTCTCCGCCGACGATGGCGATCTCGCCGGTGACGGCCCAGCCGATCACCCCGTAGTCCGAGCACGGCAGCGCCTCGATGGCCAGGCGCTGGTCCGGGGAGAGGGAGACGAACGCCCCGTTGGAGTACTCGGTCCCGTTGAGCTCGATCTCGCCGCAGGCCGCGGGGGTGGTCACGAAGCCGACAAAGATGCTCGCGGTGCCGGTCAGCGAGACGACGAGGAGGGTCCCGGAGCCGTTCACGGTGAGGAGCGAGCCCGCGAGCGCGAGGCCCCCCGACGCGGAGAAGGCGTCCAGGTAGTGGCCGGCACAAGTGAACGCGCTCACGGTGTAGGCCGAATGGTTCTCGAGGGGGACGTACACCCCGTTGCCGTAGGTCGTCCCGTCCAGCACGATCCCGCCGCATCCGGCCGGGTTCGAGTCGACGTACGCCTCGGTCAAGTGGAAGTTGCTCTCGATGACCGTCCCGTTCCCGCCGACCGTGAGGGTGGTTCCCGAGACCGAGACCCCGGCGCCGCGCGTCGTGAAGTTCGCGAATCCAAAGTGCGCGCACGGCTCGGGGGTCAACGGGTACGCGCCGGGGGCGAGGTAGACCGATTCGCCGGTCGTGTACCCCGCCCCCTCGAGGCCGACGCCGCCGCACGCGGAGGGGTTCGTGACGAACGTGACGGGCGAGGTCTCGGACGTCGGTACCAGCGTGGCGTTGAGCGTGCCGTTGTTGAGGACGACGAGGGAGGTCCCGAGGACGGTCACGTTCGCCCCGGGGGTCCAGCCGCCGAACGCATAGCCGGCGCAGGAGACCGTGGCCGAGAGGTTGTGGGAGAGGCCGAACAGGAGGGGGACGGACGCCCCGTTCGAGTACGCGCTCCCGTCGATGACGACCTGCCCGCACCCCGCCGGGGCGACGTGGACGACGAGCTCCTCGGTCGGGCGGAGATAGGTGAACTCCGCGGTGAGGTTCCCGTGGGTCGCCACCGTCAGGGTCGCGGCGTTCGCGCCGAGGGGAGCCACCGAGAGCCCGGGGGTGACCTGCCAGGAGGAGAAATTGAACGGATAGCAGCCCGACGCGAGGATCGGGACGGGCCCGGGTCCCAGGACGGCCACCGACCCGTTGAGATACGGCTGCCCGCCGATCGAGACCGAGCCGCACCCTCCCGGAACGATCCCGACGCCCACCGAGAACGACGGGAGCGGCCCCCGGAGCACGCTCCGTACCGAACTCGAGACCGTGAGGCCGGCCTCGTTCGTGGCGTTCGCCTGGTAGCGCACCGGACCGTTCGGGCCCGAGGGGATGGTCCCGGCGTAGGAGCGGGCCGAGTTCGTCCCGGTGCCGGCCAGCGAGTCGGTGGTCCAGGCGCTCCCGTTGGCGGACCAGGCCAGGGTCACGGAGGAGATGCTCCCCAGGTCGGTCACGTTGAGGGAGACGTTGATCGCGCCGCCGGGGGCGATGTAACCGGCGAGGCTCGAGTCGAGGAGGTCGGTCTCGACGAGGGGGTTCAGGTCCTGCGTTCCGGGCGTGTCGAGGAACTGCCCGTAGGCGCCGCCGTAGGTCGTGACCGAGGCGCCATACGTACGGCCGAACGCGAGGCCGGTCCCGGTCAGGGAGAAGTAGGGGTAGAACCCGTCGCCCCCGTTGCCGGTGAATTCGTAGCACGCGGCGGTCACGACCCCGAGCGGGGGGTTCGTGTCGCACACGCCCGAGGCTGACTCGGGCTGGAGGTAGCGGTAGTCGTTCCCATAGCCCGTGCCGTTCCAGAACTCGGGCGAACCGAAGGTGACCGGCGGGAGGCTCGAATACGCCGTACCGTTGTACGAGTCGCACGGGGCGGTGAGGGCGGCCGCCCACGGGCAGATGTCGACCCCGACCCCGAGCCCGTACGACAGGCCCCATGTGAGGAAGCAGCTCTGCGCGCAGGCTGACGGGTAGGCGGGCTCGAACGCGTAGGTGCCGGTCCCGTTGACATTGAGCTGGACGAAGGAGGTGTTGAGGCTCCCGCTCGTCTCGTTGACCCAGACGCCGAGGCCGGTCGCCGCGGCCATCTGGCCGTCGAAGGTGACGGCGAGCGCGGTCCCCCCCGAGATCCCGCTCAGCATCGAGATCGGGTTGCCGGCCAAGAGGTCGTCGAACTCGCAAAAGTAGGAGTCGTTCCAGGAGAGGTTGTAGGAGGACGACGGGCATCCCACGGGGTCGAACGAGCTCATGTTCGCGAACGAGAGCACCGCGACCTGGACGGTCCAGGTGAGCGAGTTCGCGGACCCGACGAGCGGGGTCGCGAGCACCTCGAGGTAGGACTGGTTCCACATCGAGTTCGGGTCCCCCGAGACGACCATTCCGACGTACAGTCCGTCCTCGATGTTCTGCTGCCCCGCGGTTCCCTGGCTCGGGAGGGTCCAGGGGATCGACCAACGTTCGCCCGAACCCGAGGCGCCCGACGCGAAGGAGCCGTGGACCTCGTCGGCGGCCGCGAAGTGGCAGGGGCCCTGGTACTCGAAGTTCGGGTCGAGCGGCCAGACCTCGTCAGGGAGGGCGTAATACCCGGGGTAGCCCGTGCCACAGACGACCGGCGGCGCCGGGTGGGTCGGGGGGGCCGACGCGGCGAAGGGGGAACGGGCGGACGAGTCCGAACCCCCCGGAGCGGCGGGGAGGACCGCGGAGGCGGCCGGAACGGCGAGGGCGGAGGGGAACGTCCCGAGGAGCGCGAACGCCGCGACCAGGACGACCGCGACCCCCCACCGCCACGCGACCATGAAGGCCCCTACGCCTGGTCCTCGTCCGGTTCCGAGGGCTCGACCCGCCGCGGGGTGGGGGGGTGGAAGACCTCTACGCCCGGGATCTCCTCGACCGGGGTCGGCCGCCCGCTCGCACGGGCGCGGGCGGCGAAGGTGAGGCCGGCGACGAACATCACCGCTCCGGCCGCGGCCGCGACGTAGTTCAACCCCACGCCACCGGGGACGCCCCGCCAAGCCGGGAGCCAAATGCCGAGGACGAAGAGGACGACACCGACCACGGCAACGCCGACCCAGGTCGACACCGGGAAGCGGGCCCACGCCTCGACCGGGGGCGGGCCTCCGGCGATGACCGGCGTCTCCCCCTCGTCATCCATCGCCCTAACCGCGCGTGCCGTAGGTGCGGATGAACTCCTGCGCCCAGGTCAGGGTCTCGGCCGTGATCGAGCTCTTCGCGCGTCCGAGGGCCTCGAGGAGGTCTTCCATCCGGACGCCCTTCACATCGACCGCCTGCGCGACCGCCGCGGCGGAGCCGGGGGCGGCGTGGACCATCCCCGGGGCTTCCGCGAGCAGCTGGGTGCGGAGCGCGATCAGCTTCGCCTCGTCGACCAGGCTCGCGATGTCCGCGCCCGAGAACCCCGCGCTGCGCTCGGCCAGGAGGTCGAAGTCGATCGGCCCCTCGACCGGGGTTCCCTTCATGTGGATCCGGAAGATGTCGCGCCGGGCCACGAGGTCGGGTGGCGGGACGTAGAAGATCTTGTCGAAGCGGCCCGGGCGCAGGAGCGCGGGGTCGAGCGTCTGCGGCCGGTTCGTGGTCGCGATGATGATGACCTTGTCCTTCGGGCGGAGGCCGTCCATCTCGGTCAGGAACTGGCTGACGGCGCGCGAGACCTCGGGCGTGCGCATCGAGTCCTTGGACGCGAGCGCGTCGACCTCGTCGAAGAAGATGATCGACGGCGCATTCTCCCGGGCGCGGTAGAGCACCTCGCGGATCGCCGCCTCGCTCTGGCCGGCGAGGGCGCTCACGAGCTCGGGTCCGTTGACGATCTGCATCGGGACGTTGAGCTCGTTCGACGCGGCCCGCATGAGGTGGGTCTTGCCGCACCCCGGCGGGCCGAAGAGCAGGATCCCCCGCCCGGTCTTGATGTGGTAGCTCTCCATCAGCTCCGGTCGGGTCAGCGGGAGCTCGACGTATTCGCGGATGGCGCTCTTGATGTCCTCGAGCCCTCCGACGTCGTCCCAGCGCACGACGATCTTGCGCTCGGTGCGTTGCGTCTGGTGCATCTTGCGTTCGTAGTCGAGCTTCATCATCTCGTAGTCCGCGATCATCCGGAGCGAGATCGACGGCTTCATCCGGGGCGTGACGGCCCGGAAGTCGTCCATCGAGATCGCGGCGCGCGTTCCGCTCGTCATCTGGCGGCGGACGGCGACGGTCGTCGCCTCCCGCACGAGGTTCGCCAGGTCGGCGCCGGAGAACCGCTCGGTCTTCCGGGCGATCTCCGTCAGGTCGATGTCCCCCTTGACCGGCCGCCCGATCAGGTGGACGTGCAGGATCTCCGTCCGTTCCTGGAAGTCGGGCGGGGGCACGTAGATGATCTTGTCGAGGCGGCCGGGCCGGAGCATCGCCTGGTCGATCAGGTCGGGCTTGTTCGTCGACCCGACGACGATGACGCCGGCGGACTTGTCGATCCCGTCCATCTCGGCCAGAAGGATCGAGAGGAGGCGGGGCGTGACGTCGTCCGCGCTGTACATGTCGCGGCGCTTGGCGATCGCGTCGATCTCATCCATGAACAGGATGCAGGGCGCGCGCTCGCGGGCCGTCCGGAGGAGCTCGGCGATCTTCCCCTCGCTCTCCCCGTACCACTTGGACATGACATCCGAGCACTTGATCGAGATCATCTCGACCCCGAGTTCGGTCGCCATGGCCTTCATCAGCATCGTCTTCCCGCACCCCGGGGGCCCGAACAGGAGGATCCCCTTCGGGGGGTCGAGCTTGAACCGGGTCGTCACGTCGCGGCGGAGCAGCGGGACGATCATCGACTCCTTGATGTCGGCCTTGACGTCGTGGAGGCCGCCCACCATGTCGAAGGTGACCTTGCCGATGTTCTTCATCTCGGCGACCCGCGTTCCGACGGAGGTGCCGCCGAGGCGGGAGGTGAAGTACGCTTCGAAGGAGTCCCGGAGGATCAGCGCCGAGACCACCGCGGTGAGCATCGCGGGGACCAGGAGCACGACCGCGACCGAGCTCCAACCCAGGTAGCCGAACGCGACGAGGCCGGCCGCCGCACCGCCCGCGACGAGCGCGCCCGAGTAGGTCGAATACCGGATCACGTTGTCGGTCGTCAGGTGCGTTCGGTCCTTGGTGACGGTCGTGATGAGCCAGATCGCGAGACACCAGACCCCGATCTCCGCGAGCGGGACCGGGAGGGCCCCGAGGCCCGCCCCCCCGTTCGCGAGCTGGGAGAGGTTCGGGTTCAAGACCGAGCCGTACGCCGAGCCGATCGCGTTCGCCGTGAAGAACGGGAGCGGCAACGTCGGCAAGAGCGGGGCGGAATGCCCCGAGACGAGGCTCACGGTGCCGTTCGCGCCGGGTCCGGTGAGGAAGCCGAAGACCGGGAAGTTCCCGAGCGTGACGAACAGGCTGACCAGGACCCCGCCCGCGACGGCGACGGCGAGGCCCAAGTAGAGCGAGAAGACCAGCGCGAAGAACACGGGTCCGATGAATGACAACCCGAACGGGGCCAGGAGCAGGGTCAGGAACACGCCCGCGCCGAATCGCCAATCGATGAGAGAGGCGAAGAGGATCGGGACCGTCGCGAAGAGGAAAACGAGCCCGAGCGCCCCCGACTGATACGCGACGGCCGGCGTGATGAACAGCACGAGGATGAGGAGCGAGAGCTGAGGATATTTCCACGCGACGAGCATCACGGCGCCCGCGATGAGCAGGACGAACGGCCACGGATAGAACGGCACGAACGAGCCGCCGAGGACCCCGAGGAAGCCGATGAACAGGACCGGCAGCGTCTTCGGATCCTTCGACTCCCGGACCAGCCACGCCTCGACCTTGGCCGCGTAGAGGTAGCCCACGGCGACGATCGCGACGCCGACGCCGACGAGGAAGTAGAACAGGCCGTCGTACTGGAGGGCAGGGTAGGGCTGGACGTACTGGGGCAGGATCGCGACCGCCGCCGGACCGGACAAGCCCTGGGTGATCGCCCGGTAGCTCGCGTCCGCAGCCGCGTCGAGGGTGTAGTACGTGCCGCTCCCCGACGGTCCACCGGGGAGCTGGACCTGAACGACCGTGAAGGTGAGGACGACCGGCATGGCCGAGCCGATCCAGCTGACCTTGCCCTGGAGCGTGCCGAACAGGTCGGTCGCGAGCGGTCCGAGGACCGGCGCCAGATTCCCGTTGTTCTGGATCGAACTGAAGGATAGGGACGTGGTGTCGCTGGACGCGTTGTAATTGGCCGATTTGACCGTGTCCTGGATGACGACCGTCTGGCCCGCGTGGTAGTAGTTGCTCGCGAAGTAGACGTAGTTCGACCCCTGGTTCGTGGTCAGCGTCGCGTCGGCCTGGGTCAGGAACGTCGCGGCGTCGGTCGAGTGGACGACGAGCGGGTACCACGTCAGGGCGAGCCCGCCTCCGACCCCGATGAGGACGAGCCCGATCACGAGGAAGGTCAGGTAGACCCGCTGGCCGGCCCGGCGCGGGGGCGCCTTCGCCGCCGGACGGGGGGCGCCGGTCGGACGGCGGGCGAGGGGTCGTGCGGGGGGAGGTCGCGCCGGCCCGGGCGCCCCGGGCGCCGCCGCCACGGGAGGTCCCGCGGGGAGTGCGGCCGGAGGCACGGAGGGTTTCGGTCCGTCGTCGGGAGCTCCGGGGGTCAGCGGGGTGTTCTGTTCCATCATCCGTCTTCCTCTTTCCTTCCTACAGCGTGATGCGGGTGCGCTCCTTCTCGGCCTTCTTCTGGCGTTCCTGGAACCAGCGAAGCAGGGGAACGACGGCGAGGGTCAGCGCCACGACCCCGGCGATCAGTCCTACGGAGAGGGGGGACAGCGGGATCACCGAGGTCGCCGTGACGGGCCCGTGGGCGAACCAGAACCGCACGGTCACCGGGGTCGGTGAACCGAGGCTCACCTTCGTGGTCTGCGAGTGGCCCACCGCGGTCATGGAAACGGTGTACGTCCCGTACGGAAGCTCGAGGGTACCGGCGCCGTTCGGGATGAGGAGGAGGCCGAAGCCGAACGGGGTCGTCACCGCCGACTGGGACCAGCTCGCGTTGGAGACCGTGAACGGAGCCCCGGTGATGAGGTCGCCGGTGGTCGCGTTGATCCCTTCGACGTAGAAGTAGGAAAAGGAGGGCGTCAGGTTCGTCGTCGCGGGTCCCAACTCGAGGTAGGAGTAGTTTCCCGAAGCGAGCGGGTCGCCGAAGACGTCCTTGGCGAGCAGGGAGAACGTGAGATGGCCCCCGGACGGGAAGCCGGGAAGGACCACGTACGACGCGTTCTGCCGGATCAGGTGCATCGGCACGAGGCCCGAGACCGAGCCGTCCGAGTCGGAGTAATGGAACCGGAGGATCGAGGAGGAGATCGTGACGTTCTCGATCGGTTCTTGGAGCGAGACGTTCACCGAAGTGCCGCTCGGTAAGGTCGCGGTCGCACTCGAGAGGACCGAGGGGTCGGTGGCGATCACCGCGTTGGCCGCGAGGCCGAGCGACGGGGTCTGCCATCCTCCGCCGGTGGACCAGTTGAACCAGTTGGTCGGGCCCGTGATCTTGTCGATCACCCCTCCCTCCCAGAGCATCGAGGCGGAGACCGAGAACTCGATCGTCGCGTTCGGATACGGTCCGATCCGTGTGGTGAGGTTCTGCCAGGTGTGGTTGGCGACCCCGAACGGGATGCCGTACGTCCCGTCGAACCCCGGGTCGTTCGAGATGGTGAGCGCGAGCTGCGCCTGCGGGATCGGGACGCCGGCCGCGCCGCTCGGGCCGAGGCTCTCGATCGTCACGAGCAGGGACTGGTTCTCGTTCGGCGCGAGCAGCGCGCCCCCGCCAACGACCGGGGGGGTCGTGGAGACGCGGATGTCGGAGTGGAAGTCGGGGGACCACCAGGGCGAATCCAGCGTGAATTGCCAGGTCGCGTTGAGGTTCGAACCCTTCGGGAGGGGCCCGCTCAGCTCGGTCGCCGAATTGATCGTGCTCGGCGTCGCCACCGGCGATTTCACGGTGACGTTGAAATAGACGGTGGAGCCGGGATAGAAGAAGCGGTGGGTGTTGAAGTAGAACGAGGCCTCCTCCGGCGCTCCGGGAGTGATGAACATCGGGAATTGCGTGACCCCCGTGGAATCGTACGGGAACCCCGGGAGGTCGGCCAACGGTTGGTCGGGGGTGGGCCAGAGGGTCCCCCAGATGTTGACGTAGGCCTGCTGGATCGGCACATCGGTGGAGAGGTTCATCCAGAAGCCCGGCAGGTAGGTCGGAAGAGCGTTGAGGCAGGGCACGGTCTGAAACTCCGCCCCGGAGAGGTTGGCGTACCCCGGGACGGCGAACGAGACGAGGACGTCGTCGAAGAACTCGGAGCTGGTCCAGTCCGGGAGGGATTGGGGCGTCGGGCAACGGGGGGCCGCCTGCGGCGAGGCGGTCGACGCAGCGGAGGGGGCCGCGGAGCTCTCGTGCGAGGGTTCGGCCGGCGGACCCCCCGCCGCGG
>JGI12269J14319_10002583_pt1 | contig 17375 bp, 10 predicted proteins | sample PeaSoiSIISIP2007_FD_14319 | JGI IMG/M metagenome (IMG submission 14319) | reverse complement strand
CAACTGTCCCCCGAACAATTATGGCGGCTACGGTTATAACTTCGCTTCCAATTGCAATGGCGTTGTTGATGCCTGGTCGGGTGGGATTGCCGATACAACCAGGAACCGGCTGTGGTTTTGGGGCGGCGGGCATACGGACTACGCCGGAAACGAGATCTACTATTACGATCTGAATTCGCAAGCAGTCGTGCGTGCCGATAATCCTTCTGACCCCACTCCCACTTGCACTCCGGGCTATTCCGACGGTACGCCCAGCTCCTCGCATACCTATGGAGGCCTTACTTACATTCCCGGCGCTGATGTGCTGTTCTTCTTCGGCGGTGGCGGCTACTGCCCTTCGGGATTCTCCGCAGACGACACTTGGACATTGAGCCTTGCGAACGTCGGCTCAGGAGCGCAAAAGGGCTGGCAAAACATGGACGCCACGCTAGGGAACAACGGGGTTCATCCATGCAACGACTATTACAACAGTCAGGCCGCCTACGATCCAAACACTCAGCTTGTATTTGTGAACGATACTTGCCAGGGACTATGGACTTATAACTACTCTACGAACTCCTACACTTTCCTGGCGAGTGCACCAGACAATATGTCCCTGTATGAAGACATAGTGATCGATCCAAGCCGAAAGCTCCTCTTGAGATTCGGCGGAGGAACGGCGGAGAAAATCAGCATTGCGCCAGGTAGCACATATGCGGTGACGAAGCTGACTGGAACGGGTTGTTCGGCTCTGATGAATGCCAACAATCCGGGCTTGGCGTTCGATACCGAAACCAATCTGATTACCGGCTGGCCGAACTTTGGGTCGGTGATTTACAGTTACGACCCAGACTCAGACAGTTGCAGCACCTCGACCTACACGGCAAACGCTCCAGCTAACTCCTCACAGTCTGGATCGGCAAACACCAGTAACGGAACGTTTGGCAGATTCCAATATTTCCCTACATTGGGACTCTACGCCCTGATCAATGAGTGGAACATTGACGTTCATACCTTGAGGCTCACAAGCACAGGCGGCACCGGGACCCCGGGGAGCACCGGGGGCACCGGCAGCCAGGGCAGCGTGACGATCTCAAATGTGGCCGCGACAAACATCACCTCCAATTCGGCAACCGTTACCTGGACCACCAGCCCCTCGGGCACGTCGCAGGTGATGTACGGCACGACCTCGAACATGGGGTCATCCACGACGGAAAACACAACCCTTTCAACCAGCCATTCCCAAACGATCTCCGGGCTGACTCCGAATACGCTGTACTACTACGGCGTGCAGTCGGTGGACTCTAGCGGGACCTCGGCCCTTGGCACTGGCTATTCGTTCGGCACGGCCAATACGTCCGCGCCTGCTACGCCGCCGACGGTGTCCATGACGGCGCCTGCAAGCGGTGCGTCGCTTTCCGGAGCGGTCACCATTTCGGCCGCCGCAACACCCGGAAGCAATGCAATTGCGAGCGTGCAATTCTTGCTCGACGGAGCCAGTTTGAGTTCAGCGGTTACAGCCTCTCCCTACAGCTTGTCGTGGAACACGACAACGGCAAGCAATGGCACGCATTCTCTTTCCGCCACGGCTACAGACACTGCCGGTAACTCTGCAAGCGCCGCCACCGTGAGCGTCACCGTTTCCAACGCGGCGAATGCCAGTTCGGACTTCGCCGCGCGCTGTGCCACGCCGGGCGTGATTCGTTGCATTAGTTTTGATACTGCAGCGACGATTACCGGGAATGCAGCACCGGGCATGCCGTTGATTATGTCCGGCCTTACAACTCCGACGATCGATAGCACGACGTATGCGTCTGGCGGCGGGTCGCTTTTGTTCACCGTGCCGGCAGGCCCTACGGCGTCGAATACATCGGGATCATACGATATCGATTTCTCGGATGATTTTTCTCAGCAGATCGATTCGCTGATCAATGGGGATCCGGCGTCTCTCACCACTGCTTGCGGAGGCAGCCCTTGCAAGAATGAAATCTGGATCCAGTGGCGGCAGCGCTTTGACCAGGGCATGCTGCAGCACTTTGCCAACTCGGAAGGCTGGAAGCAGTTCATCGTCGGCGAAGGCGACACCTCCTCGACCCTGGCTTACTCGTGCTCGGATCTTGAAACAGTGGTCGAGAATTCAAACCAGCTCGAAATCCCACGCATGTACCACAGTTGCGGGGTGAAGCTCGACGAGTACGATCCTCTCACCGTAAACACCGGGAAAACCGACAGCAGCGGAAATGGAATCTTCTCGCCGCAGAACGCAGCGGGAGGCTACCTCAACTGCACCTACACCGCGGAAATCAATATTCCCACCATTCCGCCGTGCGTCCCATACGTGGCCAACCAGTGGATGACGTTCCAGGTCCACATTCAGATTGGCACCTGGTATCCGGGCGGTGAGACCTCGAGCGGCGCGGCTCCGGGAACATTTAAACACGACAGCACAATCCAGTTGTATGTCGCGCAGGAAGGTCAGCCGTCGCAGCTCGTAATCGACTTCCATCCGGGCGCGACGTCCGCCGCATGCGACGCACAACAGACTGACATCCCGTCATGCCAGACGGGCTACGATTTAGTCAACCCAACGGCTTACGGACAAGCCGATGGCAACGGCAATATGATTCGTGAGAAGTTTGGGAAGATCTGGCTTCTCCCGTATCAAACGAATCTGAACTGCCCGAGCTGCACGGCCGGCCATACCTGGTACGACGAACTTATTATTGGGTACCAGCAGATTGCTGACCCGAAGTTCTGACGCAACGAGGCGGGTGCGCGAGCCATCTCGGGTGGGCTTGGCGCTCAGCGTGCCCGTCGACAGCGATACTGCGCAGGAATCGCTGGGAGTATTATCTCTCCGCGATGTCTTGCGGATTCTCGACTGCGCCCAATTTTGCGCCCGCCCTCCTTGATAACGCTTTACTGCGCGTCACCATCCTTACCTCTCACGCCGCGTGGATTCCTCGCATAACTACCTGGAGTTGGGTTCGCAGAACACGGTCTCGTAAGCAGCCACTCATTGCTTGTCTTCGCTTCCGTCGGAACTCATAATCCGTTGGTGCCGGGTGTGAATCCTGGCGGGCCCTACAATTTTTCTTTTTGCTGGGAGACGAGAAAATGCCCAATGACGCTCATCAAAGAGCCGCAGAGTTCCACGATCTCGCCGCGCACGCGCACCGCGTCGCGGCCACGCACCACGGTAAAGGCGACCATCTGACCGGCCACGAATATTCCCGGCAAGCCATGGAACACTCCGCCAAAGCTTATGAACTCGCGCAGGAAGCCTTTCGAAAATCAGAAAGCGCCGCGGGCAAGAAAAAGTAACTGCAGCGGGCTAGACTTCCGCCGCCAAAATCTGCGATAACGCCGCTATGAATTCGATCGCAAATCGACTTCAACAAGCAGCGATTCTCGAGGATCTGCCCAGTGGGATCACAAAATAATCGTGGAGGCTTTCATGGCTCTCAGCTATGCGAAAAATATTCGGCCGCTATTTCGTGACGATCCCGACGTCTCCGCAATGAAGGACTACGGCCTCGATCTTTCGTCCTACGCCGACGTGAAAAAAAGCGCACAAGCCATCTACGGCACTCTCGCCGACGGCTCGATGCCCTGCGACGGGAAATGGCCCGCAGATCGCGTCGCGCTCTTCAAACAATGGATGGACGAAGGCATGGCGCCGTAACCTCGTACCATCATTCCCAATCCCCCGTTTGAGCTCTGCCCCGCGCGGAATCGTTTCCATGCGCAATCTCGATTCAATTCATTGACTGTTCATCGTTTCTTCATCGCCTGTTCTCGCTTTCCACGCTAAATAGCCGCAATAGTCCAGCGCAACAAGGTGTCTAGCCGGGTATACGCACGCGCTCGCTCAACTGGCCAACCCAAGACAAAGGAGAACTTGCGATGAGTCTTGCCACTTCGCGGACGAAATCACGGGCAGGCACGCTCGCCCTACTTCTCGCCGCCGCCGTCATCATCGCGAGCCCCGCCGCTTACGGCCAGACCGGCAAAGGCGCCATCACCGGCCGCGCCGTTGACTCCACCGGCGCTCCGCTAAAAGGCGCGAAAGTAGTGCTGCAACCTGCGGACTTCTCCGCCGCGACGGATGATCGCGGAGAGTTCATCATCCAGAATATTGTTCCAGGCGCGTATACCGTCGTCGTCTCTTACGTCGGCTTCGAACCATTCACCTCCACCGTAACCGTAGCCGCCGGCCAAACTGCGCGCGTCGATGCCAGCCTGAAAGTCGCCTCCAAGAACGAGCAGATCATCGTCACCGCCGATGCCGCTCGCGGCGATGCCGAGGCCGTGAATCGCGAGCGCACCTCGGACACAATCTCGCAAGTCATCACTTCCGACGTCATCACCAGTCTCCCCAACGCCAACATCGCCGACGCCGTCGGCCGCCTCCCGGGCGTTTCTCTCGAACGCGACGAGGGCGAGGGCAAATACATACAGATTCGCGGCACTGAGCCGCGCCTCAACAATGTCACCCTCGACGGCATCAACGTCCCCTCTCCCGAAGCCGACGTTCGCCAGGTCAAGCTCGATTCGATTCCCGCCGATCTGGTCGAGTCCATCGAAATCAACAAAACCCTCTCCGCCAACATGGATGGCGATGGCATCGGCGGCTCCGTGAATCTGGTCACCAAGACCGCCGGCGACCAACCCACCATCAGCCTCAACGGGCTCGGCGGCTACACTCCGATCATCGGCGGGCGTTACATGGATCAATTCGACGGCACCATCGGCAAGCGCTTCGGTGCGGACAAGCGCTTCGGCGTGCTCTTCGGCGGCTCCTACGACTTCAACGGCCGCGGAATTGACGACATCGAGCCCGGCATCGATTCGGGTTTCGCCGCGCCCACTTATGACAGCATCGACCTCCGCGAGTATCGTTACGATCGGACGCGCTATGGCTTCGCCGGCAGCTCGGACTATAAACTTGGCGAAGGCTCAGGCCTCTATCTTCGCGGGCTCTATTCCGACTTCAAGGACTACGGCGACAAGTGGGTTTACACGCTGAATAGCGGCGATGTACCTGAGTTCGGAACTTCCAGCCGCCGTCCCGATTTTGGCATCGCCAGCTTGACCCTCGGCGGCAAGCATCTCTTCTCTTCCTCCTGGTTTAGTTGGGAGGTCGCGGCCTCGCGCTCCCGCCAGTTGTATGCGGCCGGCGATCCGAAGGCTACCTTTGATCCCATCCCGGGCACTCCGTTGTCCAATCTGACCAACTGCGTTTTCGATCCCGCCGCGACCACCGACAAATTTCGCCCGCAGTTCAGTCCCAATTGCACCGCCGCCGGCTCTCCCGTCTACGACCCAACGCAATACGAGCTCACCGCTCTGGCAGTCACGTCGCAGGGGCTCACCGCTCAATTGAATCTTCAGGCGGGCGCTTCCTACGGCAAGACCTACCACATCGGCTCAACCACGGGAATCCTGGAAGTCGGAGGCAAGGTTCGCAACGGCCACAAATTCCAGAATGCCACCGAAGACGACTATGTGCCGAGCGATACTGCACCCGCGATTGCCATGAGCCAGTTCCTCGACAGCTTCACCAATCCGAACTACTACAACAACAGCTACCGCTACGGCCCGGTCACGAACTACAACCAGATCGTTTCCTTCTTCAACACCAATCCCGGAGATTTCACCCTCGACGTAAGCGACAGCCATCTCAATACCGACCCGAACAATTTCGGACTCATCGAGCGTGTCTCCGCCGGCTACGTCATGAATACGTTTCAATTCAGCCGCTTTCGGATTCAGTTCGGCGTGCGCTTCGAGGGCACCCAGCTCGATATCAACGGCAATGTGGTCACCAACGATGTCAATGGCGATTGGGTCTCCACCGCGCCCAATACTTCAGATGCGTCCTACCTGAGCGTGCTCCCGAGCGTCTCGATTCAATACGCCATCGGCAAGAACACCGACATTCGCGCGGTTTACGGCCGCGGCATCGCCAGACCCGATCCTTTCGATCTCGTTCCCTTCGTACAGCAGGATTTTTCGCAGAATCCTCCGGCCATCAACATCGGCAATCCCGATCTCAAGCCCGAATACGCCAACAACTACGATGTGCTCTTCGAGCACTACCTCCTGCCTTTCGGAAAAATTACCGGCGGATTCTTTTTCAAGCAGCTCAGCGATCCGATCTATGAATTTGTTTCGCTACCCACGACCGGCGAATTCGCAGGCGATCAGGTCTTTCAGCTAAGGAACGGCTCGAACGGACATCTCTGGGGGTTCGAGATCGCCTACTTGCAGCGCATGACTTTCCTTCCCGGATTCCTCAGTGGCTTCGGTATCTCCGCGAATTACACTTGGACCGATTCGCGTGCCTATAATCTGCCCGGCCGTCCCGATACGCCCGCGCTTCAGCGCCAGGCGCCCAATCTTTGGAATGTGAGCCCCACGTACGACCGTGGCCGCGTTTCGATCCGCGCCGGGCTCTCGTACAACGGCCCGAGCATTTTCGCCTATCAATATCAGAGCGGCGGAAGTCCGGACTTCGGCCCGCACGGCCCTGCCGGAGATCAATATCTCTATACGCACTTTCAGGTGGACGCGCAGGCGGCCATTCGCGTCGCACCGGGCTTGCAGTTCATCTTTTCGGGATTGAACCTGACGAACTCGGTCTTCGGCTTCTACAACGGCAGCCAGCAATATGTCGCCCAGCGGGAATTCTACAAGCCGACCTACGAGGTCGGCCTGCGCTGGAATCCATCATTCGAGAAATGAGACTTGTGAGAACCGGTAAATCTTGCGAGGGCGTGGAGTCGACCGCGCCGCAGGTGCTGTGAAATCGCCGCGGCTCTAGCCGCTGAGGGCGAAATGGCCGAGTTCTCACATCGTCTCAGAGGATCGCTCTTGAACAAACGTGTAGCTGTGAGAACAGTGGTCCTCTTTCTCGCCGGGGCCTCGATCGCTGCCGCTCAAAACTCCGGGTCCACGCCTACGAAATCCCCCGCGGTTTCAACTGACGCCATTCTGGCCGGCGCCGGTGACATCGCCGACTGCGCCGATCTCTCCGGCGCGGAAGCCACCGCAAAACTCCTCGAAAAAATTGCCGGCACGATCATGGCCGTCGGCGATCTCGCCTATCCCAGCGGCGCCGCAGAACAATTCGCCAATTGCTACGACAAAACTTGGGGCCGCCTGAAAACCCGCACGCGCCCTGCTCCCGGCAATCACGAGTTCCACTCGGCCGGCGCCGCTCCCTATTTCGATTATTTCGGCGCGGTCGCGGGCGATCCGAAGAAAGGTTATTACAGCTACGATCTCGGCGCCTGGCACATCATCGTGCTAAACAGCGAATGCGACGAGCTGGGAGGCTGCGGCAGCGGTTCTCCGCAGGAGAAGTGGTTGCGCGCCGATCTCGCAGCGCATCCCGCCGTCTGCACGCTCGCCTACTGGCACAAGCCGCTCTTCAGCTCCGGAGCCAAGCACGGCAACGACCCGGAAATAAAACCGCTGTGGCAGGCCCTGTACGATGCCAACGCCGACGTCGTCGTCAACGGCCACGACCATGATTACGAACGCTTCGCGCCGCAAAATCCCGATGGCCTGCGCGAGCCTGCCCGCGGCATTCGCGAATTCGTCGTCGGCACCGGCGGCAAGAACACGCGCGAGTTCGCCAAGATCGAATCCACCAGCGAAGCCCACAGTACCGGCACATTCGGAATCCTCAAGCTGACGCTCCACGCCAAAAGCTACGACTGGGAATTCATTCCCATCGCAGGCGGCACTTTCCGCGATCAAGGCTCAGCACCGTGCCACTGAGCCGTACTCAAGCGTCTTCATTTCGCGCTGGATTCCGAGTTGACTTGGTAGAACGACGCGGCCTAGTATTTCAACCTGGACCGTTGCACCGTACGAAAATTCTGAAAGCCCAGCTAAAAGGAGTGCTTGCTCATGCACCGCACATTCGCAACATTGCTGCTCCTGATTCTCGCATTGCCGGTCGTCGCATCCGCACAAAATCCTCCCGCCGCGCCGAAGCCCGGGCCGGAAGTGAAAAAACTCGAAATTTTTGTCGGTACGTGGACCGACGAGGGAGAAATAAAGCCCGGGATGTTCGCTGCCACGGCAACCAAGTTCACCAACACCACCCACATCGAATGGATGGAAGGCGGCTTTTTCCTGATCGGCCATTCGGAAGAAACCAGCTCCATGGGCACCGAAAAGAGTATGGCGATTTGGGGCTACGACACCGAGAAAAAAGTTTATACGTATAACGAATTTGCTTCGAACGGCGAGACCATCACGGCCACGGGTACGCTCGACGGCGACACGTGGACATGGACCAGCGAGGCGAGCATGGGCGGCAAGATGTTTAAGAGTCGCTACGTTGTCAAGCAGGTGTCTCCCACGTCGTATACGTCCAAGTTAGAGATGCAGCCCGAAGGCGGCGCGTGGAGCACGGTCTTCGAAAGCAAAGCCACCAAGAAATAATTTCACGGAAGGACGGTCCGCACCGTCCTTCCTCCTCCCCTCCCACGCAGCGTGTACAAAACAAACGACGCGACCCTTTCCCAATCTAACGTGACGGAGTATTTTTAGAGAATGATTCGCATGTTTAAGCTTTGCCCAGAGCTGCTGGCCAGAGTGCTCGCCGCCATCGCGCTGATCGCGTTACTTTCCTTGGCGTCGCGCAGCAATCTCGCGCAAGAGCCGCAGCAGAAGACCGCCACTTCCGGCCTCGGCGGCGTCGGCCCCGTCGTGCAAGGCACGCCCGATGATCCGCTGCGCGATCCGCGCGAGATTCATCTGCACCACGTCAAGCAGCTCACCTTCGACGGCCAGAATGCCGAAGCTTATTTCAGCTACGACGGCCAGCGCCTCATCTTCATGTCCACGCGCGAGCCTTACAAATGCGATCAGATTTTCACTATGAACATCGACGGCTCGAATGTTCACCTGCTCTCGACCGGCAAAGGCCGCACCACCTGCGGCTATTTTTATCCCGGCGGCAAGCACGTGCTCTATTCCTCGACGCATCGCGCCGGAGACGATTGCCCCCCGCGGCCCGATTATTCGCATGGCTACGTCTGGGCTGTTTATTCGGCGTATCAGATGTATTACGCGAGCGATGACGGCAAGATCGAGAAGCCGCTCACCGAGCCGCCCGGCTACAACGCCGAAGGCACACTCTCGGCGGACGGAAAGAAGATCGTCTTCACTTCATCGCGCGACGGCGATCTCGACATCTACACCATGAATTCGGATGGCACAGATGTTCGCCGCCTGACCAACACTCTCGGCTACGATGGCGGCCCATTCTTTTCGCCCGACGGAAGATGGATCGTCTATCGCGCGCATCATCCCACGGGCGAGCAGGAAATCGCGCGCTACAAGTCGCTTCTCGCGCAGGATCTGGTCGAGCCGAATGAAATGGATTTGTGGCTGATGCGCAACGATGGTTCGCAGCAGCATCAGATCACGAACGTCGGCGGCGCAAGTTTCGCCCCGGCATTTTTCCCCGACAGCCGCCGCATCATCTTCTCCTCGAATTACGAACACCCCAGCACGAGCCAGTTCGAACTTTACGCCACCGATCGCGACGGCAAGAAAATCGAGCCGGTAACTTTCGCCGGCGGCTTCAGCGCTTTCCCGCAATTCTCTCCCAACGGCAAAAAGCTGGTCTTCATTTCCAACCGCAACGCCAAAGCCCCGCATGAAATCAACGTCTTCATCGCCGACTGGGTGCCCTAGTCGCGCAGTCTGGTCTGCCCTGCCACTGTACCCAACTTGGCCGTCCGGCCAGTAGAAGCCGACTATTGCATCGCTCATAATTTCCTGTCCCCGCCACCCAGCCCTCGGCGGCCCCGTAGAGCAATCAATGAAGAGCAAATACAAAATCCGCCAAGCCAAGAACTCGCCGAACGTGACGCGAGCGCTCCTCGTTCTCTGCGCATCCCTGTCGATAATCTTCAGCGCTGGCTGCGGCACAGCCAGCAGCGGCAAGACCGGTTCCGGCGGCGGTTCCGGTGGCGGCTCGAATCCTGGCGTGGCGATTTCTCCGTCGGGCGCGAATGTGCGCATCGGCGCCACGCAACCGTTCTCTGCGACTGTGACCGGTGCGGCGACTAATGACGTCACCTGGTCGGTCAACGACATGGTCGGCGGCGACGCCACGACCGGCACGATCAACGCGTCGGGTCTTTATTTCGCTCCGGCGACGCTTCCGAATCCGAATTCGGTGACGATCAAAGCCGTGAGCACCAGCGATTCCTCGCTCAGCGCAACCGTCACCGTCGATGTGCTCAATCCGATTCCCGCGATCAGCGGCGTGCAGCCCTCGTCGATCAACACCGGCGCATTCTCGCTCACCGTCACCGGCAGCAATTTCGTCTCCGGCGCGCAAGCAATGCTCGCGGGCGCAGCGCTCACCACATCCTTTGTCTCGTCAACGCAATTGACCGCCACGGGCAATGCAGCTTCGCCCGGAACTTTCGCCGTCAGCGTCACGAATCCCGATCCCGGCAGCGCCAGCTCCGGCTCCGTGAATTTGCTGGTCAACGGGACGACCAATCCGAGCGCTTGCAGCGGCATGAGCCTCGGCCAGGGCGGCAGCCTAAATGGTTTCCTTCCCTTCCCGGCCGACAACGCATGGAACACGGACATTTCCGGCGCGCAGGTGGATCCAAATTCCGCGGCCATCATTAATTTCATCGGCCCAGGCATCACGATGCATCCCGACTTCGGCGCCGGCCAATATCAAGGCAGCACCATCGGCATTCCGTACGTTGTCGTGGGCAGCGGCCAGCCGCTCGTGCCGATCGACTTCACGGCATACGGAGACGAAAGCGATCCGGGCCCGATGCCGGTGCCGTCCGACGCGCCGATCGAAGGCTATCCGAATCCCGGCAGCGGCGATCGCCACGTGCTGGTGCTCGACAACTCGAATTGCTGGCTCTACGAACTCTACAGCTCCTATCCCAACAGCGACGGAAGCTGGAACGCGGACTCCGCAGCCGTTTGGGACTTGCTGAACTACAATCAGCGGCCCTACACGTGGACTTCCGCGGACGCCGCGGGCCTTTCGATTTTCGCGGGCCTCGTTCGCTACGACGAAGTCGCGGCGGGCGAAATCAAGCACGCCATTCGCGTGACGTTTTCGCAAAGCCAGGCGGCCTTCGTGCTCCCGGCCACACACTGGGCGTCGAATACTTCGAATGCGAATGCGCCGCCGATGGGCATGCGGCTGCGCCTGAAAGCGAACTTCGATATTTCCGGATTCTCCGCGTCGAATCAGGTGATTCTTACAGCGCTGAAAAAGTACGGCATGATCATGGCCGACAACGGCAGCTCGATGTACATCAGCGGCGCGCCCGACGATCGCTGGAGCAACGACGACTTACATTTGCTCAACGGCGTCTCGACCTCGGATTTCGACGTCGTAAAGATGGACACGATTTACACCGCCTCGAATGTGCCGCAAGGCTCCGCGCCGGCGATCAGCAGCTTCACCGCCAGTTCGACAAGCGTCTCCGCCGGAACGCCAGTCACGCTGAATTGGAACACCTCGTCCGCGTCGTATCTGGTCGTTTCACCGGACGCAGGCGCAGTGCGCGGCACGAGCGTCACTGTGACGCCGGCAACGACGACGACCTACACGCTCTACGCCACAAACGCCTTCGGCCGCACCACCGCGCAAGTCACCATCACCGTCCACTAGACTCAAGCAGCGCCGGCGCTACCATAGAAATTCTGGCGACGAAGTTGCTTCACGCATTGGCTGTGCTCCGCAATACTGGCAATTGTTGGGGCGAGAATCTAACGAGAAAAAGAGATGAATCGCACAGTATGGATGAAAACATTTACGTGTGCGGCAGCGCTGGTCGCCGTGCTCGCCGTAAACGCCGGCGGACAACATTCTGGGGCGCGATTTGCCGACGGATTGCCGATCGATCGCGCGCTGGCGGCGGAGCTGCAGCAGGCGATCGAGCATGAATCTCCAGCGCCCACTGCGATCGTGGTGGCGGACGTCGAGTCAGGAAAGATTTTGGCCGCGCGCGGAATGGACGTGGCGGCGCACCGGCTGGAATCGCCGGGCTCGACAGTGAAGCCGTTCGTGCTGATCACGCTGCTGGAATCGGGACGGCTCGATCCGCAGAAGAAGCTTTTGTGCCATCGGCCGCTGTGGATCGGCACGGTGCGCATGGATTGCACGCATCCGGAAGACGTGACGCAGCTCGATGCGATGGAGGCGATCGCGTATTCGTGCAACTCGTACGTGGCGCAGGCGGCGGTGCGCTTCGATACGGATGAAGTCGTGCAGCTCTATCGCCGATTGGGATTCGATTCGGCGTCAGGGCTGGCAGAAGGCGAAGCGACGGGGCGAATCGAGCGGACGGGCACACGCGAGGACATGGAGCTGGAGGCGCTGGGGCATCGCGGCGTGGAGGTCACGCCGCTCGAGCTGCTCGAGGCGTATCGCAAGCTGGCTTTGCGTGTGCGCCGCGGCGGCATGGCGGATGCCGATGCGCCGGTGCTGGCCGGGCTTGAGGGCTCCGTGGAATTTGGCATGGGACATGCAGCGCACGTGGATGGGATGAAAATCGCGGGCAAGACCGGAACGTCGGAAGCGCCCGGGCGGCCGCAGTCGCATGGATTTTTTGTGGGCTATGCGCCGGCGGAGAAGCCGGAGATTGCCGTCATGGTTTACGTCGAGCGCGGGCACGGAGGAGATGCAGCGGCGATGGCGCAGCCGGTGCTTGCCGCGTTTGCGAAGCATCCGAGATCGCCTTGAAAATCGCGCGCGCCGTCGGGATCGTTCTGCTGTTTGCGCTCGGGCTGGTGCCCAGCACAACTAGCGCGCAAGATGTGCGCGTCGGTCTCTTCACCCTGCATCCGCCGGCAGCGGCCACGATTCGAGCTGTCAGCGGCGAATTGCACTGGCGCAGTTGCCCTGCGTGCAAGGAAAAATCCGGTGCAAGTGTTTCCGTGCGAGCGTCGGGCGAGCGATTGATGATTGTCGGAGCCGACGGCGCCCGTGAACTGCGTGTCACCGGGAATTACCGCATCGAAGCGGGCGAACTTCCAGCAATCGATCTGCATTTTCCTTTGCGCGTTGAGGTGCGCGAAGACCATCTGAGCTTCTCGGTCACCGTGCCGCAGGAAGAATACGTCGCAGAAGTGTTGGCAGCCGAGGCGAGCGATTCGTGGAAGGATGAAGCGCTGAAGGCCATGGCCGTCGCGGTGCGCACTTATGCTGACCGATTCCGCGGGGCGCATGAAAAAGATGGATTCGATTTCTGCGATACGACGCATTGCCAGGTGGTGCGCTGGAATTCGAGGAATCCGCGAGCGCGCGCGGCGGTGGAGGCGACGTCCGGCGAGATTCTGGAATTCGATGGCGCACCGGCGCGTACCTATTACCACCAAAATTGCGGTGGGATGGTGGCAGCGTCGAACGAAATTTGGCCGGACATTTTTGCGACGTATCTGCGCGGTCACTCCGATCCCTATTGTGTCGTATCCGGCGATTTGAAGTGGGAAAGCGTGATCGCGTTGGCGGATGTGGATGCGGCGTTGCGCGCGGCGGCGCTTGCGCCGCCGAAAGGCTGGACGGAGATCGAGATTGCGGGGCGCTCGGCGAGCGGCCGGGCGCAGAAACTGCGGCTCGCGGGCGGCGCGGCGGATGATTTTCTGATTTCCGCGTCGACATTCCGCTATGCGGTTTCGCGATCGCTTGGATGGAACAAAATTCGCAGCGATCTCTTCGAAGTGCGCACCGAAGGCGATCGCGCGGTCTTTTTTGGACGCGGCGCAGGGCATGGAGTAGGAATGTGCCAGACCGGCGCGGAAGAAATGGCCGTCGAGGGCAAGGATTATCGCGAGATTTTGGATTTCTACTATCCGGGGACGCAGCTGGCGAAGCAGGGCGCCGCGGCGCAGTGGCAGAAACGCTCGAGCGAACATTTTGAGCTGGAAACTACAGCGCCGGAGCAGGACGAGTCTGTCTTGCCAGTAGCCGAGAAGCTTTTGGCCGAAGAAGAGAAAAACGTCGGCTCGGATGTTCCCTTTCGCGTGCAGTTGAAAATCTTTGCGACAATGGACGCGTATCGGGATCAGACGGGACAGCCGGGATGGGTAGCAGCGAGCACGCGCGGACACGTCATCCGTCTGCAGCCGCTGGCGACGCTGAAAAGCAAAGGCGTTCTCGAATCCACGCTGCGGCATGAACTGCTGCATCTGCTGGTGGAAGAGAAAGCGCGGGCGGGGACGCCGGTCTGGTTCCGCGAAGGGCTGGTGCTCTATCTATCGAGCCCCTCGATGAGTGGAGCACCGCATGACGCCGCGGATATCTCGATGACGATCGAGCAAATGGAAACGATATTGGAAAAGTCGCAGAAGCGCGACGAAGTCGAGAAAGCCTACACAGCGGCGCGAGCTCGTATTGCTTCTCTCGTGCGAGAGCATGGCAAGGAAACGGTTCTTGGGTGGCTAAGCCGCGGGATTCCCCGCAGCATCACTGGCGGTGACGGCGACCGGGCGGCTCAAGCGTCCCACGATTGAGCAGACCAGCAGCCACGACGCGACGGCGAGAATGTAAGACGCCGAGAGACGCGCGGCCAAGCTGATGGCTTCGAGATGTAGCGTGGGATTCTTGAACTCGGGCGACCATTCCATGAGCGACGCCGGCGCGATGAATCCTGCCGCCGCGGCGAGAAGCAGCACCAGCCAGTAGGTGACGCGCTTCGCAGAATTTTTTACCGCCGCGCCGCCCGGCTTGCCGAATGCACGAAAACCGGAGTTCGCAGCTTCGACGAGCAGCGGTAGCACCAATCCCGGAATCAGCACCCAGCGGATCGCGAACACAATTCCTTCCAGCGCGATTTGAAACCACGATGGCTCGAGATGCCGGCGAATGAATTCCGGCAGCAGCGAGCGAACGTAAAACGGCAGCGTGAGCTGCAGTGGCTCGGTGGAATCGAGCAGCGCCCAGAGCACAACAATCAGCCCGGCGCACGCTGCAACCGCGAAAATATTTCGCACCGTGCGGCGAAACGCCTCGCGCACTCGAGCTTGCGCGCCGCGATTCTGCTCAGAATAGAAATTGAGCGTGCCGGCGTGGAGAACCAGCGCGGCCGCGGCGAAGACGACGATCACCAGGCCGTTCAGCAGCAGATGGAATTCGGTCGCCACGGGCAGCAGCAGCCAGCCGACGAACAGCGCAAAGAGCAGCGGATTGGCTATGAATTGAATGAGCCACACGCGCTTGCTGTGAAGCAGGCTGGAACCGGCATCGTGAAGAATTTCGAAGCGCGACATTATTTCACCTCGATGATTGCCGCGTCGGTGGTCGCCTGGATCGACGGCTGGTACATGGGCTGGACCATCGCGGGGCTCACATTGAATTTTCCGGGATTCACAATTTTCAAGAGATATACGTACTCATGATGACGGCCGTAGAAATCGGTCTGGAAGAACGCCGCGCGGTCGTCGTGAAGTTCGCGGCTGACGTACCAGCGCTCCCACCAGGCGGGCTTGCTGGCGAATTCATAGAGATCGTCGCGCGAAATGGATTCCGCGCCCGCGGGAATCGGATCTTCGATCAGCAAATAGTGCCAATCGCCGCCTGCCACCGTGACGCGAACGGCGACGACATCGCCAACGTGCAGTTCGCCCACGAGCGGATCGAGGCGATACACGATGCGATCCTTCAGTTGTTCGGGCGAGAGGCGATAGTAATCGCGCGTGATATTGAGCGAGAGCCTGTTCTGCTGGATCACGCGCTTCTCGTTCGAGTAGTAGCGGCCGCTGGCGGACCAATAGAGGCGGCCGGTGCCGGATTTGTGGATGTGAATCGTGTTGGCGCCGGGGTGCAATTGCGCCGCGTCGAGATGAATGTTCGGCTGCGTGACGCTGAAAGAATCGGCGGACGTGAATTGATGCGCGAGAGCGAACTTGCCGTTGATGGTGAGCTCGGCTTTGAAATTAGCGTCGAGTTCGTGGCTGGCTTTGACGTAGTCGGTGAGACCGAAAATCACCATCGCGGTTTCCTTCGTGCTCACCCAGAAATATCCGCCATCGCGGTGATTGACCAGCCAGAACACCGCTTTCGGTAGCAGCGCGCTATCGGGCTTAACGCGGCTCAGCAATTGAACTGCGTACGCCGTGGTTTCCGCGTTGTCGTCGAATTCGAAGCCCATCAAATAGTCGTAGCGCGAAGGCCAGTAAGCTTCGAGTTCGCTTTCGGTGACTTGCGACGCGACTTTGTCGGCGATTTCTTTGGCGCGACGAGTTTCGCCATTGATTTGCAGCGCGAGGCCGAGCATCGCGAGGCCTTGCGTGTTCATCGCATCGCGCTTTTCCCAAGTGGCTTGCGTCAGCTTGCCCTTGAAGACATTGTTGAGCGCGAGCGCGTAGATCACATAGGCCTGCAAATTCGGCTCCATGTTCGGCGAGCGATCGAGCGAGGTGAGCAGATATTGCTCGGCGTGGGCGAGCACGTCGGGATCGACGTCGTATCCCGCGGCGTGCGCCTGTCCGAACCCGCTTACGACATACGCGGTCATGAACACGCGGGAATCGTCATCTTTCCACCAGCCCCAGCCGCCATCTTCGTGCTGGAAGCCCTTGAGGCGCTCGATGCCCGCGGCAATTTTCTTTTCGAGTTCGGGCGTGTCCACCGTGGATTGGAGGTGGAGATCCTTCATGGCTTTTGCGACGACGACGTCGGGAAGGAAGCTGGACATGGTTTGCTCAATGCAGCCGTAGGGATAACTGGTGAGATAGTCGAGCGCATTGAAGAGACTGCCGGCGACCGACGAGCTCAGCGTGACATCGAGAGAGGGCGCGGATTGATCGGGATTGCCGGCAAGAGTGATGGCGACATCGTTCGTGGCGTCAGCGGCGAGAATGCTGCCGGATTTTGCGTCGTTGAGTTTCACGCCGAAAGGAATCACTGGAAGCGTGAGTTCGAGCGCGTCGGATTCTTCGTTGGTCAGCGCTTTCGCTAGCAGATCGGCTTCGGAAACGGATTGCGCGCGCACGCGCCAGTCGAGTTTGGCTTCGCCGCGGCTGGGAACTTCGATTTCGCGCGTCTGGCCATCGAGAATATCGAGGCCTTTAAGGGCGAGCGAGACGTGGACGGTCTTCGAGGTGGCGAGATAATTGTGAACGATCGTCGAGACGACTACTTCATCGCCCTGGCGGAAGAAGCGCGGCACAGCCAGGCGGACCATCAGATTTTTGCGCACGATCACGCGATCGACGGCGCTGCCGACTTTGGTGTCCGCGGTGACGCCGCGAACCGTGGCGCGCCACGTGGTAAGCGAATCGGGGAAATTCAGGTCGGCGTGGGCGCGGCCGTTGGCGTCGGTGCGCACGTCGGCGAGCCACAGAGCTGTATCGGGAAAATCTTTGCGGACTTTCGGCTC
>JGI12269J14319_10002580_pt1 | contig 17386 bp, 14 predicted proteins | sample PeaSoiSIISIP2007_FD_14319 | JGI IMG/M metagenome (IMG submission 14319) | reverse complement strand
ATCCCCGAGATGGGATTTGACGACGAGCCAATCTCGCCGGTGAGCCGAGACGACACCGTCACGAAGAGGAAGCCGAAGACCACGATGAGGATCGCGCCCAGGAGCTTGGTCCCCATTCCCGCATCCAGGAGCATCGGCGCGGCCATGATCGACGCGATGAGGGCGACGATGCCTATCCCGACGAATTTCATGGACAGGTCCCTCTCGGTCCGCGGCACGTGCGCGCCGCCGGCGGATTCCGGCCTGCCGAAGCCGACGTCGCGCAGCCCCTCCTTCAGTCCGTGCCAGATGGTCGGAAGCGAGCGGAACAGGCTGATGATCCCGCCGGCGGCCACGGCGCCCGAGCCGATGTAAAGCACGTAGGCCGCGCGGACGTCGTCCGGCTGCATGTCCGCGATGGGAATCTTGCCCGGCGCAAGCGGGCCCTGGAGATGCTCCCCGAAGAACTTGATCATCGGGATCAGGACCAGGTACGACAGAACGCCGCCCCCGCACATGAGCGCCGCGATCCTGGGGCCGATGATGTAGCCGATGCCGAGGAGCTCGGGGGAGATCTCCGCGCTCACGGAGGCCCCCTTGAACGGCGCGTCGAAGATCTTTTCCGGCGTGTCCTTCCAGAGCCTCGGCACGCGGTTGAGCACGTTGTAGACGACCCCCACGCCGAGCCCGGTGAATATCGACTTCGCCCCGGGGGCCTTGCCGAGACCGGCGGCCTCCGCCGCGCGCATCTCGGCGACGGCTCCCGGTGAGGCCTGGGCCCGGTCCTCCGCCGAGGCGCCGGCCGTCAGGACGGCCGCGCACGCCGTCCCCTCCGGATACTTGAGGAACCCGTGCTCCTTGACGATGAGCGCGCGGCGCAGCGGGATCATCATCAGGATCCCGAGGAAGCCTCCCAGAACGGACACCAGGATCACGCGGGTGAGCTCAAGGTCGAATCCCAGGATCATGATCGCCGGCATGGTGACGCCGACACCGAAGGCGATGGATTCGCCGGCCGAGCCCGCCGTCTGGCTCACGTTGTTCTCGAGTATCGTCGCGTCTCTCAATCCCACCTTCGAGAGCGCGCGGAAGAGCGCGAGCGAGATCACCGCCACCGGGATCGATGCGCTGACCGTCAGCCCCACCTTGAGCACGAGGTAGAGCGACGAGGCGCCGAACATCACGCCGAGGATCGTGCCCGCCACCAGCGCGCGCACCGTGAACTCGCGCATCGCGGTCCCCGGAAGGATGAAGGGCTCGAGACTGGGCTTGGGGATTCTTGGCGAAGCCATGACCGGTGGTTATTCGGGCCGACTCTGCCCTCTGCCCTGCTCCTTGCGACGCATTTTGAGCCACTTCCTGAATTCCCCCCCCCGCCACGGCGGCAGCTCCCGTTTTGCCTCCCAGGCGCGGAGCGCGGGGACGGGAATGAGCCTCGTCGGCAGGTGGTTGAGGATCCGCCCGGCCGCGAGCGCGGCCCTCCATGCGGCCGGCTGCGTCGCCAGGAGCGACCAGGCGCCCATCGGCGGCGTGCCCGGCGACGGGACGCCCTCCCCGTGCGCCCTGTCGCGAAGCCTCAGGAGCAGGTCGGGGATTGGGATATCGACGGGGCAGACCTCGTTGCACGCGCCGCAGAGGCTCGACGCCTTCGGCAGGTCGGCCTTCTCGGGGAAGCGCTCGCCCAGGAGCAGGGGCGAAAGGACCGCGCCCACCGGCCCCGGGTAGACGCTGCGGTAGGCGTGCCCCCCCGCCTGGCGGTACACGGGGCACACGTTCAGGCATGCGCCGCACCGGATGCAGCGCAGGATGTCCCGGCACTCGGTCGCGAGGACCTCCGTGCGGCCGTTGTCCACAAAGATGACATGCATCTCATCGGGGCCGTCCGGCTGGCCCCTCGCCCGAGGCCCGCTGACGAATTCGTTGTACACCGAGAGCTGCTGCGCCGTGGCGGAACGGGCGAGCAGGTTGAGAAAAAGCGCGAGGTCGCGGTCGCGCGGGAGGATCTTCTCGATGCCGACCAGCGCGATGTGGCACCGGGTGGCCGCAAGGCAGAACCGCGCGTTGCCCTCGTTCGTCACCACGACGAGCCGGCCGCTCTCGGCCACGACGAAGTTCGCGCCCGTCAGGCCGGCGTCGGCCTCGAGGTACTTGTGCCTCAGGAACTGCCGGGCCCGCTGCGTGATCATCCCGGGCTCATCGTCGTACGCGCCCAGACCGTTCTTCTCGAAGAGCTCCGCGATCTGGCGGCGGTTCTTGTGGCGGATGGGCGCGATGATGTGCGACGGCTGGTCGTGGTCCAGCTGGACGATGAACTCGCCCAGGTCCGTTTCCAGGGCCTCGACGCCGCGCTTCTCCAGGTATTCCGCGAGCCCGATCTCCTCGCTCACCATGGTCTTGGCCTTGACGAGCTTCGTTGCCCCCCTCGCCCTGAGGATCGAGTGGACGGCCTCGCACGCCGCCTCCGCCGTCGCGGCCCAGTGGACCCTCGCGCCGTTCGCGACAAGCCTCGCCTCGACGGCGGGAAGGTAGGTGTCGAGGTTCTCGACCACGTGCCGCTTTATCTCGCCGGCGAGCCTCCTCAGGCGGTCGGGGTCGCCGTAGTGGTCAAAGAGGAGCCTCGTGCGCTTCTCGTGCACGGCCTTCGAGCCCTCGTAGACGGCCGCCTTCGTCTTTGCGGGAAGCGCCGCGGCGGCCTGGTCGATGCGCTGCGTCTTCATGCGCGCCTCCTCAGGGCGTCGCGCAGGACCTGCGCAAAATGCATCGTCCGGATCGGGATGCCCTCCCTGGCCGCCAGGCCGGACAGGTGCATGAGGCAGCTCGTGTCGCCCGAAACGAGCACGTCGGGCTTAGCGGCCCGGACGTGGTCGAGCTTCAGGTCGCCCATCGCGGCCGAGATGTGCGGGAAGCCCACCGAAAACGTCCCGCCGAAGCCGCAGCACTGCTCGGCCTCGCCGAATTCGACCAGCCGCACCCCCGCGATCGATCCGAGCAGCAGCGCGACCGCCCCGCCGCTCGCGGTCCCGCGCGTGTGGCACGAGCGGTGCAGGGCCACGGCCGAGTTGAACCGGCCGGGCCACGAGCCGACCCCGAGGCCGTTCACGATGAAGTCGCCGAGCTCCCACGTGCGCCGGCCGAGGCTCTCTATTTCGCCGAGGTCGGGCTCATGCTCGAACTCGAGCGCGGCACCGTGGAAAAGCATCGCCGCGCAGGACCCGGAGGGGACGACGACCGGATCCCCCCCGCAGAAAGTCCGCGCCGTGTGGCGGACGACCCTGCGCGACGCGGCCCAGTCCCCGCCGTTGAACGCGGGCTGGCCGCAGCACGTCTGCCCCTCGGGGAACTCCACCTCGCAGCCCAGGTGTTCCAGCACCTCCACCGTCGCCGCGGCCACGTCGTCGTGGAACGCGTCGCACAGGCACGTGGCCATCAGCAGCACGCGCCTGCCGGCGATCGGGGTTCGGCCGGGGCTGAGCATCACCAGATCGTGACGCGCTCGCCTGCCGGCCGGCGCATGCGGGCGCCCTCCGGGACATCAAACGCGGCCGCGAACTCGTCCAGGTTGGAGAGGGGCCCGTTGCACCGAAACTCGAGCGGCGAATGCGGGTCGGTCCTCACGCGGACCCGGAGCGCCTCGGGTCGGATGGAGCCGCGCCAGACCGACGCCCAGCTTATGAAGAATCGCTGCTCCGGGGTGAATCCGTCGATCTTTGCGCGCCGCTGGCCGGCGAGCGCATTCTGGAGCGCGGCATAGGCAATCCTCAGGCCGCCCAGGTCGGCGATGTTCTCGCCCTGCGTGCGCTCGCCTATCAGGTGCACTCCGTCCAGCACCGCATAGTCGCTGAACTGCTTCACGATGCCCGCGGCCCTGGCCTTGAACCTGCTGGCGCTCTCGGGGGTCCACCAGTCGACCAGGTTTCCCCTCGGGTCGTACTGGCGCCCCCGGTCGTCGAATCCGTGGGTCATCTCGTGCCCGATGACGGCGCCGATCGCGCCGTAATTGACGGCGTCGTCCGCCCCCGGGTCGAAAAACGGGGGCTGCAATATCCCCGCGGGGAAGACGATCTCGTTCCTCGGCGTGCTGTAATAGGCGTTCACCGTCGGAGGCGTCATTTCCCACTCCGAGCGATCGACAGGTTTTCCGATCTTCGCTAGGTTGCGGTGAGCCTCGAACGCGTCGGCCCGCATCACGTTGAGCACGTACGGCCCTCGGTCAACCGACAGCAAGCTGTAGTCGCGCCACTTGTCCGGGTAGCCCATCTTGACCGTGTAGGCGTCGAGTTTCTCGATGGCCTTGGCGCGCGTCTGCTCATCCATCCATGCAAGGTTCGCAAGGTCCGCCCTGAGCGCGGCGCGAAGGTTGGCGACTAGCTTCAGGATCCGGGCCTTGGCCTCGGGCGGAAAATATTCCGCGACATAGAGCTGGCCGAGCGACTCGCCGATGTTGGCGTCGATCATGGCGACGATCCGCTTCCAGCGCGGCAGGATCCTCTCGGTGCCGTTCAGGACCTCGCCGTAGAAGCGGAAATTCTCCTGGACGAAGGGCTCGCTCAGGTGGGGCGACTCGTGGTGCGCGAGGCTCCAACGCAGGTAGGTCTGCCAGTCGGTCACAGGCACCGCCGCCAGCTGGGCGGCGAACGCCTTGAAGAAGTCGGGCTGCTGGAAATTGACCTCGGTAAGCGCCGGGGCTCCGGCGTCGCGGAAGAAGCCCTGCCAGTCGATGGCGCCCGTGTATTTCGCGAGGTCGGCGACCGCCATCTTGTGGTAGCTCGCATAGGGGTTGCGGAGCACCTCGCGGGAGAGCGAGCTTCTGGCCAATTCCGTCTCGAGCTTCAGGACAGTCCCGGCGCCCGCATCGGCCGCCTCCGGCGAGTCGCCGAGCAATTGGAGGGTCCTCGAAACGTGCTCCACGTATTGCTCGCGGATCTTCTTCGACCGGTCGTCGCCGTTCAGGTAGTAGTCGCGGTCCGGAAGGCCTAGCCCGCCCTGCCTCAGCTGGGCGATCGCCACGGCGCTGTTCTTGTCGTCCGGCGCGCTGAAAAACCCGAATCCGGCCGGGACTCTTATGGAGTGGAGGCGGGCAATCTCCCCCATCACGTCCGCCGTGCTCCCCACGGATGCGATGCGATCGAGCTCGGGCCTGATCGGAACCGCGCCCGCCGAGTTGACGGCGTCCTCATCCATGCCGCTCGAATAAAAATCCCCCACGAGCCGCTCCAGAGGGCTCCCCGCGGCGCCCTTGGCGGCGGCGCGCTCGCAGAGCTTCCTCAGCAGCTCGACGTTTCGGACCTGCAGCTCGTCGAAGACGGCCCACCGCGAATAGTCGGGCGGAATCGGCGTGTTCTTTAGCCAGGCCCCGTTCGCGTACCTGAAGAAATCGTCCTTGGGACTCACCGATTTGTCGAAGGCGGATGGATCGAACGAAGCCCGGACGCCCGGAACCATGAGCAATACGGCCATGCCGGCCGCAAACTTTGGCTTGAGCATGGGGCCAGATGATCTCCCGGGAGTGGTCGATCGCAAGTGCGATGATCGCAGGCCGCCGCGCCGGCCGGGGGATCGCCCGCGATCAGGGGGCCCGCGGCGGCGGCTTGGAACACAGGGCCTGGAGCCGCCCGTAAAGGCTCGCGAGCCTGGGCATCTCGACCCCGGCCGCATGTGCTCGACGAAGCGGCTCGCCCCAGATCGGCTCCACCTCGACCTCCCGGCCGGCAAGGTAGTCGACCAGGCTCGAAGGATGGTAGGGCCCCATCGCGGGTGTCACGTCGAACTGCCTGTCCAAGAAGCTGTCGGAGATCCTGAATCCGAAGGCCGCGGCCGCGCGCTGAACCTCGCGCATGAGCGCGTGCGCCTCGTCGGCAAGCCGGGGATCGGCGCAGATGCGGTCCGTCGAGACGCCGCCCTCGGCGATGGCGAGGCCGTTGAACGGGACGTTCCAGACAAGCTTTCTCCAGCGCGCCTCGAGCAGGTCGTCGACGACATGGGCCCTTATGCCCGCCGCCTCCAACTGCCCGGCCAGTGAGCGGGTACGCTCGGCGGGTTGCCTGCCGAATTCTCCGATCGACACGGAGCCTGGATGAAAGCACCTGAGCTCCCCGGGCCCGGTGCGGGTCAGGGCCATGAAGACAAGGCCGCCGATCACGCGCTGCGCCCCGAAGAGGCCGGAGAGGTACTCGTCGGCCCCGAGCCCGTTCTGGAGCGTGAGCAGGGCCGTCCCCGGCTCGAGGAGAGGCTCCACCAGGTCCGGAAGATCGCCGCCCGACGTCGTCTTCAAGGCGATCACCACAAGGTCGACGGCCCCGACCTCGGCCGCCGTCCCGAATGCCGCGACCGGTCTCAGCTCGGTCGTCCCGGCCTGGTCGCGGATCACGAGCGATCCCCGGGTCCGGACCGCGCCCAAGTCGCCGCGCATCAGGAATCGCACGTCGGCGCCCCCGAGAGCCAGGCGCGCCCCAAAATAGCCCCCGACCGCGCCCGAGCCCACGATGCCGATCCTCGGGAAGTACGCAGCCATGCCGACGTGGCGGCCTACAGCACCGCGTTGTCGGTGAACCTGACCTCGTCCAGCCACGCGGCGACGCAGATGAGCGTCTTGCCTGGGACGACCTCGCGCACGGCCTCCATGGTGTTCGGATCGACTATCGACACGTAGATGACCCGGACCCGGCGGTGCTGTCCCATGATGTGGGTCGCCTCCGCGACGAGGCGGTCGCTGCTGAGCACGCCGGCGTCCACCATCTCCTTCACGCGCTTGAGCGCCTTGCTGATCGCGAGCGCATCCTGCCTATCGCCCCGCATCAACCCGCTGTTTCGCACCGCCGCGGCAAGCCCGTCAGCCTCGCGCACCGTCGGGATGACCACGATCTCGACGTCGTAGTTGAGATCCGCCGCCATCTTGCGCAGGACGGCGACATGCTGGGCGTCCTTCTGGCCGAGGTAGAGACGGTCGGGCCCGACGATGTTGAGCAGCTTCGCGACAAACGTCGCCACCCCCCGGAAGTGCGTGGGCCGCGATATCCCGCAAAGGGGCTTGCTGATGTGCTCCTCGGTCACGTAGGTCGAGTAGCCGCGCGGGTAGATGTCCCCGATGGACGGGACGAACGCGGCGCTGACCCCCAGCCGGGAGCACATCGCGAGGTCCGCGTCCAGGCTCCGGGGGTATCCCGCGAAGTTCTCGTTCGAGCCGAACGAGAGGGGATTGACGAAGATGGAGACGACGACGGAGCCCCCGGCCGACCAGGCGGCGCTGATGAGCGCCTCGTGCCCGGCGTGGAGGGCGCCCATCGTGGGGACGAGCGAAAGTCCGCCCCGCTTGGCCCTAAGCCGGGTGGCAAGCGCTCGCATGCTCGGGATCGACTCTATCTTCTCCATGGGGTCAACGAGGGCTTGAACATTGCGACACCTGCGGGTTTGTTCAAGGTTTTCGGCCGGAAGCGGCCCACTTAACGCCGCCTTTACGAACCCGCCCATGATCCGAATCAACGAGAACTACGCGAAGCTGAAGGCCTCGTACCTGTTCGCGGACATCGCGCGCCGCGTCGGCGCGTTCGCGTCGGCCCATCCGGACAGGCCCGTGATCCGCCTGGGCATCGGCGACGTGACGGAGCCCCTTCCCCCCGCGTGCGTCGAGGCGCTTCACGCGGCCGCCGACGAGATGTCGGCGCGTGCCACGTTCAGGGGCTACGGGCCCGAGCAGGGGTACGGCTTCCTCCGGGAGCTCATTTCCAGCCACGACTACGCCGAGCGGGGCTGCCGGATCGAGCCCGACGAGATCTTCGTCTCGGACGGGGCGAAGTGCGACACGGGCAACATCCAGGAGATTTTCGCAAAGGACATCCGGCTTGCCATTCCCGACCCGGTTTATCCGGTCTACGTCGACACCAACGTGATGGCCGGGCGCAGCGGGCCGGCCGCGGGCGCCCGCTACGAGGGGATCCTCTACCTCGAGGCGACCGCGTCCAACGGCTACGTCCCCGCGGTTCCCGACGCGCCGGCGGACCTCGTGTACCTCTGCTTCCCGAACAACCCGACCGGCGCCGTCGCAACGAGGGAGCAGCTCGCGGCATGGGTGGCCTACGCGGCGCGCAACAAGGCGGTCATCCTCTTCGACTCGGCCTACGAGGCGTACATACGCGATCCGGCGATCCCGCGCTCGATCTACGAGATCGAGGGCGCGCGCGAGGTGGCCATTGAGTTCAGGAGCTTCTCCAAGACGGCGGGCTTCACGGGCACCCGCTGCGCGTACACGGTCGTGCCGAAGACGCTCGTGGCCTGGGACGGCGCGGGCCGGCCGCAGGCGCTCCACGCCATGTGGAGCCGCAGGCAGACGACGAAGTTTAACGGGGTCTCCTACCCCGTCCAGAGGGCCGCCGCGGCTATCTATTCGGAGGCGGGCCGCCGCCAGACCCGCGGCCTCACCGATTTCTACCTCGGCAACGCCCGGCTGATACGCGCCGCCATGGCACGCCTGGGCCTCCCGTGCGTCGGCGGGGAAAACGCGCCCTACATCTGGGTCGACGTGGGCCGCGACTCATGGGAGTTCTTCGACCTGCTCCTCGAGAGGGCGCAGGTCGCCTGCACGCCCGGGGCGGGCTTCGGAAGGTGCGGCGAGGGCCACGTCAGGATCAGCGCGTTCAACAGCCGGGAGAACGTGGAAACGGCGCTCGATCGGATCGGCGCGGCGCTGGCGTAGGGTCAGCTCCTCGGCGGAACGCCGGCAAGGGCCTCCCGCGCAAGGGCGGCGACGTCCTTGCTCAGGAGGCTGGCGAGGCGGCCGAAATCGCTGCCGTCCCAGGACTCGCTGGGAGCCGTGAAGAGCTTCCGGGAGACCACGCGCTGCGCGGCGCCGGGCGCGGTGATCTCGATCGTCGCCTCAAGGCTTGCGACATATTTCCCCGCCGAGTTCTCGGCGCCCTCGCACCGGACAATCTTGACCGAGATGTCGCAATCGCGCTCCTGGTCCACAGGGAACGGCTCGCCGTACACCTGCGCCACATCGGGTGACGCGAGAAGGCTGGACCTTAGGACGCGCGCGACCCCTGCGTCGAGCGGCTCCGCCCATCGCCGAAAGTCCTCGAATCGAACCTCGTTCGCTCCGGTGCGCACGACGATCGTCCGGTGGTCCAGGTACCCCTCGAGCGTCACCCGGCGAAGGCCGATCCTCAGGCCTCCCGCCGCGGGAGCCTGGCCCGCCGGGGGGGTATCCGAAAGGATGAAATACCGGGTCGCGTCCTCCTGGGCCGGCGGGATGACATTGCAGCCTGCGAGCGCAACGAGCAGGCCGGCGGCGCCTCGGACGAGACGGCGCGAATGGGATGGTCTTGGATGGTTCATGTCGGGCGGCCTCACTGGGGCTGCTTGCGTCCTGAGACGACGGCATTGGGGTTGCGTTCCAGGAAGTCGGCCAGCCGCTGGATCGACTCGGCGGCGTCTGCAACCTTCGCGAGCGCGCGGCTCGCGTCCGCCCCGATGTCCTGCTGGGCGTTGATGAATCCGCGGGCCGACTTTGCGGCTGCATTGAACGCCTCGAGGGCCAGCCTGGCCTGGATGAGCGTGGCCTGCAGGTCCTTCCCGTTGGCGTCGACCTGCGTATCCAGCCGGGTTGTCGCCGCGCGCAGGGCGTCCAGGGTCTTGTTCAGGTTCTCAATGGCGCGCACGGCGTCGGGCGAGCGGGCGAGGGCGTCGACGGACTCCCCCGTCCTTTTCCACTGCTGGGCGAGGCCCTTGAAGTCAACGCCATCGATCCTGAGCCTCGCCTCGGTCGCAAGCTTGGTCAGCTCGACCGAGAGCGCCTGGAAGTCGATCGACTGCATCTTGGCCAGCACCGTCGTGGCATTTGCCAGGAGGGTCGCGGCGCTCTCGCGCAATTCGGAGATCTCCGAGGGCGCCGGCGGGACGACCACGTACTTGAGGTCGGCCGTCTTGCTCAGGTCGGGGTACTTGCGCGGGTCCAGGAAATCTAGCTCAACGAAGAGGAGCCCCGTGGCGAGGCCCCCCAGCTCAAGCTGCGCCCGCAGCCCGCGGTCGACGAGCGCCTGCAGCGCCGCCCTGTCGGAGACGTCGAAACTGGCGCCGTGCTCGTCGGTGATCGACCCGCGGTTGAGCTCGCACAGGACCGCGGCGAGCGACTTCCCGGTGTCGCGGTCGTAGCGGATCGAGATGCCGACGACGTGCCCCACGCGCACGCCGCGCAGCTTGACCGGCGAGCCCTGGTCGAGGCCGCTTATCGACTCGTCGAAGTAGACCATGAAACGCTCCGGCTTGGTGAAGAGGCTCATGCTGCCGAGTGCGAGCAGCGTGATGATCCCTATCGCGAATGCGCCCAGGACAAAGGCGCCTACCAGGGCGGGGCTGATCTTGGTCTTCATGTCGTGCGGGGCTCGGCCACGCGGCTATCCTGACCGAACGGTCCGGCGTGTCAAAAATTCTACGACCTTCGGGTCCGAGGGCCCGGCGATGAGGGCGCCGGGGGGGCCCTCCGCGATGATTCCCCGGGTCTGCACGTCGAGCATGATCAGCCGGTCGGCGATTCCGACGATCGAATCGACGTCGTGGGAGACGATGACGATCGTCGTCCCGAACGTGTCCCTGATCTGCAGGATGAGCCTGTCCAGGTTGCGGGCGCCGATCGGATCCAGGCCCGCCGAGGGCTCGTCAAAGAAGACGATCGTCGGGTCGAGGGCCAGCGCGCGGGCGAGCCCCGCCCTCTTCTTCATGCCCCCGCTGATCTCCGACGGGTAGTAATCCTCGAATCCCGCAAGGCCCACCTGCGCGAGCCTGAACGCGGCGATGCGCTCAATCTCGTCCCTCGGCAGGCGCGTGTATTCCTCAAGCGGCAGCGTGATGTTCTCGCTCAGGGTGAGCGAGGTCCAGAGGGCGCCGCCCTGGAATGACAGGCCGAAGGACTTGAGCATCTCGCGGCGCTCGGCCGGATCCGCGCTCGTGAACGAGCGCCCGTTGAACCGGACCTCGCCGTGCACCGGCGTCGCGAGCCCCACCATGTTGCGCAGGAGCGTCGTCTTGCCGACGCCGACGGGCCCGACGATGAAGAATATCTCGGCCGAGCGGACCTTGAAGGAGACACCCTCCAGGACCTTGTAGTCCTGGTAGGAGCAGGCGAGCCCGGTCACCTCGATGGCTGGCGTGGCTTCCTTGATCATAGGCCGATGGCGTTGAAGACGACCGCGAAAACCGCGTCGGCCACGATGATGAACAGGATCGCGGTCACGACCGCGGAGGTCGCCGCCTGGCCCACGCCGGCGGCGTTGCTCTCGGCCTGGAGCCCGCGTCGGCAGCCGGAAAGGCCGACGATCAGGCCGTACACGACCGACTTGATCACGCCCACCGCGACGTCCGGCAGGTCGACTATCGTCAGCATCTCGACCCAGTAGGCCGCCGGGGGGATGTCCAGGGTCGTGTACGCCACCGCCATGCCGCCGAGGATGCCGAGGCAGTTGGCGTAAAGCGCGAGGAGCGGCATCATGAGCCCCAGCGCGAGGACCCTCGGCAGGACCAGGAACCTCACCGGAGAAATCCCGAGGATCGTGAGGGCGTCGATCTCCTCGTTCGCCTTCATGCTGCCGATCTCGGCCGCGTAGGCCGCCCCTGTCCGGCCCGCCAGAACGACGCCGGCCATCATGGCGCCCATCTCCCGCGTCATCGCCACGCCGATCAGGTCGGCGACCCAGATGTCGCCGCCGAAGCGCCTGAGCACGATGGCGCCCGAATACGCGAGCGTGATGCCCACAAGAAAGCTGATCAGGCTAACGATGGGCAGGGCCATCGCGCCGCACTTCTGCATCTCGCCGAGGCAGTCGTTCCAGCGAAACCCGGCCTGCCCCGCGACAAGCCTCTTCGCGCCGATCCAGCATTCGCCGACGAACTGGAGGAAATCGCGAGTCTCGCCCATCGCCTCGCGGGTGGACAGTCCCACCTCGACAAGCAGGCTCCGCGAATGGTCGTCGCGCGCGCCGGCGCGCAGGGACTCGGCGAATTGCCCGCCCAGCAGCCGCATCTTCTCCTGGAGAAGCGCCGTGTCGCAGGCGACGCCGGCGTCGCTGCACCAGCGCTGCGCCTCGCCGACAAAGGCGACCAGGGACGTGTCCCACCGGGAGACCCCGTCGGCGCGCAGCCGCACCGCCGACGGCCTGGCCCCGCCCACCACGGAGCTCCAGCGCGGCGTTTCGCCGTCCAGCCTCCACGGGCCCTCGAGGGCGACCTCCAGCACCGAACCCTCGGTGCGGGCCGAGGCGCGGGCGCGTGTAAGCTCCTGGCTCGCAGGCATCGCCCGGAGTCTCGGCCACCGGCCCCGCGCGCGCCAGATCAATTTATTGCGCCGTGACCCGCGTCCACTGGACCCACACGATCGCCCAGAGGCCCCCGCGCCGCAGGTAGACGCTCGTGTAGCGGGTCCGGACGGCCGATCCGTCCGCCCTGCGGTAGGCGACGGCCGCGCCGACCAGCGCCGTGTCCCCGTACACGCGGATGACCATGTCGTTGAGCCGCAGGCCCCGGGCGTCGGGGCGCAGGGCGGCCTGCGCCAGGAACTCGGCCTTGTCGATGACGCGCCCGTCGGCCAGCACCCCGACGAAGTCGGCCGCCAGCAGGTCCCTGAACCGGGCCACGTCGCACGCGACGAACGCGCGCACATAGTCGGCGTTCAACTGGCGGATGGCCAGCTCGTCCGCCCGGGCGGCTTCCTGCGCTCCGGCTGGGACGGCGGCGAGGACGAGGGATGCGAGAAGCGCGCATGCCGAGCGGGTCATGGGCGACAGGATTGCCCGATTCCGCGCCCAGGATCAACGCCGCAGAACATGCGCCATTGATTTTGGCGCGATTCTCCACCATCGCTCGGAAGATATCCAGCCGCACGTGCCCCCATCCCCCGCACCCATAGCGCTCACCGGCGTCGTCGAGCGCATCATCTTCCTCAACGAGGAGAATCACTACACCATAGCCGAGTTCCGGCCCGACGCGGCCGAGGCGGCCGCCAAGCCCGAACCGGTCACGATCGTCGGGGCGCTCCCGGGGGTCGAATGCGGCGAGACGCTCCACCTGTCCGGCGAGTGGACCCGGCACTCCCAGCACGGCGCCCAGTTCAAGGTCGCCACCTTCAGGAGCGAGCTGCCCGCGAGTGTCTACGGCATCCGCAAGTACCTCGGCAGCGGGCTCGTGCCGGGGATAGGCCGGGTGTACGCGAACAAGATCGTCGACGCCTTCGGCACCGACACGTTCCGCGTCCTGAGCGAGGAGTCCGCAAGGCTGCGAAGCGTCCCGGGAATAGGGCGCAAGCGCGCGGCCGCGATCAAGCAGGCCTGGGACGGCAAGCGCACGGAGCGGGAGCTGTACATCTTCCTCCAGACCTACGGGGTAAGCCCCGCCCAGTGCGTCAAGCTCGTCCGTCAGTACGGACCGAAGGCCAAGGCGGTCCTCACCTCGGAGCCCTACCGCGTGGCGCGCGAGATCGAGGGGATCGGCTTCAAGACGGCCGACCGGATCGCGATAAACCTGGGCTTCGCAAACGACGCGCCGCCGAGGCTGGACGCGGGGATCCTCTTCGCGATGGAGACGCTCAAGGAGGAGGGGCACACGGCCTGCAATGAGGCCAGGCTCAGTGACTTCGCCGCCCAGATGCTCGACTCCCGCGCGGAGCTCGTCGCGTCCCGGGTCGGGGCGCTCGTCGCCTCCGGGCACCTCGTGCGCCACGCCCAGGCCCCGCCCGAGGCGCCGCTTCCGGGCGCAGGGCTGGTCCAGCTCCCCGCGGACGACCGCGCCGAGCGCAGGATCGCCGACGCGGTAGCGAGGCTTTCGCGCGCCGCGAGCGGGCTGCCCCCCGTCAGGACCGACGCGGCGATCCAATGGGCGCAGAAGCGGGCGGGCTTCGAGTTCCACGCGCTCCAGAGGGCCGCCCTCGGAAACGCGCTCGGCAACAAGCTTTCCATCCTGACCGGCGGGCCAGGCACGGGCAAGACGTCGATCCTGCGCGCGCTCGTGGAGATACTCAAGGCGAAGGGTGTGAGGGTGCACCTCGCCGCGCCCACCGGGCGCGCGGCGCAGCGCCTCGCGGAGACGACCGGGGGATTCGCCTCCACGATCCACAGGCTGCTCAAGTACGACCCGGCCGCGGGTTTCACGGCGAACGAGTCGCACCCGCTCGCCACGGACTTCCTCATCGTGGACGAGGTCTCGATGCTCGACACGTGGCTCGCGTCGGCGCTCTTCCAGGCGGTGCCCGCCCGGGCCCACCTCCTGCTGGTCGGGGACACCGACCAGCTCCCGAGCGTCGGCGCCGGCAACGTGCTCCAGGACATGATCACGGCCTCCGGCGCCCCGGTCACGCGCCTGTCCGTCATCTTCCGCCAGGAGGGCCAGAGCGGCATCGTCACGACGGCCCACGCGATAAACTCGGGCGACGCCTCGCTGCCCCGGTTCGCCACGGACCTCGCGGGCGTCCAGGCGTCGAGCGACCTGACGTTCATTGTCGCGGACTCGGCCGAGGACTGCGTCCGCAAGGTGATCCGCCTCTGCACCGAGTACATCCCGGGGAACTTTGGCCGGGTCGACCCGGTCGGCGACGTCCAGGTGATGGCCCCGATGCACAAGGGCGTCGCGGGAGTCGCCAACCTGAACCTCGAGCTCCAGGCGGCCCTCAACGGACGCGCGCCCGGGATGCGCACGCAGGCGGGCGAATTCCGGCCCGGTGACAAGGTGATCCAGCTCAGGAACAACTACGACAAGAACCTCTTCAACGGGGACATCGGGGCCATCACGTCCACGGACCAGGAGTCGGGCCAGATCTCGGCCGACTTTGACGGCGACCCGCACACCTTCACCCGCGCCGAGATGGGCGACCTCGCGCTCGCCTACGCGATCAGCATCCACAAGTCGCAGGGGAGCGAGTACCCGGTCGTCATCGTGCCGCTCCTCAAGGCCCATTTCATGATGCTGCAGCGCAACCTGCTCTACACCGCGGTTACGCGCGGCCGCCGCAAGGTGTTCATCGTGGGCGAGCCCGCCGCCTACGCGATGGCCGTGCGCAACCGGGAGTCAAAGCTCAGGGTGACCCACCTGCGCGAGAAGCTCTCGGCCGTCGCCGCGGCCGGAGGCGGCGCCTAGCGGGGCCGCGTCCGCAAGGCGCGGGCCCGGCTCACTTCCCGAGCTTCCGGAGCGCCTGGTTCACCTTGTCGAGGTCGCAGAGACCGGGATCGTACTCGGGCCCGAGCCACCCCAGCCATTCCTTGCCCAGGACGGAGTCGGGCTCCTTGAGGCACGCAAGCATGTCGTGGTAGGCCTCCAGCCCGCCGCAGTCCTCGGGGGGGCCCGCTCGCTCCCCGGCCACGCACGCCGGGTACCGGGCGCCCTTTGCGGCCGCGGCCGCCTTCTCGACGCGGATGTCGACGCGCCACCCCTCGCCGAACTGGTACTCGTAGGCCATCCGGTCGCGGTGCGCCAGGTTGAGGTCCGCCAGCGTCACGTCGCGGTCGTCCTCGACCACGAGGTCGTCGCGCTTGAGCGGGTTGCCAAACTTCAGGTCGTCGAGCGCAAACACGTGGGTCTGGTAGTCGAACCAGTCGAACGCGATCTGGATCGCGTCGTGGAGGCGCGAGAGCCACATCGTCTCGAGGACGAGCAGGCGCCTCCAGACTCGGGGCTGCGTCCCGGCGATCACCAGCCGAAGGCAGAGGACGCGCGCGGCGGCCCTCTTGGCTCCCGGACCCCTGCCCTCTTTGAACGAGATCATCTATTGAAAGGAAAAGCGGCGCGCGCCGCCGCGCAAAAGGAAACGCCGCGCGCCCGGCCGCCGCAGCCGACGGCGCCGGCGGGCGTCAGCGGTCCGAGACCCTCCGGTCCCCGGAGGGCAGCGTGATGATTTTGAGCCCCCCCTGGGGCGCGGCCGCGGCCGGCGACGCCCTGCCGATCTCGACCTTGGAGAACACCGCGGTCTCAAATGCCGCGTTGTCGTGCGCCGACACCGCCAGCCCAATGTAAAACGGATTGTTGAGGTGCAGCTGGAAGAGGCATCCCGACGGATGCGGCTCCTCGCCGGCGCGCGCCACCGACAGGTAGACCGTGTCCCCGATCTTGTCCAGGCGCACGCGCTGAGGCGAGGCCACGTTGGACTGGATCTCCTTAGTCGCCGCGCCCTCGGCGTCGCGGAACTGCAGCGACGTGAGGCCGTCCCCGTGCACGGCCACGTCGACGTAGGCGGAGCCGGGATCCAGGTTCTGGCGCAGGACCAGGCAGGCCTTGCGGTGCGGCTGCGCGCTCGCGCCGACGAAGGCGATATCCGCCGAAATCGACCCGTCGCCGGCGACCTTCCTCCACACGAAGTGCATGGCGTCCTCCGCAAACCACATGTTCGCCCCGCTGGCGCCGACCGTGTACGTGCCGCGGGCCGCGTCGTAGAAGGCGGTCCCCGGCCGGCCCACGGCCCCGACGTCGGTCCGCCCGGAAAAATCGCCGAGCTCGCCCGCGGGCGGCAGCGGCTGCGCCACGGCGCAGGCCGAGACGAGCACGCTCGCGCACAGGAGCCTGGCTGCGACGGAGGACATCGGGGTGGGCAAGAGATACAGCACGTCCCCGCCCGTTTGGGAAGCCGATTCACGACCGGGGACGCGCGCAGCCTCCCGCCGCAGGGAGGGAGCTTCTCTCCTTGCGCTGCGGCGCGAAACCTTCTCTCGTCACCCTCCCGATCGATGCCCCAGAAGCGGCCATGACTGAACAGACGCACGACGCCATTGTTGTCGGCTCCGGCATAAGCGGGGGATGGGCCGCGAAGGAGCTGACCGAGCACGGCCTCAAGGTGCTGCTTCTCGAGCGCGGCAGGAACATCGAGCACGTCGCCGGGTACGCCAACGCGCTCAAGGCCCCCTGGGAGATCGCGCACAGGGGCAGGATAACGAACCAGATCAGGGAGGTGCACGCGACCATGACCCGGGACTGGTTCATGAACGAGGCCAACGCCGACTACTGGACGAACGAGAAGGAAAGCCCGTACGTCGAGAGGAGGCCCTTCACGTGGTTCAGGGGCTACCAAGTCGGCGGCCGCTCCCTCATGTGGGGGCGGCAGAGCTACCGCTGGAACAGGTTCGACTACGAGGCCAACCTGAGGGAGGGCGTCGGCGTCGACTGGCCCATCCGCTACGAGGATGTGGCGCCCTGGTACGACCACGTCGAGGCGTTCGCGGGCATAAGCGGCTCGCTCGAGGGCCTGGAGCAGCTGCCGGACGGGAAGTTCCTGCCGCCGATGGAGCTCAACGTCGCCGAGAAGGCCGTCGCCGCTAGGATCAGGGCCCATTACGCGGATTCGAGGCGCCTCATCATCGGGCGCGTCGCGAACCTCACCGAGCCCCACAACGGCCGCGCCGGCTGCCAGTACCGCAACAAGTGCGACCTGGGGTGCCCGTTCGGG
>JGI12269J14319_10002578_pt1 | contig 17388 bp, 11 predicted proteins | sample PeaSoiSIISIP2007_FD_14319 | JGI IMG/M metagenome (IMG submission 14319) | reverse complement strand
TCCGCTCGACAACAATGTCGTCATCGGCGGGGATGTAGTCTTTATAGAGGGGCGATCCAAAAGTGGTGCGGATGCCGCGCGTTTCCAGCAGGTCCTTGTGCGCGACAGGCAGGCCATGCAGCCTGCCTAACGTCTCTTTGTGCACCTGCATCTCATCGGCCTTCGCTGCGGCGTCGGCGGCCATTTCCGGCACAAGAGTCACGATGGCATTCACTTTCGGGTTGACGCGTTCAATCTGTTTCAGATGCGCGGCCAGCGCTTCGCGCGCCGAAAGCTTCTTCGCGCGGATCAGTTGGGCCATTTCGATTGCGCTCGTGAAGCAAATGGAGGAATCCGCAGCCTGCCCTTCCGGAGCGCCCTTCAGGAGAAATGCCGCGGCCGTTCCCAGCAGGACTTCGCGGCGGGTTGGTTTAATTTCGCTCATGGGCGGGAGTTTATCACGCGACGATTTTGGTAGCACAGACTTCAGTCTGTGGGGGTTTGTTAGCGAGCCCGGGCCGACTGCGTTCGCCAGGATCAACCGTCCAGCCAAGTTCTCATGGAAATCCACAGACTGAAGTCTGTGCTACTCGAGCTTCCTGCGCGCAAAAATAAATAGCGACGACGCGAGCAGCACGAACATCACAACGCCGAGCCAATCGTTTGTGGCGAGGCTGCCGATCCATTTTGTTCCCACGTCGAATTTGTCGGGCGTGACCCAGCCGCGAATTTCCATCAGCTTGATGATGATGGCCAAGAGGCCCACGACGCCGCCCGCGGCGATCAAGCCGCTGGAATAGAGCGCGCCGGGACTGACTTCGCTCTCGGATTCGGCGGTCTTGGGCTTGTTGCGCTCGACGAGCCAGCGCACGGCGCCGCCCGCGAAAATCGCCGCCGTGGTCGCAATCGAAAGGTACGAGCCCACCGCGAAGGAAAGCGAGCGCACGCCCAGCAACTCGATCGCGACGACCAGAAAGACGCCGAGCATGATCAGCCTCCACGGCAGCCGCCGCGTCAGGATGCCGTTGATGACCGTGGCCATCAGGCGCGCCTGCGGAGCGGGAGCGGCGTCGCTGCCGATTCCCTGCACCCATTGAATTTCGATCCGGTTCGTCGCGGGATCGTAGAGATATTTTCCGTCGGGAATTTCCTGAGAGCCGAGTGCATTCACGAGCACGTACGTTTTGCCCGAGTGTTCGTAATTCTGATTTTCCACCTGCACGCCTTCGGGAAGCTGCGCAAAGTTGATGGGAATGACGTTGGGCGTGTATTTTTCAAGGCCCTTGTTCATCCCGATGAGTGTCAGGCCGATAAAAAACGAAGCCACCAGGACGCCGACGATCAATCCGATCTGCTGCCGCACTGGAGTCGCACCAACCAGATAACCCGTCTTCAAATCCTGCGAAGTCGCGCCGGCATTGGCCGCGGCAATCGCGACGACGCCGCCAATCGTAATCGCCAGCGCCGCGAACGCGCCGCCCGTCCAGCCCGCCACCAGGAACATCGCGCAGGTGGCCATCAGCGTCGCGATCGTCATGCCGCTCACAGGATTCGACGACGTGCCGATCAGGCCGCAAATGCGGCACGACACCGTCACAAACAAAAAGCCGAACACGAGCACCAGGAGCGCCGCCATCAGATTGGAAAACAGGCCAGTGCTCGCCCCCGGAATCGGCTTGAATGTGAGAAGCGCCCACATCATCGCGATAATTACGATGGACCCAATCAGTACGAACTTCATCGGCAAATCGTGTTCGAGGCGATCTGTCTGCGCCGCCGTGCCGGCGCGCTGCGCGCGAACATCCTTCAATCCCGCGGTGAGCGCGCTCAAAATCGTAGGCAGCGTGCGCAGCAGCGTGATCAATCCGGCGGCGGCCACCGCGCCCGCGCCGATCGGACGAATGTAGCTGGACCACAACTGGTCCGGCGTCATTTGCGCGATGGGAATCGTCGAGGGATAAAGCGGGCCGGGCATGTTTTGGCCGAAGAAACGGATGGTGGGCATCAAGACGAGCCAGGAAAAAACTCCGCCTGCGAAAATCGTGCCTGCGGTCTTGGGCCCAATGATGTAGCCGACGCCGAGATATTCCGAAGTGATCGCGGCGCGGAAGGATGCGCCCGGCAGCCACTTCGGAAGATATTCCGGCTGGTCCGGCCACATGTGCATCGAATTCTTCAGCCAGGTGTAGACGCCGCCGATGCCCAGGCCCCAGAACACGCTGCTGGCGAACGAGCCGCCGCGCTCGCCCGCAACGAGCACATCGGCGCACGCCGTTCCCTCCGGGAAGATCAGATTCCCATGTTCCTTGACGATGAGCTGGCGCCGCAGCGGGATCATGAACAGCACGCCGAGCCACCCGCCGATCAGGGCGAGAAAAAAGACGCGCCAGTATTCGGTGTTGAGCGAAAAGCCCATGAAGATCAGCGCCGGCAAAGTGAAAATCACGCCGGCGGCCACCGATTCGCCGGCCGAGCCGGTGGTCTGCACGATATTATTTTCGAGGATCGTGGATTTGCCGAACGCGCGCAGGATCGAAATCGAAAGCACGGCGATCGGAATCGACGCGGAAACCGTGAGCCCGGCGCGCAGGCCGACGTACACGGATACCGCTCCAAAGAGCGCGCCGAATATCGCGCCCAAAATCACCGCGCGCCAACTGAACTCCGTCATCGCGCTCGACGCGTCCACGTAGGGACGAAACTCAGCAGGCGGCGCCGTCGAACTCCAGGGTTTAGTGGCCAAGAAACACCTCCGCGACCGGCTCCGCTTCGAATCCCGTCCGCGCAGGCCGTAAAGGCAAGCGCCTTCGCGGTCGCCCGGCATTATGGCTCAGATTGTCTTGTGGCGCAGGCTTCAGCCTGTGGGGGTTTGTCCTTGCGAGGAGCAAACCCCACAGGCTCTGAAGCCTGGGCCACTCTCCTACCGCGGGCAAACGAAGAGAATGCACGCGGCGCTGGGCAACACGCGCAGCGCGGAGCGCAGTTTTCCGGAGGCCAATCGATTCGCCGCGTCTTCGATCCGCGCAGCGTTTTCCGCGTCCAGATCAAGGCGATAGAGGTCCGCGCGGCGGCTGTATGAGTATTTCTGATACGCCGGATGCTCTTCTACGGCAATTTCCAGCAGGCTCTCCCAGAAACTTTTCCCGAGAAACAAGCGGCGCTTGGAAGCGGTCTCCCGGTCCAGATCCAGCAGATGCCTCGGATTTGCGCCGGCATCGTCAAATACGGCATTGGTGCAGTGGCTCGCGGCAAACGGGCGCGAGGGATCGGCGTCCGGAAACCGCGCGAGCGCGGCGGCGAGTTCCGCTTCGTCCGCTTCGAATCCGGCCCAGGAATACCGGTAAAAATGATAGACGACCGTGCCGGAATGCAGAAGTTGCCGGACGCGCGCCGCGTCTTTTCCCGCGACGCTGAGGATCATGTCGAGAAGTTCGTCCAGGCGAAACGTCTGCCGCACGAGAGGACGCACGGTCACGTACCCGGCTTCTTCCTCCGTGTAGCGAACGGGGATCGTTTCCGGCAAAGGCATCAAGGGAGGATACGGAAGAGAAGCTAAAAAGTCGATACGCGAGAGATGGCGTCTGCATCAAAACCAGCGCAGCCGCAGGTCAGGAATTCACTCTCAACTCGAAACTGTTAACTCTTAACTTGCCCTCACGCCATTTTAGACAGGCGCTCTCTCACGCGGTCGGACAGAGTCTTCCCATCCACCGTCTTGCCCTCAAGCCGCGCTTTTGCCGCTTTGATTACCGCGCCCATCGATTTGGGCGAGTTCGCGACGGTCTCCACAATGGCGGCTTCGATCGCCGCGCTCATGTCGGAATCGGAAGCGCCCGCGGGCAAGTAGGCTTCGAGAATGCCGATTTCCTTCGTTTCCTTGTCGGCGAGGTCCTGCCGTCCACCCTTGGCAAATTGCTCGACCGACTCGCGCCGCTGCTTCATAAGCGTTTGCAATACTTGCAAGGCCTCGGCGTCTTCCAGCGGACGCACCTTTTCAATTTCCTTGTACTTGAGCGCGGACTTGATCATGCGCAGCACGCTCAGGCGCAGTTCGTCCTTCGACATCATCGCCGCAGTCAAATCTTTTTGGATGCGTTCCATCAATGCCATCTTGATTTGCACGAACGACCGACCGCCCGTGTCTCTCCCGGTCTTAGGATTGCATTACTGGATGCGGAAAATTTCTGCTTCGCGGAATTTACTATAACACAGCGCCCCCGTTCAGCCGCGGCGGACGGATGCGCGGTAGGTTCTGTAGCGCCCGCCTTCAGGCGGGCATCCTTGATTCGAGCAAGTGCCCGCCTGAAGGCGGGCGCTACAAACCAAACACCATTCGGCCAAGCCCACGGCACTCTAGGCTCGGGCGGAGAGCTATGCTATTCTGAATATTCCATTCGGGCCGTTTTTTGGCGCGTCCGAGTGCGTGTCGTCGGGGCGTAGCGCAGCCTGGCTAGCGCGCCTGGTTCGGGACCAGGAGGCCGGTGGTTCAAATCCACTCGCCCCGACCATTCTTTTCAAGCAGATACCCGGGGCTCCTGATCTCTTGTCCATTCGGCTGCAGGTAAGAGTGCAGGCAGTCAAACCCTTCAAATTCTCTCAAATTCAATGTTTGTAGGGCTTTTGCGGCGGATTGTCGTCCTGCCTTTCTGGCTGTTCCAGACTGGAAGTCCCTGAGGGTTAACGCTTAACGCATCACGTCCCCACAAAGTCGGGGTAAGCCGGCTACTCCCAAATTATATTTGCTGTGGCTAACTGATGCCGCCAGTTTCAGATGGAAGGCGAACAGGCAGCCCTTGCGAGTGTGGAATTCGCGGTATTGCACAAGGGGAGGGACATTTGAACTACCAAGACAATTCAAATGAGAAATCAACTGAACAGACGGCGGCAAAGAAACCGTACAAGACGCCATCGGTAAGATTCGAGTCCGTGTTCGAGGTCTCGGCGCTTTCGTGCGGCAAAATTTCTGCCACCCAAAGCTCTTGCAAAGTCAGCATGAAGGCTTCGTAGCCAGCCGCTGAAAATGCGAGCGGACATTCAAGGAAATGCTTCGATTGAGCTGGCGTGCGGATTGGCAGAGGAAGTTGTCCGCGCATTTGGCGAGGTTCGTCTTCGCGTCTTCGGCACGAGCATGGTGCCTTCCATCCTTCCAGGCGATTTGGTTTTGATCCAGCGGGCCAGCCTGCATGAAATTTCTCCGGGAGAGGTCGTGCTGTTCTTGCAAGAGGGACGATTGTTCGTCCACCGGGTTGTGGGCCGAAAAGTAGCGGCCTCCGCGGACCGTCCCGAGGAATCTTGGCTGATCACCCGAGGCGACCGTCTGCGTCACGAGGATCCTCCCGTTACCGCGCCCGAGTTGCTGGGGCGACTGGTTTCCATCGAGCGCGACAATCAAAAAGTCGGACTCCCGGCCCATGAGCCGAACCGCCTGATCGTCCGCCTGCTTCAGTCTTCCGATCGCGTGACGTACCTCTATCTGCGGCTCGCCGCGGGCTGGCGGAATCTTTTCCTCAGGAGGGCCAAGTGCCAAGCGTGACGGCAGTGGCGCAAAGTTCCAGCGTGGTTGTCGAGATCGGCGGCCTTCCCATACGTTTGCGCTGCGACAGTCCCGAGTTCCTTCGCCTGATTGAAGAGCGCTATGCCGGTTACGTGGGTTCCTCGAACGACGCCGGTTTCGATTTTGAAATTGAGCTGGCTCCGCCGGGCGCCGTATCCCAAGACGAAGACGTGCGCGTGACTTGGGGTTCCGGGCGCTGGCTGATGGAGCGCGGGGATTTTCGCGCCGAGTGGAATCCATCCACAGCGCGCGGGCGCATCCAGCAGACGATCAATCCTTACTCGCTCGATTCCGTGCTGCGCATCGTGCACACGCTTCTGCTGGCGCGCGAGGGTGGTTTCCTTCTGCACGCTTCGAGCGCCATACGCAATGGCCGAGCGTTCCTGTTTTCCGGCGTGTCCGGTGCGGGCAAGACCACGATGGCCAGGCTGGCCCCCGCGGACGCCGCGCTCCTGACCGACGAGATTTCCTATGTGACCCGGCGGAACGGCCGGTACTTTGCGGTGGGGACGCCGTTTTTCGGCGAACTTGCGCGTGCCGGGGAAAACCTGCAAGCGCCCATCGAAGCTTTGTACCTGCTCGCCAAAGGTCCGAAAAATAAAATCGAGCCCATCGTTGGGGCCGATGCCGTGCGCGGGTTGCTGGGAAACATCCTGTTCTTTGCGCGTGATCCTGAGTTTGTAAAATTAATTTTCGATTCGGCATTCGACTTCGTCAGGCACATTCCCGTCCGCCGGCTGACGTTTGTGCCCGATACCTCCGTCTGGGAGCTAATCGTATGAACAACTCGCGTTATGTGGCTCGAAGCACGGCGATTGCTGCGCGCGCGCTGGGCGACGAAACGATGGTCATGTCCGCAACCAATTCCACTTTGTTTACCCTGGACGAAGTGGCGTCGGTCATCTGGGATGCGGCGGACGGCGTGACCCCGCTCGACCAGATCGTTGCGAATAAAATTTGCGCGCAATATGACATCGCGCCGGAAGTGGCCTTGAAGGATGCCGAAGCGCTCGTCGAGAATCTGGCGCAACACGGCATTCTGCTGCTTTCCGACCAGCCGCTGGCCCGCTCGAGCAGTTCAAGCAAGGAGGGTTAATGAGCGGCTTAATGTCGGAAATGGCCGCCAAGGCCCTCAAACTGAACATTCCGCTGAGCGTGCAACTGGATTTGACCTACCGCTGCAACGAGCGGTGTATCCATTGCTACCTCGACCACGACGATCACGGAGAGATGAACACCGCGGAAATCAAGGGCCTGCTCGACCAGATGGCGGATGCCGGAGTCTTCTTTCTCACCATCAGCGGCGGCGAGATCATGATGCGCAAGGATTTTTTCGAGATCCTGGAGCACGCGCACGCGCGGACGTTCAGCATAAAACTTAAGACCAATGGAGTTTTGATCCGGAAGAAGGAAGCCGAGCGCATCCGCGCGCTGGGCGTGGAATCGGTGCAGATCAGCGTGTATTCGCATCGCGCCGAAGTGCACGACGCCATTACGAAAATGCCTGGCTCGTTCCGGCAGACAATCGAAGCGGTGCGTTTATTGCGGACGGTGGGCTTGCACGTCACCATGGCCAATGTGCTCATGGTCCAAAACGCCCAGGATTATCCCGGCGTGAGGGCGCTGGCGAACGAACTGGGAGCGCAATGCACTCTCGACCCGACGATTACGCCCATGATGGATGGGGACAGGTCCATTCTCGAATTGAATGTGGATAAGGCTGCCTTGCGGGAAGTTTTCCGGGACGGAGCGCTGGTCGGAAACGTCGAGGAATTTTGCGCGCCGCCGCAGGGCGTCGACGAAGATGCTTTGGACATGCTGCCCTGCAGCGCGGGCCACACGGCTTGCTACGTCTCTCCGTACGGAGATGTCTATCCTTGCGTCCAGTTTCCTCTCCCCAGCGGCAACGTGCGGCGCACAAAGTTTGTGGACATTTGGCGCGATTCGCCCCAGCTCAAGGAAGTTCGCTCCATCACGTTGCGGGACATGCCTTCTTGCTCCCAGTGCTCGCATGGCGCAACCTGCACCCGTTGCCCGGGGCTGGCATACCTGGAAGGAAATATGCGCGGACCTTCTTACCAGGACTGCGAAAAATCCTACGCGCGCACCGGGATTCCCAGCGAGAACTTCAAAGCAAGGAACGCATCCCCGCAATCTTTCCAGTCTTTGAAATTGGTTCAGATCCAGGGTTTGCAGCCTGCCGAGGGAATCTTTTCCGCCAAAGCGACGGAAGCCAGTGCGGTGGGCGCCTAACTATTTTTTTGCGTGCTTTTTTCTGCTTATTCTCCTCAATACCCAGCCCGGCTCTTACTTCATTACAGCTTCCGGCGGTTCGTGAACTTCAGCGCCGACGGCAGCGGCCTGTTCGATTTGCTCCTTGAGTTTCTCCGCCAGGGTTTGCACGTAAGGTTCGAGGAAGATGCCGCCCGGGTCGGACGGCAGCTCGATGATCTCCAAGCCGCCATCGGCGACCGCTCCCCAACCGTTGAACGGATCGCGCAAGAATGCATAATTTCTTCGCGGCTTGCAGATCGTCATTTTGCCCGGATAGCTGACAGGTTTATAGGCCAGGAATGCGCGATCGTTGATGTCCTCGATAAATTCTTCCTCGGTCCCCCTGACGACGTCGCGGTGCGGATTCAGCTTGAAGAGATGGACGATCTTGATGCGCAATCGTTCCATTTCTCTTCGCAGGGCGATCTTCGATTTTTCAGCAAAGTAGGCAAACTGTCTCTTGAAGCCCAGCCGCAGGATGTTCGAGGAATGAAATACGATCTTCTGTCCGAGGTTCCCCACTTTTTCACTCAGGGTGAACTGCGGCGGAACTCCATTGAAATTGTGCGTGTCGATCACGAACAGCAGATTTACTTGCTCTCCGTCCCGGATCAGCCTCTGCGCCATTTCAAATGCCACTTGTCCGCCCATGCAGAACCCGCCAAGGTAATAAGGCCCTTCCGGCTGCAACTCGCGGATCTCGCGCAGGTAACTTTCGGCCATCGCCTCGGTTGTCGTCAGGTAATCTTTATTTCCATCAAGTCCACGGGCCTGCAGGCCGTAAAATGGATAGTCCTCGCCCAGATGGCGCGCCAGTTCGCGGTAGATGAGGACGTTGCCGCCGCCTCCGTGCACGCAGAAGAACGGCGGTTTGCTTCCTCCCGGCTGAATCGGGACCAGCGATGTCCACTGCGGCGACCACCCGCCTTTCCGAATCATGTCCGCCAGCTTTTCCACCGTGGGCGCCTGAAACAAGACCGACAACGGGAAACTGCGGCCAAACAATTTCCTCATCTCCGAGAAAAGGCGGACGGCAACCAGCGAATTTCCGCCGAGATCGAAAAAGTTGTCCCGCAAGCCGATGGGCCGGACATTCAGAACTTTTTCCCAAAGTTTCATCAGCTGCAGATCGAGCGAATCCCGGGACACAGCCGACGTAAAGCTCAGTTCCGCCGCCGAGCGCACCGGCGCCGGAAGAGCCTTTCGATCTACTTTTCCGTTGGGCGTCAGCGGCAAATGGTCCAGGACCACAATGGCCACGGGAACCATGTATTCCGGCAGCTTCCCGCGAAGATGCTCTTTCACTTGATCCGGATCAACCGGCATTCCCGGCTTGGCCACGGCGTATCCGACGAGTCGCTTCTCCCGAGGAGTATCCTCGCGAACGATCACGATGCACAAATCCACGCCCGCGTACTCCTGCAGCCGCGCTTCAATCTCTCCCAGCTCGATCCGGTAGCCTTGCACCTTGACTTGAAAATCTTCCCGGCCTAGAAACTCGATGTTGCCATCGGGCAGAAATCGCCCGAGGTCTCCGGTCCGGTACAATCGTTCGCCGTTTGCGGGATTCACGACGAAGCTGGCGCTCGTTTTTTGTTCGTCGTGCAGGTATCCCTTGGCGAGCCCCGCCCCGCCGATGTAGAGCTGTCCCGGCACCCACGTCGGGCACGGCGCAAAAACCTGATTCATCACATGAAAACTCTGGTTGCGCATGGCCTTGCCGTACGGAATGCTCTTCCAATTCGGATCCACTTTTCCGATGGGAAACAGGATCGACCAGATCGACGCCTCGGTCGCCCCGCCCAAACTGACCACGTTCACTTTGGGCAACACCCGCCGAATCTGGTCCGGCAAACCGAGTGGAATCCAATCGCCGCTCATCATGACGAGGCGCAAGGAATCACCGAGCAGTTCCGGCTTCCCGGCCTGATCCACGAGCAATTGCAGCAAAGCGGGCACCGTATCCCAGAGGGTGACCCGCTCCGCAAGAATTAATTCAGCCCAATGATTGGCGTCGTAGGCGAGGTCCGCGGCAGGCATCACAACGGTTCCACCCGCAGCCAACAATCCAAACACGTCGTACACCGAAAGATCGAAGCTGAGCCGGGAAACGGCGAGGATCCGGTCTTGCGGGCCGACACCAAATCTTTGATTGATGTCGAGCACGGTGTTCAGCGCGCCGCGGTGGTCGATCATCACGCCTTTGGGAACACCCGTGGAACCCGAGGTGTAGATGACGTAGGCGAGATCTTCCGGCTTTTGCCGCCGCCGGTCCGCTGGCGCAACTTCGTCGGCCGGCTTCAGTTGATCGACCTCGAACACTTCGACGGATGCGGGCACGCTCAAGCGCGTTCGCACGCCGGACTGGGTCAATGCAACTTTCACCTGGGCGTGCTCCAGCAGAAAGCGCTGGCGCTCCGCCGGCAATTCAGGATCGATGGGCAGGTAAGCCGCGCCCGCAAAATGAATTCCCAGAACCGCAACGATCTGCTCCCAGCCCTTCTCCATCATCACAGCGACAAGTTCGTTCGGTTTGACCGAGCAGCGAAGCAATTCCTGTTCGATCCGGCAAGCGTAACGGTAGACTTCGCGATAGGTGAGACGCCGCTTGGGCGAGCAGACGGCCAACTGCTCGGGACGTTCCGCCACTTGCTTGAGAAAGGGAGTGTGCAGCAAATCGCCGGTCAGCGGCGCACGAGTGTCATTGGCAGCGTCACGCGAGGCGATTTGCGCAGCCGGGATCAAGCGCCGCGCATTTTCCGCAACCGTTCGCTGCCAGGCGGAATCGTCCGCAGCCAGATCGCGCAACAAGCGCTGGTAGGCTCCAAACATATCGTCCAACAGACCAGCGGGGAAAAGTTCCTCCACAGCATCCCAATTGATGACAAGTTCTCCGGCGGATTCCTGGACCATATAATCCAGGCAAACTTGCGGCGTTTGGCCCAGGGTGTATACCGTTTCCCCCAAGCGCCCAACCCACGTAGTCTCTTGACCGCCATTTCCCAGGTTCAAGAGGCTTGTGAATACCACTGGCATGATCGCTTTTGGGCCCACGCCTTGAAATCTCGATAATTCGCGTATCACTCGAACGCCACTGAAATAACGGTGATCGAGGTCCTGCCACAACTGCTCCTGGGAGCGGCGCGCGCGCGATTTGAAACCTTCCGGCTTCGAGTTATTCACTTCCAAAAGGTTCACGGAAGTGAAATCTCCAACGATGTCGTTGGCCTGCTCATGCAACGGCAATCGATTAAACAAGGTGAGATTAATTGTGAAATGCTGGCTCTTGCTCCAAATCGCGAGCACTTCCGCGTACGCTGCCAGCAAAATACCGGCGGGAGTCAGCCCGGCTCGCGCCGTTTTATCTTTCACGGCCTTCCAAGACACCTGATCCAAGCGAGCCTGGCGCCGCCTGAAAAGCGGTTTTTGAATGGAGGCGGGATTCACGGCAAACGGAATGTCGGGAGACGCAGGCAGCGTGGGGAGGCGCTTTACCCAATAGTCGCGCGACACACGGAATGCATCGGTTTCCTCAAGCCGATTGAACGCAAACAAGTAGTCGCGGAAGGACAATTCCAAGGGGGGCAGATCCACATTCAAGTTTCGGTATAACGCCGCCAATTCGCCGAAAATAATTTCGAAGCTGCGGCCGTCTGCAATGAGCAGATCGAAACCGATATGCAGCCGCGTGCGCTGGGGGCCGAGCGTGGTGGCGCGGAACTCGAAAAGAGGCCAGACATCCGTGGGATGTACGTAATGGGCCATCTTTCGCCGCACGTCTTCGAGATGGGCCTCAACGGCATTCGGATTTTGTCCTTGAAGGTCTGAGCACTTCACCTTGTATCGCGGCACTTCCTTGAGGATCTGCTGGCACCCTTCCGGCAAAACGATGCACCGCAGCATTTCGTGCCGGGCGATCAATTTGTCGAGGGCTGCCTCGAAGCGCTCCTGGTCCCAATCCGCGAGGTCCACTTCGAAATAATTGTGGCAGGCGATGTTTCCGAGTTCCACGCCTTCTTCGCGTCCGATCAGGTACGCTTGCTGGATATCGCTCAACGAAAACTGCTCAAAGCGGTTCCGAGGTTCCGGCTGAGCCTTTGGAAGGGCGACAGTTTGCTCAGGCCCGCCCTTCCTCTCGGCCATTGAGAGTTTCAGAGCCAGCCGCGCCCTTTTCTCCGGCGAAAGCCGTCTCAGTCTTTCATTCAATTCCAGGTTGTTCGTCAGGTTCATTCGCTATTCCCCGAATGGTCTTCACCCGGCGAGTAACTCGAATTTGCGTCACCATCCTCTTGCTCGATCTCTCCGAGCAATTGTTCCAATTCACCCGCATTGGCTTGTTCGAAGAGCATCTCCTCGATTTTTTCTGATTGCGCCCTGAGAACCGGGGTCATCAGAAACGCTTCAAGGGGAAATTCGACGTTGAATCGATCTCGAACCTGGAAACCAATTTGCATCGCCAGCAAGGAGTGCCCGCCTAGCTCGAAAAAATTGTCGTCAAGCCCGACAAAGTCAACTTTGAGGAACTCGGCCCACAGCGATGCCAACGACTGCTGCAACTCAGTTTGAGGGGCAATGTATCCGTCCTTGTTTCTGTGACGGACGGGTGTCCGCGCCTCAATCGCCCGTGACAATTGATCCGGGTCACTGAGTTCGGTGGCGATGCGGTTGAAAATCCTTGACTTCATTCGCTCCTCTGAAATGCGATTCTTTCTCTAGACCCGATCCACAGAATCGTGAGTCGTATCGGACAATCGGGCAGCACTCCCCGCATGTTCAACACACAGGAAAGACGAGAGTTCGGCGATGCGTCCAGACTCGAAATCAATCTGACAAGGGACGCCGTTTCCCGCCTCAATGATTGCGCCAATACTTTCCAAAAAGTCGCGCGCTGGTTGGTTCTTCGGAGTCGGGACAAAGTGGATCCTTATGTTCCCGCGATCTTCCTTCCGCGCAATCCGGTCCAAATGCGAAAGGATGCGATGCTCGACCCGTCTTCCCAGGGCCCGGCAGCTCAGCAGCACGTTGTCCACATCCAGAAGGCCTGGACGCCTCGTGAAGATCATCGCGCCCACCAATCCGTAATCGCCAAACCGGTCGCGAAGCCTTATCACCAGGCACTCCGCATTCCCCGCCAAGCACAACTGTTCGACTTCGTTTTCCGTGCGCCGGACACTGGTGAAATTAAACTGGTTCGTTCGCTGCGTCAGTTGCGCGACCCGGGGCAATTCCGCTCTCGTCATCGGAAGGAATTCAAGCTGAAGTTCGAGTCCGGCAAGAAAGTCTTCCAGTCGCATCGATTGCGCCGACAGCTTTTCTCGTTCGGCATTCCTGGCATAGAAATCACTTCTCTTGCGATCTTCTTCCGTAATCTTGAGGTGATCGAAAGCCCAGACGTGAGATAGAAATCTCTTGAAATCAGTGTTCTGCTCGGGCAACTGCAGGGTGAGCGCTTCCGGGCAACGGGCCTCGACCTCCGCGCACTCTACCGCGCTATCGTCCAGGAAAATGAAGCTGTCCATTCCGAGTTTCAGTTCCGCCGAGAGCGATCGAAGATTTTCCGACTTGGGTTGCCAATTGATTCGAGAGGAAACGAAATGTTCCCGCTTGAGAACCATGCCGGGGTTTTTCTCAAAAACACTCCACACATCTTCTTCACTATTCTTGCTACAAAGACACACCAACATCCCGGCATCGCGCTGAGCCAATATGAATTCTTGTAAATCACTGAAAGCAGGTCCGACGCGGACCCCCGAGGCTCCATCTTCACCACACACGCCCTGCCAGAGAGTGTTGTCACAATCCAATACGATGACCTTGTGGAGAGGCGTATGGATTCGATAAAAGCGGCGGGCGATGATCGTGCCCAACGCGTGGAAATATTGCCGTGTGTACGGCACGTGCGAGACTTCGTTAGCCTTTTGGTCTTCATATTCGGTTACGGGGTAAAGAGCCTTGCTTTCCGCTGATGTGACCACGTAGGTCCCACTGACATCCTTCAACCGCTCCGCAATTTGCGCCTCGAGTGTGTCGAAAAATCTTGCCAGTGTTTCATCGGCCTGAATCCGCCCCGAAGCAGGACAAAAGCAAAGCAAGTAAAAGACCTTGGAGTTGACTGAGGCGAATTTCATTGCCTCCAGGAGATCCTTTGCATTGCGCTGAACCCGCTCTTGGACGTTCTCCCGGCCATCGTGTCCGGAATCCAGCCCTCCGGCTCCTCGCCACCAGTCTTCCAGCCGAATGAGTACTACGTTCAGACCGCTTTGATTCGTAGAGAGAACGCTGGCAGGATCCAGCAATTGTTGAAACACCTGGTCGAAGGGGCCGAATTTGACTAGGCAGCGGAGATCCAGCTCGTTCATCCAAAAATTCAACGGCTCCGCCACGGGCTCAGCGGTGAACGTGGCTGTCAAGGCGATGGTCTGGACGTTCTTGTTTTCGTGGTCGGTTGATACAGCTTGAAGCAAGGCAATCCCCCGCACCGGCAAGAGCCGGATAGATCCTTGCGATGGAACTAGGAAGCATTTGAGGGTCCAGTTCAAAGGTATGAGCCTCAGTTTCAAGTCCTCGTAAGTCATTTAATTTCAATGACCCCGAAAAGCCCATTTGCCACATATGCAAAACATTTCCCTAACTTGGACAAATCGTTCTTCCGGAAACCCATTTAGGCCAGAGACTTACCTAAGAGATGTAAACGATTGTGAACGAAATCAAAGATAATGCCCGACGGCGGCCAAGTGAGCTTTGCCTTTTGGTCTTCTAGCCTCCCAACGGCTAGAGCGGGGCGACACGAACCTAGCCCTGGAGAGGCGAGGCTTCGGGCAGAGAAATGCCGCACAGAGCAAGTCTTCGGTGGGACTCTGGGGCGGCCCTCAGATATCGCTCACCAAAGAGTGCGGATGGAAGGAAGGCGACAGAGGCGGCCCGGCTCAAACGCAAAACCCCCTGGGAGAAAAAAGAAAAACCGACTTGACACTAACCGGCCTTCTCATGGAAGGACTTGGCCGCGGGAGCATCGCATTCCGCATTAAGATCTTCTCTGGGGCAAGCTCGTTGTGTCCAGAGAAGGGGAAGGTTATGATGCGCAAGAATGAGGGCCAAATCGGAAATTCCGGTTAATTTAATTCCAGGAGGAGATATATGTTCGATTTTCGGCTCCTGAAACGAGCTCTGTCGTCCTTCGCAGCTGTTGCGATCCCACTCATTTTCTGCATGGGACAGGCGTGGGCTCAGACCGCGGGCCAACCTTCCACAAAAAAAGGCGATTGGCCTTATTACTTTGCTGACGCCAAGGGAACCCGCTATTCTCCTCAGGATCAGATCAATGCATCCAACTTCAATCAGCTTGAGGTCGCTTGGCATTTCAAAACCGACAATCTGGGCGCGCGGCCAGAATACAAGCTCGAGGGAACGCCGCTGGAAATCAATGGGGTTGTGTACACCACCGCGGGATCGCGGCGAGCGGCGATTGCGCTGGACGCTAGAACGGGCGAGTTGAAATGGGTGCACAGTGAATATGAAGGTCGCCGCGCAGCGATTGCTCCACGGCAGCTCTCGGGACGCGGGCTTTCGTATTGGACCGATGGCAATGGCGATGAACGCATCCTGTATGTAACAACCGGCTATCGATTGGTCGAACTTAATGCCAGGACTGGCATGCCGATCGAGACGTTTGGCACAGGTGGCATCGTCGATATGAAGGTTGGCGCCGTGACCGGCGTGAACAAGCAGATCGACCTGGAAACAGGGGAGCTCGGCCTGCACACCACTCCCACCGTGGTCAAAGACGTGGTCATCGTTGGCTCTTCCATGAAGGAAGGGACCCAGCCGCAGACACACGACAACACCAAAGGATTTGCGCGTGCCTACGATGTGCGGACGGGGAAGATGCTTTGGCAATTCAATACGATTCCCAAAAGAGGGGAGTTTGGCTACGACACGTGGCTGAATAACTCGGCAGAGGTCAATGGCAATACAGGTGTCTGGACCGGAATCACCGTGGATGAAGAACTGGGCCAGGTCTATCTGCCCGTGGAAGATCCGACTTCCGACCAGTATGGCGGACACCGGCCAGGCAACAATTTGTTCGGAGATAGCCTGGTTTGCGTCGATCTGAAAACGGGTAAGATGAAGTGGTATTTCCAGGTTGCGCATCATCCCATCTGGGACTACGACCTGTCTTCCCCGCCGATTCTCGCCGACATCAACGTTAATGGCCAGGCGATCAAGGCAGTCGCTTTGCCCAGCAAGGAATCCTTCTTGTACGTTTTTGATCGCGTAACGGGCAAGCCGGTCTGGCCAATTGAAGAACGGCCGGTTCCACGGGGCGATGTGCCGGGCGAGTGGTNCTCTCCNACCCAGCCGTTCCCGACAAAGCCTCCAGCCTATGCGCGCCAGGCCATCACGATGGACGACCTCATCGACTTCACACCAGAGCTGCACGCGAAAGCGCTGGACTTAGTGAAGCATTACAAGATGGGCCCCATGTTCCTGAGCGCGGTTGTCAGCAAGCTTCCGGGCCCGGTCGCAGCGTTGACCATCGGAACCTTGGGCGGCGGCACCAACTGGCCCGGCGCAGGATATGACCCTGAATCTCAGACAGTCTTCGCGCCCGCGGCGAATGCGGGCGTGGCCCCTCTGGGGCTCGTCGAGCCGCCGGAAGGATTTTCTGATATTCGATACCTTGCCGGAGTCGCGGGCCAGAAATTCAGGGTTAACGAAGGCCCTGGCTTCGGCTCCGCCTCAGACGCGCCAAAGATTAGCGAGTCTCAAGCGAAACTGAATGCCATCTTGGCCAAATCAAACGCGAATACTCCAGAGGCTCCGCCGATCGGCACGACTGTAGATGGTCTGCCACTCGTGAAGCCGCCTTACGGCCTTCTCAGCGCAATTAACTTAGATCGAGGCGAGATGGTTTGGCAGGTGCCGCATGGCGATACGCCGGACTCAATTCGAAATAACCCGGCGCTCAAGGGGCTGGACATTCCCAAGACTGGCCAGCAAGGCAATGTCGGGCTGGTGGTGACCAAGACTTTGGTCATTATGGGTGATCCTCAGATTTCGACGACGGCTGGCCATCCGCGCGGGGCCATGCTGCGCGCCTACGACAAGCAAACCGGTCAACAGGTGGGAGCGGTCTGGCTGCCAGCCCCGCAAAGCGGTTCGCCTATGACCTACACATTCGATGGCAAGCAGTACATCATCGTGGCCGTCAGTGGCGGCAACTACTCTGGCGATTACATTGCTTTCAGTCTGCCTTCGACGCAATAAGGGGACAAGAGGGACTTTAGAGAGCCCGCGTTCGCAGGCATTTTTCTGCGCTGACGCGTTCGAAGCAAGACCAAAAATCCCATTGGGAAAAATCTGTTCGTGTATTGTACTTCGTTTTGAGTGAGGCGATATGAAAACCAAGGGCGCGGCAGCGGCATTAATCGGTTTAGCGACAATATGCGCGTCCTACTCCGGCATTAACGCACAACAGCCACCGTTCTTACCTCAGGAAACGGCAGCATCGGAATCGCTTACAGTGTGGGACGGCGTGTTCACCCAAAAACAAGCGGATCGAGGCAAAGACCTCTACACTA
>JGI12269J14319_10002571_pt1 | contig 17414 bp, 16 predicted proteins | sample PeaSoiSIISIP2007_FD_14319 | JGI IMG/M metagenome (IMG submission 14319) | reverse complement strand
TGCAGAAGCTCCAGCGCCCGCGCCGGACGGCGGTCGGTCTCCCCGGCCAGAACCAGAATCACGTCGGACCGCTGCGGAGCGTCCACGACCAGCATGCGGCCGGCATTGGCCGCCAGCACGATCAGAGCTGCGATCACGAGGACTGCCAGCAGCCAAAGCCGCGCTTTCCATGGCCTATCTCTCATTTTGCTCATTGCTTGCTCATTCGGGGCGTAGCCCTTGGCAACTGCCGGTCGGAATCAGCAGGCCCACCCACCGCATGCTAAAATCGATTCACTCCGCAGTGGTCTGCAACCCTGTGACGGACGGCCTCATGACTCCCCAGACAGCCACGGATACCGCTTTTGACCAGCTAAAGAGCAGGATCGAGCAGCGTCAAGCTCAGGTCGGCATCATTGGACTGGGCTATGTCGGGCTTCCCTTGGCCTTGTTATACAGCGAACAGAAGTTCCGGGTCACGGGCTTCGATATCGATGCCCGTAAGGTCGAAAAGCTAGCCGCCGGCGGTTCTTACATCTACCGCATCGCGGCCGAAGAGATCCAGGCGGCGCAGGCCCTGGGTTTTGCGGCGACTTCCGACTATTCGAGGCTGGAAGAGATGGATGCGATCATCATCTGCGTCCCTACGCCCCTGGACGAATACCACGAGCCCGATCTCAGCTTCATCACCAACACTACGCACGCCATCGCTCCTCACCTGCGACCCGGGCAACTGGTCGTTCTCGAAAGCACGACCTATCCCGGAACCACGGAAGAGGTCGTGGTTCCGATCCTGGAGCGGGAGAACCGCGCCGGCCTGAAAGCCGCGCGGAGCGAGCCAGCCACGGGAAAGGAGTTCTTTGTCGCCTTCTCTCCCGAACGCGAGGACCCGGGCAACACCACCGTGGCCCGCCGCGACATCCCCAAGGTGGTCGGCGGGTTGAACCTTCAGGCATCCGAACTGGCTTGCGGTCTTTACGGAGCGATCTTCCATCGCACCGTGCCCGTCTCTTCGCCCGCGGTCGCGGAAATGACCAAGCTGCTGGAGAACATCTACCGCTGCGTCAACATCGCGCTGGTCAATGAACTCAAGCTGCTCTGCCTGCGCATGGGGATCGACATCTGGGAAGTCATTGACGCGGCCTCCACCAAGCCTTTCGGCTTCCATCCCTTTTATCCCGGTCCCGGGCTGGGGGGGCACTGCATCCCCGTCGACCCCTTTTATCTCTCCTGGAAGGCCAAGGAGTGGGATTTCCGGACGCGCTTCATCGAACTGGCGGGCGAGATCAATACCAACATGCCCTACCATGTTCTGGCGTCGATCGGGAGCGCCCTGAACGGCAAGCAGAAGGCGCTCAATGGCGCGCGCATCCTGGTGTTGGGCGTGGCCTACAAAAAAGACATTGACGATCTGCGCGAGTCTCCTTCGCTCACTATCATCGAACTGCTGCAGAAAAATGGCGCGCAGGTCAGCTATCACGATCCTTACTTTCCCTTTATCGGAAAAGGCCGCAAGTATGACCTGCAGATGAAGTGCGCCGAGCTGCGTGACCTGGGTCAGTACGATTGCGTCGTGATCGTGACCGACCACTCCGACTATGACTATCGCCGTATCGTGGCCGAATCGCAGCTGGTGGTGGATACCCGCAACGCCACGCGCGGCATTAAAAGTAGCAAGATCTTGCACTGTTGAGACCGGTCGATGGCAGTCCGATTCAGTCACCGAGTGAAGGGAAATGGTTCTCCGCATGGTGTAGTTTTTTGCATGACCGGCCCCGGCAGACTCCCCTGCAACCGGAGAAGTTCCCCCAATGAATTGAATACTAAGGAGTTGCACTATATTGAGAAGCCCCAGAAATGGCCTCTGCCGTGCATATTGACGGTTGGGAATAGTACACTTTTGTGTCGAGCCCTGACCCCCGAGGGTTCTCCGCAAGAAACGAAAACTTTTGCACCCGAATCGGTGTTCTAGCTGATGGTTTGTTTAAGCTGGAGCCGCCAGGATTGAATTATGGGATCATCTGTGCCCGCAGCAGAATTGTTCTCCCCGCTACCCAGGTGGAGAGTGCCATGGTCCGACCTTTTCCTGAGCTATGGCACTCAGGCCCTCGTGATCGCAGTCGCGATCTGGATTCCACTTCTCCACCCCGAACTCCTCGATCCGCCGAAGAAGGATTATCACGCGATCGAGCTGGTTCCGACGCCGGTTCCGGTGGACCATACGCCGCAGCGGCGCCTGCCTGATCCGCCACCCGTCGTGGCCCAGCTTGATCCTCCGCCGGCGGCCCTGCATCTGGCTGCTCCGCAGCCTAAGCCCAAGCCGAAGACGGAAGACACGCCGGCGCCGGAAGTGAAAATTGCCGACAAGAAGCCCGAACCGGTGTTGCCGACGAAAGCGCCGGTGATGCCCAAGGAAGGCGTGAAAACCAACGTCTTTTCCACGGGAAGCTCGGCCCCGCAGACCACGCGGCTGGCCGCATCGCAGGTGCAAACCGGCGGATTTGGCGATCCCAACGGCGTTCCCGCAACCCTGAACACCGGCAAATCTCCGGTGAACATCGCCCAGGCAGGCGGATTCGATCTGCCCACCGGTCCCGGGTATGGCAATGGCACCGGCGGCGCCCACGGAGCGCGCGGCGTGGTGGCCAGCACAGGTTTCGGCGGCGGAGTTGCGGTCGAACCTCGGTCCTCCGGGTCGCGCGGAAGCGTGCAGCAAGCTGGATTTGCCGATGCCGATGTCCCGGCTCCAGCAACGGTTCAGGCTCGGCCGGCTCCGGTAGCGGCTAGAATCATCCCAGCAGAAATCCTTTCCAAGCCGGTGCCTATCTACACCGAGGAAGCCCGGCAGCATCACATTGAGGGTGAGGTACTGCTGGAAGTTGTTTTTGGGGCGACCGGCAAGATTCAGGTCTTGCGAGTCGTTCGTGGGTTAGGGCACGGTCTGGACGAAGCAGCCGTTCGCGCGGCAGAGCAGATTCGCTTCAAACCGGCCCTGAAAGATGGTGAGCCTTCGGACTCAACCGCCGTCTTGCATATTATTTTCCAAATTGCGTGATTTTCGCGCGAAGAAGGATCCTATGCGCACCGTAAGTTTGGCTTCGTTGTTGTTTCTGCTGATGTCGGCCGGCGCTTTGCCGGCGGCGTCTCAAGATAGTCCGTCTCCCGCGCAGCAGGCGCTAAGCGCGACGGTCGCATCGTCCGATGCGCCCGCCGCCCAGAGCTCCGCTCCGGCCCCGGCTTCGTTCAACGAGGTCCTTGACCGCGTGGTCCAGCGCGAGCACCTGTTTATGGCGCAAATGCGCCACATGCATCCGCTGGTGGAAACCTACCTGCAGGATCTCAAAAACGATAAGGATGGCAATCCCTTCCCGGTCGGCGACCGCTACTACCTGGGGCGTCTCGAAATGGAGGAAGGTCCCGAGGATGTTTCCTTCACCGGCCAGCCTGGATTCGGCCATCGTATGGTGAGCAAGCTCACGGGCGTCTACTCCCTGCACTATCTTCCCCTCGGCTTCGCCTCGATGGTGGTGATGGACTCGGATTTCCAGAAGAGATACTACAACTTCACGTTTGTGCGCCGTGAGTTTCTGGGAGAAGTGCGCTGCCTGGTGATTGATGTCCAGCCCAAGCCCGGCCAGAAGGTTCCACACTTCATGGGGAGAATCTGGGTCGAGGATCAGGACTACAACATCGTCCGCTTCAACGGTTCCTACTTCCCGCAGCCCAAGATCAATTTCTTCTTTCACTTCGACAGCTGGCGCCTAAATCTGCGGCCGGGAACCTGGCTTCCGGCATACATCTACACCGAAGAGTCGAACCTGAAAACCGGGCTCACCAAGAGCCTCCATTTCAAGGCTCAGACCCGGCTGTGGGGCTATGACTTGAAAGCGCTCAACAAGAACGAGGAGTTCACGCAGATTCTCGTGGATTCGCCGCAGTCGATCAAAGACCAGAGCGACGCTGCCGCCGACGCCTCTCCGGTGGTGGCCGAGCGCATGTGGGAGAAGCAGGCCGAGGACAACGCGGTCGAGCGCCTGACCAAGGTCGGTTTGCTGGCGCCTCCCGGCGATGTCGACAAGATTCTGTGCACCGTGGTCAACAACCTGCTGGTCACCAACAACATTGATCTGCAGGGAGACGTCCGCTGCCGGGTGTTGCTGACCTCGCCGCTCGAATCCTTCACTATCGGCCACACTATCGTCGTCAGCCGCGGCCTGCTGGATGTGCTTCCCGATGAAGCTTCTCTGGCCATGGTTCTGTCGCATGAACTCGGCCACGTCGTGCTCGGGCACCGCCTCGACACCAAGCTCGCGTTCAACGACAAGATGTTCTTCCCGGACGAGGACTCCTTCCAGCGCCTCGACTTCAGGCGCAACGAAGCCGACGAGGCCGCTGCCGACGCCAAGGCGATCGAACTGCTGAAAAACTCGCCCTACAAAGATAAGCTCGGCAACGCGGGATTGTTCCTGAAAGAACTGCAGGAGAAGGCTCCGGATTTGCCCTACCTGATTCGGCCGCACCTGGGCAACAGTCTGTTCGAGGGCAAGAACATGCGCATGGCCAGCCTTGTGGGCTCGGCTCCGGCACTGGATCCGAAGCGCCTCGATCAGATTGCCGCACTGCCGTTGGGCGGTCGCATCAAGGTGGATCCCTGGACCGACCAGGTCGAACTCTCCAAAGCTAAGGCAGTGCCTCTGACCTCAGCCCGGGAGAAAATGCCGTTCGAGATCGCCCCGTTCTTCCCTTACCTGACCCACCTTTCGACCGGTGCGGCGGACAAGGTTGCGCTTACGACACCTTCTCCCACGACGCCTCCCGCGCCGGAACAGAAGTAAGTTTTCACGGAGTGCGGGAAACGGCAGGGCGCAGGTTAGCGTTGAGTGCTGTCGTTGTAGGGGTCAGTTAAGAACTGCAGGTGAGGACGAGAGAATAGAATCCTGACGCGCGTGTGGAACGCGCTCGGCAGCCTGCCTTTTGCTGGAACGCTTGCTCCCGCGCTACTGGATCGCGCTGCCAACCTGCGAAAACACGTTGTTGGCGTTCGAACCGATGAGTCGAATCGTGCCCACGACGATCACCAGAATCACAGCCAACATCACTGCGTATTCGGCGATGTCCTGGCCACTCTCATCGTTCCAGAGCTGCTGTAAGAATCTTGCCACGGGGCTCCCTTTCTTCCAAACTCAAACCATACCGCTGCACCCACTCAGGTGGGGACCACCGCTCGCACGCGAGTCCGGCAGATAATCCCGAGGCTGGTCGTATAGCAAAATCATAGTGCCTAGGGATTAGCCCGCCAATGGCACCAAAGTGCCACCCGGCCCTCCTGAGCTGCCCCACCCCGGAGCCGCATCTTCAATCTAAGCAATGCTTTTCAGCGGCAGCGCTTGATTTACCGCAAACAGCGCCAACTCCAGCCGGGTCGAGACCCCGAGTTTGTCAAAGATGTTGCTCAGGTGGTGCTTCACGGTATCTTCGCTGATTTTGAAGTACTCCGCTATTTCCTTGTTAGAGTACCCCGCCACCACCGCGGAAACGATCTCCAGTTCGCGGGGGGTAAGGCCAAACTTCCTCTGCCGGGCCTCATCGCTGGAGGACTGCATCAGGGTACGCAGGTATTGCACCAGGTTGGAAACGCTTTCCCGGCCTACCCAGTACTCACCCGACATCACGGTGTGAATGGCTTTCAAAAGCAATTGGGTGGCCGAATCCTTGAGCACGACTCCGCGGGCGCCCAGCTGCAGGGCTTCGACGATCTGACTCTTTTCCGCCGCCGCCGTCAGCAGGATCACCCGCACGGGATTGGCGCCGGGAGCGACGCTCAGGTCGCGCAGCGCCTCCAGGCCGGGATGCTTGGGCATGGCCAGATCGAGCAGCAGAATGTCGGGCTTCAATGTCCGGGCCATTTGACGGCTTCGGCGCCGTCGGACGCCTCCCCCAGCACTTTGAGATCGGCTTCGGCTTCCAGCAGCCGTCGCAGACCGTCGCGAAAGATCGGGTGATCATCGGCTATTACTATGCGGACTGTCTGCTTTCTAAAATTCATGAGGCACTTCCCCGCCGCGCGGCACCGTGACTTCCAGGCGCGACCCTTGTCCGGGATTTGATTCTACAGTGAGTTCGCCGGCAATCAAACGCACTCGTTCCTTAATGATCATGGGACCCTTGCCGATCTCCTCCATCTCCGTCTGGCTGAGGCGCCCGGTGAAAGGAAAACCCCTGCCGTCGTCCTCCACCGTGAGCTGCCAACGGTCGCGATTGAAACCGAGGCGCACCAGCGCATGCCGCGCTCCGCTGTGCTTTCTGACGTTCACCAGGCCCTCCTGCACGATACGCAACATCTCGCGGCAGACGCGCTGCGGCATATCCGGATTCTCGATATCCGTGACGAAACGCGCGCTGATGCCCGTCTCCCGCTGGAAGCGTTCGACGGTGTCGTGCAAAACGCCAAGCAGGCGCTGCGCATCGACGTCGATGGATTTCATCTGCTGCATCAGCTCCCGCAGCTTGAGCACTTCTTCACGCAGCAGGCCCTGGATGCGTTTCAGCTCTCCCGTGATGGGCTTGTCGGCCTCGGCCTGGCGGCGGATCACGTCGACCTGCATTTCAACCGCAATCAGCGATTGCACGGCGCCATCGTGCAGTTCGCGGGCAAAGCGCGCGCGCTCGGCCGCTCCCGCGCGCCGCCGCAGGCGGTGCAAGAGATAAACGTTGTAGATGGCCGGCCCGATCTGCCGCACCAGATCCAGCAGAAAGCGCAGTTCTTCCTGCTTCTCGCCGCGCCATGTCGGATTGAACAGGAAGACCCGGCCTCTCCAGTCGTTTCCGAAAAGAAATGAAACGGTGATCAGAGAGCTGAAACTCTGCACCTCGCGCAATTGGGAAATCGGCGCGGAGTTGGCCGCAGGCACTGCGACACCGTCCCCATCCAGCGCCACCATCGACCAGCGATCGCCGTCGGCCGCTGCGTAGCAAACGTCGCCCGGAAAATCTTCGAGGTACGTTTTGGCGTCCCGCGGCTTTGACTCCAGCCAGTGGAACTCCGGCGGCGCGCTCCCGCTCGCGTTGTGCAGTTCGCCCAGGAAGACGCGATGGCTGTGAGTTTCCTGGGACGCAACCACCAACTGCGAAGCACCGTACATCGCGATCGTTTCCCGGAAGATCTGTTGCAGGGTGCCGGTCAGCCCGGCCTCCACGCGCACTTGCGAAAGAATACCGGTCACCACAGCTTTCTCGGCGCGCAGATGTTTCTGCTGTTCCGCCAGGTACCCCAGCAAGAGCCCCATCACGATCAGGTAGATCGAGAGCATGAATAGACGCTGCGGNTCGAAAGTCCCCACGCTGACATGGAGGCCGCCCAGGAGTTTCCAAGGCAGCGTTCGTCCCGGGCCCAAGGGCACACGCAACAGGAAGAAACCCTCAGCCCACAACAGGGCGACTTCGGCGGCCGCGGTTCCGAGCGTCTCCCACAGGCCCCAGCGATAGGCAGCCGCCGCCAGCACGAAGAAAAAGAACAGAAAGAAAGGAGTGCGTGGTCCTTCCGAAAAAATCGAGATCAAAGCGGGCCAGACGATATCCGTGGCATGGACCAGCAGACGAAAGGCGGGGGTCGACTGCTGGCGCCGCCGCAGCAGCATCACGATGAGAATGCCATTCGCCAGATAAAAAACGAACAGGCCGTAGGCCGCCCAGGAATGACCCAACAACTCGGTGGGATCCATGCGAATCGCCAACAGGGTCGCGCCCGCCAGGAACACGCGCGCCGTCGCCAGCCAGCGCTCGATCCGGCGGGTTTCGCCGGCATCGGGCCGAACTCGCAGTCTCCATGATTGGCGGTAGCGCTCAGCCTGGGGATGCACTTGAATCAATCTCCGCAGATGTGGCGGTCGTGCTGCATGGTACTGAAGAGGAACAGCTTACAGCAAGAACCATCTTCGGCCTGCAACGCCCCGCAGGACCGGGCTGGGTTGTCTTGACTTGGCTCTCAGGTTACTACAGTAACCATTCTCGCTCCATCATCCCATCTAGAATGGTGGCCGAGACTGTGTCTTGAGCACACGTTCCAAACTCTGGATCGCCGCCGTCCTCGCGGCTCTGGCCGTACAACTGGCAGCAGCTTTTGTCTTGCCTCAGTCTTTCCGGTTGACCGCGATCAGCGACCTCACCCAGTGTCTGCTGTTGCTGTCAGGCACCGCATCGTTTCTCCCGCTGGCGCTGCGCGCGCGCGGACGGATACGGCTCTTCTGGTCCCTCGTGGCCCTCGGCGTGGCCTTCTGGTTTTGCTATCAACTGCTTTGGACCTACTACGAGGTCGTTCTGCGCCGCGACGTGCCCGACCTTTACACCGGGGACATCGTTCTTTTTCTGCACATTGTCCCGTTCATGGCGGCCGTTGCCCTGCGGCCGCACCTTCCGCAGGATGAATATGCGGCGCGTCTGGGACGTCTTGATTTCGCTCTTTTGCTGGTGTGGTGGTTCTATCTTTATGTTTTGACCGTGCTCCCCTGGCAATATGCCGTGCCCAATGTCGAGGCCTACAACAGCAACCTCAATGCGGTCTACAACACCGAAAAGTGCGCCTTCCTGGCCGGCCTGTGTTTTTGTTGGGCGGTCAGTCAGGGCGGATGGAGAAAGCTCTACGCCAGCCTGTTCGGCATGAGCTTCAGCTACGCAGCCAGTTCTACTTTGGCGAATTGGGCCATCGCCCGCAATACTTACTACAGTGGCAGCTTCTACGACGTTCCCCTGGCAGGTGCGATGGCGTGGCTCACCTGGATTGGCTTGCGGGCCAAAGTCGAAGCGCCCCAATCCCGGCAGCGCGAAGTCTCCACCGTCTACGGCGTGTGGGTGGCGCGTTGCGGCATGATTGCCGTGTTTTCCCTGCCGTTGTTTGCCGTGTGGGCGATGTCAGACACTGCTGTACCGGCGCGAATTCGTTCTTTCCGGCTGGTGCTGACCCTGGGCGCCGCGTTTTTTATGGGTGTGATGGTGTTGGTGCGACAGCGCCTGCTCGATCGCGAACTGATCCGCTTGCTCAGCCACTCGGAGGAATCGTTCGACAGCCTGAAACGTTTGCAGGTCCAGATCGTGCACTCGGAGAAGTTGGCCTCCATTGGTCAGCTGGTGGGCGGGGCCGCGCACGAGCTCAATAACCCGATTACGGCCATGCTCGGCTATTCGGACCTGCTCCTGAGTACGCCGCTCACCACCGAGCAGGAGCGCCTGGCGGCTAAGATCGGGCAGTGTGTGCGGCGCTCCAAGTCTTTGGTCGCCGGTCTGATCAGCTTCGCCCATCAGGCACCCACACCCAGAACCCCGATCGATCTCAACACTCTGGCTCGCACCGCGGTCAAGCTGACGCAACCACAGTGGCAGGCGCTGGGCATCGAGGTTCGAACGCAGTTTGATTCCACGCTGCCCAAGGTATTGGGCGATTCCAATCAATTGCTTCAGGTTTGCCTGCAGTTGCTGGCAAATTGCGTGCACGTGATGAGCGAATGCGGCAGCAAAGTGCTGACCGTCAGCACGGAAAATCGGGAGGGCAGCCCGGCACTGCAAATCGCGGCAGAATCGCCTGCTTCCGCATCGGCCTCCGATCGGCAGCGAATTTCCCCCGCCGATGCCAAGGACAGGCTCGCCCTCAGCGCGTGTCAAGGAATCCTGCAGGAACACAACGGGCGAATCTGCTGCGAGCCGCGCCCCGACGGGGCCGTGATCCTGCGCGTCGAACTGCCCGCGGCCGAAGGGCCTTCGGCGCTCGCGAAGCAGACTACGTTGTCGGGACTGTGGCCAACTCAACCGTACGCTTGAGTTGGCCGCAGGCGGCATAGATGTCGCGGCCGCGCGGGCGTCGCACAAATGCCGGAATGCCTGCGTTCACCAGAATCTGCTGAAAAGCCGTGACTCGCTCGTCCGCGGGAGTTGAGAATTTGATCCCCGGCCCGGGGTTCAGCGCGATCAGATTTACCTTGGCCCGCAGCCCGCGCAGCAGTTCCCCAAGCTCCCTGGCGTTCTGCGGCGAGTCGTTGACGCCGCTCAGCAGCACATATTCAAACGTAAGCCGCTCGCGATTGCGCAAAGGAAAATCGCGCGCCGCCGCCAGCAGCTTTTCCAGGCTCCACTTGCGATTCAGCGGCATCAATTCGGTGCGCAGCGCCTCATTCGACGCGTTCAGCGAGATAGCCAGCTTGGGGCGAATCGGCTCGCGGCCAAAATCGTGAATCCGGGGCACGATGCCCGCCGTCGAAACTGTCATGCGCGATTCGGCCACGCCCATTTCTTCCACCAGCAGGCGCACAGCTTTCATGAAGTTGTCGTAGTTCAGGAACGGTTCGCCCATTCCCATGAAAACGAGATTGATCCGATCCTGTGGGGGTGAAACCTTCTGATTCCGGAGCACGGCACCGACCTGGCCCACAATCTCTCCGGCCGTCAGATTCCGCTTCACGCCCAGCAATGCGGTCAGGCAAAACTGGCAGTCGACCGCGCAACCCACCTGGCTCGACACGCAGATGGTGGCGCGCTCCCAGTTGCGCCCACTGTCGGGGGCGTCGCCGGCCTCAGTGCCATCCCCAGCTTCCCCGCCGTCGCCCTCCGGCATCCATACGGTTTCGACGCTTTGCCCGTCGGCCAATTGCACCAAATAGCGCACGGTGCCATCCTGCGAAACGAATCGCTTGTCAATGTGAGGCAAACCGACCGAGATTCCCTTGTCCATCAGGCGCGCGCGCAGCGGTTGCGGCAAAGTCGAGATCTGTTCGACCGACTCCACCCGCTGGCGGTAAACCGCATCCAGAACTTGCTGCACGCGGTAACCGGGCTCGCCGATGGTTTCAACCAGCGAGGCGATTTCCCCGCGGTCCTGCCCCAGCAACGCTAGTGGAGCGACATCTGTCATGCCGTCAACCCGACTTTCCTGGCCGCGGTGCTCGCGGACGTCCTGAAGGCTTTTTCCTCAGGTCGCGAGTTCACTTCGGGACACTCATAAATAACTGATTCTAAACCGTTAAACTATTCTCGCACAGGGACTGCCCGTGTGTCAGAATAGAAAAAGATCCTTCCACGACCATCGCCATTTCCGTCGGCAGAGTAGTCTTAAATCTAGCAGGGAAGAATTTCATGGCCCAGGAAGTCCGCAATATTCGTCGTCAAACACTGCCGAACGGGCTGACCATCATCACCGAGCAGATGCAGCACATCCGCTCGGCTTCGATCGGCATCTGGCTGCAGACCGGTTCGCGCGATGAAGATGCCGAGTGGAACGGCATCTCCCACTTCATCGAGCACATGGTCTTCAAGGGAACGAAGCACCGCACGGCGGAGGAGATCGCCCGCCAGGTCGATTCCATCGGCGGCAACATGGATGCCTTCACCGCCAAGGAGTGCATCTGCTTCAACGTCAAGGTGCTCGACGAGCATGTGCCCACCGCGCTCGACATTCTGCGCGATCTGGTTTTGAATCCCGTCTTTGACGCCGCCGATATCGCCCGCGAGCGCGGCGTGATCATGGAAGAGATCAAAATGGACGAGGACAATCCCGACTACCTCGTTCACGAAATCTTCACCCAGAATTTCTTCAAGGATCATCCGCTGGGCAAGCCCATCCTGGGGACAAAAGAAACCGTGAAGCGATTTGAGCGCCCGCCCGTGCTCGAGGCCTACACGCACCGTTTTGCTCCTGCCAACATGATCGTGTCGGCCGCGGGGAATCTTGATCATGAGCGCTTCGTCGAGCTGGTCACCGGCCACTTTGAGCAGATGAAGCCGGTGAAAAACGGGTTTCACTCTTCCGCGCCCAAGATTTCTTCGCGCATCATTCTGCGAAACAAGAAAGCGCTGGAGCAGGTGCAGCTTTGCCTGGGAGTGCCGGCGCATCCTATCGCGCACGAGCATCGGCACGCCGGCTACATTCTCAACACGCTCCTGGGCGGAGGCATGAGTTCGCGCCTTTTTCAGAACATCCGCGAGCGCCAGGGACTGGCTTACTCGATCTATAGCGATCTCAATCCCTATCGCGACACCGGATGCCTCGCCGTGTACGCGGGCACCTCGCTCGCCTCCGCGGCGAAAGTCGTGCAATCGGTGGTGAGCGAATTCCACAAGCTGAAAACCGAGCCGGTGTCGGCCGAAGAACTGCGGCGCGCGAAAGATCAGCTCAAAGGCAGCCTGATGCTGTCGCTGGAGTCGAGCACCGCGCGCATGTCGAACCTGGCGCGGCAGGAAATGTATTTTGACAAGTTCTACGACCTCGATGAACTGATCAACAAGATCGAAGGAGTGACGGCGGACGATCTGACCACTTTGGCAAATGAATTCTTCAAGACCGAAGCGGTAGCGGTGACGGCGTTGGGCAATCTGAACGGACTCAAACTCACCCGCGATCAGCTGGCGTGCTAATAGACACCGCTAGGATCGCTGTAACTTCCTTACGGACGGCGCATCCCATCTCCGCCTGCAGGTAATAACCTGCCGTAGATCGAACCCCATTTAAGGAGAATTTATGAAGAAGTCTCTCAGCACTTTCGCGCTCGCGTGTGTCCTGGCTGCTTCGATGTCGGCCTTCGCCCAGGACCAGATGAAGCAGGACAACTCCCAGCAAAACTCCATGCAGAACGACCAGATGAAAAACGATCAAACGAAGAACGATCAGATGAAGAAAGACAAGAAGAGCAAGAAGGCTGCCAAAGCTGCCAAGAAAGATCAGATGAAGAAGGACGACATGAAGAAAGACGATATGAAAAAGGACGACATGAGCAAGGACCAGATGAAGAACAACTAGGAGTCCAGTTCAGCCGGGCATGATCAGTTTGTTTTCTTCGCGCCCTTCGCGGGCGTTCTTTGCGATCTTTGCGTTCCAAAGCTTTTGACCGCAAAGTGCGCTAAGGTGTCGCGAAGGACGCAAAGAAAAAGGGCCCTTCGAAGAGGGCCCTAACTTCTTATGGGATCACTGCCCGCTGCCGTGAATTTCCTCTTCTTCCACATCCGCATCGGAACTCGCATCCGCCTCCGCCCCGAACGTCGCATGCCCTGCGGCCGCCGTCTGCAGATACTTCCGCAAGCAGCGCAGGCACGGCATATATCCTTCGCGCATGGCCTCTTTAGCCGTGAGGGTTCGTGCCTTGTCCTTGTTGTGAATGAAGTCGCATCCGGCCACGTGGAAAATCTTGGCGTCCGCGGAAACCACCACCAGCATGTCCGGGGGAATGCCCTGCGCCTGCTGCGCGTGCTCGGACTTCAACGGACTCCCTGTCGTCAACGAATTGGCAACCCGCAATCCGCCCGCCAGAAGCAACACCGCCGTCACTGGAATCAACCAGGTTGACCACGTGGGCCAGCGCTTGCTGCTGGCGCGCGCATTCCGGGCCAGTCTTCTTTCCAGTCGCCGTCCGAACCCGGCAGGCGCCTCCATCATGCGCTCGTCGCCGTACAGCCGGATCACGTTCTGCATCCCCTCCAGCACCGACTTACACTTCTCGCAGCCGCGGAAGTGCTCGTCCATTGTGGAGCGCAGTCCGGCCTCGACCTCACCGTCGACATAGTTCGAAATCTCGCGCCAGACTTGTTCGCAGTTCATCGCCTCCCGGTTCACCATGGTTTGTTCCCCTTCTCGAAAGGCAGCCGGCTGAACCAGCCCTGCTCCCATCCGGCTGCGAGCAGATCGCGCAGCATCAGCCGCGCCCGCAGCAATCGCGTCTTCACCGAGGCGACGGAGATCCCCAGCGCCTCGGCCGTTTCCTGAATGTTCAACTGTTCCATGTCGCGCAGCACAAACACTTCCCGGTATTTGCGATCGAGCGACCCGAGCGCCTCTGCCAGCCTTTGCCGCACTTCCTTGCGCTCCAGGGCTTCGGAAGGAATCTCGCGCCAGTCGGCGAAGTCGCGAGGCGTGTAGCTGCTGTCTTCGTCGCGGCGGTCGTCGATGCCTTCCATGACCACGGTGCGCTCCCTTCGTCGCCGCATCAGCGCTTCGTTCACGGTGATCTGAATCAGCCACGTGCTGAAGCGCGACTCGGCCCGAAACTGCCGGATGTTGGCAAACGCCTTCAGCATGGCCTCCTGCGCCACATCCTCGGCATCAGCCTCGTTGCGCAAAATGGCGAGCGCAGCGGCGTAGACCCGGCGCTCGTAGGGCCGGACGAGTTCATAGAAAAGCTCGTTCTGGCCGCGTTGCACGCGCGCAATCAGATCTTGCTCGGCCGTCGTGCCCGCCGGCGCCGGGTTGTTGAAAGCGATATCTGGCTCGGCCATCCGAATCTGCCTGCCCGTCAGTACTCGGGATCCTTCTTCCAACCCGTCAGCATCGACACGAAATTGTTCCAGCCATGCAGCAGCACCATCACCAGATGGCCAAGCACAAAAGCCAAAATCGCCCACATGATGAGGAAGTGCCACAACCGCGCCCAGTGAAAACCACCCATCAGCCAGGCCAGCCAGGAAAACTGCACCGGTTTCCATATCGCAAGTCCGGTCAGGACTGAAAGCACGCCCAAACCGATCGCCGATGTGTAGGCATGCTTCTGCAGCGGGTTGTAAGCCTCGCGCAGCGCCGGCTTCGGCCCGAAAAAGAAATAGTGCCGCACCATCGGCCATACGCCAGGAATATCCTTGTGCGTGAACAAGACCTGCCTGTAGTTTCCGCTGAAAAGCTGATAGCCGAGGTAGATCAACCCGGTGGCCATGTAAATCCACATGAACGTGAGGTGCCACTGCAGGGCGCCGCCCAGCCATCCGCCGATGGCGAATGATTTCGGCCAGTTCAGCAGATCGCGTTGCGGAATCTTGGCGCCGAAGCTGGGAAAGGCGCGAAAAATCTGCAGCCCGCTGCCCACCATCACGAACAAGGCAACCGCGTTGACCCAGTGGCAAAGGCGCACCAGCAACGGATGCTCGTAGACCGCGCGCGCAGTGGTTTCAGTTTCCTCGCCCTTGGTGCGCGTGATTTCGATGACTGCGCCGCTCATGCCCGCCTCATTTTTGATTGTTGAATGTTGATTGTTGAATAAAAAGCCAGAGCTCCCTGCGCACGGTTTTCTGTTCAACAATCAAAAATCAACAATCAACAATTGCCTTTCTACAGCCCGTAGAACTCCGAATACCCCTGATCTTCCCAATAGCCGACCTTATCGAGAACGTTCGTTACTTTCAGATCCGTCAAGTATTTCGCCTGCTTGTAGCCGACTTTTGTCGGAATATTCAAGCGCAGGGGCGCGCCGTGCTCGCGCGTCAGCGGGCGATCGTACATCTCCCAGCAGAGCAGGGTCTGCGGATGCAGCGCCGTCGCCATATCCAGCGACTCGTAATAGTCATCGGCGCAGGCGACCGAGATGAATCTGGCCGAGGTATCGGCGCCGATCATGGTCAGAAAATCCGAGAGCCGCGCTCCCCCGAAACGCCCGATCACATCCCAGCCTTCCACACAAACGTGGCGCGTGTTCTGACGGAAGCGCGGCAGGGTCTGAATCTGCTCCAGCTTGTAGTCTCCTGGTCTCTGCACCAGCCCGGTGACGGTCAGTGACCAGTTCTCAAAGATCACGCCAGGGTCGTCAACGTCGTAACCGTTGATCGGGAACTTCTGGAACGGAGTCACCTCAGAGTCGGCAAAAGTGGGAGCCATGTGGCTGTGACGGAATAACGTTTTGGAAGCCCGGTCGCTGAATCCGAGTCCCTTTTTCAAGAGAAATGGCTGGAAAGCCGGGACTGCAAAAGCTCCTAAGGCAATGACAGGCATGACTTTAAGCAATTCCCTGCGGGAGACCTGGGCAAACCTGCGCTGGTTCATGCCGGGATTGCTGGACCGCGGTTTTTCTTGAGGCTTGGCCCCGTCGGCTGTGTCCGCCGAGGCCTTGGCTTTGGCGGGCTGGTCGCCCGCAGCCTGCAACTCAATCTTCTCGGGATCGGCGGCCTTGCCTTCGGGGAGCCCGGCTCCCTCGCCGCCCGGTTGTAAGTTCTCTGGTTCCATAGATCTCCGGCCCTCGCCACTTCCTAGGATGGGATTCAGGACACCCCCACAAGTTACGACAAAATACCACGCGGGCACCCGCGTCCGGATTTGATTTTCGAAACGGGCCGACAGGCGCGGTTTTGCTGGTATTTCGTGGGTTTTCCGGGCATACTATTCGGGACGTCTCCCCCCGGACGACCCAGGTCATTGCATGTTCGAACCCAAGACTTTAAGCCCGAAGTCCGATCCTTCCCTGCTGGTGGTCCCGGCTCCGCCGCGGAGGCGTTTCGAGAACAAGCAAAACCGCCTGATGGTGGGAGCGCTGGCCTTGTTGCTGATCGCGCTAGGGATGATTCTCTACAACGATCGCAACTTCTGGTTCCCCGATGCGCAGGACGCCGACGAGATGCTGGACCAGCCGCAGGTCGCACAGCCGGCTNCCGCAGCCGCAGTTCCGGCTCCGGCGAAACAAAATGCAATGGCTGCCTCAACCCCGACAGCCACGGGGAAAGCCACGAAGAAAGCGGAGCACTCTAAACCACAGGCCAAGCATCCAGCGCCAGCCGCCGGCTCCATGGCTCCGGATATGTCGGCTCCGCCCNTCACCACGTCCNCCCGCACCGTGCTGCCCCCGCTTGAAGTGGAAGTGGTCGCAGGCGACACGCATCAGACGGTTCAGCCCCGCAACAATTCCGTCCGAGTCGACATGCAGCCGCCGGGAGCACCGGCGCAGGCAGTATCCGATCCATTCGCGGCGCCGGCNGGNACGACAGCGGCCGCGACCAGCAAGGCGGCCGAACGCGTGCAACTTTCCGCNGGCACGGCTGCGGTCGTGACCCGGTCCGTGAGGCCGAATTATCCGCTGCTGGCGCGGCAAATGAAGGTGCAGGGCTCGGTGATTCTGCAGGCNCTCATCGGCCGCGACGGCTTGATTCAGGACTTGCACGTGCTCAAAGGACCGCCGATATTGGCCAATGCCGCCCAGGAAGCGGTCAAGCAGTGGCACTTCAAGCCGCACTATCAGGGCTCCGAGGCAGTCGAGACTCTGGCGCAGATCACAGTGAACTTCACCATCTCGACCAACTGAGCCGCCCGTCAAAGAAACTTTGGAACCTCTCCCACAAGCCGTGAAGGCTGAGCATTTATTCACTCGCGCAAGAATGCTGGCGGCCACCGCTGCGGCAATGCTGTTGACCTTCGCGTTCCGGTCCAGCACTCTTGCCGCTCCCGCTTCGTCCTCTCCGATAGGAGAACAGCCCATGCCTATGACCATTTCGAGCCCAAGCTTTTCCAACGGCGGCGAAATCGCCAGGAAGTTCACCTGCGATGGAGCCGACGTTTCTCCGCAGCTCTCATGGACGGAACCGCCGCCGGGAACGAAGACTTTCGCGCTTTTATTGGACGATCCCGACGCCCCGGTTGGAAATTGGAATCACTGGGCTGCATGGAACCTGCCGCCAAGTCTGCGCGGCCTGCCCGAGGGCGTAAGCAAGTC
>JGI12269J14319_10002568_pt1 | contig 17437 bp, 14 predicted proteins | sample PeaSoiSIISIP2007_FD_14319 | JGI IMG/M metagenome (IMG submission 14319) | reverse complement strand
CGCCCGGCGCGACGGCGAGCTGCGAGAGGCAGGTGCTGCCCTGCGTGACCGGGTCCTGCGCAGCCAGTATCGGCGTCGAGCCCATGCCGAACACGGCCGCGCGGCCGTAGCGAATGCCCGTCGCGCTGTCGGGGACGTTGTTCCACTGGAATCCGACTTCCCCGATCAGAGTCGAGGCGTCGGCGCCGAGCAGGTTGTTGAAGATCTTGACCGTATTGACCTGGAACTGCGTCTTGTGGAACTCATCGTAGCCCGGCAGATAGCTGCCGGGGCCGCCGGCCGCCGCGATCGCCGCGTTCACGCCCAACGGGCCCACGAACCCCAGCATCGCATTCACGAGATCATCGGTGTTTCGCTGGGCCGGCGTGTTGGGCGAGAAGCTCAGTTCCGCCGACACCGACCAGCCGACGATGTTGGCCGCCATGCTGACGCCGAAGATGTGAATGTTGTCCGGATACTCGAAGAACGTCGACGCGGGCGTCACGGGCACGCCGTAGGCTGCCAGAATCCCTGCGTGCAACGGCAGCGGCTGGCGGACGGTGGTGGTCGAGCCCGGGATGACCCAGTACGGCCCGACCGCATCAATGCCAGCAAGGCCGAGCGCTTCGGCCTGGGCGAATGCAGCCGGCGTCGTCCCGCCCATCCTGCCCGACAGGATTGGCGTGCGCGAATTGATGTTCATCGCGTAGAAGCCAAACTCCGTGCCGCTCGCCCCGACCGGAACGTGGAACGAGAGCCCGAACTGGCCGCCGTTATTGCCCGCGATACCCTGAGCCAACGGCACATAGAGCCCATTCGCTGTCGCGAACGCCTCAGAGCCCTGCGTGGTCGAGTACGGCGGCGTAATCGCCGTCACGTTGCTGCAGACACCGGGCAACCAGGACGTGGCGGAGTCGGAAAAGGCCCCTGACCAGTACGTGCCGCAGCCCGGGACCGACGTGTTCTGCCACTTGAACTGGTAGAAGGCCTCGAGCGACTGGCCGCCGGCGAAGCCGAAGTTCAAGTCGGCCGCCCAGATCGGCAGCAGGATTTCCTTGAGTTCTGCACCCGGGCGGAATGCGGCGTTCGCATCGAGCGGGTTGATCTGGTTGATGCCCTGGATGTAGAGGCTCTCCCCCCAGTTGAGCACCTGGTTGCCAATGCGCGCCTGCAGATCGGTATTGCCCAGTTTGAAGGTGTCATAGACGTAGGCATCGAGCAGCTGTACCGCAGAGAACTTCTGCGTCCGCTCGAAGGTCGCATCGCTCAAGCGGGCCTGCGGCCAGGGCTGGGGGAGGGCGGTGAAGGGGCCGGTCGCCTGCGGCCCGAAACCGGGAATTCCGCCGTTGAACAGATTGGCCTGGTTGCCGATCAGCACGTTGTCGTCTTTGAGCGCCGCGTCGTACCAGCCCCTGGCCCGCACCAAGGCGCCGAAGCTGCCCTTCTTGATGTCGATGTCGGTGACGAACTTCCCGACCGTCGACACCCGATCGCCCTTCGCATAGTTCAGGTCGCCGAGGTCCGTCTGCTGGCCCGCGGTGCCATTGCTGAGCCCGATCAGCGCGCCATCCCCGGCCGTGTATAGCCGCGGATCCGGGTTCGTGGCTCGCCACGCAGAGCCGAACGAAAGATCCGTGTTCCAGTGGCCGGACCAGTCCTCACCCAGCGTGAACTCGACTGCGCCAGCGACGCCCGAGGCGGACGCGAGGGCCAGGCCCATCGCAATAGCCAGGGCCGAATGGCGCCGGCCGTGTACGCGGTAATGACTCATTGCGTTATTCCCCTAAGTGCTCGAAGCAACAAAGCTCACGCTGCGTGCCGCGGCCCGGCGCCGTTCTATGCGGCACTCGCCGGCCTCCTCGATGCTAAACCCCGCTAATTCGAACGCAGGCGGGGCCGGACTGCATCCGGGAATCCCCCTAACTTGTCGGAGACCGTAGTCGGTTGCAGCCTACCAACATCCGCGTGTCAGCGATAATGGTCGTTTGTATTGCGTCGCAAAACACTCCGGAACAGCGGCCACCAGGCGATCGCGCGCACAGCTGTCCCGACCCAGCGCGTGCAGATCAGCGCGCCTGACGGTGGTACACGGCGTTCGGCATCATGTCGACCGCGGTCGCGACCCGGTTCGTGAAGTTGAAAAAACCCACGACGCTCGCCGCATCCCAGATATCGCGCTCGGACCAGCCGGCCTGGCGCAGGGCGCCGCGGTCGGCCTCCCCGACCTCGCCGGGCGCGACCGTGAGTTTGTGCGCGAATTCAAGCAGCGCGCGCTGTCGCCGAGGCAGCCGGGCCGTGCGCCAGTTCATCACCAGCATTTCGCCGAGCTCGGGATCGCCGCTCAGCTGACGCACCGCGGCGCCGTGCGCCGTCAGGCAGTAGTAGCAGCGGTTCGCGCTCGAGACGACGACCGCAAGCATTTCACGCTCGAGCTTCGACAGGCCCGATGCGGCGAGCATCAGGTCGTTGTACATGCCGATGAACGCGCGCAGCTTCGCTTGGTCGAAGCTGTAGGCTACGAGCACGTTCGGCACGAAACCGAGCTTGTCCTCGCACACGCGAAAGTACTTCTGCATGTCCGCGTCGAGCTTGGCGCGCGACGGCCGGCGGATCTTAAGTCCGGTCACGTGCTTCGGCTGTGGCATCGGGCCCTCCCGCGACGAGCGGCGGTTATCCCGCCTTGACAGTGGCCGCGGGTCGCGCCGCCCGTCGGTCGGCCGCGAGCTCGGGCGGAGCCGCGCGCAGCCCCGCGAGTCGCGCCTCGTGTCCCGAGGGGCGACGGGCCCCGCTGCGCAATGGGCCACGCCCTTGCGCAGCGCCGCCGCGCGCAGTGTAGCAGCCGGCCTTCGCCGCTCCCGGACTGGATAAACGTACAGGCCGACCGGATAATCCTGCCATGGCCGCCAATCCGCTCGAGGTGCTCAATGACGCGCAGCGCGCCGCTGCCGCGTTCGGTGAGCCGCGCGCGGGGCGCTTCGCCGCCGGGCCGCTGCTGGTCATCGCCGGTGCCGGCACCGGCAAGACCAATACGCTCGCCCATCGGGTCGCGCACCTCGTGCTGCAGGGAGTCGACCCGGCCCGCATCCTGCTGCTGACCTTCACCCGGCGTGCGGCCGAGGAGATGACGCGGCGGGCCGAGCGGATCGTCGCGCAAGCACTCGCCACGGCGCGCGGCACCGCGCGCGGGCCCGCCGTGCGCCTGCCGTGGGCCGGCACGTTCCACTCGGTCGGCAACCGGCTGCTGCGGCTGCATGCGCGCTCAGTGGGGCTCGACCCGTCGTTCACCGTGCTCGACCGCGGCGATAGCGCCGACCTGATCGACGTCGTGCGCCACGAGTTGGGGTTGTCGGCGCGCGACAAGCGCTTTCCGCGCAAGGACACGTGCCTCGCGATCTACTCGCACCGGGTCAACACCCAGCGTCCACTGAAGGCGACGCTCGAAGAGCACTGGCCATGGTGTGCCGACTTCGAGGCGGAGCTGACCGGGCTGTATCGCGCCTACGTCGTGCGCAAGCAGGCCGAGCAGGCGCTCGACTATGACGATCTGCTGCTGTACTGGCACGGACTCGTGGGTGAGCCGCGACTCGCCCGAGAGGTCGGCGGGCTCTTCGATCACGTGCTGGTCGATGAGTACCAGGACACCAATGCGCTGCAGGCGCAGATTCTGCTCGCGCTCAAGCCCGACGGCGCGGGACTGACGGTGGTGGGCGACGACGCGCAGTCGATCTACTCGTTCCGTGCCGCGACCGTCGACAACATCCTCGGCTTTGCGGCACAGTTCGCGCCGCCCGCGACGGTGATCGCGCTCGAGCAGAACTACCGCTCGACGCAGCCGATCCTCGATGCCGCCAATGCGCTGATCGGCGAGGCGACGCGCCAGCACGACAAGCAGCTGCAGGCACGGCGCGGCGGCGGCGTGCGGCCAGCGCTCGTCACAGTCGCCGACGACCGCGGCCAGGCCGACTACGTGATCGGGGAGGTACTGAAGGCGCGCGAGGCCGGCGTGCGCCTGCGTCAGCAGGCGGTATTGTTCCGCGCGAGCCATCACAGCGATTTCCTCGAGGTCGAGCTGACCCGGCGGAATATTCCGTTCGTGAAGTACGGCGGACTCAAGTTTCTCGAGGCAGCGCACGTCAAGGATCTGCTCGCCGTGCTGCGCTGGGCCGACAATCCCAGAAACCGGATCGCGGCATTCCGGGTACTGCAGCTGCTGCCGGGCATGGGACCGGCCAACAGCCAGCGGTGCCTCGAGGAGTTCCGCCGGGCGGGGGGTCAGTGGTCGGCGCTCGGACGCTGGCAGGCGCCGGCGGCGGCGCGCGAGGACTGGCCGCGGCTCGCGGCACTGATGGCTGCGCTCGCAAGTCCCGCCGCGGCGTGGCCCGGCCAGGTCGAGCAGGTCCGCGACTGGTACCGCCCGCACCTCGAGCGGCGTTACGAGGCGGCCGGCGTACGCGCGGGCGACATCGAGCAGCTGACGCGGATCGCAGGCGGGTACCCGACCCGCGAGCGTTTCTTGAGCGAGCTCGCGCTCGACCCGGCGCAGGCGAGCGGCGACCTCGCCGGTCCGCCGCTGCTCGACGAGGACTACCTGGTGCTGTCGACCGTGCACTCGGCCAAGGGGCGGGAGTGGCAATCGGTCTATCTGCTCAACGTCAACGACGGCAACTTCCCCTCCGAATTCGCGGCGGGGAAGCCCGAGCTGCTCGAGGAGGAGCGCCGGCTGCTGTACGTGGCGGTGACCCGGGCGCGCGATGCGCTGCATCTCGTCACGCCGCTCAAGTACTACGTGACGCAGCAGTCGCGCTTCGGCGATGCCCACGTGTACGGCGCGCAGAGCCGGTTCCTGACACCGCGCGTGCTCGGCACACTGGAGTCCGTGAGCGCGGTCGCGAGCTTGGAGGCCGCGAATTCCGACGCCATCGACCGTGCGCCGCCGGTCGACGTCGGCGCACGGATGCGCTCGCTGTGGACCTGACCGTTGTACGGGCCGGACCCGCCAGTCGATACTGGCCGCTGCGTACGCACGAGTGAGCCGATGACCAACGACCGACGCCCACCGGACGACACCCCGGGCCCGGAGACCAGCCGGCGCGATTTTCTGCAGGGCATCGCGCTCGGGCTCGGCGCGGCGCTGGTGCCGCCGGGGCTGACCGGCTGCGACACGGGTGCCGAGGGCGGCGCGCGCGCCGGGGCGCAGGACCTCCCTGGCTACTATCCGCCGTCGCGCACCGGGCTTCGCGGCAGCCATCCCGGATCCTTCGAGGTCGCACATGCGCTGCGGGACGGCGTGGTCCAGCCGGCCGCGGCGGACACCGGCGAGGTCTACGACCTCGTGGTCGTCGGTGGCGGGATCAGCGGGCTCGCAGCGGCGTTTCTGTACCGCGAGCGCAAACCGGCGGCGCGCGTGCTCGTGCTCGACAACCACGACGACTTCGGCGGCCATGCCAAACGCAACGAGTTCTGGCTCGAGGGCCGGCTGCAGCTGATGAACGGCGGCACCTACAGCATCTGGAGCCCCCGGCCGTACAGCGCCATTGCAAGCGGCGTGCTCGAGCGGCTCGGCATCCGCGCCGAGGAACTCGCCAAGCGGATCCAGAAGCCGGACTATTACGCAACGCTCGGGCTCGCGCCCGGGGTCTTCCTCGACCGCGAGACGTTCGGCGCCGATCACCTGATGCGCCACGAGCCGGGCACGCCGTGGGCCCGGACGCTGGCGGCTGCGCCGCTCAGCGCGCGCGCGCGGCGCGAGATCGCCGAGCTCGAGGACGCGCCGCGTGATTACCTGCCCGGGCTCGCACCGGCGGCGAAGAAGGACCGGCTCGCGAGGCTGAGCTATCGCGACTTCCTGCTGCAGCTGGTTGGCACGGATCCGATCGTCGCGCGCTACTACGATCGCCGGACGCACGACGACTTCGGCGTCGGAATTGACGCGGTGTCGGCGCTCGCGTGCTGGGTGGAGGGGCTGCCCGGCTTTGCGGGGCTGCGCCTGCCGCCCGGATCGAGCCCGCTGATGAGCCCGAGCACCGCCGACTACGCTGATACCGGCGGCTCGGTGACCGTGCACCTGCCGGATGGCGGCGCGACGATCGCGCGGGCACTGGTGCGCGCGCTGGTGCCGGAGGCGCTGCCCGGCACGACGGCCGAAGACCTCGTGACGGCGCACGCCGACTACGCGCGCCTCGACCGCGGCGGTAATCCGGCGCGGATCCGCCTGAACTCGACCGTCGTCCGAGTCGCAAACCTCGCCGCGGACTCGACGGCCGGCGGAGTCCGGGTCGAGTACCAGCGCGACGGCCGGGCGCACGCGGTGCACGCGCGCCACGCGGTGCTCGCCTGCTGGAACGCCGTGATCCCGCACATCTGCCCGGAGCTGCCGGATGAGCAGAAGGCGGCGCTGCACAAGGCGGTGAAGACCCCGCTGATCTATGCCAACGTCTCGATCCGCAACTGGCAGGCGTGGCAGCGCCTCGGCATCTCCTCGATCCACGCACCCGGCGGCTACTTTTTCAGCGTCGAGCTCAACGAGTGCGTTGCGATGGGCACGTACGCGACCCCGACGCGCCCCGACCAGCCGACGCTGCTGCGGCTGCTGCGCACACCGTGTGCGCCAGGCCTGCCGGAGCATGAGCAGAACAGAATCGGCCGCGCCGAGATCCTCGCGACCAGCTTCGAGCGCTACGAGCGGGAAATCCGCGCACAGCTCGGGCGCACGCTCGGGCCGGGTGGCTTCGATGCCACGCAAGACATCCTCGCGATCACCGTCAACCGCTGGCCACACGGCTACGCGCCGGAGGTCAATCCGCTCTTTGAGCCGTTACTGCCGGAAGCGGAGCAGTGGAACGTGCGTGGCCGCGCGCGGCGCGGCGCCATCACGATCGCGAACTCCGACGCCGCCTCCCGCGCCTACATGGATGCGGCGATCGAGCAGGCGCACCGCGCGGTCGGCGAGCTCATCGGCGCCTGAAGCCGCCGAATCGCGGCGTGACCGACACGCGGCGCTCAGCGCGCCGCGGGCTTGCGGAACTTCAGCGTGAACCGGTCGCTCTCGCCGATCGCCGCGTAGCGCTCACGGTCCTTGTCACCGAGCCGCCAGGTCGGCGGCAGGGTCCACACGCCCTGCTCGTAATCCCGCGTGTCCTTCGGGTTGGCGTTGATCTCCGAGGCCGCCACGAACTCGAAGCCCGCGCCCTTGGCGAGTGCGATCGCATAGGCCTCGTTCACGTAGCCGGTCTTGGCCTTCGGATCGACGGGCGCGTTCGGATCGGCACGGTGGTCGACGAGCCCGAGCACGCCGCCAGGCTTGAGGGCCGTGTACATGGCCTTCAGCATCGCCGCTGCCGAGTCGCGCGCCAGCCAGTTGTGCAGGTTGCGGAAGGTGAGGACCAGGTCGACCGAGTCCGGAGGCGCCGGATTGATCGCCCCGGGGTAGTCGAGCGCCGTGACCGTGACCTTGCCGTAAAGCTCGGGGTTCGCCTCGAGCTTGCTGCGGAAGGACCGGTTGCCGTCCTGCACGAACTTGAGATCGGACTTCGGGTCCCAGCCGGCTGCGAGGTAGTGGCCCTTGTCGCGCAGCAGCGGGGCCAGCAGCTCCGTGTACCAACCGCCGGCGCCCGGCCAGATCTCCATGACGGTCTGCTCCTGGCGGACGCCGAAGAACTCGAGCGTGGCGCGCGGGTGGCGATACGCGTCGCGGGCGCGGTTGGCATCAGAGCGATGCGGTCCGGCCAGAATCTTGTCGAGCGCGAGGAGCGTCGCGCTGTCGGTGCGCGGCAACGCGGCCTTCTCAACGGCCGGCGCGCCGCTGGCGCCGGCCGGGGTCCGCTCGGCGCGCGGCGGCCTCGAAGTGCACGCACCGATGAGGCACAGGATGGCCGCGAGGCCGACGAATAGCGCCGTTGACGGCGCATGGCTGCGGGTCACTGACATCGACGTCTCCGTCAACAAAAACCCCGCCGTGCGGCGGGGTCAGGGTTTTGATGCCTGTTGGAAGTCGACGGGCGTTTAGAAACGCCGGCCGCCGTAGCCGCCACCGCCGCCGCCGTAACCGCCACCGCCGCCGCCACCGCCGCCGTAGCCGCCGCCACCACCACCGCCCCGCGGGCCGCCGTAGCCGCCACCACCGCCCGGACGCGGGCCACGCGACGGACGCTCCTGGGCTTCGTTCACACGCAGCGGACGGCCGCCCATGTTGAAACCGTTCATCTGCGCGATCGCGGTCTGGGCGTCGGTGCTCGACATCTCCACGAAACAGAAGCCGCGCGGGCGGCCCGTCTCGCGATCATTGATGAGCTTCACCGACTCCACCTTGCCGTGCTTTTCGAACAGGGAGCGCACTTCGTCTTCAGTCGCAGAAAAGGGCAAGTTGCCTACGTAAATGGTCGTCATCGAAACGTCTCACTCGCTCAGGCGTGCCCTCGGCCGAAGCCTCGGTGCATCGCGGTCCTCAACCCCGGACCGATGCGTGACCCCGGCATACGCAAAACTACGTACGCCCGCGGCGGCATCGGCCCGAACCGTAGGTCGTGCGCTGATCAACTCGTGCGGGCCAATCGGAGAGATGTCGGCGCGAGGAACACACGTTCTTGAAGGACCGACCCAAACGCCCGTCAAAGAAGATTCGGCGAAAACAACCGCCGCCGATCCTACGCGGTCCAACCGGAGGGCGCAATTTCGGCCATAAAGATCAATGACTTTGGCAATGCAGTGCACAAAAAAATCGGGAATGTGGTTCGCCTGCAACAGCCAGGGCTCACACCCGTCCCGAGCTGGCGCGCCGTATCGGGCACGGAACGTCCCCGCTGCGGATGCGCCAGCTCGCACGCGCTCGACGAGGCCCCGGCACGGGTTTCGTCACCGGGCCAATCACTTAGGACGTGCCATCGAGCGCAGGCCGATCAGGGGTTCAGATCGCCGTCGGGCTCGAGGTAGGCGTAGCCATGGAGCTCCGCCTCGTAGAAACGCTTGAGCCGCTGGCTCTCCGGGACCGACAGGCGGTTCTCGCGCACCGCACGCTCACAGTCGCGCGCCAGGCGCGGGTACAGCTCGTCGGTGTCGTACTCCATGTAGCCGAGCACCTGCAGCGCCGTGTCGCCCTTGACGGTCTCCTCAATCCACCAGCCGCCCTCCTCGAGCAGCCGGATGTGCACGACGTGCGTGTCGCCAAACAGGTTGTGCAGATCCCCGAGCGTCTCCTGGTACGCGCCGACCAGGAACGCCGCGAGGTAGTAATCCTCGGCGCCGCGCAGTTCGTGGACCTCGAGCGTGCGCTTGGTCTCCCGCAGCGAGACGAAGCGGTCGATCTTGCCGTCCGAGTCGCAGGTGATGTCGGCGAGCACGGCGTTGCGGCCCGGGCGCTCGCCGAGCCGGTGGATCGGCATGATCGGGAACAGGTGCCCGATCGCCCACGAGTCCGGCAGCGACTGAAATACCGAGAAATTGCAGAAGTAAATATCCGACAGGATCGTCTCCAGCCCCTCGAGCTCCTCGGGGATCGACTCGAGACGCCGGCACAGGTCACGGATGCGCGCACAGGTCGCCCAGTAGAGGCGTTCCGCGAGGCCCCGGAACTCGAGGGTCAGATATCCCAGGTTGAACATCTGCAGCGCCTGCTCGCGCGCCTGCAGCGCGTCGTGCCAGCAGTCGACAAGGCGCCGTTCGCTGACCGAGCGGTAGGCGTCGAACAGATCGCGGACCGGCTGCGGAATCTCGCCGGTGTCGCGGAACTCCTCTTCGAGGCGATTGGCGACCCGGAACTGGTCGAGCGCGCTGGTGCCGAGCACATTGAACACCAGCACCGAGTGGTGCGCGGCGATGGCGCGACCCGATTCGCTGATGATCGTCGGGTGCGGCAGGCCCCGCTCGTTGCAGACGCTCGCGATCCGGTACACGACGTCGCTCGCGTACTCGTTGAGGGTGTAGTTCATCGAGGATTCGTAATTGGTGCGGCTGCCGTCGTAATCGACGCCGAGCCCGCCGCCAATGTCGATGTACTCGAGGCCAGCGCCGAGCAGCTTAAGCTCCGCATACACGTGCGCGAGCTCGGTCACTCCGTCCTTGACGCGGCGGATGTCCTGCAGCTGGGAGCCGATGTGACAGTGCACGAGCTTCAGGCAGTCGAGCATGTCGTGCTGGCGCAGCACCGCGACGAGCTCGAGGATCTCGGTGATGAAGAGCCCGAACTTCGACTTCTCGCCGGCCGACTCGCGCCAGCGGCCGGCGCCCTCGGCGGCGAGCTTGACGCGCACGCCGATGCTCGGCCTGACGCCGTACTTCTGGGCATGGCGCAGGATCAGGCCGAGCTCGACGAAATTCTCGACCACCGGGACGATCTTGCGGCCGAGCTTGGCCGCGAGCACCACGGTCTCGATGTAGCTGTCGTCCTTGAAGCCATTGCAGATGATCAGCCGGTCGGGCGCGTCCTCGGTCATGCCCATGACGACGAGCAGCTCGGGCTTCGAGCCGACCTCGAGCCCGAAGCCGAATTCCTTGCCGCTGCGGTAGACCTCCTCGACGACCAGCCGCTGCTGATTGACCTTGATCGGGAATACCGCCGCGTAGCGGCCGTGGTAGTCGTTTTCGGTGATCGCCTGCGTGAAGGCGTCGTTGAGGCTGCGCAGGCGGTGCGCGATGATGTCCGAGAAGCGGATCACGACCGGTGCGGTGAGATCGCGCGCCTTGAGGCCCTCGACGACATCGAGCAGGTCGATCTCGCGATCGGGGCGCTGGTCGGGCCTGACGACGACGTGGCCGGCTTCGTTGACCCCGAAGTAGCCGCTGCCCCAGGCATCGACCTGGTAGAGCTGTGCCGAGTCGGAGACCTTCCAGCCGAGCGGGGCGGTGAAACGGGGCGCGGGACTGTTCAGCGGGGCTGCCTCAGCGGACTTGGGAACGCGCGCACGATAGCAAAACGCGCCGGCATGTAAATGCGTCAGCGCCGTTCGTGGCCGGTCGCGATCGGCCGGCCCGGATCGCGGCACCACTCGCTCCACGAGCCCGGATACAGCCGGGCGCCATGGAGCCCCGCGATCTCGAGCGCCAGCAGCGTGTGGCAGGCGCTCACGCCCGAGCCGCACATGCTGACCACTGCCGTCGGCGGCGCGGAGCCGAGCAGCGGCGTGAGGAGCGCGCGCAGCGCCGCAGCGTCGAGGAAACGCCCGTCGGGACCGAGGTTGCGGCTGTACGGGTGATTGCGCGCCCCGGGTATGTGGCCTGGCTTGGGATCGAGCGGCTCGACGCGGCCCTCGAAGCGCTCCGCTGCGCGCGCATCGAGCAGCACGCAGGCCTCACGCGTCAGCAGCGCCGCCAGGGCGTCGGCCGAGACGTGGGCATCATCATCGGGCACGGCGTGGTACTCGCGCGGGGCGACGACGGCGGGTTCCGTCGACAGCGGCAGGCGCGCGGCGCGCCACGCGGCGAGGCCGCCGTCCAGCACGGCGACGCGCTGATGGCCGAGCCAGCGGAGCAGCCACCACAGGCGCGCGGCGTACATGCCGCTGGTCTCATCGTAGGCGACGACCTGCGTGCCGGCGTCGATCCCGAGCGCGCCCAGGGTCGCAGCGAGCTGGTCGGGTTCGGGCAGCGGATGCCGTCCGCTCCATGGCGTGCGCGGGCCCGAGAGATCGCGGTCGAGGTGCGCGTACACGGCGCCCGGTATGTGGCCGCGCGCAAATGCGGCGGCACCGGCATCGGCGTCGGCGAGGTCGAAGCGGCAGTCGACGATTCTGCATGACGCATCGCCGATGCGGGCGGCGACGGCGGCGGTGTCGATGAGCGTCTGGCTGCTGATCACGGCGCGGGTTCTCGGTTCGATGAGTGTAGCGCGGCGCCGCGGGCGAGCGGACACAATCCGCGGCGCCTCACGACGCGGATCCACGCGCGCGAGTTCGACCGCCGCGACGGCGGACCGCATCAGGCGCGCGTGGATCCGCGCTGTTGCATCCCGTGCCGCGCCAGAACGGGGGTGCGCGGCGGCGCGCGCATCGTGTCCGTTGAGGTACAGTAGCCGCGGCTTTCACGACGAGTGGCGCGCCGACTCCTCAGCCTCGTCGCGCTCCCGTCCGGCGCCTCCTGCACGCGGGTGATCATGAGCACGCAACACACGGTACACGTGACCTTTCCCGGCCGGCTGATCCTGATCGGCTTCGGCAGCATCGGCCAGGGAGTCCTGCCGCTGATACTGCGGCACGTCGGCGGCCTGACGCCCGATCGCATCACGATCGTCACCGCCGACGACGCCGGTCACGGCGAGGCGCGGGACTACGGCATCCGCTTCATCAAGCAGCCGCTCACCCGCGAGAACTTCCGCCAGGTGCTCGAGCCGCTGGTCGGGCGGGGCGACTTCGTGCTCAACGTCTCGGTCGACGTCTCGTCGATCGCGCTGATCAAGCTGTGCTGGGAACGCGGAGCCTTGTACCTCGACACCTGCATCGAGCCGTGGCCGGGCGGCTATACCGACCCGTCGCTGTCGCCGTCGCGGCGAACCAACTACGCGCTGCGCGAGGAGGCGCTGGCGCTGCGCAAGCTCAAGGACCGCGACAAGGGCCCGAAGCCGACCGCCGTGCTGACGCACGGCGCGAACCCGGGGCTGGTCCAGCATTTCATCAAGCAGGCGCTACTGAACCTTGCCGGTGACCTCAAGGTCGATGCCGGCAACCCCGAAACCCGCGAGCAATGGGCCGCGCTCGCGAGGCTCCTCGGCGTCAAAGTGGTGCACATCGCCGAGCGCGACACGCAGGTCCCGCGCCTGCCGAAGCGGCCAGGGGAGTTCGTCAACACCTGGTCGGTCGACGGCTTCGTCGGCGAAGGCTGCCAGCCCGCCGAGCTCGGCTGGGGCGCGCACGAGCGCAATTTCCCGCGCGACGGCCGCAAGCACGACTTCGGCTGCGGCTGCGCGATCTACCTGATGCAACCGGGCGCGGCCACGCGGGTGCGCACCTGGACGCCGAAGAGCGGCTACTTCCACGGCTTCCTGATCACGCACGGCGAGGCAATCTCGGCCGCCGATTTCTATACGGTCAAGGACGGCGACCAGGTGCTGTACCGGCCGACGGTGCACTACGCCTATCATCCCTGCGATTCGGCGGTGCTGTCGGTGCACGAGTTCGCCGGCCACAACTGGCGTCTGCAGGAGCACAAGCGGATCCTGATGGAGGAGATCCTGCCGGGCGGCATCGACGAGCTCGGCGTGCTGCTCGCCGGCCACAAGAAGAATGCGTACTGGTACGGCTCGCAGCTGTCGGTCGACGAGGCGCGCAGGCTCGCACCTCACAACAGCGCCACGAGCCTGCAGGTCACGGCCGCCTGCCTGTCGGGCATGATCTGGGCGATCGAGAATCCGGCCCTCGGCCTCGTCGAGCCCGACGAGATGGACTTCCGCCGCAACCTCGAGATCTGCGGGCCGTACCTGGGGCCGGTGATCGGGGAGTACACGGAGTGGAACCCGCTGCACGATCGCGCGCGGCTGTTCCCGGAGGACATCGATACCTCCGATCCCTGGCAGTTCAAAAACGTCCGTGTGATCTGACGCACCGGTCAGGCGCCCGGTACTCACCGCTGCGGTGCGTCGTAGCGGATCCCGACGATCGTATAGACGCGCTCGCCGGCGGGCAGCGGCACGGACACTTCGGCCTCGAGCCGTTTGCCGAGCAGCGTCCGGCCGAGCGGCCCATCCATGCTGAGGTAGCGCGGATCCATGTCGAACTCGTCGGGCCCGACGATCCGGTGCTCGCGGCGCTCGCCCGCTTCGTCCTCGAGCTCGACCCAGGCGCCGAAAAACACCCGCTCCAGATCGGACGGCGGCGCAGCGACGATGACCATTCCCTCGAGGCGTTTGCGCAGGAACCTGACGCGCCGGTCGATCTCCCGAAGGCGCTTCTTGCCGTACGTGTACTCGGCATTCTCCGAGCGATCGCCCTGTGCGGCCGCCTCGGATACCGCCTGCGTCACCTGCGGCCGCTCGCTGCGCCACAGCGCCTCGAGCTCGGCCCGCAGGCGCGCTGCGCCGGCCGGCGTTATGTATTTCGAACCAGGCCGCTCGGGTGCCCGCCAGCGTCCCATGTCTCGCTCACTCCGGGCCGAATTTGCCGGCCCAATCACGGCCCGCGGCGCCCGGGCGCCGCGAGTTTGGGACATAAGTCACGGATTCGCCTCCCCCCCGTGCCTAAGCTTGGCGCCCATGAGCGTTAAGTTCTACACCCGGTTCGTCGCGGACCTCGGCAGCAAGGGGCCGAGCGAGTACACCGGAATCGTGGAGCTCGGCGGCCAGGACTCGCTGCCGACCGACCCGAAACGGGTCGCGGTGCTGCTCGCACGCGATCTCGACCTCGAGGCCGAGCAAATCCGCGTGCTGCAGTGGTCTAGGCTGCACTGAATCCCCTAGCGGACTTCCCTTCCCTTCGAATAAGTCCGCTGTTCAACCCCCAGGTCAACCGCCTGGGGGTTTTTTTTGCCGGATGAGCCCGGTATGGGCCAGCCGGTGCGACGCCCGGCAGGGCCGACCGCTGCTGCCGCGGCCGCTGCATGGGCGCGGCGCGCCCCCCGCGCGTCGACACCGGCGGGTGCGCCCGGCCGCGCTACCATCGCCGCGTGAGCTTCAAGGACCACTTCTCCCGCCAGGCCGCGGCCTACGGCCGGCATCGTCCGCGCTACCCTCCCGCGCTCATCGCCCACCTCGCGGCCCTCGCTCCGGGGCGTGCACTGGCGCTCGACCTCGCGACCGGCAACGGCCAGGCTGCGGTCGACCTTGCGGCCCATTTCGAGCGGGTGCTCGCGAGCGATGCGAGCGCACGCCAGCTCGCGTACGCTGCGCCGCACGCGCGGGTCCAGTACCTGCGCCATGCGGCCGAGTGCCTGCCGGTGCGAAGCGGGAGCGCGGACCTCGTCGCGGTCGCGCAGGGGGCCCACTGGTTCGAGTTCGGCCGTTTCTACGCCGAGGCGCGCCGGGTGCTCAGGCCCGGCGGCCTCGTTGCGCTCTGGACCTACGAGTTGCCACAGCTCGGCGCAGCGGTCGATGCGGTCATTGGCCTTTTCTACCGCGAGGTCGTCGGACCCTACTGGCCGGCGGAACGCCGCTACGTGGAGGAGGGCTACCGGACCTTGCCGTTCCCGTTCGAGGAGCTCCCGGCGCCCGCCTTCGAGCTCGCCATGGACTGGTCGCTCGGGGAACTCTTAGGCTCCGTCGCGACGTGGTCGGCGGTCGATCGCTACCGGGCGGAGCGCGGCGAGGATCCGCTGCCCGCGCTCGCTGCCAGGCTCGCCCCGCTGTGGCCCGAGGGAGCCACCCGGCCGGTGCGCCGGCCGATCCACTTGCGTATCGGCCGGATCTGACCCATAAAGTGCCCGCGGCGGCCGTCGGGGCCGCGAGGAGAACCCATGCGATCGACCCTGCATGCCGTCTGGCTGCTGCCGGCGCTGGTGGTGAGCGCCCTGCTGTCCGGTTGTGGCTACAACTCCATCCAGACGCTCGACGAGCAGACCAAGTCCGGATGGTCCGAAGTGCTGAACCAGTACCAGCGTCGCGCCGATCTGATCCCGAATCTGGTCAACACGGTGAAGGGCTATGCGGCCCAGGAGCAGACGGTGCTGATCGGGGTCACCGAAGCGCGCGCCAAGGCGACGCAGATCAAAGTTGACGCTGGCAACCCCGAATCGCTGAGGCAGTTCCAGCAGGCGCAGGGCGAGCTGTCGAGCGCGCTGTCGCGCCTGCTCGTCGTGACGGAGAACTACCCGCAGCTCAAGTCCGACCAGAATTTCCGCGACCTGCAGGCGCAGCTCGAGGGCACCGAAAATCGCATCACGGTCGCCCGCAACCGCTACATCCAGGCGGTGCAGAACTACAACGTCACGGTTCGCCAGTTTCCGGTGAACCTGACGGCGATGATGTTCGGCTACAAGGTCAAGCCGAACTTCACGGTCGAGAACGAGGCCCAGATCTCGAAGCCACCGACGGTCGAATTCGGCGGCGCACCCGCGCAGCCGCCCGCACCGAAACCAACCGGCTGATTGCCGCCGATGTGGCCGAGGCGCCTGCGGTTCATCGCGGTCGGCGCGAGCCTGGTGCTCGCGCTGCTCGCGGCCGTCCCGCAGGTCCTCGCCGACGTCGCAGTGCCGCCGGTCGCGCGCGTCACGGATCTGACCGGGACTCTCTCAGCCGCGCAGCAGGCAGCGCTCGACAAGAGGCTCGCGGACTTCGAGGCCCGCAAGGGCAGCCAGATCGCGGTGCTGATCCTGCCGACGACCGCTCCCGAGGACATCGCTGCGTTCGGCATCCGCGTTGCCGACGCCTGGAAGCTCGGGCGCACGGGCGTCGACGACGGGGCGATCCTGATCGTCGCCGTCGGCGACCGGCGCATGCGCATCGAAGTCGGCCGCGGACTCGAAGGGGCGGTCACCGACCTCGCGGCCAACCGGATCCTCGAGGAGTACCTGCGTCCGCACCTTCGCGCCGGCGACTTCTACGGCGGGGTGAGCGCCGCGGTCGACCGGCTGATCGGGCTCGTCGACGGGGAGCCGTTGCCGGCCCCGAAGGCGCGCGAGTGGCAGCGATCGCCCGGCGGGATCGAGCACCTGGTCCCGATCCTGCTGGTCCTGGGCCTGATCGCGGGTCCCATCCTGCGACGCGTGCTCGGCCGGCCGCTGGGCGCGGCCGCGACCGGCGGCGTCGCGGGCCTGCTGGCCTTCCTGCTGATCGGTGTCATGGGCATCGCGGTGCTGGCCGGAATTGCCGCGGCCGTCTTCACGCTGCTCGGAGGGCTCGGTGGAGGTCGGTGGGGGACTCCGGGGCGCGGCGGCTTTGGTGGCGGCCTTGGCGGTTTCGGCGGTGGCGGTTTCGGCGGTGGCGGCTTCGGCGGTGGCGGATTCGGGGGCGGCTTCAGCGGCGGCGGCGGCGGCTTCAGCGGCGGCGGCGCGTCGGGAGGCTGGTAGCGGATGAACCGATTTGGACGGCTGCTGCGCCACCTCGTCGAGACCCGCCTCGTGACGCGACGGCGGTTCCCGCCCGCCGTGCTCGATCGCATCGAGGCGGCGGTCGCGGCGGCGGAGACAACCCACGCAGGCGAACTCAGAGTCGTCATCGAAACCGATCTCGACGCATGGTCGATTCTGGCGGGCAGGACGCCCCGCCAGCGCGCGATCGAGGTGTTCGCGGGGTTCCACGTCTGGGACACGGAACTCAACAACGGCGTTCTGCTCTACGTGCTGTGTGCCGACCGTGACGTCGAGATCGTCTGCGATCGCGGCTTCAACGGGCTCGTGACTGCGGAGGAGTGGCGCGGCGTGTGCCAGGCGATGGAAACGGAATTCCGTGCGGGACGCTGGCAAGAGGGGGCGCTCGCGGGCATTGCCGCGGCAGGGACACTCATGGCCCGGCATTACCCCGCGTCGGGCCGGAGCGGCAATGAACTCCCCGACCGACCGGCACTGCTCTAGGGCGCTGTCGCGGCGAGCCGCGACCGCCGCCATC
>JGI12269J14319_10002561_pt1 | contig 17454 bp, 19 predicted proteins | sample PeaSoiSIISIP2007_FD_14319 | JGI IMG/M metagenome (IMG submission 14319) | reverse complement strand
CACGCCGGAGTGGCGGAATGGCAGACGCGGCGGACTCAAAATCCGTTGGTCGCAAGGCCGTGTGGGTTCGACTCCCTCCTCCGGCACCATACTTTCTCCAACGTTTGATAAAGTACTGAAAAGGCTCAGGCAGGCTCTATCGCGGCAGGGTGGGGAAAATTCAAAGGACGGGTGCGGGTCCGCCGCGGCGGACAGCCCTCCGGAAAGAGGCAGTGCCATGAAAATTACTCGCATCGCGGTCCTGACGGTGTTTTTAGCGATGCCTATGCTTGCTCACGGCCAGGCGGCGATGGCCAAGAACGACAAGGCCACTCAGGAAGTCATCGAGTTCCGAAACCGGTATATCGAGGCGGAAGAGAATCGGGACATGGCCTTCCTGGACAAGATATTGGCGGATGATTTCTTCGCTCTCAATCCGCAGGGCAAATTGTTGAACAAAGCCCAGCAGCTTGAGAATTTGAAGAGGCCCGAACGCACGCTCAAGGTGCTCAACCCGCGCGAGACGCATGTTCAATTTTACGGAAACGGGGACGTGGCCATCTTGACCGAACACGTGACGGTCGATGGGCACGACAATGGCAAACCTTTTGGCGGGGAATATCGATTCCTTCGGGTTTTCGCCAAGCAGAACGGGAATTGGAAGGTGGTGCTGGCGCAAGGATCTCCGATGCCGGAGCAACCGGCGGCCGCGAAATAAGGCCGGTCTATTTTCTAATTGAACTAAGAGGGGAATCCCAATTCATTTCCCTGCGGGCACAGGCTTAATATCGGCCAGCCCGCTCATCGATTGGCCGCGCGCAATCAAGAGGACTGCGAGCGCTCCGGCGGCAGACAGACACGCGAGCGGCAGAATTGCCAGCGGGTAACTTCCGGTGGCTTGCTTGATGGAACCGACGACGTAGGTCGTGCCGAATCCGGCGAGGTTGCTGATCGCGTTCATTTGGGCCAGGCCTGCGGCCGCTGTTCCCGCGGAGAGCCATTCGGCTGAAAGAGCCCACACCGGCCCCTTGCCCGCATAAATTCCGATCACCGCCAGGCACAGGATGATGATGATCGCAGGCAGGGAATTAAACACCAGCGCTGACGCCAGGCTGACGGCGGTGACCATCAGCGGAAACGCTGTGTGCCACACGCGCTCGCCGGTTTGATCTGACCGCTTCCCCCACAGAACCATAATCACAGAAGCAAGTCCGAACGGGATGGAATTGAGCAGCCCAGTCTGCATATTTGTAAGGCCGTAGGACTTGATGATCTGCGGCTGCCAGATTTGCAGGCCGCTGCTGACGGCCGTACTCCCCGCCAGCGTGACGCTCAATATCAAAACATGTTTATTCCACAGCACGCGCCACACGCTGATTTGCCCGACGCGCTTGCTCCGCCCGCTTTCCGACTGCAACCTTCCGTTGAGCCAGGCCTTCTGATCGGAATCGAGCCAGGGCGCGCTCGACGGCTTGTCGCTCAGGATGAACAGGCAAAACAGCCCAAGCAGCACGGCAGGCGCGCCTTCCATGATGAACATCCACTGCCAGCCTCGCAGTCCGAGCCATCCATCGACGCCGAGCAACGCGGCGGAAATCGGCGACCCCAGAAAGCTGGAGACCGGAATGGCGACCGTGAACATTCCCACGATTCGAGCCCGGTATTCGCTTGGAAACCAGTACGTGAGATAGAGAATCACGCCGGGGAAGAATCCCGCCTCGGCGGCGCCGAGCAGCAATCGCATGGTGTAAAAGGACGAAGGCCCGACGACAAATGCCGTTCCCGCCGCTAGGAATCCCCAGGTAATCATAATCCGGGCAATCCAGAGCCGCGCGCCGACTTTCTCGAGCAGGAGGTTGCTGGGAACTTCAAACAGGAAATAGGAAACGAAAAATATTCCTCCTCCGAAGCCGAACACCCTAGGGGACATATGAAGTCCCTTGACCATCTGAAGCGCGGCGAAACCCACATTCACGCGGTCGAGGAAGGAAACGAAATAGCAGATCATCAAGAACGGCAGGAGGCGCCAGGCGACCTGCCGCATGGTTCTGATTTCCAGGGAGGATGGAGCCGGAGGATCGGCCTGGGCCGTCAAGATGCGGTCCTTTCCCTCTCACTTTGCGTAGAGTCCGTGAGACCGCCACGGCAATCGGCAATCCGTAGGAAATTTGGGTTAATCAGCGGCTGCGGTCGCAACCAGCGAATTGACCACCGCTTCCACTTCGCGTTTTTGCGCCGCGTTCAATGGCAGCAGCGGCCCGCGCACGGGCCCGCCATAGTAGCCGCGATAATCCATGGCGCATTTCACGCCGGCGATGCCGAGCTGTCTCACGAGCTTCTTGGACGCAGGCAGGATGCGCCGGTTCAGCTCGCGCGCGCCGGCCGTGTTGCTTGCCGCGACCGCTTGATACAGTTCGATGCACAGCTCGGGCAGGCAATCCGCGAGGGCCAGGATCCCGCCCGCCGCACCCAGCAGCAACGACGAGTAGAGCGTATCCGCCGATCCCACTACAACCTGGAATTTTTCTGGAACAGCGGCGATGATTTCTCCCACGCGCTGGACGTTTCCTGAACTCTCCTTCAGTCCAACAATGTTCGGATGTTCAGCAAGCCGCGCCACCAGGTCCGCCTCCAGCGCCACGCCCGTAAATTGCGGAATGGCATAAAGCACGACGGGAAGTTTGGACGCATCCGCCACGCGCCGGTAGTGCTCCACGAGCGCGTCCGGAGTAAGCGCCGACTTGAAGAAGCTGGGCGTCTTGACGAGCGCATAATCGAAGCCGCAATCCGCCGCGGCCTTGCACCGCGAAATCGTTTCCGGAGTGGACTCCGATCCGACACCGGCGACAAGAACGCGTCCTGGAGCCGCCGCTTCACGCACCGCGGAGAAAACTTGCTCGACTTCCGCGCGCGTCAATAGCACGGACTCGCCCGTGGAACCGACGGCCACATAGCCCGCCAGTGGCAGGCGGTTATAGCGTGAGATATTTTCGCGAAGGCGATCCGCTGCGAGACTGCCATCCGCGGCAAACGGCGTGGTGATCGCCGCAAAGATTCCATTCAGCTTCATTCTAAAATTCCTCCTGTCGGGACTGTTATGAGGACACATTCATGATGGCACACCGGGAGTCACGGCTCCAAGAGGAAATCGCCACCGGAGGCGATGCGAAAACCGTAATCCGCGTATTTGAATTCCGGAGGAATGCTGGACCGCGCCGCCGTCCGCGTCACCTTAATGTGATGGCGCCACGAGCCTCCTCGCGAGGCGCGGCGGCTGCTGGTGGGTGGCCCTTGCGGATTCTGCTCGGGGGAAACGGCATAGTAGGCAGCGTCGTACCAGTCGGCGCACCACTCGTGCACGTTGTCGCCGAGATTGTAGAGACCATACGGGTTCGCCGCATATAATCCGACCGGCTCGGGCCCGGCTTTCCAGCGTGCGGCGTAATTGGGAAGCTCTTCAGGCGGACATTCGCCCCAGGGAAACGTTTCGCCTTCCACGCCGCCGCGCGCGGCGCGCTCCCATTCGGCTTCGGTGGGGAGCCGGAAGTGCTTGCCAAACGTGCGGCTCAACCAATCGCAATACGCGACGGCATCAAACCACGATACCGCGACAACTGGCTGCTTGGGATCCTTAAAGTTTGGATCAGCCCAGTGCAAAGGTGGCGAATGGCGCGAGTCTTCCAAAAATCGCGCGTACTCCGCGTTGGTCGTCTGATATGCCCCGAGTTCAAACGCGTCAACCCACACGCGATGCGCGGGCTTTTCGTCATCGCGGCCAGCATTGCAGCCCATCGTGAAGCATCCTTCAGGAATGCGGCGCATCGCTGGTTTAGAGATTTGAGTGTAGCGAAGGTCCGGGGTTGCCATTTGCGCGTGGCCTCAGCGATATCCGGCTGTCGAACGCCGTTCGTACGAGAGCTCTTCCAGAAGTTTTTCGGCGGAAGGTTTTCCTTCGGGCGGTAGCGTGAGTTTCGATTCGATGCGCCTCACGATGCTGGCAGCCGTGTCATAGCGAACTCCCGCCTCCAGGGCGCTGCGGCGGCTGAGAAACGTTTCCACGAGCGCGAACTCCTCAGGGGTAAGCCGGTTCGCCCCATACTGGTGCGTGGCCGATTGCGCGGGAGCGTCCCACTGCGGGGCAACCGTTTCGAACGGCTTCTCATGAACGACCACGGTTCCGGCAACGTAATCGCCGAGGCGCTTACTCTGCGGGCTGATCCACGTGCACAGCACGCCGATCCCGTAGGCGAACGGCAATTGGTCGACGAGACGCAGAAGATTGCGCGCGACGGCGTCAATCGCGGTGATGGGCTGGCCGGAATCCTTGATCACGCGGAGATGCGTCAGGCGTTTGCCCGGCGTCTGGCCGTTCCAGATCGATTCGAACAGCATGAAGTATCCGTACATCAGTAGAAAATAGACGAAGATGAGTATGGCGCTGATCCAGACTGCCGCGGTCGAGGATTGACCGAATCCTGCAACGCTAAAACTAAAGCCCAGCCCAACGAAAATCAGCCCCAGAACAATCAAGACGGCAATTTGAATCAGCGTGTCGATCAAAACGGCGAGGAAGCGGCTGCCGATTCCCGCAAGTGGGAATTCAATCGACGTCTGTTCCGGCGTTTCAATGATAAGCTTTTCGCCGGCGGCGGGATCGTAGGCGGCAGGATCTGATGGGCTCGAGGGCATGGATGATTTCCACTCGATGGCTGGCGAAGCGCAAACCGCACTGGCAGCGTCTCGAGCAGCTTGTGGACCGCTCCGGGCGGCGCGGCGTGGCAGCCCTGAATCACGACGAATTGCAGGAACTGGGCCTATTGTACCGCCAAACGGCCTCCGACCTGGCGACGGTCCGCGAGGATATCACGAGCCGTCCGTTCACGTCCTACCTCAATCAGCTCCTGGCGCGCGCGCACAACTTAATTTATATGGGCAAGCGCCCGAACTGGGGCGGCATCGTCCGCTTCTACGTGGACACTTACCCGCGCATTTTCCGCGAGACTTTTCCGCTCGTGCTTTTGTCTGCTCTCGTTTTTGCTGCGGGAGGAATCGCGGGCGCGGTGGTGACTCTTCGCGATCCGGGTTTCGCGCACCAGATCCTCGGACCGCAGATGATCGAGACGATCGAAAAACACGAGATGTGGACCCACTCCATCCTGGCCATTAAACCCATGGCGGCGTCCGGAATCATGACGAACAACATCACGGTAGGCTTCGCCATGTTCGCCGCCGGAATTACCGCGGGCCTCGGCACGCTCTGGATGCTGATTACCAATGGCCTGCTGATGGGTGTGCTCGCCGTCGCCACCGCCCGCGGGGGCATGGCGCTGCAGCTCTGGGATTTCGTTGCGGCGCACGGGGCTCTGGAGCTGCCGGCCATCTTCATCGCCGCGGGAGCGGGACTTGAGATTGCGCGCGGCCTGCTGTTTCCGGGAATGATGCCGCGCAAGGAATCCTTGCGGCAGGCGGGCAACCGGGGAACAAAACTTTTGCTGGGAACGATTCCGCTTTTGGTGGTCGCCGGCGTGATCGAAGCGTTTATTTCGCCGGTGAAAATCGCGACGCCGTTGAAGTTCCTGCTGTCGGCCGTCCTGTTCACTGCGCTGGTCCTATACTTGATGAGCGGGAGCAAAAAGCAAGTGGCCCAGGAAAATTAGTAGCGCTCCAACAATCTTCACAAATCAAGCATTGCAAATCTGAAAATTCAAGTTCGGATTTCAAATCAAGTGCCGCGGATATGTGGCTGGTCCCGGCTGGTCAAATCAGGCTGCGGTCCTTGATGTCCAGATATTGATTGACTAGCGAAGCGGCCAGCGCGCCGGGCATGAGTTCCATGGCGAGCACCCCCCGCTGTCTGAGCCGGCGCAGCAAGAGCTCGCGCCGCTGCACGATCTCAATCGCCGCGATGTAGCGGAACATTTCCTCTTCGGACTCCGGGCGCTGCGCGACGCGTTCGTTCAAATCGGGCTGGCCTACCGCTGCGAAGAGCACCAGGTGGCGCCGGGTCATCTGCAGGGCGTACTCCACCACATCCGGCGTTCCGGCGGTTTCGGCGAGATCGGTGATCCAGACGATCAGGCTCCGGCGGTGTTGTTCGGTGAGCAGCACTTGGGCCGCGCGGCCGTGATCGGCCTCGTACGGCTCGGGATGCACTAGCGCCAGGGACTCGACGATCGAGTGCAGATGGGACGCCCCGCGGCCGGCGTTCCGATTCTGTTGAATCTCCCGGCCGTAGGCGAGCAGCCCCACGCGATCGCCGGAGTGCATGGCTACCTGCGCGAGGGCGAGCGCGGCGTCCACGGCGTAATCGAGTTTCGACAAGCGCAGCGTCGCGCCGCCGCGCACGATTTGCTCGCGCAGAAGGCGGCCTGCATCGAGCACGATCCACACAGTCTGGCTGCGCTCCACCTGAAATACGCGCGTAATGAGTTTTGAGCGGCGGGCCGTGGCCGTCCAACTGATATTGCGGAATTCATCGCCCGTCCGGTATTCGCGCAGGCTCTCGAACTCGCGACCGAGTCCGCGCAGGCGCCTGCGCCGCCGCTCCATGGCGACCTGACGCGTGCGGATGAGATACAGCGTTTGCTGCTTGGCTTGTTCGAGATTGGGAAGAACGCGCACGCTTGCGGATGTTTCCGCCACGGCCCAGCGCTCGGCCAGCCGCAAGGCGCTTTGATACCGCACAAATAATTTGCCGATGGGAAGATCGCCGCGCTGCGCCGGGAAAATTTCGTAGCTGGCGCTCGCGGATATTCTCGCGGGCACGGCAAGTTCGACCACGGGAGGTTCACGGCGCAGCGCGCGCGAGGTCTCGTCGGTCACACGCGCGAAGACTGGGCGCGCGCCGAAGTTGTGCACTTCAACGGACACTTTGGAGCGCACGCCGAGCGAGGGCGGGGAATGCCAGACGCGTTGCAGTTCGAGCTCTCCCGGTTTCGGAAGGCGCAGCAAATCTTGGAGCCAGAGCAGCAGGAACAGGCCATCCCAAACGAACATTCCCGCAATCAACCGGGGCGACCACGCAGCCGGCACAACCCAGACGAGTCCGATCAGCAACGCGACAAAAAACCTCGCGCCGAAGCCGATCCTGAACCGCCCTGCCGAATGCGCACGCGCGGTCGCGACGGCTGGAATGAATGTCGTAGCCGAATTCACTTCGGTACCTCGACAGCCGAAAGAATTTCCGCAATCACGGAATCCGCCGTGAAGCCTTCAAGATCGGCTTCCGGTTTCAGCATCAGCCGGTGCCGGAGGACTGCGGGCGCGGCAGCTTTGATATCGTCGGGAATCAGGAAGTCGCGGCCTTCCATTCCGGCAAGCGCGCGCGCGACAAAGAACAGGCCAATCGCCGCGCGCGGACTCGCTCCAAGAGAGAGCGCGGGCCAATCGCGCGTCCTGCGAATCACCGAAACGATGTATTGATAGAGCGCGGGCTCGACGCGCACCTGGGCGATCTCGGAACGCGCAGCGGCAAGCAGAGCTGGGTCGATCGGTTCGAGCGGCACTTGCTCGATCAAATGCGGATCCGTGAGCGCTTCAAACCGTTTCAGAATTGCGCCTTCATCTTCCGCGCTCGGATAATCGATCCGGATTTTCAGCAGGAACCGGTCCAGTTGCGCCTCCGGGAGCGGATACGTACCCTCGAACTCCACCGGATTTTGCGTCGCGAACACGGTGAAGTGCGGCCCGAGAGGATAGCGAACGCCGTCGATCGTGGCCTGCCGCTCTTCCATGGCTTCGAGCAGCGCGGCCTGCGTGCGCGCCGTCGTGCGATTAATTTCGTCGACAAGGAGCAAATCGGTGAAGATGGGCCCGCGATGCAGCGTGAACGCACTGGTGGCGAGGTTGAAGACGTTGGTTCCAATGACATCGGCCGGCATCAAGTCCGCCGTGCACTGGACGCGTTGGAATCCATGTCCGCAAATTCGCGCCAGCGTTTTGACTGTGAGCGTCTTCGCCAGCCCTGGAACGCCTTCGACAAGGGCGTGGCCCCCGCAAGCGAGCACGATCAACAACTGATCGACAATTTCCTGCTGCCCGATGATGACCTTCGCGAGCTCGGTGCGAATATGCGTCGTGAGGCGTGCGAGATTTTCCACTTAGCGTTTCTCCTCGTTGCGTCGCGTCTTGAGTCCGAACAAGAGTTCGTAGTGTTCGAGCGCTTGCACAATTTTCAGCGCGTCCGAGCCGGGAACGTCGCTTTCGCGCGCGGCCTTTTCGGCGCGCTGCAAAGTATCGATGAAACCCGGCTGCCTCCAGCCCAGGCGCTCGCGGACCGCGGCGTCCAGCTGCATGTTGGAAATCGAAGGCGCCAGCGCGAGGCGGCGGACCAATTGCGTGCGGAATCGTTGGTAGGCCACGCGAACCGCCGCGGAGCCCGCACTCGCGCGGCGATATAAATCACCGAGCGTATCAACAAATTCCAAAGGCGAAAGCCGCGAAACCGCGGCCGGCGCATAGATCGGCCCGCTCCTCCGGCCAAACGCCAGCAAAACGAAAACCGCAACGAGAGCCAGTTGAAGGATGGCCCACGGCACAGGCGTCACCTCGAAATAGTCCCACAGAGATCCACGATAGCCATGGAAATATTCGTCCCACAAAACCGTCGTCTCGCCCGGACTCGCGCCGGGGCGAACGGCCTGAATGCAGCCCAGAAAGAAAGGCAAGTTCCCGTCCATTGAAATTCCCGAGTTGGTGATAGGCGTGGGAGCGTCCCACCAAAGTACGCGCCCTTTTTCGAGACGCCACGTGACAACGACAGGTTCTTCGGGTTCGCCGTACAAGGGGACTTGAGCGCCATCGGAAGCGACCCAGCGGTAGCTCGCATTCATGGTGATTTTCGATGCGCCTTGAGTGAAAGGGCTGGGAGCGATTGCCGGAAAAGTATCACGAGGCACACTCGATGCCGGCGTGAGGGAAGGAGGAGCAACCGCGCCGGTTTCGACGAAGAGAAACGGAACATTGCCCGAATAAATGATCCAGCCGCCGGCGCGCACGAATCCCAGCAGGGAATCTCGTTCCTTCTTGTCCGGAAGATCGATCGGGCCCGCGAGAATGAGGATCTTTCCTTCGGCATCAGCCGGCAGGTCCAAGGGGGATTTTTCCCATCGCTCCGATCTGTACCCAAGCTCACGGAGCAGAAGGTAAGCGGCTTGCGCGCCGCCATTCGCCGTCGAATAGGTCGTGGGAGTTCCGGGGCCTTCCTCTTCGTCTGAAGCCGGCGCAAGTACGACCGTCGCGACAATCAGCAGAAGCAAAATCGCTCCGCCGATGAGCAAGAGTTTGCGGTCTCCCGGATCTAGGGTAGATGGCATCCCAAAGTCTCCAGTTGGGTGAGGGAATCGCGAAAGTCCGCCTCTGTCGCGATCTGATAGCCGTACCAGATTTTCTCAAGCCGCGAAGTGAGCAGGGAGAGCGCCTGCTGTCGGGTCGCAAGCGTCTCAGGCAGGACCAGCTTGGCTTTGGCGAGCGCGCGGAGGTATTCCCGCGGCGTCTTTGCGCGATCGGGGGCCAGTGCGCCGAGATCCTGAAGGCGCGCAATGCCTGCCCAGTAGGCGCAATGAATGGCCATGCGGTAATCGCCGCGCCCGGCCGCTTCGCGCGCGGCGAAGACCCACTCCTGCCAGGATCGTACGGGGACGGCCGCGCTTTGCAAGGCCATTTCCACGCCTCTGGCCGTGCGAAACCAGCGGTGGAAAATCCAGTAGCCAATCAGGATGGCCGCTGCGCAAACGCCGATCCACAGCAGAGCGTACCCGAAAGACGCCTGGCCACCGACCCGGCGAAAAATGCGGTCCAACGCGTTCTGGAGTATGTCGTAGATACGATCGCGGAGCATCTCCCACCAGGAACGCTGCCGCGTGCGTTTATATTCTGAGCGCGACAATATGGCGTCGAGTTTGGCCCGGGCGGAATCCGTGCGCGGTGGCGCCTGCCCGGAAAGGGACGCTGTTTCCGCGGCCAATGCATCGAGATAATCTCGCGCCTCGTCTATTTGCTGCCCGCGAAGCTCAGGCTCCTTTTCCGCTTTGGCCAATCGCGAGACGAGCAGATTGCTCGGCACATCGTAGTGGCGCCCGCCGGCCTCCACGGCCCAGGCTTGCGGAAGAGATTCGCGATACGCGCGCAGAGTTTCCGTAGACTTGCCGGCGCTTCCCAGTTCCGCTTTCAAACGCACTAATTCCTTGACGAAGGATTCCGAATCATAGCTCGGACTCGCCGAAGATTGCCGCGCCGGTTCTGTCGCCCGTGCAGATCTTGGATGAATAACGGTGAGGGTGAACAGAATTGCTGCAAGGACCTGGAGCTTCCTCGCCGAGGGGGAATTGAGCCAGCCGGACCGTTCAGGACGCATCTCTTCCAAACACCGGGGGTGTTCCGCCTGTAATCGGCGGAGGCACGGGGTCGGGGCCAATCGCTTGCATCATCATTTGCAGATCGAATGCTTCCTTCCGAACGCGCAGATCATAATAGAACAAAGCGAAGCCGATGGTGTGGACCGGCGCAACAAGTATGCCCCCAAGCAAGCCTCCCACTTGTCCGAGGACCGTCCATAAGAGCACGAGGTGCGACTGCTTGGCAGTGACCGCGGTTAGAACGAGGAATGGCATCTGAAACATCAGGCCGACGCCATACTGCAGCGATACCGCTAACAAATAGATCAGCGCGGACCGTCCGGCAAAGTCCTTTGTGAGAAAGAAACTTCTTCCGATCGCTTCGCCCGGCCCAATGTCTTCAATCATCGCTGCTGCGGTTGCCAGGGGTATTCGGCACATCAGGTAAATGCCGGGGATGATCAGAGCGATGAAGCCGGCCATCATGATAAGCCCGCTGAGAAACATGATACCCAAGAGTATCCATCCCTTGCCGCGAACGAGGCGGAACGAGCCACGGATCGACGCGTGGCGTCCCGCATAGATCTCGGAGACGGCGAAGACGGACGCTCCGGCCGAATATAGGAATGCGACGAATACCGCGATCGCCGCAAGAATGATGAGAACGATGCCCACCACCGCCGCTGCCGGCACAATGGAAGGAGACCCTGAGCGCGCGGGAAGCCCATAGAGCATCAGCCCGGCCAGCACGGGGACGAGTATGACCAAGTAGGGAACGGCGGCGATTCCAATGAACAGCAGAAAATGCCGCCGGTACAGAAAAAAAGTGCGATCGAGCAATTCACCAAGGCTGAGTGGTCGGAGGTCGAGCGCGGCCATGGAGTCTCCTCGCGCCAAGGGGCGCGCAAAGTGTGTGTACTCTATCAAGAATTGTCTGTGAATCAAACGGCCCTTCAAATTAGGGTTTCCGTTCTGGTAAGCAGGAGTTGAGATTTTCCAGAGAACGTTTCGGCCTTCAAAGGCCCAGAGATGTCGGGCAAATGGACCTGCTTCGGTAGTAGAATCCGCGGAATAGCAAATTTGAGTGCAACCCGTTTTAAGCTTTTTGGGCATTTTCAAGGCCTGGCACAAGGGAGACCCATGCGGGTGCTGCTGGTGGAGAACGATGAACGTTTGGCGGATAACATTGCGCGATCCCTGCGTAAAAACTCGGGTTACGCGGTGGACGTGGCTACAGACGGCGCTCAAGGACTTTATCTTGCCGAATCCAGCCCTTATGATTTGGTGGTTCTGGACCTCCTGCTGCCGAAGCTCGATGGACACAGCTTATTAGTCCGATATCGCGAGCGCGGACACGCCACTCCCGTCCTGATCCTTTCCTCGCGTGATGAAAAGGAATCGGTTATCCGTCTCCTGAACGCTGGGGCGGACGACTACCTGGCCAAGCCATATGATTTGGGTGAATTGCTTGCGCGGGCGAAAGCCCTCGTGCGTCGCGGCACCGGGCAGCGGTCGCCCGTCCTGACCATGGAAGATTTCCGCATGGACACGGCGGAACGATCCGTGCAGCGAGGAGAGCGCGAAATCGCGCTCTCGCCCATGGAATACCGGGTCCTCGAGTATCTAGCGCACCGCCCCCGCGCGGTTATTTCCAAAACGGAACTTCTCGAGCACCTCTACGACTACAACTGGGAAAAATTCAGCAACGTCATCGAAGTCTACGTCTCCGGTCTGCGCAGAAAAATTGACGACACTTATCCAGTGAAGTTGATCCATACCGTGCGCGGCCACGGGTATGTATTACGCCCAGGACGATGAGGGATGTTATTGGTGATCCATGAAAATAAGAACGACCCGGTCCATGGAGATGATCCTGCGTAGGACTTTCGGTTTTTCACCTGTCACCAATCACCATTCACGAACTGCAACTCACACACAACAAAGAAACCTCTTGCGCACTTTTGCCGCACTGCGTAAGATACCGCCGGGTCAAGAAGGTGTGGATCCCGTGCCAAAAGAGAAACCTAAAGTAAATATCGGGGAAGTCATCCGCAGTTATCGGGGCCAGCGAGGCCTTTCTCAAGGCGATATCGAGCGGCGCACAGGTTTGTTGCGTTGCTACCTTTCCCGCGTGGAAAACGGCCACACGGTGCCGTCTCTCGAAACCCTCGCCAAGATCGCCGAAGCCATGGAAATTGCCCTGGCCGACTTCTTTCCGGGCGCTGAGACGCCGCGCGACCGCGACACTCAGAAAATGCTGGGTGAACTTTCCGAAGACGAAATCCGCTTCCTTTCCGAAATCAAAAAATACAGCACCACGCTTTCCGACGGGGACAAGCGCCTCGTCCTGGCCATGATTCGCAAAATGGCCACCGTGATCCCGCCTCCTCCGCGCAAGGTCGTAGCGCGCCGCACCGCCTACTAGTTTTAATCCCAAATTCCTGACAAGAGAGTTCTACGGGGTATCCTTGCGCGTTCAGCGCGAAGCGGGCTTTCCTGCGGCGATGGCAGCAAATCGAGAGTGCTCGACAAGCGTATGGAATATGCGGCCACGACCAATCACGTCGGTTCCGCTTCTGGCTTCCGCTTCGAAGATCAGTCGCCGGCCGTCGATCTCCACGAGCTTGGAGGAGACAATCACGGTTGCTCCGGCGGGCACGGCCTTGAGATGGTCCACTTCCACGCGCACGCCAACTTGGAAGGATCCCTCGGGCAAGGCGGGCAGAATGGCGCGCGAGCTGGCAAATTCCATTAGTCCGATCATGGCAGGAGTGGAAAAAACAGCGGGCCAGGTTGGATCGATATGAGCGAGAGTCAATTCCAGAGTCACAACCCGTTCGCAGGAGCCTTCCAGGCCGGGTTTGATTGTTTCCGGAACGCCCCGGGTCATTGCAGGTTCTCCGTCCCTGCGGTCGATGGGTTCTTCGCGAGGGACGGCTGGCCTTTCAAGAGGCTGCCCACCACTTCGGTGAGCGTGGTGCCGCACTGCGCCCACAGGCGCCGCTTCAGGCTGCAATAATCCTGCGATCCGGCGAACACGTCCGCCATGAGCGTGCGAAACGTCGGGCTGCGCTCGATGAACTGAATCATGCGCGTCGCGACGGCTCCTCCCAGGAAACGGCCGCGGTAGAAACGCCGCGCAATGCGCGTGGCAAATTCGAGATCGGTGGAAAACGCCTTGCGAATCCGCGCGGGATAATCCGCGGGCTTGCACGCGATCAAGGATTCCGCCAGCAACTCGCCCGAGCGCAGCGCATAGTACAGCCCCTCGCCGGTGATCGGGTCGACCCAGGCGGCGGCATCGCCGACGAGCGCCCAGTTGCGCCCCACAACTCGACGTGACGAAAGCGTCTGCTTCTGTGGCGACGGCAGGACATGGCTGTAGAAACGCGCGCCTTCGCGCGGGATATTTTCGCCCTCCATGAACGCATGCAGGTGGCGGCGCAGTTCCTGGCTGGTATGTTTCGCCATGCTTCCGCAAATTCCCACGGAGAGATGATCGCAGCGTGGGAAGGACCATAGATAACCCTCAAAATGATGCAGAAATTTCACGCAAATCCCCTCGGCCTGCGCCGGCACAAAATAACCGAGGGTCATTTCGAGGTCGTTGCGCGCAAGCGGGCGAGTGCCTGGGAGCAGGGAATTGCGCGCGCCCGCGGCGACGACGATGAAGTCGGCTTCGACGCGAGAGTCGCCGGTCGCCAGCTTGGCGCGTTCCCCCGCGGTATCAATCTGATTCACGCGAGAACGAACGACGCGGCAGCCCGCGGCTTCGGCTCGCTCCAGGAGAAGGCCGTTCAGCACCGTTCTCGAATAAATGACAATCGGCTGATCGAGCGCAAGCAGCGCGCGATTTCCCTTGCTGGAAATCAGCTCAATGGTGCGGATCAGTTTTTTTGGATGGGGGCCGTTCAGCAGGAAGGGATACGCTTGAATGGCCTTGTGCGTGAGGCCGCCGCCGCACGGTTTTTCCCAGGCCAGGTGTTCATCATAAATTGTGACGTTGTAGCCGGAACGCGCCAGCCTCTCTCCGCACATGGCGCCGGCCGGTCCTCCACCCACGATCGCAATATCACGCATCGAACCGCCTCGATGAAAAGGGCAGAGCCTGGCACGGGACCCGGCGCTGGAAAAGAAAGATTCCGTTGTGCGAAGTACGTTTCCCGCAGCTTGGAACCTCGGCGTGAGTATAACAGAAAATATCGGTGGCACGGCAGCGTGGAGCGTAACGTATACGGACAATCCGTTTACTGATCCTGGTCCCGCGGTCGTGCCAGGAGTATGTCCCGCAGAATATTTCGACCACGATACTCACATGCGGGACCAACACTTGATTTGTCCCGAGTCCCGGAGGGACGTCATACCGTAGCCCACCGTGGAACGGTGGGGGAACGGAGCACAATCATTCACAGCCCCGGAGGGGCGGCACATTTGCTTGGCCATGTGTCGCCCCTCCGAGGTTTGCCTCCCGCGCATACGCATACCCACCGCTGGCGCGGTGGGCTACATTCTTTCGTACCTGACGGGACTGGCCAAAACGTGAAGGGCGATTCTTCGTTCCGTGGGACAGATGCCTAGTGGTTCGGAATTTCGACGGCCGCGGTGATCACGCAAATCCAAAGCAAAATTTCCGCGAGGCCCGAAAATTTTGCGATGGCCGGAGCGTCCTGCGTTGCTCCCCAGTCGCGCGCCTTCCATTGCACGAAGATGTGCCAGAGCAGCGCCACCGGAACAAAAAGGCCCAGCTTCCAGCGGAACGCCACGTTGACCAGAAACGTCGTCGCAGTCGAGGAAAACAGAAGGAGACCACCGAGCACCACAATGCAGAAGCCAATCCAATTCCAGGCGAACAAATCGTCCCGGAGCTGCGCGGCCGTTTCGCGGTGCTTCCCAAGGCCGAGCAACCGCAAGTCCAGCGCCAGATTCGTCCCCAGCCAAATGGACAGGCCGGTGAAATGAACCAGTTGGGTGAAGGGGTAAGCCCAGAGTGAGGTGCGCACGCCTACCCCCCACGGAGTTCCCTCGAGCCATTTTGCAAACGCCTGAAGTAGTCCGTACATATCGGGCTGTCCTCTTTTCTTTAGAAGTCGAGAATTTCTATTGGCTGCGCCCCTGCCGCCGCATGCCGATCGCTATCCAAGACCTTCCATTGCGGGAATTTCCGACGCGCTCAGGATCGTCAGAATCCACAGCAGCAATGCGATCGCGGCAATGACTTTTGCCGAGGTCGGTATTTCCGCCAGCGCCCCCCACTTCGGCGCGCCACGTTGCACCCATATCGCAAACACGATGGAAAGTACGATCATCCCCAATTTGACGTGAAATACCGGATCAGGCGCCCAATCCCCCGCGTCCGTCAAGAACATGAAAAATCCCGAAATGAGGGCCAGGATCATGCCCGTCCACGCCCAGGGAAATATCTGCGCGGAGAGTTCGGTGAGATTTCTTTTTCGAGCCGCGACGCCCATGACCCGCAGGTCCACCACCGCCATCGACCCGATAAACCAAAACATGGTCAGGTAGTGAATGACGGAAACGCTCGCATACATCCATCCGGTGCTGCTGAGCGTTTTCACCCATCCCATTTGTTCCATTGCTTCCCACATCGTGCCGCCTCCTGGTTGTGCGCGCTATTTCCTTGCGCTTTCCGTTGCGCGCAATCCTGCAAACCGTTCGCGTCCTGCTCCGTTCCTGAGCAGGAACAAAATCAGTGGGACTCTAACTGAGCGCCGCCAAAAAAGAAAGCAAACCTTACCCGAAAACAGGGTGAGCATCTGCGAGCCTTGTCACAATTGCAAGTTAAATCGATGTAAAGCAGCAGTTCGTCGCGGGGCGCAAGCAATTCTCGCGAAGTCCGTGTTCACTAAAGTTAATGACCGCGCTTTTTGTTCGTGGAACATGAACTGGAAGGGGCTACAAATCAAAAAGCCAGAACTCGCAAAGCCGGATAGGCGCCGTAGCCGCGATTCTGAGATAATTAGAATGATTCGTTGACTAGGCCGGAAACCTTCTTGGCGAGGTCGTAGGTGGCGCGCAGGTTCTCGCCGTAGAAGCGCACCTTGCCTACGACATCCTTCTCAAGCAGGACCTTGCCTTCGCGCGAAGTAAATTGAACCTTCACCTTGATGGAAGTCGCTCCGGCGACGGTGATGACTTCCCGTTCCTTCTGACTGCCAGGCTTGAAAGCCTCGGGAATTAAATGCAGGACAACAAGATCCGGTGCATCGGCTGCGGTGCGGTCGCCGCTCCGATAGACGTGCTGAAATTTCCTGGTTTTGATCAACTGGAGGATCACGTTTTCGTACATCGAGACGCGGGTATCCTCCGGGATCAGCAAGTCGTCCGGCTGTACAATGCGTTCAAGTTGAATCGCTGAGGCAGTCAACTTCTGCGTCTGCTGAGCAGCAGGTCCGGGTTTTCCAGCCGGGCCAGGCTGCGCCAGGAGTGAAGCTGCCATTAAGAGGGCTACGCACCCACCGGTGAACAAGAGAACGGACAGATGTGGAGTTCGGCTGAGGGCCTTCATTGATTCTGCTCCTTCGGTTCCGGTGCTTCCACGTGCGTGGAGACCTTCGCGCCATGCGCAACGAGTTGATTCTTGAACTCCGTTGCCTTGCCTGCGGAAAGCACGAAGATGGCTCCGTGAAAGCCTCCATTCGAGTCCACGTATTCCACTGCGAGGACGTCCACCTTGTGCGAAAACAGACTCACCACGCGGCCGCCTCCGTAAGGAATGGCTGCTTCGACCAGCGTGCCTCCCATGCCGCTGACGTCCTGTCTGCTCTCCCGGCCTGTAAAAACGTCCTGGATGGAAGAAGTGGCGATGTCGGCGTTCTTCTTCCCGGCCGTAAACTCCAGTCCGGTGGGCAACGAAGTGAGTGTGCCCTTGGCGCCGGGCTTGATGTTCTCCAGGCCGATGACGCACTTGACGTCCGGGATCGAACTGCTTGCAAGATTCTGTGAGGTGGCAGACTGTCGGCTGAATGACGGCGCCGCAGTCGCAGTGATAACCAGCCCGACGCCGAAGACGAGCAGGCCGCCCAGCCTCAGCGATCGCCGGACAAGCTCGCATCGAGTACACGACACTGCTGGAGTGATTTGCGTGCATCGAGTTTTCATATCTTTGTTTCTTCTCCGGATC
>JGI12269J14319_10002560_pt1 | contig 17455 bp, 10 predicted proteins | sample PeaSoiSIISIP2007_FD_14319 | JGI IMG/M metagenome (IMG submission 14319) | reverse complement strand
GGGCATTCGCCGTGAAGATAGCCGTGAATGCTGAGCGCGTCGATGTGTTTGCCGCCGCCGGCCTCGAGGTAGGCCTCAGTCCAGAACAGAGGATTCCAGTCCGGCTTGCCGCTGTTGGGGAGCACGTTCGTCCAGCCGGTGCCGGGTCCGACCACGACCGCTCCGGGATCGATGCTCTTGACGATGGCGGCCATGTCCTCGGTCATTCGCACGATTTGGGGCATGGTGCCGTGCCAGAAGAACAGATTGTGAGGCTCGTTCCAGACTTCCCAATACTTGATTCTCCCGTGGGCATGTTTTGCCAGCGCGGTGACGAAGTCCTTCCACATCTGATCGCTGCCGCTGCCGTCTTCTTGAAGATCCGCGGGCGGGTGGCAGGATCCAGGCATGTTCCATTTATCGCACTTGGCATCGTTCGCAGCTTGCGATGCCCAGGTGGGAATTCCACCGAAGGTGTACATCACATCCTCGTGATGTTCTTCGGCGAGGTCCAGCCACTGGTCGAGAATGTACCATTTGAATTGTCCGGGCTTGGGCTCGAGTTCAAACCACTTCGTGGTCGTATCCCACAAGCGCAGGCTTCCAAACGGGGCCGACGGCCAGGGTTGTTTGCGAACCGCCACCAACAAATGCGCGTGCATGCCGAAGAAAGAAGGAGGGACGGGTTCCTGTCCAAAGACTAATAAGGCGAAGAAGGGAAGGCAAAGCAAGAGCAACTTTCTCATCTGTTTCTCCGGGAGTGGTGGGATGTTTTTCAATTGTGCCGTAAAAGGAGTGGTTCACGCAAACGGCGAGCGGCGAGGGATTTCAGAACAAAGCACTTGCGGTTCGAAGGTCAGGCGCGACCAATGAGATGTCGCGCAGACGCGCAACAGGTCCGAAAACCCGCTTTCAGTTAACGTCTCAGGGCTGAACCGAAAACACGGTGCCGCAGCCGTTCGAGCCGCAATGGCCTGTGCCGCCGGAAAACGTTGTGCCGTAAAGCATGCCGACCTTGAGAACGAGAGGAGCGTAGGAAGCCCAGCCACCGCCGGGTTGGCCGAGACTGTCCAGCGCGGTTTCGGTCCAGGTACTGCCTCCGGGCGCGAGTTGAAAAACGATGCCTTGATTGTACTGGCCCCCGCCCAGCGTGGTGCTGTAGAGCTTTCCGGAGCTGTCGAAGACAAGGCTCGTCGCGGGTGAGGTTCCGTCTCCCGTAGCGCCGAAGCTGTGGAGGATCGTTTTTGTCCAGCCCCCGCCTTGCGCGGGAGAAACCTCGAAGGCTGTGCCCAAGCCATATTGGCCGCCGGCGAGAGTCGTTCCATAAAGGTTGCCGGCCGAGTCCAGGGTCAGGCTGCCGTAGGCAGGATCCCCGTCTTCCGCCCCGGTGAATGTATAAAGGACCGACTCGGTCCAGGAACCACCATTCTGCGCTGGCGGAGAAAGCTCGAAGACCGTGCCGTGATTGAATTGTCCGCCCTCGGATGTTGTGCCGTAGAAGTTGCCTTTGTGATCGAGAACCAGGCTNCCGCCGCGCATATCGGGAGTGCAGCCGTCGGCAATGCCGCCCTGAAAGGTGTAAATGACGCTTTCCACCCAGGTGCCATTGGCTTTGTGAACGAGTTCAAAAGCTGTGCCGCAACCATCGCCACCCTGTTGCGTAACTCCGAACAGCCCGCCCGTCGAGCCAAGGGTTAGGCCCCAGGGGTTCTCGCCATCAGTTACACCCAGGAAGCTGTAGATAGTTGATTTGGTCCACGCGGCCCCGTGCTTCGCCGGTGGCGTGAGCTCGAAAACGGTTCCAGCATTGGCTGTCCCGCCGTAGCTCGTCGTGCCGTAAAGATTGCCTTTCTTGTCCATGGTCAAACCAGCCATGGGCCAGGCGCCATCGCTCCCGCCTTGAAAGGCGTAAAGCATGGTCTCGGTCCACGCTCCGCCTTGATGGGCGGGCGGCAGAAGTTCGAAAACGGCTCCCGCTCTCGAGGTGTCGTTGAACTCAGTCGTACCGTAGAGATTGCCGGTAGAGTCGGCGATGAGTCCGCTGAGAGGATTGATGCCGTCGCCCTGATTGACGAAACTGTAAAGCACTTCCTCAGCCGGGGCTATGCCGGTGAACATGCCTAGTGCAACGATGGCTGCCAGCAGCTTGCGGCAACTCGGGGAAAGAATGCCATGCTTCATGCCGGAACTCCTCGGACTTCACGAGTCAAAAGCTGATTACTGTTCGAACAGAATCGGGGAGTTGGTCAGCTTCACTGCCCCGTGACTGTAGGTGATCTTCTTGCCGGCAAGATTCTTGTAGTCGATCCATCCCGAACCCGTGGGAGTAAAGGAACAACTGTTGCCCTGGGAGTCGTACCATGCGGTCTGAGCCTGGGTACCGGTACCTCCTTCGGTCAGATCGCACGTCCAGATATTTCCGGCTCCGGTACAACTCGGCTCGGGCGTTGAAGTACAGCCAGCAGCGGGGAACGTAGCTCCGGCATATCCCCAATCGGATTGCATCACCTGAAGCGCAATTCCGCTTGAAGTCAGCGCCGTGCCATTCCACAACGGAGCGAGCGTGTCCCAACCGTTCCAGTCGAAGCGTGAAACCTGGCCCTGGCTGAGCATCAGCGTGTAGAAGCGGCCCATCCAGGCCGGTTCGGGATCGCCGTAGCAGGCTTTGCCGCAGGATCCTTCGGAAAGGAACAGGAGCTTATCGCTCTGGCCAAAATCCGCCATTGCCGCACGCGTGTTCGCCACCAGCGTGCCGGTGCCACAACAGATGAGTTCAGGAGCCGCGGGAACATCGGACACATAGCCATGCACAGAAATGATGTCTGCATACTGACCGCCGCCGCCGTACTTACTGGTCTGTCCGCCCATGTAGTTGTACCACCAACCTCCAGGCAAAGTTGAGGTCCGCGCCTCCGCCGAAGGCGGGGTCAGCAACTGCACATTGGGATCGATCGCCAGGATTGTGGCTCGGGCGTCGGCTGCCATTCTCATCAGGATTCGTTTCGAGCCGGTGACGTCGCCGCCGCAATAAGTAGTGTTGATCCAGGCGTTATCCCAGAACTTACCCACGTCGGGTTCATTCCAGCCTTCGAAGAACCACTTTCTTCCAGGATAATAAGGTTGCCCCTGCAAGTGCGTCCACAGGGCTTGGACAAAGGCGATGAAGGTAGCGTCGGTTCCGCCGGTTCCTGCCGTGCCCGTGCCGCTGCAAGTCAGGTCTGTGGGTGGATCGCACGATCCCGGATAATGAGCGCACTTTTCATCGCCGGGATTGGAGGTAATGAAGCACGGCGTTTGCCCAACCGTGTAGATGACGTCGAAGTTACTCGGTGTTATATAGTGATTCGCGTAATTATCGAGGTAGCTGAAATCGAATTGACTGCTCTGGGTGCAGCCCTTGATGCCATTGTTGCCTTGAATGTCTCCCCAGGCGGTATTCGTATCCCACAAACGGATAGTGCCAAACGATGGGGCACCTGTGATCGGGTAGGGATCGTTGGGCCGATTGAACATTACGCCCCAGAATGTCGAAGGAACCGTAGTCTGACCGAAAGCCATGAAAGTGGTGAGGAAGGTAACCAGAAACAATACTTTTTTCATATCCATTCCTATCGAACTAAACGGCCCAATCTCTGCCGGTGGCACACTACTCGGGATCCCTCATAGGCGAAGTCGCGAGGTATGAAAAACAAAGGGGGATGAGTTGAGACGGGCCCTCCTACGCAGCGGCCCTTACGCTGGGGAGTAATGTTCCCATAAGCCCCGAGGGCTGTCAAGGCTATAAACGCGGGTTGCAGGCGGAGAATTGCAGTCGAAACTGCAAGCCCGCATTAGCGGGAAAAGCCGGCCGGGCGCCAGCAGTGAGGCGTGCCTCGACTCGAGGACTCAGCCCCACTGAGAGGCCGAAGTCTGTGCCGTCTTGGTTGGCGCCGCCTTCAGTTGTGGTTCCGTGGAAGGTGTCGTTGCCGCGCGCGCCAGAAGCTCCTTCTGGAGCAACTCGTCACTATTCCTGCCATCCAATTTCGTAATACACCCGCGCGATTCGCTTCGAAACCACTCCGAAAAGATGTTTGCTTCGATTCTGTACCCATGTGACGGCGAATGTACTTCTGAGACCTATTCCTACTTCTCGTCATGCCGCTAGCATGTGGCTGCTCGATCAAAGCCTATTTCCCGTCGATGTAGGCCCGGTCCAAGTCACAATTTTTTTCGTCAGGAGCTAAGGAAGATGTCCGCCTTAGGAGCGTCGATTTGTAGACTGTTGCAATCTGCAGCGAACGTCTCGAGCTTGCTCGAGAATCGTTGTGCGGCTCGTGAGAATGGCAATACGGTTTTGTGGTGGCTGTTGGCTTTGCTGATTCTGGGCGGTTCATTCCTATATGCGCCGCTGTCAATGGCTGAGGCCCCGTCGGATGCAGGCGGCCATGAGCGGAAAGGGATCGTCACTCCTGACCCGATCGGAAACGATTTTCAAGCCCTGATCACTCACTGGTATACCAAATGGCCCACGATTCCTTTCAGCACAATAAGAATGTGGGACACAGGCACATTTTGGTCTGAGCTCAATCCGGGGCCGGGACAATACGACTGGACCGTTCTGGATGGTTGGCTAAGTGCGGCGCAGATGAATCACACGACGATTACGTTTACTCTCGGCATGACGCCGCAGTGGGCGTCGTCCGATCCGAACAACACGATATGTCACATCGGTCCCGGAGAATGTGCTCCGCCCGACGATCTGAATCCGGACGGCACGGGGCCCGATCAGCACTGGAAAGAGTTTGTCGCCGCCATCGCGCAGCATGCGGGAACGCAGATTTCCGCCTGGGAAGTATGGAACGAGCCCAACAATCTTTTTTTCTGGACCGGCACCTACGCCCAACTGGCCAGGATGGCGCAGGATGCCCGCAGCGTTATTCTGAGCATCAACCCAAAGGCTAAGATGCTGAACGCGGGCACCAGTTCGCTTAACTTCTACGGCTTAGTCTGGTGGGAAGGGTATGCGGCAGCGGGAGGATTGCAGTGGGCGGACGTGATTGCCATACATGGCGATGTCAACCCATATCCGCCGCAGTGTGGGGTTTATCCTGAGCCGGAGACTTTCCTAACGGTAATGAGCAATCTGCGTAAGGTGTTGGTTCAGTACGGAAAGAATAATAAACCTGTCTGGGATACGGAATCCAGTTGGGGGCCAACCAACCTGGACTGCTTCACCGATCAAGACCTGCAGGCGGCTTTTCTCGCCCGCTACTACCTGCTGCATCGATCCACAGGGGTTCGGCGGTTTTACTGGCGGGCCTGGATCGACGGACATGGCGGCCTCTACACCACTCAGCAAGGATTGAACAAGGCCGGCGTGGCTTACGGCTATCTTCACGATTGGCTGATGGGGAACGCTCTCACCAGCGCCTGCACGGCGAAGGGGACCATCTGGACGTGCAATTTCACCGGGCCCAACGGTTATGTGGCGGCTGCCATTTGGGATACGGGGGAAACGTGTAACAACGGGGACTGCGGAACCAAGCTGTATCCTGTCGCCGGGCGATACGTGGATTACCGCACTCTAGACGGAGGCACCCACCAAATCAACAACAACACAGTACCGATCGGCGCCAAGCCGATCTGGGTCGAGAATTAGCCGCGCGATCCTGGACGCTTGAAGTCAAAAGCAGCCTTTGCTGGTGCGAGCATTCGCGCCAGCAGGGTTGCCCAGAGAGTTATCCTGCCATAGTTTAGCCGGCGTAACGCCGAACAAACCTCAGCTCTCCCTTCAGCATCGAAGTGTGTTCCGAACTAAAACGCTTGTGGAAAACAGAAATCTTAACTCAGCGAGCAACTTTGGGCGGCCGGGAGGGTTCATTTGGAATGGCGCAATCCAAGGTTGGTGACAATCTTGGTATTCTGTTGTGTAACCCGCGCGTTAGCAACTCCGCGGATTTTCGCGCCGTCTAACTCGTGACGCACCCGCGACCCCCGGAGTGACGGTTTGATGACATCTTCCATTTAGCCGTGGAAAGAAGGCGCAGAGCGTAGGCTAGAATCCAGTGCGGCTGAATCGCACCAACTGACAGGCGGAGATTTGATGCTTAAAGAGAAAGTCTTTCTTCGTTGGGGAGTTATCGTGTGTTCGGCGGTTGTGCTGATCACCATGACAGGTTGCGGCGGTGGTGGCGGCGGCTCAACGGCCACGATCAGCCCATCCTACTCGCTGACAGCCACGGCGCTGAGCCCAGCTGTAGTGCTCGCCGGAAACGCGTCGGTTGCCAATTCCACCGTGACCGTGACTCCGGCCAATGGCTATAGCGGGAGCGTGACGCTTTCATGCGGCAACATCACGGGTGGTAGTCCGGCACCCACTTGTTCTTTTACCGGCTCTCCGGTAAACATCAGCGGCAACGGCTCGGGCACAGCCACGCTAAGCGTAACTACGTCGACAAGTACACCCATTGCCCGGTTCTCCATCCCGGTAACGGGGAGCGATGCCAACAGTCTAGGGCCGAGCGACGGTCCGCAAGGGCTGCTCCTGGGAGCCGGTACTGTGATTCAGCATGTGGTCATTATTTTTCAGGAAAACCGCAGCCCCGACAATTTATTCCAGGATCCTAATCTGGTCAAAGCCGGCGCCGACATTCAAAGTTACGGCGTAAACTCCAAAGGAGCGATCATCCAGCTCACGCCGCTGACCTTGGCCAGCGACTACAATCCGTATCACAACCACGAGTCGTTCCTGGCCATGTATGACGATGGCAAAATGGATGGAGCGGACAAGATCGGGATTCTGTGCAACCAGGGAGCCAAGAACTGTCCTCCTGCGAATGCACAGTTTACGTATGTGCCTGCGACCGAAGCTGCGCCATACTTCCAGATGGCGGAAACGTATACCTTCGCCGATCGCATGTTCCAGACTAATCAGGGACCCAGTTTCCCGGCTCACCAATACATTCTGTCTGGCGGCTCGGCGCAGACTGCCGAGGCTGACTCGCTCTACGCGGCGGAGAATCCAAACGGCGGCGAGGATGCCGGCGGTGTTTCCGGTTGCATTGCTCCGCCCACTGAAACTGTAGCGTTAATTAACCTGATTACCGGGGACGAGTCAACCAAGTCATACCCCTGCTACGACCACCCCACACTGACCGATAGCTTGGATACCGGCAAGGTCTCGTGGATGTGGTACGGGCCGCAAAACGATCCGGGCTCAATTTGGAATGCGCCCAACGCCATTCAGCACATGTGCGTGCCGAACTCCGCCAATACCAGCTGCACCGGGGCGGAGTGGTCCAGCAACGTCGTGCTTAATCCAGCGCAAATCCTCACTGACATTCAAGGCGGAAAGCTGGCTCCCGTAACCTGGGTCATCCCTAACGGAGTCAATTCCGACCATGGAGGCACCACCGGCACCACGGGACCGGCATGGGTCGCATCGGTCGTGAACGCGGTTGGCAACAGCCAGTTTTGGGGCAACACCGCCATCTTCGTCGCATGGGACGACTGGGGAGGATGGTACGACCACGTTCCGCCGTTTGCCATCCAAAATAAATACGAATTTGGATTCCGCGTGCCGATGATCGTGATTTCACCCTACGCGAAAGCGGCGTATATCTCGCACGTTCCGCACAACTTCGGAAGCATTCTCAAGTTCATCGAAGAGAACTGGGCACTGGGTCCGGTCGGTGCGGGAAATTACTCGGACGCGTATTCCGATACGGATGACTTGTCCGACTGTTTCAATTACAAACAAACGCCACTGAAGTTCACCACGATTCAAGCGCCTCAGGACAAGGAATTCTTCCTGCACGATGATCGTCCGGCCGTGCCGCTCGATGACGACTAGATTCCTGCCAGGACAGGCAGTTCACCAGCTTGGGGAGACAGTTAAGATTCGAGGGAATGAAAACCCATGGTTCGATTCAAGAACTTTCTTATCCCGGCTCTAGTACTCCTTTTTGCTGCCGCAGTCGCGATCCTGAACTCATGCGGGGGCGGCAGCAGTTCGGTGGGCACATCCACGCCGACGCAGAAGATCCAGCACGTCGTCGTTATCTACCAGGAAAATCGTACGCCGGATAACCTGTTTCAAGATCCCGTGCTGATTGCGGCAGGTGCGGACATCAAGAACACTGGCATCAACTCCCACGGACAAGTAATCCAGTTGACGCCGACCGATCTGCACAACGACGCCAAACCCTACACCGGCTACGACCTCAACCACGCGCACGTGGCGTTCACTCAAATGTATGACAACGGAAAGATGGACGGCGCCGACAAGATCGAATTGCTCTTTTGCCAGCCAAACTGTCCGCCGGCCAGCACGAATCCACAGTTCAAGTATATCGATCCTAGTTTCGTGGGACCGTATTTTCAGATCGCCGAAAGCTACACCTTCGCCGATCGCATGTTTCAAACCAACCAGGGCCCCAGCTTCCCAGCGCATCAGTACATCATTTCCGGCACTTCTATTCCCGCGGTGGGCAGCACTTCATTTGTGGCGGAGAATCCCGCGGGCACGCCGAACGCGACCCTGGACACCGGCTGCACCACTCCGCCGCAGAATTACGTATACCTGATCGATCCCGCGGGGAACGAAAAGCAACATATTTATCCATGTTTCGAACATCCGACGCTGACCGATCTGCTGGAAGCGAAATCGCTGAGTTGGAAGTATTACGCGACTTCGGCGGGATCCATCTGGACGGCTCCGAACGCGATCAAGCACATGTGTGTGCCGGATTCGACCAACACAACCTGCACCGGATCAGACTGGACCAATAACGTCATCCTGCAGAACACGCAGATTCTCACGGACATCTCGGCGGGAAATCTTGCGGACGTCAGTTGGGTGATACCGAGCGGGCAGCAGTCGGATCACGCTCTTTCCAACGACGGTTCCGGGCCGTCGTGGGTCGCGTCGGTGGTGAATGCGATTGGCAACAGCCCGTACTGGTCTAACACTGCAATCTTCATTCTCTGGGACGACTGGGGAGGGTGGTACGACCACGTCGCTCCCAGCATTAAAGATTCCTATGAATACGGGTTCCGCGTTCCCTTAATCGTGGTCTCGCCGTACGCCAGGCAGAAATATATTTCGCATGTCCCTCATCATTTCGGGAGCATCGTGAAATACATCGAGGAGAACTTCGGGCTGCCCTCGCTGGGCTACTCAGACGCCTATCCTGAGACCGATGATTTTTCTGATTGTTTCGATTACACGCAGACGCCCTCAACCTTCCAGACGATCCAGGCTCCGCTCGGGGCCAAGTATTTTCTGGAGAACAAACAGGTGCCCACCGACCCCGACGACGACTAGCAGCAGCCGCGCCCAGCACTAAATTTGCATCCTGGTACAGCCTCTGGACGTGCATCCGGACATAGCCTGACGCTACCAGAGTAACTTTCTGGTAATTCCCTCCGCGTGTAGCCTTTGCAGTGTCAAGGCATTCGTTTCAGGAGGTAATTTCATGGCTTCCCCATCCAGGTATTGTGCGTTGGTCGAACTGGATCCATCCTCTGAATACAAGACCAGGTCGCATGCGATCTGCTTTTGTGTCACCTTCCTCGTTGCCATCCTTTTATCAGGCTGCGGCGTCAGTCAAAGCCAGACTTCCAAAGTTTCCAGCACACCGCCGCCCGATAACGGCGCCATCCCCGCAAGCTACTGGGGAATCATTGTCAATCAAGGTGCGCGTTTTCCTGCGCAGGTTCCCTACGGGGAGTTCCGCGCCTGGGATGCGGTGGGAGTACAGTGGCCTGACATCGAAACCTGCCAGGCGACGGGTAACCCCAGCGACCCGTGTTACACGTGGTACAGCTTTGATCTCTACATGAACAAACTGTACGAGGCCGGCGTCACCAACGTGATGTACACGATGTCGCGAACGCCGCTTTGGGGAGTGGACCTCAACAGCGATCCGACCGGCTTGAACGGAACCGATTGCAACTATTATATTGCCGGTTCGCCGAAGCCGACCCGGGGGCCGGGTCAATGCCTGCCTCCTGTGGACCTGAACTCTGATGGCAGCGGAACTGACCAGATATGGAAAAACTGGGTCACGGCGATCGCCACGCGAACCAATACGCCCTCTTATCTGCAGAACCACGCTCATATCAATTATTGGGAGCCCTGGAACGAGTATTACCGCTCGAACGTGTTGCGACCCAATCTCATCAGCAACAATCTGTCGTTCGAGGGAACCTACGCGCAGTTGGTGCGACTGACCGAGGACATGCGTTGCACTATCACGGGGAAGGGAACCATCCACAACTATCCGCGGGCAGGGCAGTCTACGCCATGCACCGCAACTCCCATCGATTCCAAGGCAGTGATCGTTTCGCCTTCGGGTTCGGCGTCTTTCACGCAGGGGTTGGACGTCGTGCAGAACTTTCTGTACTGCAGCGGCACGGGTACACACGCTCCGGCTGCCGGCTCTTACTGCACCACGGGGAACGCGGGGAGTGCAGCTGTCGATGTCATCAATTTCCACCTCTACGCAGACACGATCACTCCGGAAACAGTTGCTGGTATCTATATTCCGAATGCACGAGCCATTCTGCAACCTGCCGATTTGAAGAAACCCATGATCAACGGCGAGGGCAGTTGGAGCAATCCCGCAAAGGCCGGCGATCTCTGGGCTGATCCTTACGCGCAGGCTGGTTTCATCCCGCGCTTTTTCGCTTTATACTGGTCGGCTGGGCTGACGATGAACATGTGGTACTCCTACGACACGATCGTGGGCGAACTGTACAACGCGCCATCAGGGCAGCTGAATCGACCCGTCGCCCCCGCCTGGACAGAGACGAACACCTGGTTGGTGGGCGCCACACCGGACAACAACCCGTTTTGCGCCAATAGCGGTACGGTGTATACGTGCGATTTCAAAGAGGCCGGCGGCAAGGCTGCTGAACTCGTTTGGGACGCGCAGTACGGCCAGAACTGCTCCGAAATGGCGAATCCGGAGATCTGCGGCAACACGCCATACAACGTTCCGGGTAAATTTGACCAGGACTGGATCGATGTGAGCGGGGCTAAGCATGGGGCAACGAACGTGGTGACAATCGGGGCCAACCCCATTTTGCTTGAAGGACAGTAGCAAACTCGTTCGGCTAGAAAGAACTACCATTGATCCTTCGGCGAAGGCTTCGCCATAACTTCGCCGAAGGATCGGTTTCTCTGGACCAGTTTTGTAACGTAGATTCAAAGGCTTCAGACTTCGCGTGAGATTTCCGCATAGTGCGAGCAACTTCCCAGCTTCCCGTGCCATCCCATTTGCCGACATATCCATGAGCTGCATGAGTGATGGTTTGGACGTGATTGGTTTGGACCAGGGCGGCGTAGCTTGCCTCAAGGATCCCTGTTACCAAACCCAATAACAGGTACTGACCAGTAATCTGAAAGCCNAAGTTCCCCTATACTGGAGGGAGAACCAAAAACCAGATCTACCCAGGAGGAGTCGAACACCTATGAAGAACTATGTGAAATTGTCCTTGCTAAGCGTTAGTTTGGGAGGCCTTTCTGTTGCCCCTGAGCGCCCAGACTGCACCCCNCCCAGCGCAGACTGCAAACACACCGGCAACCACCAGTACTCCGGCGACCACCAGTTCTACGCCGGCCACCACGTCCACTCCGGCTCCGGAGAGCCGCCAGGAAGTGCAGGCTCGGAAGTTGAAGCAGCAGCAGCGCATATCGCAGGGAATGGATAGCGGTCAGCTTACGGCGGGAGAATCTGCCAATCTGGAAAAGAAGGAATCAAACATCAACACGGAAGAGAGGACCATGTTGAAAGACGACAACGGTCATCTCAGCGCCGCGGACCGCGCAAAACTGCAGCAGCAGCAGAATCAGGTTTCAAAGCAAATTTATGGAGACAAGCACAATCGCGACCAGCAGGTCACGCAGCCAACCACCGAAGTCGGGAAACGCGACCTGCATCAGCAGCAACGGATCGCGCAAGGTGTGAAAAGCGGGCAGTTGACCGCCGGCGAAGCCGACAAGCTGGAGAATAAGGAAACCGCGATCAACCACGAAGTTGCCGCCGACCGCGCCGCGAATGGCGGGAAGCTGACTGCGGCCGAACGTCAGCAGATCAACAATCAGCAGAGCAACGTATCAAAGAAGATCTATGGCGCCAAGCACAACAACCACCGCCAGAGTAAGAAACAGTAGTCATCTTCATGCAGTTGTCTTCAGTTAACCGCGCGTGAAGACCGCAGAAAGTGGGTTTAAATAGGGTGACGGTACGACATTCGAAACAAGGTGACAGAAGAGATTTCATGCTCAAACATAAAGTCTTTCTTCATCGGGAAGTCATCCTGGGGTCATTGGTCGCGCTGCTCGCTCTGACAGGTTGCGGCGGCGGCGGTGGCGGGTCAGCCGGCAAGGGGAGCGCAGGGCCCGCCGTGATCCAGCATGTGGTCGTGATTCTTCAGGAGAACCGCAGTCCTGACAATTTGTTTCATGATCCTGTGCTGATGGCCCGAGGCGCCGATCTTGCCAGCAGCGGCACCAATTCGCATGGCCAGAACATTCCACTTACGCCGATCGACCTGGGCACAAGCGGCTCCAATCCTCAAAACTACGACCTTGCCCACGGCAACCCCGCCTTCGTTTCCATGTACGACGGTGGCAAGATGGACGGCGCCGACCTGATCCTGTGCGATCCCGCTTCTCAGTGTCCTCCAAACGCGCATCCCAACCCGCAATTTAGGTATGTTAATCCGTCCGACGTTCAGCCATATTTCGCTTTGGCCGAGCAATACACTTTTGGCGATCGAATGTTTGAGACCCAGCAGAGCGGGAGTTTCCCCGCTCACCAGTTCATTATTGCCGGTACTTCGGCACCGACCGCGACCAGCAAGCTTTTCGTCTCCGAAAATACAGTTCCAAATAATGAGCCCGCCGGATGCATTGCTCCCCTGACGGAAACCGTCATGTTGATCGACCAATTTGGGAACGAAAACAGCAATCCGCCCATGTACCCATGTTTCGAGCATCCCACATTGACTGACCTGCTGGATGCCAAGGGTGTGAGTTGGCGATACTATGCTCCGTCGGCGGGTGACATCTGGACCGGGCCCGACGCCATTGAGCACATCTGCCAGCAGCAGACCATCAATGGCACGCTCACTTGCACTGGCCCGGATTGGGTCAAGAACGTGATTATCCCGGAGTCGCAAGTTTTGCAGGACATCCCCAAAGGCCAACTCGCGCAAGTGACATGGGTTGTCCCGGACGCTCTCGAATCGGATCACACGATCCTGAACGACGGCAGCGGACCCTCGTGGGTAGCGTCCGTTGTGAACGCAATTGGCACCAGCCCGTATTGGGCAAATACGGCTATCATTCTCACCTGGGACGATTGGGGAGGCTGGTACGATCACGTTCCGCCTAAAGTCGTCAATGACGGCGTCAGCTGGGGATCGGGATTTATCTACGGTTTCCGCGTTCCGCTGGTCGTGATCTCGCCCTACGCCAAAGCGGCTTACATTTCTCACACTACGCATGATTTCGGCAGCATCCTCAAATTCATCGAGACCACTTTCAATCTGCCCTCGCTCGGCTATGCCGACGCGTCGGCTGACGACTTGTCCGATTGCTTCAACCTTACCCAGACCCCCATCACCTTCCAGAAAATCCCGGCGCCGCTCGACGCTGACCACTTCATAAATTACAAAGGTCCGCATGACGGCCCCGACAACGACTAAGGTCCGGTGCGCAGGCCTCGAAGCGCGGCCTAGCGTTTTCAGTAAGTTACGCCAGATGACACACCAACTGCCGAAGCTTCGTGTTGTGTCGGAAGGTTACCTGTGGGGTACCGAAGTGTAAAATAGCTGAGTACGTAAGTTGCATTGCCAGTGGGACCACTCCCTAGATAAACTGGATTGCGTGTGTAGGGCTGACCGGTCGGCGCCACCGAAGTGGACTCGGCAGAGTCGTAACCCGCTGCACAGACCGCCACTGCGAAACCTTGGAACGAAGTAAAACCAAAAGGGAGTACACCAATCCAATGACCCGACGACTTGTTTGCCTTAGTGTTTTTCTTGTGCTGGCGTTCGCATCCAGTTTCTCTGAAGACGCGACCAGCTCACCGAACCAAATCCATTCCGCTTCAGTGGCAAGCGCTCGCAAGAACGCAGTCCGAGGAACGAACAATCGTGAGGCGATAGCCAGGTGGTCACGCGTCCAGAAAACCAGCACCCCTCCAACCACGAACATCGGATTCCTCAGCGGCATCCAGAACGCGTCCGGCGGCGGAACATTCCCGAATTACCCCGCAGTGACCGGAGATTTCACCGGAACCGGATTGACGGATGCTGCGGCCATTGTGAATACTTCCACAAACGGCACGCCGACGTATGCGATTTCGGTGGCTTTAAGCAATGGGCACGGTGGGTTCACCGTGCCGACGCCGACACCGACGTTCGCGGCTGAGTCAGACCCAATTTTCGCAGGCAACCTGAGCGGCCATACGAACGGAGAGGTGGATCTGTTAATCGTTCACCCCGCCGCCTCGGGGTCGCCCACGACGGTGCAGAGCTGGATTAGCAATGGCAATGGTACGTTCACTCCTGCGGGCGCGAATCCATTCCCAGCAACAAACGACGGATTTGTTTGGGCTACCATTGACGGCAGTGGAAACGTAATTGTCGCGGACGGGGGCACCCTCAACGCTAACAACGGCAATATTTGCACACTGACTAATGCTGGTAATGGGACGTTCGGCGCGCCCAGTTGCGTGACCTTCACCGGGGCGCTCCGACTAACTCCGCCAGGCGGGGCCGGCGGCCTTCCCGGCAACCCGATGGTGTTTGGGGACTTCAACGGAGACGGCCTTCCTGACTTCGCCGGCGCAGCTCTCGGCACCAACCAGATCGCGGTCTACCTCTGCAAAACCAAGGTCGGCAACGCTTGTACCAGCTACGCCGCTCCTACAATGCTGACGACTTCAGATTCCGTGTACGAATCCTGCTTTCTTGGCGGAGGCGTTTTAAAGGCTGGAGGACAGGGCGACCTTGTCAGCGCAAATTGCGACTACAACAACGTGACGGTTTACGTTAACAAAAGCGACGGTAGCGGAGGTTTCCTAGAAGGCGTTTATACCGCAGTAGATGGTGGTCCGATAGCGGTCACCGTCGCAAATATGGGAAATGGCGACAACGATATCGTGGCATCCTGCCCGCGGTCTGCCGATGTCAAGGTTCTGATCGGCGATGGAACTGGCGCAGTGACGGCCCCTCTGGTGGGCTATGCCACCGGCGGTTCTCCTCTGGTGCCGCCGCTGGTCGCCGATTTTAACGGGGACGGCAAGGCGGACGTGGTCGTGCCGGACGACGAATTCAGCTTTGTCTACCTCGAAGGATACGGAGATGGAAGCCTCCGCTCCGCAGTCAACTATTACTCCCAGCCTGGCGGCGGTGTCCACGCGGCCGCCTTCAACATCGCAACCGGCGACTTTAACGGCGACGGCATTCCGGACTTTGTAATTGGCAACGGTCCGATTGGCGGCTCTGGCTCGCCAAATTACAGCATCACCGTGTTCCTCTCCAACGCGGATGGAACTCTAAATCCAGGAGTGAACTATTCCAGCCCCGCGTTTCCGAACACGTACTCTCTGCAATATGTCGCGGTAGGCGATTTCAACGGCGACGGCAAGCTCGACATCGCGGCCACCGACAATTTCAACAACGTGGTCCAGATCTTCACCGGTAACGGCAATGGTACCTTCACCGCTGGAGCGAGTTACGCTACTGATACCGCGGCGGGGCACCCGGTTGGTCTGGTCGTGGGTGACTTCAATGGGGACGGCAAACCGGACTTGGCGGTGATCAACAACCCCACGGGCACTAGCGCCAACGTCGGCGTTCTGATCAACAATGGCAAGGGTTTCAACACCGTCGTCAATTATCCGCTGTCCACGGTGGCCACGGAGATTACGGCAGCAGTCTTGAGAACCGGTTCGAAAAACCTCGATCTGATTGTGCCCCTCTACGGTTACTGCGGGACACCTCCGGGGTGCACCAACCCCGGCAGTGCGGTGGCCATCTTGCTCGGAAATGGCGATGGAACGTTCGTGAAGGAAGCGGACGTGCCGCTCACCAACACATCCCAGAAGAATCCTTACTTCAATCCTTACTATGCTGCCGTCGGCGATCTCAACAATGATGGCAAAGTCGATCTGGCCGTCACCATTGAAGACCAGGCACACATGGTAAGCCAGGGAATTGCGATCGTACTGGGCAACGGCGATGGAACCTTCCAGCCGAACCCAGTGCTGCTTCCCAGCACAAACCAGAACCCGGATCAGGACGATCCGCTTCCTGGCTACGTGCACATTGCAGACATAAACCACGATGGCATTCCTGACCTGGTTTACAGCAACTCGGAATTTGCCACCGTGGGCATTCTCTACGGACAAGGTGGAACAAACTATGGACAGTTCCACCTACCCGTCGAGTTCCCGGCTGATCGCTGGGCTTGGGGTCTGGCGCTTGTCGATATGTATGGAGATGGCGCTACGGATGTCGTCGTAAGTGGAAACTCGTTCGACTTCTCAGGCGTCGCGGTGCTGTTCAACAGTGGCGGAGACAAAATTGCGCTGACTTCGTCCGCCAATCCAGCGCCTCCGGGAAGCGTAGTCACATTCACTGCGACAGTTACGTCGCCGGTGAAAGGGGTCACCACGCCTCCAACCGGCAAAGTCACCTTCAACAACGGCACCACGGCTCTTGGCTCTGCGAACCTCACCAACGGAGTAGCAACGTTCAAGACAAGCCCATTGGCGGGCGGGGCGTACAGCATAACGGCTCAATACAGCGGAGATATCGATTTCCTGCCGAACACCTCCGCCGCCTTGAGCGAGATGGTGCCAGCGTACACTTTGAGCGCTAGTCCGAGCACCCAAACCGTTAGCCCTGGCAGCCCGGCTGCCTACAAAATAACCCAGGCAATTCTTGGCGGGTATAGCGGGAAGGTAAGCTACTCGACCACGGCTTGCAGCGGTCTTCCGACTGGAGCCACGTGCAGCTTCAGTTCGTCATCGATCACCGGCGCCGGAACCACGACCCTCACTATCGCCACAACCGGCCCAACCTCAGCGCTGCTGGCGCCTCCAGCTTTGACCCCTCAGAAGGGTGCATTGCAGCTATGGGCAAGCCTGGGCGGCCTGGGTCTCGTCGGGATGGTCGTGGCAGGGGACTGGAGCAGCCGTAAGCGGCGTGGCATGGGCATCGGTCTTGCGGTTCTCGCTATGGTGCTGCTGATGACTCTGGTCGGCTGCGGCGGCGGGAGCAGTTCATCGGGTGGCGGTGGTGGAGGAGGTGGCGGCGGCGGGACGGGCGGTACGCCTGCCGGCACTTATGCGGTAACCGTGACGGTAACAGGTCCGGGCGGCGCCGCGCCGAGTAACGGGCCTCTGAAAGTCACGCTGATAGTCAACTAGCAGATCTGGCAGTAACGGATCTGAAGAACGGAAGCGGCCGGGATTTC
>JGI12269J14319_10002555_pt1 | contig 17486 bp, 18 predicted proteins | sample PeaSoiSIISIP2007_FD_14319 | JGI IMG/M metagenome (IMG submission 14319) | reverse complement strand
GCTCGCCGCGAGCCGCGCCAGCAGCAGCGGGTCGAGATAGAGTCCGACGGCGAGCGCGCCGTCGTGCTCGGCGACCAGCAGCGCCTCGGGAGTGCCGGATGCGCCGGTCGGCGCGTGCCAGCGCGCGACTAGTCGGCGGTCGGTGATCAGGTAGTCGCAGACGTCGTCGCGGACCTCTGCGTCGTTGATCGTGGCGAGCAGCGACTGCAACTCGCGCAGCAGCATGGCTCAGTGGCTCCAGCGCACTCGCGAGGTCGCCGCGGGCTCGACCCCGAGCGCGCGCAGCCGACCAGCCGCGCGCGGGCTGCCGGTCTTGATCCACATCTCGTAGAGCCGCAGCAGGTCATCGTGCGTCGGTGGGCGCGCGGCCTCGGCAATCTCGTTCAGAGCATCGACCAGCTCCCGGAATTTCGCCGCGAGCTCGCCGAACACGGCGGCAATGCCGCGCCCGCGCGCGCTGCCGCGGGTGCTGTCGGCGAGCGAGGAGTAAGCCCGGCCACCCATCGCGATGTGGTAGTCGATGTCAACGAGCTTGCGCGCGAAGCTCTGCGGGAGGAATCCGGCGATGAACAGCGATACGTCGCCGAGCCGCTGCAGCGCGTGCTGGCGTTCGGCGAGGGTCCGCGCACCGACTGCCTCCGCGAGCATCAGCGCCAGCGGCTTCAGCCGCGGTCCGCTCGGCGTCGGCTCGAAGAACGCATCCGCGCGCGAGAACGTCGCCAGCATGTTGACGACGTAGTGTTCGGTATGACCCGCGAGCGCGAGGTGCTGCTTCTCGGCGGCACCCTGCAGCTCGTCGCGGAAGAACTCCTCGAGGCTCGCCACCCGCAGCACCGTGCCGTCTGCCATCGTGCCTCCCAAGCGTGTGCAACCGTTAGATCGCAGGGACAGCCCGACGTTGCCATGCCGACGCGCGCAGGAAAAGAGTCATGCCGCACAATTGCGGACATATTTTTCTGGCAGCCGCGCGTGATGAGTGCTGATCGAGCGCACATCACCAGTGCATGCGAGGCCTGGTACGCGGCGGTTTCGCGGCCGCGGCGCGGCCGTGACGGACGTCTCGGAACATCCGCGACCCGCGGGCGGGCGTCGCTATGTCAGTGCGTCGATGAGTTGCGCGAGCGCCGCGAGATCCCCGACCTCCCGATCGGCGCGTGGCAGGTCGGCGGGCCACGGCGCACCGCGCCGGTTCATCCACACCGTCTGCAAGCCCGCCGCTCGGGCGCCCTGCACGTCGGCAATTGCATCGTCGCCAACGTGCAGGATCTCACCCGGCGCGACGGCTGCGAGCGCGATCAGGCGCGCGAAGATCCTGCCGTCCGGCTTCGCCGCGCCCGCCGCCGCGGCATCGACGGCGCCACGGAAGAACGTGCCGATGCCGACACGGTACACGCAGGCATTGCCGTTCGAGACTGCGTACAGCGGCACGCGCCTGGCGAGACGGGCGAGCGCGGCCGGAACCTCCGCGAATGGCTCGATCGCATTGCGCTCGCGCAGAAACACCTCGAACGCCGCGTCGGCAACACTCGCCGGGTAACCGGCCGCGAGTGCCGCGCGCCTGAGGGTCTCCGTTCTGAGCCAGCTGAGGTCGTGCGACAGAGCCGGCTCGGCCGATGCGAGCGCGAGCCTGAGCTGCTGCAGGTCCGCGCTGCTGAACTGCTCGGCGATCCGCGGCGCGTGCGTGAGGAGCCACATGCGCAATGCCGCCTCGGCGCGCACCAGGACCGGAGGGGTGTCCCACAGCGTGTTGTCGAGATCGAGCGAGACGGCGCGCGGCGCGAGCGGCATTCAGGCATTATCCTGCGCGCACCATGTCACGGTCATCAACCTCGCGCCGCTCCGGGCCACCGCTCGTGATCGGCCATCGCGGCGCCTGCGGCTACTTGCCGGAACACACGTTCCCGGCCAAGGCCTACGCGCACGCGCTCGGTGCGGACTGCCTCGAGCAGGACGTCATCCTGACGCGGGATGACGTCCCGATCGTGTTTCACGACCTGACGCTCGAGGCCATGACCGACGTCGCGCGGCTGTTCCCGGCGCGTCGCCGGTCCGACGGTCACTGGTACGCGATCGACTTCAGCTACGCCGAGCTCGGGCAACTGTCGCTGCACGAGCGCAGCGACCCGGCGGGCGGACAACCGGCCTGGCCGCGCCGCTTCGGCGAGCTGCTGCCGCTCCGGATCCACTCACTCGCCGAAGAACTGGCCCTGGTCCGCGGACTCAATCGCTCGACCGGCCGTCACACGGGCGTCTTCACGGAAGTGAAGAGCCCCGCCTGGCACCGCGAAGCCGGTAAGGATCTCATGCCGATCGTGCTCGGGGTACTCGCCGATTTCGGCTATCGCGCCGAGGGCGATGCGGCGACGCTGCTGTGTTTCGACGAGGCGGAGCTGCGGCGCACGCGCCTTCAGCTCGGCTCGAGGCTCCCGCTCGTGCAGCTGATCGGCGAGAACGCGTGGGCTGAGGCCGCCACCGACTACGACCGGTTGCGGACCGTCGCGGGGCTTGCCGACGTTGCGAGTTACGCCCAGGGGATCGGTCCGTGGCTGCCGCAGGTCGTGACCTGGCCAGCGCCGGGCGCGGCACCCGTCGTGACGCCGCTCGTGCGCGATGCGCACGCCGCCGGGCTCGCCGTGTACCCGTTCACTTTTCGCATCGACCAGCTGCCGGACAACGCACCGGATGCCGATGCGGCACATCAGGCGCTGTTCGAGCTCGCGGACATCGACGGCCTGCTCAGCGACTTTCCGGACGTCACGCTCGCATACCTGCGGCGCCGCTCGCTGCGACCGTGACGGATCTGACGCTGGTCGTCGGCAATCGCAACTACAGCTCCTGGTCGCTGCGCCCCTGGATCCTGCTCAACCATCTCGGACTCCCGTTCCGCGAGGTGCGCCTTGCGCTCGACACCCCCGAGTTCGAGGCACACGTCGGCCGCTACTCGCCGACCCGGCGGGTGCCGGTGCTGGTCGACGGTGAGCTCGCCGTGTGGGAGTCGATCGCGATCCTCGAGTACCTGAGCGAACTCGCAGGCGGCGCCGGCTGGCCGGCCGACCGTGCGGCGCGCGCGCTCGCCCGCGCCGCGTGCGCCGAGATGCACGCGGGCTTCGCGGCGCTGCGCAGTGCCTATCCGATGAACATCCGTGCCCGCAATCGCCGCGTGCCGACGACGGCCGCGCTCGAGGCCTCGGTGCGGCGCGTCGACGCCCTGTGGAGCGAGTGCCGGGAGCGCTACGGGGTGGGCGGGCCGTGGCTGTTTGGCGCGTACAGCGCGGCGGATGCGATGTTCCTGCCGGTGGCGTTTCGTTTCCAGACCTACGGCACGCACGGGCTCGGGCCCCTCGCCCGCGGCTACATGGCGAGCGCGCTCGCCGATCCGCTGGTCGAACCGTGGGTCAGCGCCGCCGAGGCCGAAGCGGAAACCATCGCGAGCGAGGAGCTCGGACTGTAGCGGGAGCGGTTAGCGTGCCGGGGGCGGGCCGGCCGCCTCGAGCACGTCCACGGGATCACCGACCGCGATCACCGCACCGGGTGGCGATTCCACCGTCGCGTTGACACCAAAGGTCACGCCTTTCAGCACCCGGTCGTAGCGGAAGGTCTTCAGCACCGGCGTCGGATCGGACGAGTGCTCACCGCTCGTCTGGTCGACCGACGGCACGACGCAGCGCGTGCAGGGCTTGACGATGCGCAACTCGACTGCGCCGATGCGCAACCTGCGGATGCCATCCTCGCCGAACGGTCCGAGTCCGGATATCACGAGGTTCGGCCGGAACCGCTCCATGGGCACAGGCGCGCCGAGGCGGCGGTTGAGGTCATCGAGCGAGTCGCTGTTACAGAGGAGGACCGGAAAGCCGTCGGCGAAGGCGAGGGGCACGTCGCGCTCGCCGACATAGGCCCGGTTCGCCATCATCCGGGTCTCTCGCCCGACGGTCACGAGGCGCGATTCGACGCCAAGGACCGCCGTCAGCCAGTCGGCGGCAGCATCGCCCGCGTCGCGGGCCGTTGCGCGTCGTCCCCAGATGATCACTGCAATCGGCCTGTCGGCACCGGCCACATCCACCGCGAGCGTCGCACGCTCGGGGTGCGCGAGCTCGATTCCGCCGTCGGTCAGCCGGGGCACGATCCGCGCGAGCGCCGGATGCGTGCGCTGCGTCAGGAACCGCCCGTTCGGCTGCACGACCATCCACTGACGGTCGCCGACGAGGCCCGACCGGCCGACGGTCGCACATGAAAGCTCAGTCCGGCGACAGCCCTTGACAGGGTAGATCGAGATCGCGCTCAGCCGCACTGCGGCTCCTTCGGTTCGAGGCCCCCGCAGTGTAGCGGCGGAGCCGGCCGGGCATCGAGGTGCGTGAGCCGTGCGAGGCACTACAACGTGAGCACGCTGTGGATGCGCTGTCCCGGGAGGCGCGCCCGGCCGCCGAGCGCCTCGAGCTCGAGCACGAACGCGCAGCCGAGCACCGTGGCGCCCAGCCTCGTCACGAGGTCGACGCTCGCCGCCGCCGTCCCGCCGGTCGCGAGCACGTCGTCGACGAGCAGCACGCGATGCCGGGAACCGAGCGCGTCGCGATGCACCTCGAGCCCGGCGCTGCCATATTCGAGCGCGTAGGTCACCGCCTCGACCCGGGCGGGCAATTTGCCGGGCTTGCGCAGCGGCACGAACCCTGTCCCGAGTTCCCACGCGGCGAGGGCCCCGAAGATGAAGCCGCGGGCTTCCATGCCGGCGACCACCTCGACCTCGGCGGCGCGGAACGGCGCCACCAGCGCGTGGACCGTGGCCCTGAGCGCCTCGGCATCGCCCATCAGCGGAGTCAGGTCCCTGAAGATCACGCCGCGCTTCGGGAAGTCGGCGATTGCGCGGACGTAGCTCTTGAGGTCGCTCACGCCGAGGCCTCGCTGACCCGCCACGCGGCCTGGTAGCCGAGCCCGAGCGACAGGATCCGGCCGAGCAGTTCGTCGTACTTGATGCCGGCCGAGCGTGCCGAGCGCGCGAGGTCCTCCTCGTCGGCCAGGTTCGGGTTGGCATTCGCCTCGAGCACGAAGATCGATCCGTCGGCTCTCAGCCGGAAGTCCATGCGCGCGTAGCCAGTCAGATGCAACGCCCGGTACATGCGCTTGGTCAGCCGGCCGAGCTGCGCGACGACCGCCTCCGGCAGGTGCTCGGCTGCGCCGGAGGTAATCCCGTGACGCGCCTGGTAGCGGCGGTCCCACTTGACCTTGCGGGTCGCGATCGGCGCCTGGCCCTCCGGGAGGGACCCGAAGCTCAGCTCCCAGACGGGCAGTACCGTCAGCCGGTCATTGCCGAGGACGCCCACGTAGATCTCGCGACCCTCGATGTACTCCTCGACCAGCGCGTCGCTCTCAGTCTGCTCGTGCACGAAGGCAATGCGTTCCTGGAGGCTCGCCGCGTCCGCGCACACCGAGGCCTGGGCGATCCCGAGCGACGCATCGTCGGTTGCGGACTTCACGAACAGCGGGTAGCGCAGCGTCGCCGGCAGCCGCACGCGCCGGCCGCGCCGGAACACCGCGAACTGCGGCGTCGGGATCCGGTGGTAGGCCAGCAGCTGCTTCGAGAGCACCTTGTCGCGCGACAGCATCAGGCCGCGCGGGTTGCAGCCGGTATAGGGCTGGCGCAGCAGCTCGAGAAAGGCCACGACGTGCTGGTCGTGCTTGACGATGCCATCGAACTCCTCGAGCAGGTTGAACACGATGTGCGGCTGCCACTCCTGGATCGTGCTGCGCAGCTCGGTCAGGCTGTCGAGCAGGCCGATGCAGCGCACCTCGTGGCCGGCACGCTTCAGGTGCGAGACAACGTCGAACTCGGTTCGCCATTCGTCGATCTCGCGCTGCTCGTGGCCCTCGAGACTGTCGGGCGGAATCAGGCTGCCGTGAACCGCGACGAGGATGCGCAGTTTCTTCACAGCATCAGCCGCCGGCCGGCGCTGCGCTCGGCTGCCCGCGCGAGTCGCGTCACCAGCCACTCGGCGTGACGCTGCGTCCGCCGGGTAGCGCCGACGACGTACAGGTCGAGCTCGCCCGCGCGGCGGATCACCGTGCGCATCACCTGGTGAATCAGGTACTCGCTGCAGCCGACGCGGGCCGCAACCACCTGATGCAGCGTCGGGCGCAGCCGCCGCAACAGCGTCGCCGCCCTGAGGCGCGCCCGGCCGGGCTGGCGCGAGAACACCCGTTCGAGCAGCTCGTCCTCCTCGCCGCGGGTCGGCGGGGCGTAGCGCTTCAGCATCGCCGCGTAGTGCTCGCGCAGCGTGCGCGTGTCGTGGGCGAGCGAGTCGATGCGCAGCCGGGTGTGGACCGGCGCCGGCGTGCTACCCACCTCGCGCATCAGGCTATCGACCAGTTCGAGTTTCGCGAGCGCCGGCCAGTCGCGATAGTCGGCGCGCCAGCGCGAGCCCGGCTTCAGCCACACCGCGAAGGTCTCGGCGAAGTCCTCGGTCGGGTGGCTCTGCGCGTACCAGCTGCCGAGGTGCTGGACGTAGCGCCGGCTCCCCGGGCGGGGCCGGTAGCTGTGGGGGTACGGGAGCGAGGCGGGACCGAAGGTATCGCGCCATTGCCGGCGGCGGCGCAGCCGGTAGGCATTGTCGACCGCGTGACCGGCCTCGTGGCGCAGGATTCGCATGAACCAGTTGCGGTTGCCGCCCTCCAGCTCGCGCATCATCCGCCGCTCGAGGCGCCGCAAGCGTGGATGGACCAGGAAGAACGGCAGCGCGAATCCCGGGACGCCGTCCGGCGTGAACCACTCCTCGCCCAGCCAGCAGTGCGGGCGGAACACGATTCCCCGGCGGCTCAGCTCCGCGTACAGGCGGTCCACCAGCGGGGCGAGCGGTGAGCGCTCGAGCGACAGTTCCAGATCGCAGAACCGCACGTCGAGCAGCTCGGCGTCGGTGAGATTGGCCCACCAGTAGCCGCGCCGTGCGCGGCGCGTTGCGGGACGCTCTCGGACCACAATTCCCCCTACTCCGCGGCAATGCGCGCGAGCGCTGCTGCCAACAGCCTGTCGGCACTGCTCCCCAGTTGTCCACCGAGCGCGAGCCCGGCCACCCAGTGCGGTGGCAGGCTCGCCGCCCCGTACAGGGCGCCCGCAAGCTCGCCCACCAGCGCGCCGTTGGCGTCGGCATCGAGGCCGAGGTTCACGACGCTGAGCACAGTATCGCGGTAAGCAGTACCACGGGCCAGAGCCCAGAGCGCAAGTCCGAGCGCCTCGATTGCCGTCCCGTCGGCCACCGGCGTAAAGGCTGCCTCGCGCCAGCTGCCCGCGGCGACAGCGGCGATCTCCCGCCGCAGCGGGCGGCGCTGCCACAGCCCCGGGGAAGGCGTGAAGAACGGCGCGATCAGCTCTGCGCGTGAGGCCCCCTGCAGGGCGCCGGCCACGAGCCCGGCGTAGTAGCGGCAGGCATCGAGGGCGAGCGGGGCCTGGTGGGTCGGGCGCGCACATTCAACCGCGAGTTCAATCGCCTGCTCCGGGTCGGCCAGCGCGAAAGCGGCGGCAATCCCGGCCCGGATCAGCGGTTCCTTGTCGGCCCGGGCGGGGTCGTGGGAGCCGGCGAAGGGCTTGCCACTCCACTGCGCCTGGGCGATCGCCTTGGCGGTCGTCGCCGTGATGCCGATGCACTGGCCGGTCGCGGATCCGTAGCCGTCGCGCTGCCAGCGATGCAGGCGCACGACCAGGTCCTTCGGGTCGAGCCCCCGGCACTCCACCAGGCTCTCCGCCAGCAGCAGCGGTACCGCCGTGTCGTCCGTCCACGCGCCGCGCGGCAGGTCGTAGGGCCCGCCGCCGAGCAGGTCGGCGATCGGCGTGAACGAGCCTTGCCGGCGGTGCTGGACGGGCGAGCCGAGGGCATCCCCGAGTGCCAGTCCATAGACGAGCCCGCGGTAGCGATCCTTGAGCCGGTCGGCCATCTCGGCGCCCGGTGGGGGCGCGTCGGGCGTCGCGGCGATCCCGGAGCGGGGCGCTTCGAGCCAGGCGCGGACGTACGCGACCTGATCGTCCGTCTCCGGTGTCCGCGGCCAGTCGGCGTCCCGCCCGCCCCGATGCCACAGACGGTCGAGCTCGGCGAGCGCATCGCTCCCGCTGCCGAGCCTGCGGGCGAGCAGGCAACCGATGACGGTGCCGGTGCGGCCAATTCCCGCCCGGCAGTGAAGGTACACGCGGTGGCCGGCGCCGAGGGCGGCTTCGAGCTCATCGAGGATCTCGACCATCTGCGCCGGCCGCTGCGGCAGGCCGTGATCCCGGATCGGCCGGCGCGAGTACGTCACCGAGCGATGGTCGTGCCGCTCGCCAGGGACCGGCAGCACGTTGTCGTAGGCCGGCATCTCGTTCGGCCAGGTCAGATCGATGAACCAGTCGATGCCGAGATCCATGAGCGCCGCGAGGCGCGCGCCCGCATAGGCGGGGTCGACGTGCCCCGGATAGGGTCCGGCGAGGAACCGGTCCGGCACGACCCAGTACGTGCCCGGTGGCGGGGTGCCGAGGGACTGGTGAGCGCTCACCCGGCTGACTCGGCCTCCGCCTCGGCCGCCGTCGGCGCTGCGGCGGCACGCCTCGCATCGAGCGCGGCGAAGTCGTACAGCCGCCGGTCGGCAAGCTGCGAGGGCACGACGTCTTTGAGCGCTGCGAACACCGACTCGATGCGGCCCGGGTGTCGCCGTTCCCACTCCCGCAGCATCCGCCCGACCCGCTCGCGCTCGAGCTCTCGCTGCGATCCGCACAGCGTGCAGGGGATCAGCGGGAAGCGCCGGGCGCGCGCATAGCGCGCAATGTCGCGCTCGGCGACGTACGCGAGCGGCCGGATGATGATGTGGCGGCCATCGTCGGACAGCAGCTTCGGTGGCATCGCCTTGAGCTTCCCGCCGTGGAACAGGTTGAGGAACAGCGTCTCGAGGATGTCGTCGCGATGGTGGCCGAGCGCGATCTTGGTGATGCCGTGATCGGCGGCATAGCGGTAGAGCGCGCCACGACGCAGGCGCGAGCACAGGCTGCACATCGTCTTCCCGTCCGGGATCAGCCGCTTGACGACCCGGTAGGTGTCCTGCTCGATCACGTGCCACGCAACGCCGAGCGCGGTCAGGTACTCAGGCAGCACGTGCGCGGGAAAGCCCGGCTGTTTCTGGTCGAGGTTGACGGCGAGGAGCTCGAAGCGGACCGGCGCGCTGCGCTGAAGGGACAGCAGCAGATCCAGCAGCGTGTACGAGTCCTTGCCGCCGGACAGGCACACCATGACCCTGTCGCCCTCGCCGATCATGGCGTAGTCGTCGATCGCCTTGCCGACCAGGCCGCGCAGCTTGGCTCCGAGCCGCTTGAAGCTGCGCGACGGGCGCGTCGCCGCGCCCGCCCGGGCCGCGGCAGTGTCAATCGGCGCGGGATCACTCAGGGTCAGCGCGTGCGGCATCGGCGCGGGCGGCCTCAACGTGGCTCGAGATACTTCGCTTCAAGGTAACGCAGCGCGGGCGCCGCTGACAGGGGTCGGTCGGTGGCGTCCTTGATGAGGTCCTGCACCGTCATCTTCGCGCCCACCGAGTGTACGTGCTCGCGCAGCCAGCCGAAGAGGCCGGCGAAGTCGCCGCGCGCGATCTCCCCGTCGAGGCTCTCGCGCGCGCTGCGCAGCTTCTCCCAGAGCTGGATCGCGATCAGGGATCCGAGCGCGTACGCCGGGAAATACCCGAACTGCCCGACCGCCCAGTGCACTTCCTGCAGGCAGCCGTCGACGTCGGTCGGCGGGCGCATGCCGAGCCGCGTCTGCGCAGCCTCGTTCCAGGCCTCGGGCAGGTCGGCAACGGTGAGCTCGCCGGACAACAGGCGCTTCTCGAGGTCGTAGCGCATCAGCACGTGCGCGGGGTAGGTCAGCTCGTCGGCGTCGGCTCGCAGGAGCCCGCGGTGGACCCGCGTCAGGTGCCGGTACAGGTTCTCGACCTCCCACTCCGGGCCACTGACGCCGTAGTGCTTCTCGAGCAGCGGCTTCACGTACGTCAGGAAAGGCCGGCTGCGGGCGACCTTCATCTCGAGAAGAAGCGACTGACTCTCCTCGAGCGCCATGCCGCGGTTCCGGCCGACCGGCTGGTCGCGCCACTGCGCCGGGAGCCCCAGGTCGTACATCGCGTGGCCGGTCTGGTGCAGTGCCCCGAGCAGACCCTGGAACGGGTCTCCCGCCTCGAAGCGCGTGGTGATGCGGATGTCGCCGGCCATGCCCTCGGTGAACTCGTGCTCGCTCTCATCGAGCCGGCCGCGGTCGAACGGGAAACCGACCGTCTTGAGCACGTCCACGCACAGCGCCCGCTGCTTGGCCGCCGGGAATTTGCCGCTGAGCGGGAGCGAGGGTTTCGCGGCCTGCAGTTCGATCGCCTCGCGCACCAGCGTCGGCAGCCGTCGGGCGAGGGACTTGAACAGGTCGTCGATCTCGGCGCTCGTGACGCCGGGGCTGAATTCGTCGACCAGCGCATCGTACGGGGCGAGGCCGAGGTGCTGGCCGAGCAGCGCCGCGCGGTCGCGGATCAGCTGGACCACCTCGGCGAGGTGCGGGGCGAAGTCGGCGTAGCGGTTCGTGCGCCGCGCCTCGAGCCAGTGGAGTTCGGCGCGGGCGCTCGCCTTGGCAAGCCGCGAGACCAGCGAGATCGGTGTCGCGAGCGCATGGTCGCGTTCCCGGCGCATTTCCCGCAGATTCGCCAGCTTCCAGTCCTCGAGGCTCTGGGAGTTCGCCTGCGCACGCTCGATCAGCCGCGACACTTTGGGAGCGGTCAGGATCGCGTGGCACTCTGTTTCCAGCGCCGCGAGCTGCTCACCGCGCACATCGGCACTGCCGCGCGGCATCATCACAGCGGAGTCCCAGCGCAGCAGCGCGAGCGCCCCGCGGAAAGCGTGCAGGCGCCGGAACTCCTCCTCGAGCTGCTGGTAGGGTGAGGCGGCCATGGGTCCCTGTGTGGACTGACGGCCGCCTCGCTCATCGGTCCCGGCGCCCGCGCGGGCGGGGCCCGACGTCGTTGCAGGCGGTCACCAGGTACACCGTATTGTACCAGCGAGGCCCGATCGCGCCGTCGCGCAAGCGTCTTAAGTTATTGTTTTATATATGGAAAGATAAATTACCCGCGCTTGACAACAACGGGGACCGCACCCGCCCGGGCAGGATGTGGTCACCGGTCAGAAGTAGAGCCGCAAGAGGACTTCTGCGACGCAGGCGGGCTTCGATTCCGCCTCGATCTCGACCGTCATCTCCTCGATCACCTGTATGCCGCCCCTGAACTCCTCGACCGCAACCAGGACCGACCTGCCGCGGATCCGTGCGCCCTCGCGGACCGCGTTCATGAACCTGAGCGTGTTGATCCCATAGTTGATCACGGCCCGCACACCGGGATATGGCACCTGGCCGTCCTCGGCCACGCCGCGCAGCAGTGGGAACAGCGACAGCGTCAGATACCCGTGGGCGATCGTCCGGCGCCAGGGGGATTCGGACGCCGCCCGCTCTGCGTCCACGTGGATCCACTGGCGGTCGCCCGTGGCCGCTGCGAACGCGTCGATCCGCGCCTGGGTGATGGTGAGCCAGTCACTCAAGTGGACTTCCCGTCCGATCTGCTGCTGCAGCGTGGCCCGCGCCTGTTCGATCGCCATGCCGGCGCCTCGGCCGTCGTGGGAGGGGTCGCGATGATACCGAAACCCGGCGGTCCGGGACCCTCAGTGGCGGCCGAGCCAGGCGGCGATCTGCGCCGGAATGCTCCGCGCCCGGCCGCTGACATAGATGCCGATGTGTCCGCCGGAGAAGGCAATCTCCTCGTACTCACGGGTTCCGACGAGCCCGCCGAGCGCGCGCGAAGCCGACGGTGGGACCAGATGGTCTTCGGTCGCGTAGACGTTCAGCACCGGCATCGACAGCTGACCGAGATCGGCCGCCCGGCCATCCAGGACGGTCGTGCCGCGGATCAGCCGGTTTTCCTGGTAGAACCACTTGAGGTATTCGCGAAACGCCTCGCCCGCCTGGTCAGGGCTGTCGAAGATCCACCGCTCCATCCGCAGGAAGTTCTCAAGCTCGCGCGGGTCGTCGGCGCCGTCGACGAGCGCGAGGTACTTCTGCAGCGTCAGGCGGAACGGCATCAGCGACAGGAAGGTGAAATTGAGCAGCTCGCCCGGGACGTTGCCGAAGGTGTCGACCAGCCGGTCGACGTCGACGCCCTGCACCCATTTGGACAGCAGGTTGTCGGGCGTTTGGAAGTCGACCGGCGTCACCATCGTGACGAGTTTCCGGATGCGTCCTGGCTCGAGGCTCGCGTACAGCAGTGAGAGCGTCCCGCCCTGGCACACGCCGAGCAGGTTGATGGGTCCGTGCGCCGCGCCGATGTGCGCGACCGCGCGGTGCAGGTAACCCATCGTGTAGTTCGCGAGCGTCGTGCGACGGTCGCCACGGTCCGGATAGCCCCAGTCGAGCAGGTACACGTCGAGCCCGGCTTGGAGGAGTCCGCGGATCAGCGACCGGTCGGGTTGCAGGTCGAGCACGGTCGGGCGGTTCACGAGGGCGAACACAATCAGCAGCGGCGGCAGGCCGTGCGGCTTCGCACTCGACCGGTAATGGAAGAGCGTGACTTTGCCGTCCGTGTACACCGCATCGCGGGGCGCGGTGGCCAGCGTCACCGGCGGCAGGCTCGCGAGCGTCGCCGCGCTCGCCGCGAGGCGGCGCTGGAACTCCGTGACCTCGCGGTGGAGCGCCTCCGGGTCCGGGATCGAACGGTTCACGGCCGCGGCTTGCGGACTGGCCGACGCACGCGCGGTGCGGCGCGCGCAGCGGCCGGGCTCGCGGGATCCTGCGCAGCTCCCGAAGTCTCGGCCGCGAGTTGTCGCGTGAGGGCGCGCAGCGCATCGTGCAGCCCGTCCACTTCGGCCCGCGTCGGCAGCCCCAGCGCGCGCGCACCCTGATCGACGAGCTGCTGCTGGCGGGCCCGCTCGGCCACGAACGCGTTCAGCAGGCGCGCCTGCGCGGCGACGAACGCATCCGAGTACGCCGCGTGCTGAAATGCCGCCTCGGCACAGTCGATCCAGCAGTCGAAGGCCGCCCGCAGTGTTGCTGGGGGCGCAGGACCCGCGAGATGCGCGGCGAATTGTGCGGCGGTGTCGCTCGAGATTCCGGCGAGCACCGTCGAGAAGGCTTCGAGCGCCGTGAGCCATTCCGGCCCCGTCCCTGCCGCCTGGGGAAACGTGGGCACCGCCATCCGCAGCAGCCGCTCCCCGAGCGCGCGGAGTTCCGAATTGAACCGCGCGAGATCGACAATGCCCGCCCCGGCGGTGGGCTGGGCGATGCGGCCGTAGTCCTCGGCAAAGCGCCCGAAGGCGGCGCGCGCCGCCTGCAGCCCGGGAAGTCCCGTCGCGACACCGACGTCGGGAACGGCACCCGCAAGCCCCTCGGTGAAGCGGCGCCAGTCGGTGAGCCACGCGTCGGTATCACTCATTGATCTGAAGCCTCTCAAGGCGCCGCGACGCGACATATCGTGCCTGGGACTCGTCGCGACCTCGCGCTCTTTTATTCCGCGAGCGTGCTGTAAGCTACTGTTTGGATGGATATTATCACTCAGTAGTCACGGCAAAGACGTCCCCGGCACAAACCTGTTGCATTGCAAAAAGAATCGGTTATACTGCATCGCAACAAAGCTGTTCACCGGAGTGCCCACCATGACCAAGACCGCTTCCGAAATCAATGCCTTCATCGAGAACTCCCGCAAGCTCGCCGAGCCGATGGCGAAGTTCCAGGAGCTGACGGCCAAGACCACTGAGCGCTTCGCGCGCTACGGCTACGAGACGGCTGGCGATTACCTCAACCTCTCGATCGCATCGCTCAACGCTGCGACCCAGGCGAAGGACCTGCCGGAGCTGCTGAAGAAGCAGGCCGAGCTCGCCAATGCCTACTTCGAGAAGCAGACCCAGCGCTCGCACGATCTGCTGAAGATCGCGGGTGAGGCGCAGGCGAACGTCACGGAGTGGATCGACCAGACCTCTTCCGAGTACACGGCGCGCGCCAAGTCGTCCAAGGCCGCCTGACGAATCCGCGGCTCCGCCGGGATCGCCGGCGGGGCCGCAGACCCTCCCCCCTCGGGACGGTATGGCCTCGTGCCTGCCGTCCCATTTTCTTGTGGTCTCGCCTCGTTTTGCGGTGCAGGGCAAGGCCCGACCGTTGGGGTAAACTCCCCGCCCATGACGAAAGCACGGGTAATCAAGAAGTACGCCAACCGGCGCCTCTACGATGCCTCGCAGTCGCGCCACGTGACGCTCGATGACATCCGCGAGTTCGTCGTCAAGGGCGAGAAGGTCAGCGTCGTCGAGGACAAGAGCGGGGAGGACATCACGCGCCTGATCCTGCTGCAGGTGATCGCCGAGCAGGAGCAGTTCGGCAAGCCCATCCTGTCGACCCAGTTGCTGGAATCGATCATCCGCTATTACGGCAACGGCATGCAGGAGTTCATGAGCCGGTACCTGGACAAGAGCGTGGAGACCTTTGCCAGTCAGCAGGAAGCGCTGCAGACGCAGATCTCGAAGCTCATGGCGAATGCCCCGATGACGACCATGGCCGAGCTGGCCAAGCAGAACCTCGACTACTGGACGCGCATGCAGGAGTCGGTGGCCGCCGCGTTCATGCCGAGAATCCGCACCGGCGCGGGGGATGCCCGCGCCGCGGAGTCGGGCCGCGACGGCCCTTCCGAGGCACCGGCCGACGCGGCGACCGGCACCCGCCGCTAGCGCCGCCGCGGGGCCGGACGTCCGAACCCCGACTTGCGCCTGCGCGCCCCGGCCCGTTTGACAAGCGCCGGCCGCGACTCCGACGATCCCCGCATGACCGATCACGCACTTCTCGGGCCCCAGTACCGGCGGCCCAACCTGCGCGAGTGCCTCGAGAGCCTCACGATCCATGGCCCGCTGGTCTCGATCACGGCCGGCTGGCAGGAGCGCGAAGGCGAGATCGAGGAGCTGCGCGCTCACGTCTCGATGCCGGTCAGCGACCTTGGCCTGTATGCGCGCGCCGAGCACGTACACGCCGCGGATCCGACGCTCGCATCCGCAACCCGGGAGCGGCAGGACCGGCTGCAGGAACTTCAGGACCTCTACCGGGTGCGGCTCGCCGCGCTCATGGGCGCCGTCGCCGAGCTCACCGCTGAGTCCGGCGCCTCCCCGGCGCTCAGGCGCGCGCGCCTGAGCGCGCTCGGTGACGTGCGCCGACTCGACCGGCAGCACCTGATGGCGACGCAACGCGAGCACGGGAACTTCGTCCGCCACTGGCAGCCGGGCCGGCGGCCGAGCCTCGTGCCCCACCTCGAGACACTGCGCGAAGCGATCGAGCGCGCCTCGGCCGTGCTGATCGCCGGCGGTCACGTCGCGGTACTGCTCAACCGGCTGCGGTTGTTCGGGATCGCAACGCTCGCCCGCGGAAAACCGCTGATCGCCTGGTCGGCGGGAGCGATGGCGGTCAGCGACCGGGTCGTGCTGTTCCACGACCGGCCGCCGCAGGGCGCGGCGCACGCCGAGGTCCTCGAGGAAGGCCTCGGCCTGGTACCGGGCGTCGTGTTGCTGCCGCATGCCCATGTGCGGCTCGCGCTTGATGACGCCGGCAGGGTGCGCGAGTTCGCGCGCCGTTTTGCTCCCGCCAAGTGCCTGACGCTCGAGCACGGCAGCGTCCTGCGCTGGCACCGCGGACGCCTCGTCGCTGCGCGCGACGTGCGGCGCCTCGCGAGGTCCGGACGGGTCGCGGACATGCAGGCGTGAGCGGCCCGCTCGCCCAGCTGCTGACCGCCGGCCCCCCGGACGGCGCGGCGCTGGATGCCTTCATCGCCGAGCATGACATTCCGCTCGTGTACCGGGAGGGCGTGACCTTTCTGTACCGCGGCGAGGCCGACGGGGTGTTCCTCAGGATGTTCATCTCGGGGCTGCCCGCCGCGCAGCCGCTCGAGCGCGTCGAGGGCAGCGACCTGTGGCTCTTGAAGCTCAGCCTGCCGGCGGGATCGCGGTTCGAATACAAGTTCGAGGTCAAGCGCGACGGCGCAACCACGTGGATCACCGATCCCCTGAACCCGATCCGTGCAGCTGACCCCTTCGGGGTCAACTCGGTGTGCCAGGGATTCGGCTACCTGCCGCCCGAATGGACGCTGCCCGACGGCAGCGCGCGCGCGGGCAGTTTCGAGGAATTCGCGATCGACTCGCGCCATCTCGGCCGCCGTCCGGTGCAGCTGTACCTGCCGGCACGGTTCAGGCGTACCCGCCGCTATCCGCTGCTCGTGCTGCACGACGGCACCGACTACCTGCGCTACGCCGGGCTCAAGAGCGTGCTCGACAACCTCGTTCACCGCCTCGAGATCCCGCCGCTGATCGTCGCCTTGATCGACTCGCCGGACCGGCTGCACGAGTACGTGGGTCTCGATGCGCACGCTGATTTCCTGGTCGAGGAGCTGGTGCCCGCCGTCGCGGCCCGCGTGCCTCTCGACCCCGATCCCGCCGCCCGCGGTGCGATGGGCGCGAGCCTCGGAAGCGTCGCTTCGCTGCACGCCGCCTGGCGCCACCCGGGCAGCTTCGGGCGGCTGCTGCTGCAGTCGGGCTCCTTCGCCTTCACCGACATTGGCGAGAACCGCCGCGGCCCGGTGTTCGAGCCGGTCGTCCGGTTCATGAACGCCTTCCGCGCGCGGCCGGGACGGCCGGCCGAGCGGATCTACGTCAGCTGCGGGATCTACGAGTCGCTGATCTACGAGAACCGCTCGCTCGTGCCGCTGCTGACCGAGCACCGGATGCAGGTCCGCTACGAGGAGGCGCGCGACGGCCACAACTGGCAGAACTGGCGCGACCGGCTGCGGGCAGGGCTTACGTTCCTGTTCCCCGGACCGCTGTGGATGGTGTACGAATAGAGCCCTTGTCGACGGGGGGATTGCCGTGGGAGACGTGACGCGCCGTATCGGGCTCTCGCTCGGGGCCGACATCTGCTGGCCGCGCTGCTACGAGCAGATCCTCGCGCGGCTCGACCTCAAGATCCCCTGGCAGGGCGATACGCTGCGCTTTGCGGCCGAGCGCGTCACGATCGAGCCTTTCGACCTGAAGCAGCCGTGCCGCTACGACCTCGTCGTCGACCGGCTGACCCACTGGTATCACACGAGCCGCGAGTGGATAAAAAAGGCCGTCATCAAGGACGGCCTGTACGTTTTCAACAACCCCTGGTCGATCCAGGCCAACGAGAAGCACACGACCTATGCGGCGATGATGCGGCTCGGCCTCAAGATCCCCGAGACCTGGATGGTGCCGCCGAAATCCTACGAGACGAGCGCGGACTTAAAGCCCACGCTCGAGCGCTACGCGCAGCTGTTTGACATCGGCGCGATCGGCGCGCGGCTCGGCTACCCGCTGTTCATGAAGCCCTATGATGGCGGCGGCTGGGTCGGGGTCACAAAGATCGACGACGAGGCGGCCCTGCGGGCCGCCTACGAGACGAGCGGCACGAAGATCATGCACCTGCAGGCGGGCG
>JGI12269J14319_10002551_pt1 | contig 17502 bp, 13 predicted proteins | sample PeaSoiSIISIP2007_FD_14319 | JGI IMG/M metagenome (IMG submission 14319) | reverse complement strand
CAGCCGCGCTTATGCAATCGATCGGCTGCCCTCGACCGTGCTGATCGATCGTTCCGGGATCGTTCGCCACCGGCACGACGACGACCGTGTTGACGATGGCTCCTATGTTGCACAGATCCGTGCACTGCTGGACGACGCCGTGGCGGCGCCATGAATTTCTCCTTGACGAATCAAGAACCATGAACACACCGCCCCTGTTTTGTTTGCGAGGCTTTGCCTGCCCGCGCTCGCTGCTGCTGTCGCTGCTGTTGACGGGCTTGATTTCGTGGGCCACATTGGCCGACGCCGCCGCGCCGGCTCCCAGCGGCCAGCAGGCGACCGATAGCGCCGCCGATGCGACCGTCACGGGCGCGCCCGCGGACAGCGGCGGCACTCGCGCGCTCGATCAGCAGATCCAGGATCTGAAGAAAGACGTAATCGATCTGAACCGGGATCTGTTCGTGCTCGAGGAGGAGCTGCTGTTCCCCGCCAATACACAGGTAGCGGTGTTCGTATCGATGGATGTCGGGGATTTCTTCTCCCTGGATTCGATCACGCTGAAGATCGATAACCGCGATGTCATGAATTATCTCTATACGCCGCGGGAAGTGGCGGCGCTGATCAAAGGCGGCGTGCAACGCCTCTACGTCGGCAATCTCAAGGCCGGCGGACACGAGCTGGTGGTGTTGTTCAACGGCAAGGGTCCCAACGAACGCTACTATCGACGCGGCGCCAACCTGCGGTTCGAGAAGGGTGTCGGCGCCAAGTATCTCGAGGTCAAGGTTACCGATCACGCGCGCGCGCAGCAGCCCGAATTCGAGATCAAGGACTGGGAATAACGCGCGCATGAGAGCTGGCCGCCGATCCCTGGGACTGGCTACAGCGCTGCTGGCCGCCGGCCTGCCGCAAGTCTGGGCCGCGCACCGGAGCGATCCGGACAAGCTGCCCAGTATTCGGGTGCAGGATCTGCACTACGGCGACGTGTTATTCCACTACTGGGCCGACGAGGATTCGGGCCTGCAGGCATTGACGCGGCTCGAGGCTTATAACCATTGGCAGCGCATGCCGCACCATGCCGTCGATGCGCAGTTGCTGGCGGCGGGACTGTATCTGCAGCTCGGCATGCACAATCAAGCCGGCGAGCGTTTCGAGACGCTGCTCGGCGACAACATTCCGCCGGGCGTGCGCAACAAGGCCTGGTTCTACCTGGGAAAGATCTGGTACGAGCGCGGCTACTTCGATCGCAGCGAGCAGGCGCTGAACCGCATTCAGGGCGAACTGTCGGCGCAGCTCGAAGCCGAGCGCATGCATCTGCTGGTCAATGTGCTGATGCGCGAGCAGCGCTACGATGAGGCCATCGCGCGACTCAAGAGCTGGCAGGGCCCGGCCGACTGGATGGCCTACGCGCGCTTCAACCTCGGCGTGGCCCTGGTGCGCGCCGGCCGGCTGTCGCAGGCCGATCCGATTCTTACGGCGCTCGGCACGCTCCAGACCGACAGCGACGAGCTGCTCACCATGCGCGACAAGGCCAATCTGGCGCTGGGTTTCGCGTACCTGCAGGCGGACCGGCCGGCGCAGGCGCGCGTGCCGCTGGAGCGTGTGCGTCTCGACGGGCCGTATTCGAGCCGCGCGCTGCTCGGCGATGGCTGGGCGCAGGCCGCCCTCGGCGACTACCGCGCGGCACTCGTGCCCTGGCTCGAGCTGCACCGGCGCAATCTGCTCGACGCGGCGGTGCAGGAGTCGTACCTGGCAGTTCCTTACGCTTACGGCAAGTTGGACGCCGCGGGGCAAGCGGCCGAGTACTATGAAGCGGCCCTCAAATCCTTTGCCAGCGAGTCCGACAATCTCGAGGCCACCATCGGGCGCATTCACGATGGCCATATGCTCGATGACCTGCTGGCTACCGATAAGGATGCGCGCTATGGCTGGTTCTGGCAGCTCAAGACACTGCCCGATGCGCCGCAGTCGCGCTACCTGTACTCGCTGCTGGCAGATAACGATTTTCAGGAAGGTCTGAAGAATTTCCGCGACCTGAATTTCCTGCAGCATGGGCTATCGGGTTGGGACGACAGCATGCAGGCGTTCGGCGCCATGATCGACACGCGCGAGCGTGCCTATGCCGAACGTCTGCCGCGCACCGACGCACTGCTGGCGACCGATGCGCCGACACGGCTGCGCGCCGCGCGTGCCGCGGTCGACTCCCGGCTCGATGCCATCGAGACCGGCAATGATGTGGCCGCGCTCGGCACTGCCGAGGAGCGTGAACAGTGGGCGCGAATCGCAGCTTTGGAGGAGCAGGTCGCAGCGCTGCCGCGCGGCCTCGAACGCGATGAGGCGGCCGATAAGCTGCGCCTGATCAAGGGCGTGCTGTATTGGCGGCTCGATGCCGCATTCAAGGAACGCAGCTACGGTCAGCGGCGCGCGCTGCGCGAACTCGACGCGTCGCTGGAGGAACTGCAGAACCGTTGGGTACGGGTGCAGCGCGCCCGTGCCACGGTGCCGACCAATACCGGGGAATTCGCCGACCGCATCGCGGCACTCGCCGAGCGCATCAAGGCGGTGCGTGAGCGGCTGACGCACACCGCGGCAAAGCAGAGCGATTATCTGCAGACGGTGGCCGCATCCGAGCTGAGCGCACAGCAGGAGCGGCTGGCCGCTTACGCAGTGCAGGCACGCTTCGCGCTGGCGGATATCTATGATCGTACGGCCGACCAGGCCGATGGTGCGGCTGGCGCAGGCGCGGCCGCTCCGAGCCCGCCCGCCGCGCCGGCACCGGCACCGGCACCGGAGCGGTGATGACGCTGGCCTCCCGCCCAAGGCTGCAATGGCAGTTCGCAGCGCTGCTGTGCGCCGTGGCGCTGCCCGCCGCGCAGGCGGCGCAGCCGACCAAGGCGGCGCCGACCATCGGTGATCTGAATGCAAAGTCGGTACCGATTCAGCCCAACACGGTGCCGAGCGGCGGGGCTGCCAAGGCGATGGAGAATTACCGCCAGTTTCTCAATCTGCAGAATACCGACCCGAAGCAGCGGGCCGAGGCTCTGCGCCGACTCGGCGATCTGAATCTCGAGTCGGGTGAACTCGAGCGCATGGCCAGCGAGGTCACGCAACTCGACATGCAGGGCGCCGAGGCTATCCGCCTCTACTCAACGCTGCTCAAGGCGTACCCGAATTATCCGCGCAACGATCAGGTGCTCTATCAGCTGGCGCGGGCTTACGAGACCACCGGACAGAGCGATCGGGCGCTGGCCACGCTGGATGCGATCGTCGCGCGTTATCCGCAGAGCCGCGATTACCCCGAGGTGCAGTTTCGCCGTGGCGAACTGCTGTTTTCCAATCGTCGCTACGCTGACGCGCAGCGTGCCTATGAGGCGGTGCTGGAGCGCGGCCACAGCAGCTCGAATTTCTATGTGCAGAGCCTCTACAAGCACGGCTGGTCGCTGTTCAAGCAGGGCCAGAACGAAGACAGCCTGAAATCCTTCGGCGATCTGCTGGATCTGATGCTGATCGAGCCGAAAGATCACGCCCACATGCGCGATATGAATGCGCTCGGCCGCGCCGACCGCGAGCTGGTGGACGATACGCTGCGTGTCATGAGCATCGCCTTCGCCTACCTGGATGGCGCCAAGTCAGTCGATGAATTTGCCGGGCATCGGGCACAGATGCCCTACGCCTATCTGCTGTATTCCCGTCTTGGGGATCTGTACGTCGAGAAGCAGCGCTATCAGGACGCGGCCGCAACCTATCGCGCCTTTGTCAGCCGCGACCCGGTCGACGGCCACGCACCGGCACTCACCAACGCCGCGATTGAGGCCTACCGCAAGGGCGGCTTCGCCGATCTGATGCTCGAGGGCAAGCTCGAGTATGTGCAGCGTTACGGCTTCGACGCTCCGTTCTGGAAAGGTCGCGAACCGCGCGCCTATCCGCAGGTGGTCGAGGAGCTCAAGACGAACCTCAAGGACGTGGCGCAGTACTATCACGCCAGCGCGCAGAAGAGCAAAAAGTCCGAGGACTACGCCGCCGCGGCGCGCTGGTATCGCGCCTACCTGAGTTCGTTTCCGGGCGAGCCGGATTCGGCCGCGACCAATTACCTGCTCGCCGATGCCCTGTTCGAGAGCAAGCAATATGCGGACGCGGCGACCGAATACGAGCATACGGCCTACGACTTTCCGAAGAACGCGCGTTCGGCCGAGGCCGGCTATGCGGCGGTGGTCGCCGATCAGAGGAATGAAGATGCCCTGCCGGCCGAGTCGCGTGGCGCCGCGCATCAGCTGGCGACGGCATCGGCGCTGAAGTTCGCCCAGACGTTTCCAGAGCACCCCGAGAGCGCCGTGGTGCTGACGCGCACGGCGCAGGACATGTATGCGGCCGGCGACCAGGCGCGTGCGGCGCAGAGCGCCCAGGCGCTGCTGGCGCGAACGCCCAGCGTCGATGCTGCCAAGCAGCGCATCGCCTGGACCATCATCGGTCAGGTGAATTTCAACCAGGGTGACTTTCCCCAGGCCGAGAACGCCTTCACGCATGCGCTCGCGGTCGCAGCCGCCAATGATCCCGAAAGGGGCGATATCACCGAGCGGCTGGCCGCCGCCGTTTACAAGCAAGGCGAAAGCAAGCGCAGTGCCGGCGACCAGGCGGGCGCGGCCGAGGATTTTCTGCGCGTGGCGCGCGTAGCGCCCGGCTCGAAGGTGATCGCGACTTCGCAATTCGATGCCGCGGCCGCACTGATCAATGCCCAGCAGTGGAATCATGCGATCGAAGTGCTCGAGGCCTACCGGCGCGACTATCCCAAAGGCGAGTACAGCGCCGATGTCGGCCGCAAGCTCGCCGTGGCCTATGTTGCGGCCGGCCGCGCCGGGCCGGCAGCCGATGAATTCGAGCGTATCGCCGCCGATGTGCACGAGGCCCCCGCGGTCGTGCGCGAGGCGCTGACCAAGGCCGCGGACCTGTATCAGCAATCAGGCAATGCGGCCCGTAGCGTTGCCGCGCTGGAGCGGTTGGTCAAGGACTACCCGACGCCGGTGCCCGACGCGATCGAAGTGCGCCAGCGGCTCATGGAAATCGCGGCCAAGAATGGCGATCTCGAGCGACAGCGCTATTGGCAACGCGAGATCGTGAAAGCCGACGCCACCGCGGGAGCGGCGCGCACTGATCGAACCGAATACCTTGCTTCCAAGGCGCGGCTCGCCCTGGCGATGCCCGCGCGCGATCAGTTTCGCAGCGTCAAACTGGTCGCGCCGCTCAAGCAGAGCCTGATGGCGAAGAAGAAAGCCCTCGACGCGGCGGTGCAGGCGTACAAAGAGGTAGCCGAGTATCAGGTAGCGGAGACGACCACTGCCGCCACCTATGAGACCGCCGAGCTCTACCGCACCCTGGCGCACGATCTGTTGAAATCGGAGCGACCGAAGAAGCTTTCGGGCGACGAACTGGAACAATACGACGCGCTGCTCGATGAGCAGGCATTTCCGATCGAGGAGCAGGCGATAGCCATTCACGAGATCAATGCGAAGCGCGCGCAGGACGGCGTGTATGACGACTCGGTGCGCAACAGCTTCCAGGCATTGGCCGAACTCAAGCCAGCGCGCTACGGTAAAACCGAGCTGAGCGCGGGCTGGGTGGCGACACTGGCTGCGCCGGCGAGCAGCTCCGGCGCTGCCGGCGCGGTGCCGACCGCTGCGGCCGTGGCCGATTTTCATCGCGCGACCGATCTGACCATCGCCGGCAAGGACACGGATGCCGAGCTGGAGCTCAAGCAGTTCGAGCTGCAGCACCCAGGATTTGTCGCGCCGGCGCTCGATCTGGGCCTGCTGGCCCGTCGTCAGGACAAGCTGCAGGACTCGGAAGCCGCGCTGCGGCGGGCGACCGCGCTCGATGCCGCCAATGCCGCGGCGTGGAGCGAGTTGGGCGTGACGCTGCGGCTCGAAGGCAAGTTCACGGAGGCGCGCGCAGCCTACGAGCACGCGCTTGCCGCGGATGCCGACTATGCGCCGGCACATCGCAATCTCGGTGTATTACTTGACCTGTACCTTGGCGATCCGGCGGCGGCGCTGCCCGAGATGGAGCGCTACAAGGCGCTGACCGCCGAGGACAAACCGGTCAGCTCGTGGATCGCCGAGCTGCGGGCACGCACCGGTATCAAGCCGCCGGCGGCGCCGACGCCGCCCGGCGCGCCCGATCCCAGGGCGGCGGATCCCGGCGTGCCCGACGCGGCGAGCGCGGCCGATCACGGAGGACCGACATGAGAACATTCAATACCGCTTTGGCCGCGCTGTGCCTGGCGCTCATCGCGAATGCGGCGAGCGCGCAGGAGCTGGAACCCGGCGTCCAGACCTCGAGTGCGGCCGTGCCCACTACCAGCACGGCGAGCGCCAAGCCCGCCGCCGCCGCCCCGAGCGCGGCGCCCAAGGCCGGGAAGTCCAGCGACCATATCGAGCTCGACACCACTCAGATCAGCGGCAATCGCGAGCTGCCGAAGGTGATGTACGTAGTGCCGTGGCGCAAGGCGGACCCGGCTGAATTCACCGGTCGGCCGCTCAACAGTCTGCTCGATGAGGCGCTAACGCCAGTGGATCGCGACGTGTTCAGGCGGCAGAACCGCTATTACGCCGCGCTGCAGGGCGAGGCAGGGTCGGCCAAGTCACAGCCCGGAGCTGCCGGCGAGGACTCGGCAGCGCCAACACCCAAGGATGAGAAGTAGGTCGCGGTATCGAGTGTTTACGTCACCTTAGTTTGACCATCTTATGTAGGCCGTAGCGGCATGGCACGGGAGTCAGCACGATGAGTATGTTCAGCCCTGGCGATCGCGATCGAACGGTGGGTCTATCTGACGATCACGGCCGTGAACAATCGCAAGCTCTGGAACGCGATCTCGCCATTACTGGCACAGGGCAACTTCCGCCAGGCGGTGCAGCTGACTTCCAAGTCGACAGCCGCGATCGGTGAGATCCTGAGCTACGGGCTGGCGCGCATCTCCTCCGCGCGCCGGCGCGAGGATATCGAGAAGGCCATGGAAGAGAGCCTGATGGATATCATGCCGCGACTCGAGAAGCGCACACACTACATCGCGACCTTTGCCAATGTCGCGACGCTGCTCGGCCTGCTTGGCACGGTATTCGGCCTGATCAATGCCTTCGCCGCGGTCGCGACCGTCAATCCGGCGGAAAAAGCCAATCTGCTCTCGGCGAGCATCTCGGTGGCCATGAACTGCACCGCCTTTGGTCTCTTGACCGCGGTGCCGCTGTTGCTGATACATGCGGTGCTGCAGACCAAGACCACGGAATTGATCGACAGCCTGGAGATGGCCTCGGTCAAGTTTCTCAATGCCGTGACCGAGCGGCCGCAGCCCACTCCGGCAGCGGCCTGAGCGGCCGCGCCTGTCAAGCGAAGTAGAGCCAGAACATGCGCCGGTCTCCCAGCGTCCGCAGATTGCAGCGCCACCACTATCGGCCGTCGGAGCTGATGCTGGTATCGATGATCGACATCTTTACCGTGCTGGTGACTTTTCTGCTGATGACGGCGGTGTTCTCGCGCACCGTGATCCTGGAACTCAAGTTGCCGCCCGCCAATGCCGAGTTCAAGGAGCCACCGCCGGGATTGCAGCTGGAAGTCACCGTGCGCAAGGGCACTCTGCAGGTTGGCGACCGCAACTCGGGGCCGCTGGCGTCGTTTCCGAACAAGAACAACGCCTATGACTTCGACGGACTGTCGGCGTACCTGCAGCAGGTGAAGTCAAAATTTCCCGACAAGACCGATGCCACGATTCTGCTCGAGCCGGACACGCCGTACGACATCGTCGTGCAGGTGATGGACCGGATCCGGGTGCTTGAAGTCAGCGCCGGACTCAACGTGATGCAGTACGAGCTGTTTCCCGATATCTCGATCGGCGACGCTCCGGTGATGGTCGCGGGCGGCACTGACGCGGCCCCCGCTCCGGCGACCGGCGCGAGCCCGGCCGCGGCCGCCAAACCATGATCGGAGCCCGCGCATGAGCATGTCCAGCCGAGCCCGACGGATGCTGCAGCACCAGATGCGCCATCGCGCCGACGCCTACCTCAACCTGATCCCGATGATCGACATCCTGAGCGTCATGGTGTCCTTTCTATTGGTGTACTCCACCAATGTCGAGGTACTGCAGAACACCAAGGCCATCGAAATTCCGCAGTCGATCGCAGAGCAGCAGCCGCGGCAGACCGTGGTCGTCATGCTGACGAGAGACGAGTTGTACGTGCAGGGCGAGCCGATTGCCACGGTGGCTGAGATCCACGCCACCGACGGCGACATCATTGCGCCGCTGCGCGAGGCGCTGAAACGTCCGACCCTGGTCGGTCAGGAGGTCACGGAAAAGGACCTCGCCGAGCGCGAGATCACGGTCATGGGCGACAAAGCGCTGCCCTACGAGGTATTGAAAAAGGTCATGAGAACCTGCACCGACGCCGACTACGGCCGAATCTCGCTGGCGGTCTTGCAGAAAGACAAGCCGGTGCCGCCCGGAGCAGTGCGAACCTCCTGATGCAGGAACATCCGCATGCAGCTCACTGAGTACTACCGTCGCTACGAGCTGCCTTGGGAGAGCGATCCCGAGGATCAACGCCGTTTACGCAGGCCGCTGGCGGCCGGATTGCTGCTGTTCGTGCTTTTCGGCCTGATTCTGCCGTTCATCCATCTGCCCAAGCTGACCGAGGCGCCCGCCGAAGCCGTACCGGAGCGCCTGGCGCGGCTGATGGTTGAAGAGAAGGCCAAGCCGCCGCCGCCGGTCGTCGAGCAGCCCAAGCCCAAACCTGAAACCAAGCCGGTCGAGGCACCCAAGCCGGTGGACCGCACGGCGGAGGCGCGCAAGAAGGCGCAGCATTCCGGGTTGCTCAAGTTCCAGGACGAGCTTGCCGATCTGCGGCAGAACGTCGATCTGACGCCGCTCGGGCAAACAAAAAACCTGCAGGGCGCGGTCGGCCAGGACAGCCATGCCGAACGCTCGCTGATTGCCTCGAAGGCGGGCGGGGCTTCGGCCGGAATCACCACGGCGAGCGCCAGCCGAGGATTCGGCACCGGCGCGGGCTCGCTGACCGGTCACGATACCACGGTGGTGAATTCGCGCATTGCCGCCGCCGGCACGCCGGGTAATATCGCCAAGGGCGGCAGCGGCAAGCCCTCACGCAGTCAGGAAGAGATCGCGCTGGTGTTCGACCGCAACAAGGGCGCGATCTACGCCCTCTACGGGCGCGCGCTGCGCGATACGCCCGATCTGCAGGGCAAACTTGTGCTTGAGTTCACAATTGCCCCGTCCGGCGAAGTGACAGAATGCCACGTCGTGTCGAGCGAGCTGAAAGATACTGACCTGGAGCGCAAGATCGTGGCGCGCGTGAAGCTGTTTCGCTTCGAAGCCAAGGACGTGGCGGCGATTACCACGACCAAACCGATCGAATTCGTGCCGGCGACGTGACTGGATACCGTGAATCTACAATCCGAAATTGAATACTTCAGCGAAGTGCTGCCGGTGGACCAGGCGCGGCTGCTGTCGGTATTCCTGCACGAGTTGGCAATCGAGGCCCGCAGCACCTACGGACCGGGCGTGGACCAGGTACACGATGGAGCGCGGCTGCGATTTGTCAACGAGATCGTCTGCCGTCTCGCAGGCTTCATCGAACAGCTGCTGGCTGACGATCACACGCGGCCCGCCGATGATGTGGTGCTGCGCATGCTGCTGACACCGCGCACCGATACCGTCGCCCAGGATCTGGTGCTCAATGCCTACCGCCGGGCGATCCACGGCTTCGACCGCTACGATGCCACGGTGGCAATGGACAACTGACGCGCACGCGCCGTAACGTCACGGTGTGCCCGTACAGTCGCTCGGCCAAGTCCTGATACTCCTGCTCGCTTCGGTGCTGGTGCTGGCGTTGGCGCGGCGCATCGGTATGCCGGCGATCCTGGGCTATCTGATCGTCGGCATCGTCCTCGGGCCGTTTGCGTTCGAGGTGCTGCCCAACAGCGCCCAGACGCAGGCGATCGCCCAGATCGGCGTGGTATTTCTGCTGTTCACGCTGGGACTCGAGTTCTCCTTCCCACGCATGGTGGCGATGCGACGCGAGGTGTTCGGGCTCGGTTCCGCGCAGACCATCGCGGTCGGCGCCGCGGGTACGCTCGCGACCCATGCCATCGGTGTTACCTGGCCGAGCGCGATCGTGGTCGGCGGTGCGCTGGCGATGTGCTCGACCGCGATCGTGCTGCAACAGCTCGGCGACCAGGATGAGCTCAACCGTACGCACGGTCGCCTGTCGTTCGCGGTGCTGCTGTTTCAGGATCTGGCGTTCGTGCCGTTGCTGGGGGGGGGGGGGGGGTCGGGCGCGGCGCTGCTGCTGCGTCTGGTGGCGCTGGGATTGCTCGCCCTGGTCGCGGTGCTGGCGATCGGGCGCTGGCTGCTGCGGCCGGTGCTGTATGAAATCGCGCATAGCCGGCTGCGCGAGCTGTTCACGCTCACCGCGCTGCTGATCGTGCTGACCGCCGCCTGGATCACCCAGCGACTGGGGCTGTCGATGGCGCTGGGCGCGTTCCTCGCCGGCATGCTGCTCGCCGAGACCGAATACCGTCACCAGATCGACGCCGTCATCCGGCCGTTTCGCGAGCTGCTGCTGGGTTTGTTTTTCATCACGGTCGGCATGCTGCTCGATCTGAAAGTGCTGTTTGCCGACTTCCCGCGCATCGTGGCTTTGCTGATGCTGCTGATCGCGGCCAAGGCGCTGCTCTCGGCGCTGACGACGCGCATGTTCGGCGTCGATCGCTTCAAGTCCCTGCGCACCGGGCTGGTGCTTGCCGGCGGCGGCGAGTTCGGCGTCGCGCTGCTGACGATAATGGCGCGTGGGCCCGATCTGATACCGGCGCGTCCGACCCAGCTGCTGCTCGCCGTCGTGGTGCTAGGCATGATCGTGAGTCCGGTGATCATTCGCTACAACAAGCGCATCGCGCGCCTGGTGCTGCGCGAACAAGGCCCGCCGACCACGGCGATCGAGCGCGAGCAGGCCGCCACCACCGAGCTAACCCGGCGCGAGCACGTGATCCTCTGTGGCTTGGGCCGCGTCGGTGGTTACCTCGCGCGGGTACTCGATTCTCAGGGCTTCGAGTATCTGGCGGTCGATCTCGACCCGGCCAGCGTGCGCACCGCGCGCCAGGCAGGCGTGCCGGTGGTCTGGGGCGATTGCGCCGACGAACAGTTATTGCACAATCTCGGTCTGGATCTGGCGACCGTAGTCATCATCACGTTCGCCGACCCGACGGTCGCGATCGGCGTGATACGCGCGGTACGCCGTCTGCGCGCCGATGTGCCGGTGCTGGTGCGCACCGCGGATGATTCCCGGCTCGCCGAGCTGTCGGCGGCCGGCGCCACGGAAGTGGTTCCGGAAATCTTCGAAGCCAGCCTGACCCTGGTTTCGCACGCGCTCACGCTGCTGCAGCTGCCGGCGGCGCAGGTCGGGCGCGTCGTCGAATCGCTGCGCAAACAGCGCTATGCGACGCCGCGTACGCGGGCTGGGGCCGCGCGGCTCGAACCGGACGACGAGGCGTCGGCTGACCAGCTGCGCTCGGTGGTGCTGCCCCCCGGCGGCTGGGCGGTCGGTCGTCGGCTCGAGGAGATCCGGGCCCGCGGCGCCGAAGTCGCCTTCACCGCGATCCGCCGCCAGGGCATCACCGGTCGCGAACCTGCCGGGGACACCGAGCTGCGCGAAGGCGACGTGGTGGTGATTTACGGCGTGCCCGAGGCGCTCGAGCATGCCGAGGCGGTGTTGCTGGCGGGGTAGGGCGGGGCACGCTGTGGTGGGCTGCTACGTCGAACGGCCGTCGGCCCCGCTTGCAGGTAGAATTCCGCCCCCCATGAATCATGAAGACATCCAGTTCCCGACGCGCCAGCATTCGCTGCGGGAAGACATCCGCGCGCTCGCGCAGCTCATGGACGACGTGCTGCGCGAGCAAGGTGGTGCGGAACTCTGGCAGCTGGTCGAGCAGGACCGGCTGACCGCGATCCGCTGGCGCGAAGGGGTGGCGGGTGCCGCCGAGGCGCTCGCGGTGCGCGTGCGCGGGCGGCCGCCGCGCGTGGCGCGCGAGCTGGTGCGGGCCTTCTCGGCCTGGTTCCAGCTGGTGAACGTGGCCGAAAGGGTGCACCGCATCCGACGCCGGCGAGAGTATTTTCAGCAGGACAGCGAACGGCCGCAGCCCGGGGGCGTAGAGGACGCGCTCTTCGAGCTCAAGTCCCCGGGCCTGAGTCTGCAGGAAGTGCTGGCGCTGCTCGCGCAGCTCTCGATCGAGCCGGTGCTGCTGGCGCACCCGATGGAATCGACACGGCGAACCAGCCTGCGCCGCCAGCAGCGCATCGCCGCGCGGCTGCTCGACCGCGACAACGCGACTCTGGCGCCCAATGAGCAGCGCGCGCTGCTCGAGCGCATTCGGGTCGAAATCAGCGCCGATTGGCAGACCGAGGAGCATCCGCGCGAACGCCTCACGGTCGCCGATGAGCGCGAGCACGCGATTTTTTATCTCGCGGAAATCCTCTATCGGATCATTCCCGCCTTCTACCAGGAAATCGCCGCGGCGCTGGGCAAGCTCTATGGCGTCGCACCCGAGACCGTGGAGCTGCCGGTCATCGTGCGCTTTGGCACCTGGGTTGGCGGCGATATGGAAAGCTCCGCCGACGTGCATGCCAAGAGCATCCGCGATACCCTGGCGCGCGCCCAGCAGGTCATCATCAATACCTACCACGACGAATGTCTGCAGCTGGCACAGACGCTGTCGCAGAGCGCGAGCCGCATTGGCATCTCCAGCGCGGTCATGCGCCGGGTCGAGGAATACCGCACGCTGCTGCCCGGCGCCGAGGCCATCACGCCATCGCGCCATGACCGCATGCCGTATCGGGTGCTGCTCGGACAGATCGCCGAGCGCCTGCACGTCACCTACGATGGGCGTTCCAACGGCTACCAGGACCCGGCGCAGTTTCGGGCCGACATTGCGCTGATCGCGCAAAGCCTGCTCGCCAATCGCGGTGCCAACGCCGGGTATTTCCAGGTGCGACGGTTGCTCTACCGCATTGATACCTTCGGTTTTCACCTGGCAACGCTGGATGTGCGCGCACACACGGCAGTGCATCACGCGGTGCTGGCGCAGGGGATGGATGACCCGGGTTGGAACAGCCGCAGCGCCGCCGAGCGGCACGCGCGCCTGATCGAGATCCTCGAGCGCGATATCGGTCCGACCGGCAGCTTCGATGCGCTCGCCAAGCGCACGCTGGCGGTGTTCGACGCTATTACCCAGTGCCGCCACCGTTACGGCGCCGATGCCATCGGACTCTATATCGTCAGCGGCGTGGCGCAGGCCGACGACGTGCTGGCGCCGCTGGTGCTGGCGCGCTGGGCCGGGGCCTACGACAAGAGCAATGGTGAAGTGGCGCTCGACGTCGCTCCGCAGTTCGACCGCGTTGAGACGCTCGAGCGTTGCGGCGCGGTCATGGGTGAGTTGCTCGAGGATGGCGTATACAAACGTCATCTGGAGGCCCGCGGCCGGCTGCAAACCGTGCTGATCGGCTTTTCCGACAGCAACCAGGAGAGCGGCATGATCGCCTCACGCCTCGCCGCGTACCGCGCGCAACGCCATCTTACCGACGCGCTGCGACAAGCGAAAAAACAGCACGTCCTGTTCTATAGCCGCGGTGGCAGCATTCCGCGCGGCGGCGGCCGCATCGATGCGCTGCTGCGGGCCGCTCCCGCCGAGTCGATCAATGGCGTGCTGCACTTCACCGAGCAAGGCGAGAGCATCAGCCAGAACTATGGGCTGCTACCGAACGCGATGCGCACGCTCGAGCGCGCTTTCAGCACGCTGGCACTGGCGACAATGGCGGTCAAGCGCGGCATCGCGGTGCGCGAGAGCGCCACGCTGGCTGAATGTGTCGGCCTGGTCGCAGGCCGCAGCGCTCAGTTCTGGCGCAGCCTGATCTACGAGCAGGCGCAGTTCCTCGACTTTTTTCGCGCGGTCACGCCGATCGACGTCATCGAGCGCATGCAGATCGGTTCCAATCCCGTGCAGCGCAGCGAGCGAGGCGGCGTCGACGCCATACGGCCCGCGCTCTGGGTGCTCGCCTGGTCGCAGTCACGCCACATGCTGCCGGCCTGGTTTGGAGCCGGCACCGGCCTCGAATTCGCCAAAGCCGAGCGCAGCATCGAGCTGCTGCGGCGCTGCTACCGCGGCTGGCCGTTTTTCCGCAATCTGATCGACGATATCGAGGCCATGCTGGCGCGCGCCGATCTGAGCGTGGCGGCGCATTATGATCGGCTGGCGCCGCCGGATTTGCGCCCATATGGCCTGCAGCTGCGAGCGGAGTACGAGCGTACCTGCGCGTTGGTATTGGAAGTCAAGGAGTGCATGGCCCTGCTCGACACCGATCGTACGCTGCAGCGGGGAATCATGATGCGAAACCCCTACATCGACCCGATGCACTTCATGCAGGTCGATCTGCTCGAACGCTGGCGCGCCAGCGGCCGGCAGAATCGCGAACTGTTCGAAGCGCTGCAGGCAAGCGTCAGCGGCATCGCGCGCGGCCTGCAGACCACCGGGTAGCACGGCGGCGGCTCGAATGGCGCCGCCTTAGGCCCGGCGGTCGATATAACAAGCGCAGACCATGATCATAACCGGCCCAGCGTTTATCCGGCAGTCGCGCCACATTAGAGTACGCTTTAGCCAATCAGAGCACACGCGTGTACCGATACGACCAAATCGATCAGACCCTGGTCAACGAGCGGGTGACCCAGTTCCGCGATCAGACCCGTCGTTTTCTTGCCGGCGAGCTGACCGAGGACGAATTCCGTCCGCTACGGCTGCGCAACGGGCTGTATATCCAGCGCTTCGCGCCGATGCTGCGGGTGTCGATTCCGTATGGGTTGCTGTCCACCGGGCAGCTTCGCATGCTGGCGCACATCGCCCGCAGCTACGACCGCGGCTACGGCCATTTCACCACACGGCAAAACATTCAATACAACTGGCCGCAGCTCGAGCGGGTGCCCGATATCCTCGCCGATCTGGCGAGCGTCGAGATGCACGCCATCCAGACCAGCGGCAACTGTATCCGCAACATTACCTCCGATCATCTGGCCGGCGTTGCGCCCGATGAGATCGCCGATCCGCGGCCGTACTGCGAGATCATCCGCCAGTGGGCCGCGCTGCACCCCGAATTCAGCTATCTGCCGCGTAAATTCAAGATCGCCGTGACGGCATCGCCGGCCGATCGTGCCGCGGTCGAGATCCACGATGTCGGTGTGCGCATCAAGCGTGTCTCGCCCCACGCCGAGATCGGATTCGAGATTCTGGCCGGCGGCGGCCTCGGCCGCACGCCGATTCTGGGCAAGGTAATCCGGCCCTATCTGCCGCAGGCCGATCTGCTGGCGTACCTCGAGGCGATCCTGCGCGTCTACAACCGCCACGGTCGCCGCGACAACATACATAAGGCCCGCATCAAGATACTGCTGCGCACGCTGGGCGCGCAGGAATTCACACGCCAGGTAGAGCACGAGTTCGAGGCCAATCGCGAATTCGCCCCGCGGCTCGAAGCGCATGAAGTCGAGCGCATGCGCGGCTTCTTCGCGCCGCCGCCGTATCAGCGGTTCGAAGACGGCGCGCCCGATTGCGGCAGCGTCGGGTCCGGCAAGCCGGCCTATGACGCGTGGCTGCGCTACAACACACGCCGCCACAAGATCCCGGGATATCGCGTGGTATTCGTGTCGCTGAAAAAGCACGGAGAGGCCCCCGGCGACATGAGCGCCGAGCAGATGGAGGCGCTCGCGCAGCTGGCCGATCGCGTGAGTTTCGGCATGGTACGCGCCACGCATGACCAGAATCTGGTGCTCGCCGACGTGCCGCAATCGGCGCTGCCTGAGGTTTGGCGCCAGCTCGACGCGCTAGGGCTCGCGACCGCGAATATCGGTACGCTGACCGACATGATCTGCTGTCCCGGTCTGGATTTTTGCAGCCTCGCCAATGCCGGTTCGATCGACGTGGCTAAGCAGATACACGCGCGCTTCGACGATTTGGACTACCTGTACGACCTCGGTCCGATCGAGATCAAGATGTCGGGCTGCATGAATGCGTGCGGCCACCACCACATCGGCCACATCGGTATTCTCGGCGTCGATAAGCACGGCAAGGAGTGGTATCAGATCACGATTGGCGGCTCGTCGACCGGTCCGGCCGCGCTCGGGGAAGTCATCGGCCCATCGGTGCCGAAGGACCAGGTGGGCGAGACCATCGCCCGGCTGCTCGAAGTCTATCTACGCGAGCGGCAAGGTGAGGACGAACGCTTTGTCGATGCCGTGCGGCGCATCGGTATCGAACCGTTCCAGGAGCGGGTGTATGAGACGAATCATTCGCTGGCATGAGCTGGTCACCGACGACGCGCGCTACGCCGGCGAAGAGGCCGGCATCGAAACCCGCCCGGTGCAGCCGGCGGCGGAATTCATCGCCGCGCCAGCGGGCCAGACGGCCGGGTCCGGCGCCGCCATCCTGATCGGCCCTGGAGATGAGCTCGAACCGCTGGCGCCGCATTTGGCGCTCCTGAGCCTTATCGTCGTGGATTTCCCCAAGATCGGGGAAGGCCGCGGGTTTTCGCAGGCTCGAATGTTGCGGCAACGCTATCGTTATGCGGGCGAGCTGCGCGCCCGTGGCGCGCTCAAGCGCGATCAGCTGTTTTTCCTCGCGCGCTGCGGCTTCGATAGCTTCGATCTGGATCCTACTGAGGACCTGCAAGCCGCACTCGCCGCCCTCAACGACTTCAGCGTCGCCTACCAGGACGGCAGCGACGCCGTGGTGAAAGTCCAGCGGCGCGCCGGCTCTGCCTGATCCAGCGGGCCCCGTCTCGGCGCCCGAGCGTCCTCGTAACACCAATTCCGCGTTTGCCTGACAGCAGTTGCCGGTGCGGACCGCAGGCCGGGGCCGCGGTGGTTTGCGCTATCATGGCGCGGGAGTCTTCAGCATCGGCTGGGGTCAAGGCACGGGATGTGAGTGGGCCATCTAAGTCGTCGGGGTTATCATGCAAAAGAAGACAGGGCCGGTTACGGATCTTGAACAGCTAATCGAGTCTACGCCGTCCGTCGACCCGGAGCTTCTGAGCGATCCCGCGGCGGTCAAAGCGCTGGTCGAGGGCCGGATCGGCGACCCGTTTGCGCTGCTCGGTCCGCACCCTTGCGCGCACGGCACGGTGGTGCGCGCCTACCTGCCGCCGGCGGAAGGCGTCGCGGCGATCGATCGCAGCGGTACGGTGCTGGCGACGCTGCAGCCGCTGCAGACCCCGGGCCTGTTCGCCGGCAAGATCCCCTCGGCTACGGCTTATCGATTGCGCATCCACTGGCCCGGCGGGCTGGTGCAGGAAACCGAGGATCCGTATTCGTTCGGCCTGCTGCTCGGCGAGCTCGATATCTACCTGCTCGCTGAAGGCAGCCACCTTGAATTGGGCCGCTGCCTCGGTGCCCAGCCCATGCACGTCGATGGCGTCCCGGGCGTGCGTTTCGC
>JGI12269J14319_10002548_pt1 | contig 17510 bp, 17 predicted proteins | sample PeaSoiSIISIP2007_FD_14319 | JGI IMG/M metagenome (IMG submission 14319) | reverse complement strand
GGCGCGGGTGAGGAAATCCACCCGCACCTCGCCTGACGGATAGACGATCCGCATGGTGCGCTCGCGGCCCTCGGCGATGCGTGAGGCGCGGAAGCGGGCGACGAAGCCGTCCTCGAACTGCGCCTCCGCGTCGACCCGGTCGAGCGTGCGGTTGGCGACGCAGGCGCCGTCCGCTTCGATCGCCATCGGTTCGTCCGGGCTGAGCGCCAGCGCCAGGTCGAGATCGTGGATCATCAGGTCGAGCACCACCGAGACGTCGAGGTTGCGCAGGCTGGGCGGCCCGACGCGGACCGCCTCCAGCAGGATCGGCCGCTCGGGGATGTCGAACAGTCCCATCGCCGCAAGGCCGGCGCGCTCGAGGAAGCCGCAGGCGGCGACGAGGTGCTTGCTGCGCGCCAGATCCACGATGCGCGCCGCATTCTCCTGCGACGTCGCGACCGGCTTTTCGACATAGACCGCTCGGCCCGCCTCCAGCGCGGCGATCGCCGGCTCGGCGTGGTGGATGGCGGGCGTGGCGATCGAGACGATGTCGACCGCGGCGATCAGCTCGGCCTCGGTCGCGAACACCTGGCCGCCGTGCTTGGCCGCCAGCGCCTCGGCGTGGACGGCGTGGTGATCGTAGACTCCCGCCAGGGTCACGCCCGGCAGGGCGGCGTACTTGCCCGCGTGATAGCCGCCGAAAACGCCCGCGCCGATCACCCCGGCGCGCAGGACCTGACCCATCTTGTTCTTTCACTCAGCTTTGCGGCCGCCTAGCACCCGCAGGGCTGCGCCGCCAGCGAAGGAGTGTTGCGGTTTGTTTCCTCGAAGCGCCGTTCCTCCCTCCGGATCGGTACCGGCTTGCCAAACGCCGCGGAACCGGAGCTTTGATGCGGCAGGCAACGAGGAAACCGCCATGACCAAGTCCCGCGAGATCCGCTTGAAGAGCCGGCCGTCTGGCATGCCGAGCGCCGACAACTTCGAGCTGGCGGTGGTCGACCTGCCTGATCCGGGCCCTGGCCAGGTCCAGGTGAGCAATACCTGGATGACGGTCGACCCCTACATGCGCGGCCGGATGAACGACGTGAAGAGCTACACCCCGCCGTTCCAACTGGGCGAAGCGATGCAGGGCGGCGCCGTCGGCGTGGTGGCCAAGTCCAACGATCCGTCGCTGCAGGAAGGCCAGCTGGTGCAAAGCTTCTTCGGCTGGCGCGAGGCGTTCAACGCCCCGGCGCAGGTGGTGCAGAAGCTGGATACCCACGGCCTGCCGCCGCAGGCGTTCCTTGGGTATGCGGGCATGCCGGGCCTGACCGCCTACGTCGGCCTCGTGCGGATCGCCGAGATGAAGGGCGAGGACGTGGTGTTCGTCTCCGGCGCGGCGGGCGCGGTGGGCTCGGTCGCCTGCCAGATCGCCAAGCTGAAGGGCCACACCGTGATCGGCTCGGCCGGCGGACCGGAGAAGACGGCGTTCCTGAAGGAGATCGGCGTCGACCACGCCATCGACTACAAGGCCGAGCGCGACCTCACGGGCGCGCTGCTGCGCGCGTCGCCTGACGGCTTCGACGTCTACTTCGAAAACGTCGGCGGGGCACACATGGAAGCGGCGCTGATGGCCGCCAAGCCGTTCGCCCGCTTCGCGCTTTGCGGCATGATCTCGCAATACAACAACACCGATCTTGGCGAAGGCGTGCGAGGGCTGGTGATGGCGGTTGGCAAGAGCCTGACGCTGCGCGGCTTCATCGTCTCCAACCACGGCGACATGCAGGCCGACTACGTGAAGGAGCTTTCCGGCTGGGTCGCGGCCGGCAAGTTCAAGAGCCACGAGACGGTCCGCGAAGGCATCGAGAACGCGCCGGCCGCGTTCCTTGGTCTCTTCAAGGGCGAGAACCTCGGTAAGATGCTGGTCAGGCTCGGCTAGCGTCGCGGCAGTTTCCACCCGTTCGCGGTCGACGCCCTCCCGGCGTTGGCGCTAGAAGGCGAGCCTTACCGGAGCGCACCTTTGGCCCGCCTGTTCAACGCCTATGTCATCGTCGATTGGAGCGCGGCCTCGAAGCCGACAACAGGCGCGGATTCGATCTGGGTCGGCGTGCTGAAGCGCGACGTGCGCTTTCGCATGGCGTTCGAGTCGCACAATCCGGCGACGCGCGCCGAGGCCGAGAAGCTGATCGCCGGCATCCTCGACGACCGGGCCAAGCGCAGCGAGCGGACCCTGATCGGGTTCGACTTCAACCTCGGCTTTCCACGCGGCCTCGCCGCCGGCCTGAAGCTGCCGGCCGAGACGCCGCCGTGGCTCGCGGTCTGGAACCAACTCGACCGCATGGTCAAGGACAAGACCGACAACACCAACAACCGCTTCGGCGTCGGCTCGGAGATCAACCGCCGGCTCACGGGCGGACCGTTCCCGTTCTGGGGCGTGCCGCCGAAGGACGCGCTGACTACGCTGCAGCCGAAGAAGCAGCGCGCCCACGCCGCCGGCGACATTCCCGAGTTCCGCCACGCCGAGCTGGCGGCGAAGGGCTCGAGCCCGGTGTGGAAGCTTTACTACCAGGGCTCCGTCGGCGGTCAGGCGATCCTCGGCATCCCGATGGTGCGGCGGCTGAAGCTGGCCAGGGGCGAGGCAATGCGGGTCTGGCCGTTCGAGACCGGCTGGAAGGCGCTGACCGAGGCCGACCTGGCCGGCGTCGACGTGGTCGCGGCCGAGGTCTACCCGTCGATGTTCAAGGGCCAGGCGCTGCCCGGCGAGGTGAAGGACGCCACCCAGGTGCGCCTCACCGCCGATCACTTCTTCCGCCTCGACGAGGCCGGCAAGCTGGGCGCGGCGTTCGGGCCGGCGAAAGACACCGCGGCGGACGTCGCGGTCGACGCGGAGCGCGAGGAAGGCTGGGTGCTGGGGGCCTGAGGTTCAGGCCCCCGCACCGCGCATCAAGGCCCTGACGATGATTGGGTGGATGCGCCCGACCGGGATCATGTAGAGCCGGCCGAGCAGGTTGTGGGTCCTGACCGCCGTCGAGAGCGCGTAGCGCGCCGCCCCACCACGGACGAACTTCAGCACCGAGACGCGCACGTCGAGGTGACGGTCGTCGATGCCGAGCACGATCTCGTCGTCGGTGCTGGCCATCAGGGTGAAGATGCCGAGGCGGTCGCCGATCTGATAGGCGGCGGCGGGCCGCTCGACGCGCTCGGCGAGGGCGCCCACGTCCTTCAGGCCGACCAACCTCACAGCGCGGTTGCGGATCGCCATCAGCCGGGCCGCCCAGCGGGGCGTGGCGCGCGAGGCGCGCTGGAAGATCTCGATCGGAGAAAGACCCGGCTCGCTCAGGTCGGCCTCGAAGGTGTCGTGGAACGTCGCCGTCTGCAGCCAGGGCCAGAGCTGGCTGCCGCCCGGAACGTCACCGCCGGTTATCGAGGGCATGGGCCACTCCTTTGAGGCGTCGACGCCGCCCCTTTGCCTGGACGACCCACGCTGCGCCACCGTGACATGGCTGGCCGGCGGCGCGCCAGCCTAGTCGCGCCGCGCCAGCATCCAGAAGCGGCCGAGCAGCAGGCCGGCGGAGATGTAGGCGGCGATGATCGCGGCCCAGACGATGCCGCCGATGCCCCAGCCGAGTGGGATCGCCAGCACATAGGCCAGCGGCAGCATCACGGCGACGTAGCTCGCCAGGTGCGTGCAGCTGGGGACCAGCACGTCGCCGCGGGATCGGAGCGCCTGCGCGACCACCACCTGCATCCCGTCAGGGAGGTAGAAGATGGTCGAGAGCGCCAGCGCGCCGACGCCAAGAGCGATGGCGGCCGGATCGGAAGTGTAGAGCGGGATGATCGCGCCAGCGAACGGCCAGATGGCGAGGCCGATGACGACGCCGAAAGCGGCCGTCACTGCGAAACCGATGGCCGCGGCGCGCCGCAGGCCCTTGGCGTCGCTCGCGCCGTAAGCCCGCCCGACCATCACGCCGGTCGCGGTCGAAAGGCCGAGCGGGACCATGAACACCAGCGCCAGCACGTTCAGCGTCACCGCCCAGGCCGCGACCACCAGCGGCCCGATCCAGCCGGCGATCACGTTCATCGCCGCGAATGCGGTGATCTCGAAGAAACTGGACGCCGCCGCGCCGTAGCCGATCCGGCGCTGCTCGATCTCGACAGGGCGCGAGCGCTCGGGCTTGCGGAAAACGCCCAGGGCGCGAGCATCCGGCATCAGGGCGATGTACGCGAGCGTCGCGAAGCTGAGGAACGTGCGCCCGCTCGCCGTGGCGATGGCGGCGCCGTTCGCCCCCATCGCGTGCAGACCGAAGCCGCCCGGGACCAGCACCAGGTCGATGCCCAAGTTCAGCAGGTTGGCGATCCACATCAGCACCATCGGCGGCGTCATGCGTCCCAGCCCCTCGAGCCAGGAGGCGGCGGCAGACGAGACAGCGAAGGCGGGCATCGAGAGCGCCAGGATCACCAGCGGGCCGCTGGCGCCGGCGGCCAGGCCGCCCTTCATGCCGAGCGCCGCCAGCAACCGCGGACCCACAAGGCAGAGCACGGCCGCCGCAGCGACGCCGACCCATAGGCCGTAGACCAGACCGCGCCGCAGCGCCGGGCCGGTCAGGTCGGGCCGCCCCTCACCGATCGCCCGCGACGTCATCACCTGCACGCCGGAGAGCAGCCCCATCGCGGCGCCCAGCACCGTGCTGGCCCCGGCCCAGCCGAGCGCCAGGAAGCCCAGCTGCTCGGCGGAATAGCGGCCGACGACGATGGTGTCGGTGAGGCCCATGGTCATCACGCCGAGGCGCGAGACCACCACCGGCCCGGCGAGCTTGGCCAGCCGGGCCAGGTCGGTCCTGATGGGATGCGTCGACGACGCCGGGCGCGACGCCGCCACCGCGGCCTCGCCGCTCATCGTCTCACCTTTGAGTCAGGCGGCGCTATCTGGACGAGAAGCCGCGATGGGGCAAGCCGTCAGGCCGGCGCCAGCCTGCGGGCCGCCTGCTCCACCAACAGCTCGAAGTGCGCCTGCAGTGTCGTCACCATGCGGTCGAAATAGGCGACGTCGCGGTGTGTGCGCGCCTGCATCACCGCCCCTTCCATCGCCGTCAGCACGAACTCCGCCAGCGCCTTGCGATCCAGGTTCGGCGGCAAACGTTCCGCCGCCTCGGCCAGCCGCGCCTCGATCGCCGCGGTCCAGTTGGCGAAGTTGGCGGCGAGCAGAGCGCGGACGGCGGGATCCGGTTCGTGCAGCTCCAGCGCCAGGCTGCCGATCGGGCAGCCGTAGGCGCAATCGGTCTCGACGATGCGGCGGCGGTAACGGTCCAGCAGCGCGAAGATCTTGTCGATCGGGTCGGCGACGCCGTCCCACGCGGGCGAGAGCAGCATCTCGCCGATGCCGTCGCGATAGGCCTCGAGCACGGCGATCAGCACGTCCTGCTTGCCCGGGAAGAAATGGTAGAGGCTGCCGGAGTTGACCTGGCTGCGCGACAGGATGTCGGCGACCGAGGTGGAGTTGAAACCCTTCTCCCAGAAGAGCTCCATCGCCGCGACGACGATCCGGCTGCGCGTATCCATCGACTTGATGGATCGTTCAAGCGGCGCGCGGGGTCAAGGCAGGTAGCGCACTTCAGCCCTTGGGGTGTACGACGCCCGCCCCCGATATCCGCGACGAACGTGACTGAGGCGCGATGGCTGCGAAGTCTGGGCCAGAGGAGGGCCTACCCCGGCCAGCCCGCCGCGGCTATGACCTCGACCTCTTTCGAGGAACGGCGCCCTACTATGCGCGATACCGCGCGCCCTATGCCGCCGAGGCGATAGACTTTGCCGCGGCTCGGCTCGGCCTGACCGGCGCGAGCCGCCTGCTCGACCTCGGCTGCGGCCCAGGCACGCTGGCGCTGCCGTTCGCGTCCAGAGTGGCGGAGGTGCTCGCGTGGGACCCCGACCCGGACATGCTCGCTGACGGGCGAGCCCTTGGCTAAGACGGCCGGTCTCGAGAACATCGCCTGGCGACAGGCCGGTTCAGAAGACCTCGGGCAATTGGACGGCTTGTTGGCTGGCGCGGTGATGGGTCAATCGTTCCATTGGATGGATCGCGACCAGGTGTTGCGCGACTTGTTTGGTCTGATCGAGGATGGCGGCGGTATCGCTCTCATCAATCCCGGCCAACGGCGACCGCAGGAGGTCTGGCAGGGCGCCGCAAGTGAGATCGTGAGGGCCTATCTTGGCGACCGCCCCCCACATCCTCAGCGGAATCCAGAGGGGCGTCACGAGCCGGCGCTGCTGCGCTCGGATTTCGAGATCACCGATGACGTGGAGTTCGCCTCGACCATCACGCGCGACTTCGCGTCGGTGTTGGGGTCGATCTATTCGACTTCGGACACTTCGCCGGCGCACTTCGGTGACCGCGCGGCCGCGTTCGAGGCCGATCTGAAGGCCGCTCTGCTGGAACTGAACCCCACCGGCGTCTTCACTTCGAGCATCGAGACCGGGGTGCTCGTTGCGATGAAGCGCTAGTCGCGAGAAGGCGCCCTACTCCGCCGCCCGCAGCCCCGCCAGCCGGTCGGCCTTCAGCTTTTCCGCCACCAGGAACGCCAGTTCCAGCGCCTGCTCGCCGTTGAGGCGGGGGTCGCAGTGGGTGTGGTAGCGGTCGCCGAGGTCCCCTTCGGAGAGCGCGCGGGCGCCGCCGAGGCACTCGGTGACGTTCTGGCCGGTCATCTCCAGGTGCACGCCGCCGGGGTGCACGCCCTCGGCCTCGGCGATCTCGATGAAGCTCTTCACCTCGCCGAGAATGCGATCGAACGGCCGGGTCTTGTAGCCATTGTTGGCCACCAGGGTGTTGCCGTGCATCGGGTCGATCGCCCAGACCACGCGGCGGCCCTCGCGGCGCGTCGCGTTCATCAGCATCGGCAGACGCGCGGCGATCTTGTCCGAGCCGAAGCGGCCGTAGAGCGTCAGCTTGCCGGGCTCGTCGTCGGGATTCAGCGCGTCGATCAGCCGGATCAGCTCGTCCGGCTCCAGGGTCGGGCCGACCTTCAGGCCGACAGGGTTCTTCACGCCCTTGCAGAACTCGACGTGGGCGCCGTCGAGCTGGCGGGTGCGCTCGCCGATCCAGATCAGGTGCGCGGAGGTGTCGTACCAGTCGCCCGAGGTGGAATCGACGCGGGTCATCGCCTCCTCGTAACCGAGCAGCAGCGCCTCGTGGCAGGTGAAGAACTCGACCCGGTGCAGGTCAGGCTGGGTCTCGGGGGTAACGCCGATGGCGGCCATGAAGGCCAGGGTCTCGGAGATCTTGTCGGCCAGCTCGCGGTAGCGCGCGCCCTGGGGCGATCCCTCGACGAAGCCCAGCGTCCAACGGTGGATGTTATAGAGGTCGGCGTAACCGCCGCCGGCGAAGGCGCGCAGCAGGTTCAACGTCGACGACGATTGGGCGTAGGCCTTCAGCAACCGCTCCGGATCGGGACGGCGCGCCTCGGCGGTGAACTCCATGCCGTTGATATTGTCGCCGCGGTAGGACGGCAGGGTGACGCCGTCGATGGTCTCGGTCTCGGCTGAGCGCGGCTTGGCGAACTGTCCGGCCATGCGCCCCACCTTCACCACCGGCTTGCCGCCGGCGAAGGTCAGGATCACCGCCATCTGCAGGATCAGGCGGAACATGTCGCGGATGTTGTCGGCCGAGAACTCCTTGAAGCTCTCGGCGCAATCGCCGCCCTGCAGCAAGAACGCCCTGCCCTCGACCACCTGCCCGAGCAGGTGCTTCAGCCGCCGCGCCTCGCCGGCGAACACCAGCGGCGGCATGCGGCGCAGCTCGGTCTCCACGCGCGCCAATGCGGCCACGTCCGGGTAGTCGTCCGGCACATGCTTGGCGGGCAGGGTCCTCCAGGACGATGGCGTCCAGTGGTCGTTCATGACAGGCCTTCTTCGAAGGGCGCGGTTTCTAACGTAGATGGGAACCGAAGGCCACAAGTTGATATGCCGGCCTGCGATGCCTGCTGACACGGCGAGTGTGGAAGCGCCGCTAAGGCGAAACACGAAGAACACAAAGGACACGAAGGCGCGCGGAGCGCGCGCTACGCTCACCCTACCCTGGCTGATCTTCCTGCCGCGCGGAGCGCGGCCTTCGTGTCCTTTGTGTTCTTCGTGTTGAAAAACAACAGTTAGGCTTGGCGCCACGTCACGGAGAAGAGCGCGATGCAGAGCTATGAGCAGATTTTCGAGCGCGCCGCGGCGCGGAAGGGCGGGGCGGCGGCGTTGGAGGCGATGATCGGGGAGTATCCGCCAAAGAGCCGCGCCGAGTTGGCGGCTATTCCCGACAGTCGCTGGCTGGCCGAGATCACCCGCGCGGTGTTCCAGGCCGGCTTCAACTGGCGCGTCATCGACAACAAGTGGCCGGGCTTCGAGGAAGCCTTCCACGGCTTCGATCCCAAGCTCAACGCGGCCATGAGCGAGGAGGAGTTCGACGCCCACCTGAAGGACACGCGCATCGTCCGCAACGGCCAGAAGATCGCCTCGGTGCGCGCCAACGCCCAGTTCCTGGTCGATCTTGCCGCGGAGCACGGCAGCGCGGCCAGGTTCTTCGCCGATTGGCCTGACAGCGACCTGGTCGGCCTGCTGGAGCTGATGAAGAAGCGCGCCGCGCGGTGCGCCGGCGAGACGGCGATGCGGCTGCTGCGGCGCATGGGCAAGCCCGCGTTCATCACCACCCGTGATGTCTCCGCCGCCCTGGTCGAAGCCGGCGTGCTGTCCGCGCCGCCGAAGAACCGCAAGGACTTGCAGGCGGTGCAGGACGCCTTCAACGCCTGGAGCGCGGCCACCGGGCGCGACCTCAACGCCATCAGCCGTACGCTCGCGCTCAGCGCCGGCCCCAGCTACGATCCGGAAGCGCCGCCCTGGCCGCGGTGAGCGGCGGGCGATCCCGGGAGGTTCAGGTTGCTCGACATCCTGCTGTACGACGGCTTCGACCATCACGCCGCTGGCGCTGAGCGCTACGCCAGCGAGCTCGAGGCGGCGGCGCAGGCCGAGGTTCCGCCCAAGCACCTGGTGCAATTCGCCAAGGTCGCCGTCCACACCATCGGCGAGCACCTGGGAGACTGGCCCCGCGCCCGGCGGCTAGCCGACCGCCTGCTGTCGGGCCGCCCGCCCGACGCGGAGACGGCGAAGGCCTGGGGCCATCTCTATGTCGCGCGGCTGCTGGCCGGGGACGGCGCCGGCGCGGCCCAGGCGGAGATCGCNTTCTGCACCGGCGTNGGCGCGGACTTCCGCGCGGCGATCGTCGAGATGAAGTTCATGCTCGTCGCGGCGCTGGTCGGAAGCGGTCGCGCCGCGGAGGGGGCGGCGCTCTACCAGGGTGCGCTCGACCTGGCGCGGACGCTCGGCGACGCAGCCCCGCACCGCGCGATCGCGGTGGCCGGCAACAACCTGGCGACCGAGCTGCTTGAAGCCAAGTCCCGCACGGCCGACGAGGCCGAGCTCATGCGGCGCGCCGCCGCCGCCTCGCACGAGTTCTGGCTCAGGTGCGGCGACTGGCTGAACGACGCGCGCGGCGATTACCTCGAGGCGCTGGTGGCGAACGTGCTGGGCGATGCCGCCGCCGCGCTTGGACACGCGGACCGCGCGCTCGCGCTGATCGCCGCGAATGGCGGCGCCGCGATCGACGAGACCTTCCTGCATCTGGCCCGCGCCAATGCCCTGAGGCTCGCGGGCGACGACGAGGCCAGCGTCGCCGAGCTCGAGCTCAGCGACAACGACGCGCTCGGCTGGGACGACGAGGGTCTTGTGTCCTGGTACGTCGAGGAGCGCACGCGCACGATACCGGACGCCCCGCCGCTCGACGTCGACGAAGAGGCGGCCTGAGCGATCATTACCTCGCGGCGCCGTTGCGCGCCGGCGTCGGCGGATGCATGGCTTTTGCGGAAGAGCGCGCCACTAGAGCGCGCCCGGAAACACGCCAGGGAGTGAAGCCATGCCCGAAGCGATTCTCGAACCCGAGCTGCCGATCGTCGATCCGCACCATCACCTGTGGGATCGGCTGGGCGGCGCGCGCAGCCCATTGCCACCGCAGCCAGACGGCCCGGTGCATCCCTTCACCAAGGTCGTCTCGCGCAGCCCGCGCTATCTGCTCGACGAGCTGCTGGCGGACCTCCGCAGCGGCCACAACGTCGTCGCCACCGTGTTTGTCCAGTGCGGGGCGATGTACCGCGCCGACGGGCCCGAACACATGAAACCGGTCGGCGAGACCGAATTCGTCAACGGCGTCGCGGCGATGACGGCCAGCGGCATCTACGGCGACGTGCGCGCCTGCGCCGGCATCGTCGGCCACGCCGACTGCACGATCGGCGAGGCGATCGACGAGGTGCTGGAGGCGCACCTGAAGGTCAGCGACCGCTTCCGCGGCATCCGCCACAGCTGCTCATCCGATCCCGACCCGGGTGTGCTGGGCCCCCTCGCCCGTCAAACGCCCGGGCTCTACCTCTCCGAGGCGTTCCGCAAGGGATACGCCAGGCTAGCGAAATACGGCCTCTCGTTCGACGCCTGGCTGCTGGAGCCACAGCTGCCGGAGCTGATCGACCTGGTGAAGCGGCAGCCCGACATTCCCGTGGTGCTCGACCACGTCGGCACGCCGCTCGGCCTCGCCAGTTACGAGGGCCGCCGCGAGGAGCGGTTCGGCGTCTGGCGCGACAACATCCGCCGGCTGGCCGACCTGCCGCACGTGAACGTGAAGCTGGGCGGCCTGGCCATGGCGTTCTGCAACTTCCCGTCCTTCATGGCCGACCCACCGGCGTCTTCGACTCAGCTGGCGGCCGACTGGAAGCCCTACCTGGAGACCTGCATCGAGGCGTTCGGTCCCTCGCGCTGCATGTTCGAGAGCAACTTCCCGGTCGACCTGGGCTCCTGCGACTACCCAACGCTCTGGAACGCCTTCAAGGTGTTCGCCAAGGACTACTCGGCCGCCGAGAAGGCCGACCTGTTCGCCGGAACCGCCAAGCGCGTCTACCGGCTCGATCTCCCCAACTAGACCCCGTTCGGAGGAACTCCCCATGGCCATCGATTTCGAAATTCCGCCGGAGGCCAAGGCCATCCGCGAGCGCGTGCGCCAGTGGGTGCACGACGAGTGCATCCCCGCCGAGAAAAAGCTGATCGACGGCGCCGACTACAAGACCACCCTGGCGGAGCTGCGCGCCAAGGCCCGCGCCCAGGGCCTCTGGTGCCCCTTCATCCCCAAGGAATACGGCGGCATGGCGCTCGGGCCGCTGGCCAACGCCCTGGTGCAGATGGAGCTCGGCGAGAGCCATCTCGGCGCACTCTCGATGAACACGCAGGGCCCTGACGACGCCACCATGCTGACCCTGCTGACGCACGGCACCGACTTCCAGAAGGAGAAGTTTCTCAAGCCGCTGCTGAACGGCGAGAAGCGCATCTGCTACTCGATGACCGAGAAGGCGGCCGGCGCCGACGCCACCGGCATGCAGACCCGGGCGGTCAAGGACGGCAACGAGAACTATGTGCTGAACGGCGAGAAGTGGTTCTCGTCCGCCGCCTCGGCCGCCGACATCGCGCTGGTGATGGCCAAGACCGACCCCGACGCGCCGCGCCACCAGCAGTTCTCGACCTTCCTGGTTGAGCTGCCGAACCCTGGCTACAAGATCAAGCGCGACATCCAGACCATGGCCGCCGAGGGCCCGCTCAGCCACATCATGGGCGGCGGCCACGCCGAGGTGGAGATCAAGGACCTGGTGGTGCCGGCCGAGAACCTGCTCGGCGGCGAGGGCAACGGCTTCAACATGGGCCAACACCGCCTCGCCTACGGCCGCCTGCGCCACGGCATGCACAACGTCGCCATGGCCCAGCGCGCGCTCGACATGGCCACCGCCCGCGTCACCACGCGCAGCACCTTCGGCAAGCCGCTGCACGAGCGCCAGGCCGTGCAGTTCATGCTCGCCGAGTGCGCGACCCAGCTCTACATCTCGCGCCTGATGCTGCTGCACATCGCCTTCAAGGCCGAGAAGGGCATGGACCTGCGGCAGGAGAACTCGATCGCCAAGGTCTATCTGGCCAACATGGTGCACCACGTGGTCGACACCGCGATCCAGCTGCACGGCGCGCTGGGCTTCTCGATGGATACCCCGCTGGCCCGTTGGTACACCGGCATCCGCTCTCAACGCCTGGTCGACGGCCCCGACGAGGTCCACCGCTGGACAGTAGGCCGCAACGTGATCAAGGCGTATCAGGCGGACGGGACCACGGCTGCGGCGGCGGGCGGGGACCTAGTCTGAGGCGCGCCGCCCGCTAAGGGGGGGCAGACATGGCCAATACGATGCACTTCGCGTGGGCAGGCGGAAGCCTGCCCGCGGACGGTCCGGACACCGTGTTCGCCTGGCACACCCGCCATCCCGAGTTCGAGATCGTGGTGTGGATCAAGCCGGGCCCTTCCGTCGGCGGGGCGCGGCAGACCTTCGGCGCCCACCCCACCATCCACGTCAGCGAGTGCGACGGCAGCGTCCGAACGGCGGACGGCAGCGTTCGCCCGGCGGCGGCCGGCCTGCTGCTGCCCGCGGTTCGAGGAGAACTGCTGCCTGCGGTTCGGGGAGCACAGGCGCCTACGGTTCAGGGAGCGCTGCTTCCTGCGGTTCGAGGAGAACTGATTCCTGCGGTTCAGACGGGACGCCTCACGATGATCGAGACCAGCGGCGTGTGGGGCGATGGCTCCGAGCCGCCTCAGCCGATCCTGATCGGGCTCAACCGAGCCTAACCGGGACCACCAGCCGTCACCGACTAGGCCGCGTCGTCCCGCGTTCCCTGCACGATGTCCACTAAGCCCCAGGCCTTGGCTTCCTCGGCGCTCATGAAGGTGTCGCGGTCGAGGGCCTCTCTCACTTCGTCGACCGTATGGCCGCAGTGCTTGGCGTAGAGCTCGTTGATCTTCTGCTGGGTTTCCTTGACGTCCTTGGCGTGGCGCTCGATGTCCGAGACCTTGCCCTGGAAGCCGCCTGAACCCTGGTGGATCATGATCCGCGCATTGGGCAGCGAGATGCGCGCGCCAGGCTCGCCGGCCATCAGCAGGAACGAGCCCATCGAGGCGGCGAAGCCCATGCAGGTCGTCGAGACCGGGCTCTTGATATACTGCATGGTGTCGTAGATGGCGAAGCCGGCGGTGACCACGCCGCCGGGCGAATTGATATACATTTCAATCTGTTTCTTCGGATTCTCGCTCTCCAGGAACAGCAGCTGGGCGCACACCAGCGCGGCCATGTTGTCCTCGATCGGCCCGTTGACGAAAACGATCCGTTCACGGAGCAAGCGCGAGAAGATGTCGAACGCCCGCTCGCCGCGGCTCGACTCCTCGACCACCATCGGCACCAGATTCATGCCCATGGCGCTCATGATCAGGTCCCTCATGCCGCCATCCTCCAGCTCTGGGCCGCGGCCACGACGCGGCGGGCGCGCAGCGCGACGACGTTGGGGGCCAGTGCGCGGTGGACGATGGTCAGGTGGGCGCCCCCACCCTCGCGCTCGGTGATCTCGAAGCTGACCAGGCTGTCGCCTTCCCGGGTCGGCCAGGCAAGATCGAGCCGCTCGCCGGGGTCGGCGCGCACGATCTCCGCAGGACCGGCTTCGGGCTCGCCCAGCCAGGCCTCGCGCAGCGCAGGCGTCGCCAGGGCGCGCCAGACCTTTTCCGGCGGGGCGTCGAGATCGGCCTCGAACGTCAGGACTTCAGCCTCGGGCGCTTCGGGATCGTCGCTCATTGGTCCATCTCCTTCAGCACGTCCTTGAGGCGCTGGATCCGCTGCGGCCAGAAGGCGCGGTAGCGGCCGAGCCAGTCGATCAGCGGCGCCAGCCCGGTCGGCTCGATGCGGTAGAACACCTTGCGCCCGTCGCGCCGCTCGCCCACCAGGCCGGCCGCCTTCAGCGTCGCCAGGTGCTGCGAGACCGCCGGCTGCGAGATCGGCAAGCCCGCCCGCAGCTCCGAGACGCTGCGCTCGCCGGCGGTAAGGCGCTCATAGACCGCCCGCCGCGTCGGATCGCCCAGGGCTCGGAAGACCTCGGATTCGAACACGCAAAATGATAAGCACGTACTTATGAGTCGTGCAAGCCTGCTTCTGCGGTTGAGCGGCGCCGCGAACCCAGAGAAGATCGCCCCGACCANGAGGGGTTTCGTTGGCCGCGTCCGCCCGTCGTCCGCCGCTCGCCGCGCTGATTGCGCCGCTGTTGCTGGCCGCTTGCACGGTCGGCCCGAACTATCAGCGCCCTCCCCTTGCGCCGACCGCCGGCTATGGCGCGGCCGCCGCGCCGCCCGCGAACGCCGACGGCGGACCGACCCTGGTCGCCGGCGCAGACGTGCCGGGCGAGTGGTGGCAGGTCTATCACTGCGCCGAGCTCGACCAGCTCGTGGCGTTGGCGCTGAAGCACAACGCGACCATTGACGCCGCCCGGGCCGCGCTGCGGGCGGCGCAGGAGCAGGTGCGAGCCCAGCGCGGCGCCGACTATCCGCAGGTCACGGGCAGCTTGCAGCCGACCCGCCAGAAGTTCGCCAACACCCTGGCCAGCCCGCTGCAGAGCGGCATCGAACTCTACAGCCTGACCACGACCCAGCTCAGCGTCAGCTATTCGCCGGACCTGTTCGGCGCGAACCGGCGGGCGGTGGAATCGCTGCAGGCGCAGGCCGACCAGCAGCGCTTCGAGCTGGAGGCCGCGCGCCTGACGCTGGCCTCCAACGTCGTCGTCGCGGCGATCCAGGATGCGCTGCTCCGCGCCGAGATCGGCGAGACGAAAGCCATCATCGACGACCAGCAGCGGACGGTCGCTTCGTTCCAGTTGCAGCTGAAGCAGGGCCAGGCCGCGACCACCGACCTTGCGGCGCAGCAGGCGCTGCTCGCCCAGGCGCAGGCGGCGCTGCCGCCGCTGCAGAAGCAGTTCCGCATCAACCGCGACCTGCTGGCGGCGCTGGTGGGGCGCACCCCGGACGAGCCGGTCGACGTGCGCTTCGACCTCGCCGCGCTCACCCTGCCTGACAAGTTGCCGCTCAGCCTGCCGGCGCAGCTGGTCGAGCACCGCCCGGACGTACGCATCGCCGAGGCGCAGCTGCATGCCGCCAGCGCGCAGATCGGCGTCGCCAAGGCCGCGCGGCTGCCCAACATCGAGCTGGCGGCGACGGCTGGCAGCGCCGCGCTGGCGCTGAACCCGGCGTTCGGACCGGAGTCGGACTTCTGGAGCCTGGCGGCGATGCTGACCCAGCCGATCTACGACGGCGGGATCCTGCTGCACCGCCAGCGCGCCGCCGAGGCAGCTTACGACCAGGCCGCCGCGCAGTATCAGGGGGCGGTGGTCGGCGCGTTCCAGAACACCGCCGACGCCTTGCACGCGATCTGGACCGACGGCGATGCGGTGCGTGACGCGGATACCAGCGAGCAGGTGTCGCAAAGGAGCCTGGCGATCGCACGGCGGCAACTGGCGGCTGGCCAGGGAACGGCGCTGGCCGTGCTGGGCGCCGAAGCGACCGAGCATCAGTCCCAGTTGGCCCGACAACAGGCCCTGGCCGCCCGCTACGACGACGTCGCCGCCTTGTTTCAGGCGCTGGGCGGCGGCTGGTGGAACAGCGACGCGCCGGCCCTGGCCGCCGCGCGCTAGCACGCGTCAGGAGTTCCGGGGACAGGATACCTATCCCGGAGCTGTTTTCGGGTTGAGGCGATGGGATAGGTATCCTGTCCCCGGAACTCCCGGTCAGGCATGGCCGTGCCGGCGGGCGCGGCGGGCGTAGCCGGGGCGCCAGAAGCTCAGGATCATCGCCGGCAGGATGAACAGGCTGGCCAGCGTCCCGGTGACCAGGCCGCCCAGGATCACGATCGCCATCGGCGCCAGCAGTTCACGCCCGGCGTCGCCGGCGTGGATGGCGAACGGCGCAACGCTCAGCGCCACCAGGAGCGCGGTCATCAGCAGCGGCGTCAGCCGATCGCGGGTCACCCTGACCACGGTCTGCGGCGACCAGGGCAGCTGGTGAGTGAGGATCAGGTCCTCCAGGCGGGTGAACAGCAGGATGCCGCTGCGCATGGAGAGCGCGAAGAGCGCGATGAAGCCGACGATCGCGCCGACCGACAGCACCCCGCCCATCAGCGCCACGGCGATCGCCGCGCCGACGAAGGAGAACAGGCTGGAGGCGATGATCAGCGCCGCGGTGCGCGCGTCGTAGGCGATGGCCAGCAGCGCCAGGATGCCGAAGACGACGAAGCCGTAGTTGATCAGCATGTCGCGCTGGGCGTCGGCCACCGCCTGGCTGGCGCCGGCGTATTCGACGAAGGCGCCCGGCGGCAGCGCGACATGGGTGGCGATCGCCGCGCGCGCCGCGCCGAGGAACCGCTCCGGATCGTCCGGATCGGCGGTGATCACCTGCCGGCGCAGGCCGTCGTCGTGGAAGATCGTGGCGCGTCCGTCGGTCAGGTAGACGTTGGCCACCGCCTTCAGCGGCACTGAAATGCCCGAGGTGGAGCGCAGAAGCAGGTCGCCCACGGTTTCAGGGTCCCGTCGGAGGCTGGCCTGGGCGCTGACGGCCAGGTCGACGATCCGCCCGCCTTCGTAGATCTGCGCCACGCGCTCACCGGCGAAGGCGGCCTGCACGGTGTCGAGCACGTCGGCCGCGGAGAGCCCATAGAGCGCCAGCCGCGGGAAGTTGAGATCGACCCGCACCACCGGCGCCCGACGCCGCCGGTCTTCGACGACCTGAACGCTTCTCGCGCCAGGCAGGGCGCCAATCACCGAGGCGATGTGGTCCGCCGCGGCGTCGAGCGCGTCGAGATCCTGGCCGAACACGCTGATCTGCACGGGGGCGCCGGCCTCATCACCCTGGCCGGCGTCGAACCGCGACTGCACGACCGGCTGCAGACCCGGGTACAGCTTGAGCAGGCCACGGACGCGGTCGCCGACCTGGCGCTGGTCCGCCGCGCCGAGGTTCTGCGCCAGGTCGACGTCGAACACCGCCTGCTCCGGGCCCCAGCTGTCGTCGCCGCTGGCGTCGCGGCCGACCCGCTGGGCGACCTGGACAACCCCCGGCAACGCCCTCAGCGCGCCGCTGATCCGCACGCCGTAGTCGCGCATCACGTCGAGCGAGGTGGAGGACGGCGCGGTGACTGCGGCGACCAGGTGGCCGTCGTGCACGCTGGGCAGCAGCTCCGAGCGGCAGAACACCAGCGCGCCGACGACGATGACGACGGTCGCTGTCGCGAGCACCAGAGCGAAGCCGGCGTTGGCGCAGAGCCGGGTCAGCCAGGCGGCGTGCGCCGTCTTCACCCGCTGCAGCAGCCGCGGCTCGGCCGCCGGACTGTCGTGCTGGTGGAACAGCAGGCCGAGGGCCGGCGTCACCACGGTGGCGACCAGCAGCGAGGCCAGCGAGATGGCGATGACGGCGGCGGCCAGCGGCGCCAGCAGGGCGCCTTGCGGGCCTTTGAGCGCGAGCAACGGCGCCAACACCACAATTGCCGCGACCGTCGCGTAGATGACCGGGCCGCGCACCTCGAGCGAGGCCGCCAGCACCGCCTCGAGGTCGGAGGCATGGTTGTGCTCGGCCTCGCGAAGGCGGGCGA
>JGI12269J14319_10002536_pt1 | contig 17558 bp, 14 predicted proteins | sample PeaSoiSIISIP2007_FD_14319 | JGI IMG/M metagenome (IMG submission 14319) | reverse complement strand
TCGGCAAATGAAATGGCCTGACCACCGGCGACAATGATGTGATCGAGCACGCGGATATCGACCAGCGCCAGCGCCTCGCGCAGCCGTCGGGTAATGAGTTCGTCCGCATGGCTCGGCTCCGCCGCACCCGACGGATGGGGGTGCGCCAGCACCAGGGCGGCGGCATTGCGCGCGAGGGCGAGCTTCACCACTTCCCGGGGATGCACGCTCGCCCCGTCGATCGTGCCGCGAAACAGTTCCACGTAATCGATGAGCCGATGGCGCGTGTCGAGCAGCAACACGGCAAATAATTCATGCTCGAGGGCCCCCAGCTTGATCGCCAGGAACTCCCGCACGGCCCGCGGTGAGTCCATCGCCATCCCGCGACGCACACGGTGTGTCATCGCTCGGCGCGCAGCCGCGATGATCTCGCCGGCCGTTGCGACTCGCAGCTCGTCGCACTCGCCGCGAACCCAGAGCCGCGCCGCCGGCCCCGGCTCCGGCTCCGCTGTCACGTGGCCGCACACCCCAACCCTGGCGCCTTCCAGTGGCCTTGTGAGTGGCAGCGGGAGTTGCACCGCGGCGCTCACCGATTCTGCCCCGCGTCGTTGATACTCATTCGCATCCCATGGGGCGGACTTAAGCGCTCGCCCGGACAAAAACTGTGCGCCAAGTTTGCTGTGACATGGCCTGCTTGTGCGATCCTCATATCGTGCGCGCATGGCCGGAAAGACCCATAATTGGCCTATGAAGGGCAGCCGTATTTTGCTCGGGGTCACCGGCGGTATCGCCGCCTATAAGAGCGCGGATCTGGTGCGACGTTTAGGCGAGCGCGGTGCCCAGGTGCAGGTCGTGATGACGGCGGCGGCGCGGGAGTTTGTCACGCCGATGACGTTCCAGGCCCTGTCGGGACGCGCGGTGCGCACCGAGCTGTGGGACAGCGCGCATGAGGCGGCCATGGGCCACATCGAGCTCGCGCGCTGGGCGGAACTGCTGCTGATCGCACCGGCCAGCGCCGATTTTCTCGCGCGTCTGGCGCATGGTCTGGCCGATGATCTGCTGAGCACGCTGGCGCTGGCCACCGCAGCGCCGATCGCGGTGGCGCCGGCAATGAATCATCTCATGTGGAGCAACGCCGCGACGCAGGCTAACGTGGCGTTGCTGCAGCAGCGCGGTCTGCACGTGCTCGGTCCGGGGGTCGGCGATCAGGCCTGCGGCGAAACCGGCGCCGGCCGCATGCTCGAGCCACTTGAGATCCTCGCACAGATCGCACCGCTCCTGCGGCACGATGGGCCGTTGCAGGGTCAGCGCGTGCTGGTGACTGCGGGGCCGACCCGCGAGGCCATCGACCCGGTGCGCTTCGTGAGCAATCGTAGCTCCGGCAAGATGGGATTTGCGGTGGCGCAGGCGCTGCAGGAGGCCGGCGCCGAGGTCGTGCTTGTGAGTGGGCCGGTATCGCTGCCGACGCCGTTCGGGGTGCGGCGCATCGACGTCGAGAGCTGCGAGCATATGTATGCAGCCGTGCAGCGCGAACTACCCGGCACCGCGATCTTCATCGGCACGGCAGCGGTCGCCGACTATCGCCCGGCGCAGTGCGCCGCGCAGAAGATCAAGAAGACCAGCGACACGCTCGAGCTCGAGCTCACGCGCACGGTCGACATCCTGGCGCACGTGAGTGCCAGCACGCCGCGGCCGTTCGTGGTCGGCTTCGCCGCCGAGACGCATGCCGTCGAGCAGCATGCACGCGCCAAATTGCTGGCAAAGAACCTGGATCTGATCGCCGCCAACGAAGTCGGCCATGCGAAGGCCTTCGACTGCGATCACAATGCTTTGCTGGTGCTCTGGCGCGGCGGGCGCGTCGAGCTGCCCGAGGCCAGCAAGGCGGAGCTTGCCGGCGCGCTCGCGGGCATTATCATCGAGCGTTTCCGCGCGCAGCTGCGCAATAGTCCGGCCGCCAGGGAGTTGCGCGAAGGTTGATGGACGACGCGGCTGCCGATTTCTCTGCCCGCCATACACTACGCGTGCGGATTCTCGATCCCCGGATCGGCAGGGAGTTTCCGTTGCCCGCTTATGCCACCGCGGGCAGTGCCGGCATGGATCTGCGTGCCTGCATCAATGCGCCGCTGCGGCTCTTGCCGGGCCAGGCCGATTTGATTCCCACCGGATTGTCGATCCATCTGGAAGATCCCACGCTTGCCGCGATGATCCTGCCGCGCTCGGGGCTCGGACATAAGCACGGCATCGTGCTCGGCAATCTGGTCGGCCTGATCGACTCGGATTATCAGGGCCCGCTCATGGTCTCGTGCTGGAATCGAGGCGCGGCGAGCTATGAGATCGCGCCCGGCGAGCGCATTGCGCAGCTGGTGGTGGTTCCGGTCGTGCAGGTGGCGCTCGAGGTGGTCGAAGATTTCGCGCGCAGTGCGCGCGGTGGCAGCGGCTTCGGACACAGCGGCCGGCAGTAAGGCAGCGCAGCGCAGGGGCGCGCCTGCCACGGCCGGCGCCTGCGGTGCTCAGTTGCGCGGTCGCGCGGTGAGCTCGCGGTAACGCACGATATCGCTGTTGAACTGCGCCTGTGTGTCGGTCTCTTCGCGACGTTTGCCATCGAGCGCCTGGCGCTGGATGCGCGCTTCGTTCAGGGTGTGCACCAATTCTTCGGCGAGATCATCCGGCAGGCGCTGCGCAGTGGGCTCGCTGCTGTAGGGCTTGAAGTGCATGGCGCGATCCTGCAGGGAATTGAGTCGCGTGCCGAGCGTGTCGATGTAGACCATCGCCGATTTGATCTGCGCTTCCATGAGCGCCACGCGCTCGTCGCGCAACTGCTCGATGTCCTTGGTCGAGACATAGGTCGAGAGCAGGAATCGATCGTGCTGCGCGCGCTGCTGGGCCGCATCCTGCGCCTTGGCCTGTTCGGCCAGCTGGGCGGCATTCTTGCCGCCTTCGACGTGGCCGACCTCGACGCCCTGGCTGTTGAGCACCGAACGCTCGCTCTGCGCATACTGCGAGGGAATGCTGTCGCCATAATGCACGATGCCTTTCTCATCGACCCAGCGGTACACCTTGGCGCCGCCGCTCGAGCTGCCGGCATCGGCGCCGAAGGCCGCGGATGCCCCGAGAAGGGAGGCCGCGCCACAGGCCACCCACAGTGCAATGACATTCCCCCTGCGTTCCATCCAGTGCCATTGTGCACGGGGCGCGAGCGGCTGCAAGCGCTAGCCGCAGGCCGCGCCGTACTGGCGGCGGTAGGCGCGCAGCGCCTCGAGCTGCTCAGCGGTCGGGGCGGTGGCGGCAGTTACGATTCCGGCCCTGGGGGCCTCGAGCGCCGCGATCAGATCGCCCAGCGTCACGATGGCCACGCACGCCAGTCCGAATTGCGCCGCCATCTCCTGCACCGCCGACTGCTCGGACCGGCCGCGCTCCTGGCGGTCGAGCGCCAGGGCCACCGCCACGGGTTCGGCGCCGGCGCCGCGGATCAGGTCGATCGACTCGCGGATGGCCGTGCCGGCCGTAATGACGTCATCGATGATCACGACGCGGCCCTTGAGGGGGCTGCCGACCAGCACTCCGGCCTCGCCGTGCTCCTTCGCCTCCTTGCGGTTGTACGCCCAGGGCACATTGCGGGCGTGCTCGAGCGCGAGCGCGATGGCGGTGGCGGTCACGAGCGGGATGCCCTTGTAGGCCGGACCGAACAGCATGTCGAAGCCGAAGGGTGCCTGCGCGAGCGCGGCGGCATAGCAGCTGCCGAGCGCCCCGATCGAGGCGCCGTCGTTGAACAGCCCGGCATTGAAGAAATACGGGCTCAAGCGCCCGGATTTGAGTTTGAACTCGCCAAAGCGCAGCGCCTCGCGAGCGAGCGCGAGTGCGATGAATCGCCCCTGATAGTCCTGCACCGTCCGCCCTCGGGATCAATCCGGCAGGGTATCATTGTGGATCAGCCGCTTTTGGATCAATCACTTTGAAGGCCGAGCCTTCCATAAGCGCTCTGGAATCCCTGCGCATCTTCACCCGGCCGCGCATGCTTTCGATGCTCGCCCTGGGCTTCTCGAGCGGATTGCCCTACATGCTCATCTACAGCACCCTGTCCGCCTGGCTCAGTCAGGTCGGGATCCGGCGCGCGACGGTGGGTATGCTGGCCTGGGTATCGCTGGTCTACTCGCTGAAATTTCTCTGGTCCCCGGTCGTGGACCGCGTGCAGCTGCCGTTCATCGGGCGCGCCCTCGGGCAGCGGCGCAGCTGGATGCTGCTGGCGCAGCTGTCGATCGCGGCCGCTTTGTTCGCCCTGTCGCTCAGCGATCCGCAAGCCAACGTGGTGCACGTCGCGGCGCTGGCGCTGTGGCTGGCCTTTTCGGCCGCCACGCAGGACATCACCATCGATGCCTGGCGCATCGAATCCGCGCCGGTGCGCGAGCAGGGCGCCATGGCCTCGGCCTACCAGTTCGGCTACCGGCTCGCGATCCTGGCGGGCTCCGCCGGCGCACTTTGGATCGCCGCCGATTCGGGTTGGGCGAGGAGCTACGCCACCATGGCGGCGCTGGTGGCCATCGGCGTGATCACGACCCTGGCCGTGCGCGAGCCCAACCGCATCGCGCCGCAGCTCTCGGTGCTGACTGAGCAGCGCGTGATCGACTGGCTCGAGCGCCGTGCCCATTGGCCGGACGGACTGCGCCATGCGGGCGCCTGGTTCCTCGGCGCCGTGATCTGTCCGGTGATCGATTTCTTCGTGCGCTACGGCCTGGGCCTGGGACTGCTGATGTTTGCATTCATCAGCACCTATCGGCTCACGGATTTCACCATGGGCGTCATGTCCAACCGCTTCTACCTCGATGCGGGCTTCAGCCTCAAGCAGATCGCCGCGGTGGCCAAGGTGTTTGGGACGCTGTGGAGCTTCGCCGGCATTCTGATCGGCGGCATCGCGGTGACGCGGCTCGGTCGCACGCGCTCGTTGCTGCTCGGCAGCGCCCTGGTCATGATCTCCAACGTCGGCTATTCGGTGCTTGCCGCGCACGGCGGGCCGAGCGTATCGGGCCTGGCAGCGGTGATCAGCCTGGATAATTTCGCCCAGGGCGTGCATGGCACCGCCCTGATCGCCTTCATGTCGTCGCTGACGAGCGCCTCGTACACGGCCACGCAGTATGCCGTGCTGTCCTCGCTCTACGCGCTGCCGCCCAAGCTTCTCATGGGGACTTCGGGCCTGGTCGTGGATGCCATCGGCTATCCGCCTTTTTATCTCTATACGGCCTCGTTGAGCATCCCGGCACTGTTGCTGTTGTATTTGCTCTCGCGCCGGCGCGATTTCCAACTGCTGCGGGTGACACCCTCGGCGCCCTGATCATTCGGCCGGATGCGGCGCCAGTCGCAGCTGTCCTGCAGAGCTACTGCAACAGATCGGGCGAATCGAACAGATCGAGTCCCTCGAGGCCGCCCGCCAGCTGCGAATCGCCTTCGAAGCCGCTGTTGGGCGTAGGCGCTTCGTCCTCATCCTCGACGTCCACCGAACCACTCCAATCCTCAGGGGCTTCGGCGTTTTCGATCTCGCCGCTGGCGCGCTGGGCATCCCAGTCCTCGATGTCCATCTCTTCGACCGTGCCATCGAAGCTCTGCATCTCGATCGTACCCTCGTCCTCATCGACCGCCACGACCTCGAAGCTCTCGCCGCCGCGAAGGCGATACCAGGCGCCGATCTCTGGCTGCGCGCTCATTGTCGTATGCTCCCGTATTCAGCCGAAGTGGAATGCTTTACGCTGCGATGCGCGACGGCCGCGCCCGATGATGTTGCGCCTGCCGCGGGACGCATTTCAAGAATAATTTGGTTTTGCACGGCATCATGTTCAATCAGTTGCTGCGTTTCTTCGTGGTGTTCTTGGTGGTTGTCGAGCCCGTATCCCTGCTGCCTTTGTTTGTCGGACTAACGGAAGGGGTGGATGAGGCGCAGCGGCGGCAAATGGCGCGGCGCGCGGTGCTCATCTCGGCCGTCATTTTGACCGTGTTCGCCGCCGTCGGCGCACCGTTCCTCAAGATCATGAGCATCAGTCTCGAATCGTTCCGCATCTTCGGCGGACTGCTGCTGTTTCTGATCGCGCTCGAGATGGTGTTTGCGCGCCCGCCGGGCACACGCACCTCGACCCAGGAACAGCAGGAGAGCGAGCAGCGCCAGGACCTCTCCGTTTTTCCGCTGGCCTTTCCATTCATCGCCGGCCCGGGCGCCCTGACCACGATCCTGCTCGCCTTCGGCGGCACGGCCGGCAAGCCCGCGCTGTTCTTCGGACTGCTGCTGGTGGTATTCGTCGTGCTCGCGATCACGCTGGCGATTCTTTACCTTGCGGCTCCCGCGATGCGTGTGCTCGGCGTCACCGGCACCAACGTCATCAGCCGACTGTTCGGCGTGCTGCTCGGCGCCCTCGCGGTGCAGTTCGTGATCGACGGCCTGCGCGGCAGCTTTGGCTCCTAGCCCGCGCGCTCGCGGCTCAGCCGCTGCCGGCGCTGCCGCCGGTGCGCACGAACAGCAGCTCGCGCACCGGATGCCCGAGGCGCTTGCCGCGGCGCTCGAAGCGCGTGGCAGTGCGCAGCCGCACGTGCTCGATGAAGCCGCCCCGATCGGCGAGGTTCTGCAGTTCCTCGCAGGCAGCCAATACGCTCAACATTTCATCTGCGTAGGGCGCCCAGTCGGTGGCCAGATGCAAGCGGCCACCCGCCGTCAGTCGCGAGGCGAGCAGGCGCGCGAAGGCCGGCTGCACGATGCGGCGCTTATGATGCCGCGCCTTCGGCCACGGGTCGGGAAACAACAGTTGCAATTCATCGACAGTCCCGGCGCCGATCTGGTATTGCAGTACATCCACCGCATCGTGGGCGATCACGCGCAGGTTCGTGAGTCCGGCCTTGCCCGCGGCCAGCAGCAGGTGGCCGATGCCGGGCCGATGCACCTCGATGCCGAGGAAATCGCGCTCGGGAGCTGCGAGCGCGCGCTCGAGCAGGTGCTCGCCGTTGCCGAATCCGATCTCGAGCGTACGCGGCGCCTCGCGGCCGAACAGCCGATCGAGGTCGAGCTCGCCGGCGTTGAACTCAATCCCGTAGCGCGGCCAGAGCTCGGCGAGCGCACGCTGCTGCGCCTCGGTGATGCGCCCGGCGCGCATCACATAGGAGCGCACGCTGCGCAGACGATCCGGCGGTTCTGCCATGGCGCGCAGTATCGCATCTTCAAATGACAGCGCGTCGGACGGCGCCGACAGCGACGCTGCCGCGCGCTAGGCTATGGTTTTCGATTCAGACGAGAAGGGCAGCGATGAGAATACCGTCGGCCATCGGCGTTGCCGCCGCGCTCGCGCTGATCGCGGGCTGCCGTGCGTTCGGCCCTCACGCGCAGAGCGACACGCGCGTCGATGCGCTGCTTGCGCGCATGACGCTCGATGAGAAGATCGAGCTGCTGCACGGTGCGCCCGAGCCGCCATCGAGCAGTCAGGGCGAGGCCGGCTACCTGCCGGGAATTGCGCGACTCGGCATCGCGCCGCTGCGCTTTGCCGACGGTCCGCCCGGCGTGCTCACGCGCTATCGGGCCACGGGGCTCACGGCGAGCATGGGTCTGGCCGCGACCTTCAGCCGCGAGGATGCGCGTGCCAACGGCAGCGTGATCGCGCGCGACGCCGGCGCGCTCGGCATCGACGTGGTGCTCGAGCCGTTCATCAATATTCATCGCGATCAGAGCTTTTTCCGCGCCTACAACACCTTCGGCGAGGACCCGCTGCTGACGGCCGAGATCGCCAGCTCCCAGATCGCCGGCATTCAGGCTGAGGGCATCATGGCGATGGCCAAGCACTACATCGCCTACGACGGTGCGACCAATGTGAGCGTCGATCCACAAACTCTGCACGAGATCTATCTCGCGCCGTTCGCGGCCGCGGTCGCCGCCCAGGTGTCCGCCATCATGTGCTCGTATAACGTGATCAACGGCCGCTATGCCTGCGGCAACCCGGACACCCTCGAGACGATGCTGCGTGGCGAGCTCAATTTCCGCGGCTTCGTGACCTCCGACTGGGGCGCCGTGCACGCCACCGATTTCATCAACGACGGGCTCGACCTCGAGATGCCGGGCAGCGGCACCGCCGCGGATTCCTATCTTGCGGCCGACCTGCCCCGGCAGGATCAGCCGCGCATTGCGCTCGATCCGCCGGTCATCAACCACATTCCCGAGGAAACGCCGCCCGAGCCGATGCCAGCGCCGCGTCTGGCTGGATCGCGGCCGATCGGCCTGCACGCGGCTCTGGAGCGCGGCATCGTCGATGAGCGCACGATCACACAGGCAGCCCGCTATGTGCTGCTGCAGATGCAGCGCTTCGGCCGCCTCGAGCAGGCCTTGCCGGGCGGCGTGCCGACGGGGATCGAATCGCCGCAGGCGATCGCACAGGATGCGGCCGTCGTGTACCGCACGGCGCTCGATGCCGCGGTGCTGCTCAAGAACGATGCCGCGGCGTTGCCGTTGCGGGCCGAGGACTTGAGCGCTCTGGCGCTGATCGGGCCGGGCGCGCTGCAGGACATCGCGATCGGCGAGTCGGGCGAGAAGGCGCTGGGCCGCGTCGAGCGACAGATCGGCCCCGGCGCCGCCCTGCGCGAGGCGGCCGATGTCGGCATGACCGAGGCCGTGGCCGATGACATGACCGGCACGCCGGTGCCGGACACGCAGCTCGCGCACGACGGTGAGGGTGGCCTGCTGCGGCTCGACGCCGAGGGCCGCACGATTGCCACCGACGCGGCGCTTGATTTCACGCTCACGCGCGGCAATCCCCTGCCGGCGGGTACGAGCGCGCAGTGGCGCGGCGTGCTGCGCGTGCCGCAGAGCGGTCGCTATCGACTCTATCTGCAAATCCTCGGCGCGCGCGGATCGCTGGCCGTCGATGGCCGCTCGATCGCGGCCACCGGTGGCTTGAGTCTGCATGGCGATGTGCTGCAGCCGGGGCAGGACAACGTACTGCCCACGCGCGATGGGCTCGACAACGTGCGCCGCGAACTCGCACTCGATGTGGGCGACCATGCCCTGTCGGTGCACGTCTATGGCGAAACGCACGGACAGAGCGTGCAGGTGCGGCTCGCCTGGCTCACGCCCGCGCAACGCAGCGCCGACTACGCCCAGGCGCTACGGGTCGCAAGCGCCGCCCACACGGCGATCGTCTTCGCCTGGAGTCGCGGCCGCCCGGTCTTTCATCTGCCGGGCGACCAGGACCGTCTCATCGCCGACATCGCGGCCGCCAATCCGAATACGATCGTGGTGATGAACATCAGTGAGCCCGTGGCGATGCCCTGGCTCGATCGCGTCAAGGCGGTGCTGCTGATGTGGTGGCCCGGAGATGAAGGCGGCCGTGCGANTGCCGATCTGTTGCTCGGTCGCGTCAGTCCGGGCGGACGGTTGCCGTTCACCTGGCCGCTGCGTCTCGAGGATGGCCCCGCCAATGATCCGGCACACCCAGAACGCTCATCGCTCGGCCTCAACGGCCTCACCCCTATTCGGAGGGCATCTATGTCGGCTATCGCTGGTTCGATGATCGCCACATCGAGCCGCTCTTTCCGTTCGGCTTCGGTCTTTCCTACACGAGGTTTGATTATGCCGATCTGGCGGTGCGGCAGGCTGCGGATGGCGGCCTCGATGTGAGCTTCACACTGCACAACAGCGGCAGCGGCAGCGGCGCCGGCGATGAGGTGCCGCAGCTGTACCTGGGAGCCCCGGACGCACGGCCGGCTGGCGTACAGTTCGCGAACCGCGCGCTCGCGGCCTTCGAGCGCGTGCATCTCGAGGCGGGCGAGGCCCGGCGCGTCACGCTGCATGTCGCGGCTCGTGCGCTGCAGTACTGGTCAAGCCCGCAGCGGCGCTGGCTCACGGCCGACGGCTCGCGCCGGCTCTATGTCGGCGCCTCCTCGCGCGATCTGCGGCTGCAGGCGCTCACGAGGATCGCCGCGCACTGAGGGGCAGGGCTGCCCTGGACGCTTTAGTCTGCCGTGAGNCCGAGGCGCGCCCAGATGCGCTCGTTGGCGCCGCTGGCGGTCTCGATCGAATGCAGCACCGCGAAGGCGGTCTGATCATCGATGACGCCTCGGCCGCGCAGCACGGCCAGTGCGCCGATGAACTCTCCAAACTGCAGCGCACGACCCAGCGCGCTTGCGGGCCTGATCTCCGGCGCGCTCTGCTCGCAGAGCGCCGTATCGATGCGCTCGGACAATTCCCAGCTCGCGGCGATCTGGCGCGCGACCGAGATCGCATGCAGATCGATGAGCGCAGCGAGGGTCACCGCCTCGGGCGATTTCTGGTGGGCCAGATACATGTCCCGCGAGAGACTGAACACCACGATCGTCGCCAGTCCCAGCACCAGCGCCAGCAGCTGCGCTGCAAACGGGTCGGCGGTGTCGATCAGCGAGGCGTGTCCCTCGGCGGCACCGGCTGCGTACAGCGAATGCTCCCAGGTGATCTCGCCGAAGTGCGCAAAGCTGCCGCCGCTGGTGCGAAACACGGGCTGCAGCAGCGCGGCGGCGATCATCGAGCGCAGGCCTTCGATGCCGAGCAGCGCCACCGCGTGATCCAGACTCTCGATCGGCTCGCGGCCGTGCCGATAGAACGGGCTGTTGGCGAGCCGCAGCAGATTGCCCGCGAGCGCCGGGTCGCCGGCAATGATCTGTGACAGCTCACCGCGGGAAGCCGTCTCGTCATTGATGGCCCGCATGAGCTTGGGCAATTGCATCGGCCGGCGGGGCGCATATTTGGGTTTTTCGACGATGTTTACCAGCGCCGCTCCGATCTGCGTACCGATCTCATCGAGCGGCGGCGGCTGCGCATGCGCCGGGGGCAGCGTTATGCCAAATGCCACCTCGCGCATCGAGCGCAGCGTCTCGGCGCGTACCGTCAGCACCTCGGGCGGCGTGGGCGCACTCTCGGGCTCGGAAACAGGCTCGGGAGCAGCGCCGGCGTTGGCGGCCCGCGCCGCCTCGGGCAGCGCTTTCAGCGCGGCGATCTGGGTGGTCGAATCTGCGGCTGCTTTGTCGGGCGGTCCGCGCCGCCGCAGCAGTAGGAAGCCAGCAAGCAGTGCCAGGGCACCGGCCGATCCCATTAGCCATATGCTCATACCCATAGATTAGTCGATATTGACTCCTCTTCAGCGTCGATTGATCACCCAGCCGATTGACGTTGCGCCGTTGCGCGACTAGCGTCCAACATGGTCTCGCCCCAGCCGAGCCTCTCCAATCGACCCGGATCCGAAGATGTTACGCGCCCTCATCATCCGTACCGTACTGCCGCTGCTGCTGGCTGCCGGCACGGTGGCGTATTTCGGACTGCCCTACATCGATCGGATGCTGACCGAGTGGTTCCGCTCGGACGTGGAGTTGCGGTCGCAATTGCTCATGAGCTCCATGCAGGATCCGCTGCCGGTGCTCGTGGCCAGGAACGATCTGGCGGGTCTGCACCGCTATGCCGTCAAAATCGCTGCCGATCAGCGGCTGCTCGGGCTGCTGATTTGCCGCTCGGGCGGCTTGACGCTCGTCAGGACCGAGCGCGTGCCGCTGGCCGTGAACTGCGAGACGGCCCAGGACATCCCTGACGGGCACAGCCGGATCTTCAAGACCGCGACCGGATCGGCCCAGGTGTCGGTGTTCGATCAGAGTCCGTCGGGCCTCGCACCCTATCGCGTGGCCATCGTCCACGACCTGAGCTTCGTCGACCGGCGGCAAGACACCGCCCGCGATTACCTGATTGCCTTTGCCGGCATCGCGGTGCTGATCCTGGCGCTGTTCCTGGCGCTGGCCGGCTGGCTGCTGTTGCGGCGCTGGGCCAATGTGCTGCTGCGCGATATCAGCGGCCGGCGCTTTTTTGGCGATGCGCAATCCGGACGGCTGTCGCTGCCGATCCTGACGGAAGTGCGCCAGGTGCTGCGCGAGATGGAGGAAAGCCAGCGCATCGAGATCGATTATCGCGAGAACTGGACGCCGCAGGCGCTGCAGCAGGTGGTGCGCGAACAGCTGCATTCGCCGCAGATCATCGTCGTGTCCAATCGCGAGCCGTACTCGCATGAATTCGGCGAGGGCGGGCAGATCGAGGTGCAGGTGCCTGCCAGTGGCATGGTCACGGCGCTCGAGCCGGTCATGCGCGCCTGCTCGGGCACCTGGATTGCGCACGGCAGCGGCACGGCCGACCGGGAATCGGTCGACGGCAACGATCGGGTGCAGGTACCGCCCGAAGACCCGTCCTATGCCCTGCGCCGTGTGTGGCTGTCGAGCGCCGAGGAGCAGGGCTATTACTACGGCCTGGCCAACGAGGGACTCTGGCCGCTGTGCCACCTGGCCTACGTGCGGCCGGCATTTCGTGGCGAGGACTGGGCGGTGTACCAGAAAGTGAACCGCAAATTCGCCGATGCGGTGGTGCGCGAGAGTTCGAGCGCCGATCCGGTCATCCTGATTCAGGATTACCACTTCGCGCTGCTGCCGGGGCTGCTGCGCACGCGAAAACCGCAGGCGACGATAGCGCTGTTCTGGCACATCCCCTGGCCCAACGAGGAGACTTTTGGCGTCTGCCCCTGGAAGCAGGAGATGCTCTCGCACCTGCTCATGGCAGACATTCTGGGCTTCCACACACTGCATCACTGCCGCAATTTTCTCTCCACCGTGGATCGCTTCGTCGAATGCCAGATCGATCACGAGCACATGACGGTCGCGCTGCAGGGTCACGTCTGCCATGTGTTGGCCGATCCGATCTCGATCGAATGGCCGCCGCGATGGCTCGCTCAGCTGCCCGCCGTCGAGCAGTCGCGCCACACGGTGAGGCAGCGCTTCGGCATCGCGGAACACGTGATGCTTGGACTGGGCGTGGAGCGCTGGGATTTCACCAAGGGTCTGATCGAGCGCTTCCTGGCGCTCGAATTATTGCTCGAGCAGCACCCGCGTCTGCGCGGCCGTATCACGCTGCTGCAGATCGCGGCACCCTCGCGCAGCAAGCTGCCCGCCTACCAGGCGCTGCAGCAAACCACGCTGCTTGAGGTCGAGCGCATCAACGCGCGATTCGCGCTTGAGGGCTGGAAGCCGATCGTGCTGGTCGTGAAGCAGCAGAATCCGCAGCAGGTCTACGAGCTCTATCGGGCCGCCGATTTCTGCATCGTCAACAGCCTGCACGACGGCATGAATCTGGTCGCCAAGGAATTCGTAGCCGCGCGCGATGATCAGGACGGCGTGTTGATCCTGAGTACCTTCGCCGGCGCCTCGCGCGAACTGGTCGAAGCCCTGTTGATCAATCCGTTCGACGTCGCCGAGACGGCCGGCGCGATCCGCCGCGCGATCGACATGCCGCGCGAGCAGCGCATGCAGCGCATGCAGCTCATGCGCCGCACGGTCAAAGAGAACAACGTCTACCGCTGGGCCGGCCGCATGCTCATGGCCGCCGCGCGCATCCGTCAGCGCCAGGCGCTGCTACAGACTCAGGAAGTGCCGCCACTGGCGCTGCGGCGCGAGCGCTGGTAGGCGGTCAGGGCATAGGCGCATAGCGCGACCGCAAGCGTCGTGAGGCTCACCCAGAACTCGCTCGCGTGCGACGGGGTCACGGCCATGGCCAGCAGCACCGCCACCATGCCGGCGATCGCCGCGTAGCTGCTCCAGGGATACCACCACATCCGCAGCGGCAGAGTGCTTGCATCGATACGCTGCCGCAGCCGGATCTGTGCGATCGCGGTCAGCATGTAGACGTAGAGGATCAGGGCGCCCGAGGCGTTGACCAGGAAGGCGAACACACCGGTCGGCGAGAAGGTGGCGGCGAAGATGCCGATCAGGCCCGCTGCGGTGCCGGCCAGCACCGAGCGCGCCGGTACGTGCCGCGGGTTGAGCTTGACCATCCACTGCGGCGCATCGCGATGCTCGGCCAACGTGAACAGCACCCGCGATGTGACATAAAACGCCGAGTTCAGACAGGACAGCACCGCCGTGAGGATGATGAGGCTCATTGCGCTGCCGGCCCAGGAGTAACGCATCGCCAGCAGGGCATGCGTGAATGGCGAGTGTCCCGGCACGATGCTGTCCCAGGGTACGACGGCGACGATCAGAAACACCGAGCCGACGTAGAAGATCACGATGCGCGTGATGACCGAGGTGGTCATCCTGGTGAGCGCGCGCGCCGGATCGCGCGATTCGGCCGCCGCCACGGTCGTGATCTCTGCGCCGGTCAGCGAGAAGAACACCGTGGTCACGCCGGCCAGCACCGCCACGGCGCCGCGCGGCATGAAGCCGCCGTGGCTGTACAGGTTGCTCCAGGTCGGCCCCGAGGGGGAGAGCAGGCCGGTCGCATAGCCGCCGGCCAGCGCGATGAACACGATGATGGCGCCGACCTTGATGGAGGCGAACCAGAATTCGAATTCGCCGAAAGAGCGCGCCGACATGAGATTCACGCCGGTCATGATGGCGATGAGCCCGACGCCGAGCAGCCAGGTCGGCAGCGCAATCCACATATGCAGTAGCGCCGCGCCAGCGATCGCCTCGACCGCAACCGTGATGATCCAGAAGTACCAGTAGAGCCAGCCGACGACGAAGCCCGCGGCAGACCCAAGTCCGGAGCGGGCGAATTCGGTGAAGGTGCGCACTTTCGGCAGCGCCGTGGCCATCTCCGCCAGCATGCGCATGACCAGCAAAATCAGGACGCCGGCGATCAGGTAGCTCAGCACGATCGCCGGACCCACCGCGGCGATGGCGGCACTGCTGCCGACAAAAACGCCGGCGCCGATCATGCCGCCCATGCTGATCATGGTCACGTGCCGCGGCGAGAGCGAGCGACTCAACTGCTGCGGCTCGGGAGCGGCCGCGCGCGGCGTCAACGCTGCCTGCACGGCTGCTGCCGGCGCGCTCACCGAACGGTCGGTCTGATCCATCGCCACGGGCTCCTGTGCAGCAGCCGATGCGTTCCAGGACCGCTCGCCGCATCGCCCTCATCGCCTGGTCGAGCATCATAGTGCAGGGCATGCCTGCGCGCGGGGCGGACGCGTTCGATAATCATTCTCATATCGCTTGAACTTTTCTGCATGCCTTGCAAGCCGCATTTATACGGATAGTGCCTCAGCGGCATCGATGCCATCGTGGATCTAGGTTGGGGAACTACACTGAGAGTGAATAACGATGAAAACCGCGGTATTGTGTTCAATGGCGTTGGCGATGGGGGCGGGTGTTATCGCCGGCGCGGCTCGTGCAGACGATGGTCCCTGGGAAGTGCGTCTGCGAGCCGTGTTTCTGGATCCAGCCAACAAATCGGATGCGGTTCCGGCGTTGGCGGTGCCCTCGGATGCGATCCATATCAACAGCAAGGTGCTGCCGGATCTGGATTTCGAGTACTTCGTTACGCCGAATTGGTCCGCTGAGCTGATCCTGACCTATCCGCAGACGCAGCAGGTCACGCTCGAGAAAAGCGCACTGGGGGGCCCGACCCCCATCGGCTCCTTCAAGCATCTGCCGCCCATTCTGACGGCCAAGTACAACTTCTTGCCCGGGCAGGATTTTCAGCCCTATGTCGGCGTCGGCGTGAATATCACGCTGCTTTACGATGACAACATCATCGTTCCAGTCGTCAACGACAAGTTGTACATCAAGAGTTGGAGCGTCGGGCCGGCGGCGCAGGTGGGGTTTGACTACAAGATCGCCCCGCAGTGGTACGTGAATGCCGATGTCAAATGGGCCTTGCTCGGCACGTATCTCGACTTAAGCAACGGGACCCAGCTGTCGGCCGCGCACGTCAACCCGTTCCTGTTCGGGGTCGGCGTCGGCTATCGCTTCAGCCTCTAGGGGAGGGGCATCAGAGCTGCGGCGCGCTCAGGCGCGCCGGCGGCCCGCCCGGATCGGGCAGCGTGCCGAACTGCGTGGCGAGGAAGCGCTCGCCATGCTCGAGAATGAAGTAGCGGAATGATTCAGCCGCAGGCGAAAGCGTTTTCGCCTGCGGATGGATCAAGAACCAGCGCCGCATGAGCGGCAGGTCCTCCACCGGCAGGATGCGCAGCAGCCCGAACTGCAACTCCAGACCGAGCGTATGCAGCGACAGGAACGCCAATCCCATATCGGCGATGACTGCCTGCTTGATGGTCTCGTTGCTCGGCATCTCCATGACCGCCAGCGGATCGATCTGGTGGTCGCGAAAGAACTGCTTCATCGACGCGCGCGTGCCTGAACTCGGCTCGCGCACGATGAAGGGTTGCGAGGCCAGCGCGGCGGCCGGCACGTGTTCCTGCTGCGCGAGTGGATGGTGTGGCGAGGATACGATCACGTAGGGATGCGCCGCGAACGGCTCGGCGCGCGTGGCGAGCTCCCTGGGCGGCCGGCCCATGATCGCCAGATCCACCTCGTGGCGAGTCAGCGATTCGACCAGCGATTCGCGATTGCCGACCGAGAGGCGCAGCTCCACGGCCGGGTGCTCGGTGCGGAACTGCGCCAGCAGAGGCGGTACGAAGTACTTCGCCGTGCTGACCATGCCGATCGTCAGGCGCCCGCCCTTGAGAGCGCGAAAGCGCGCGATGGTATCCTCGGCTTCCCGCAGCGTGCCGAGGATGCGCCGCGCATGCACCAGAAAATACTCGCCGGTCATGGTCAGCGAGGCGCTGCGTCCGACGCGGTCGAACAGCGGCAGCCCGAGCGAGGCCTCCAAATCACTGATCTGCATGGACACCGCAGGGGGGCTGATGTGCATCTCCTCGGCGGCGCGCGCAAAGCTGCCCTGCTTGGCGGCGGCCACGAACATTCGCAGTTGGCGGATGGAGACGTTCAGCACCGAATAGATAATACTTAGCTTATCTAACAAGTCAAAATAATTGACTTTCTCTTATCTATTCTCTGCGTTAGCCTGCAGCGTTGACATGGATAGCCCGCGCGATGACCGGGTGGTGATTCTCGCCGGATACCAGAACTGGAGCGGCACATTGCGCGAGCCAGGTCTTCGCGCCAACCAACAGGAGCGATTGACGGTCATGCAATACGGACGCACCACCCTGTCGAAATTCATCATCGAGGAACAGCGCCAGAGCGCCGAGCGCGACGAGCAGCTCACCGCACTGATCAACGATATCCAGACCGGCTGCAAATACATCGCGGCGGCGGTGGCGCGCGGGCCGCTGCAGGGCACACACGGCGCCAATGCCACGCGCAACGTGCAGGGCGAAACGCGGCAGAAGCTCGACCTGGTCGCCAACGACATCATGCTGCGCAGCTGCGAATGGGGCGGGCAGCTCTCCGGCATGGTGTCCGAGGAACTGCCGGAGCCGTACACCATTCCCGCCGGCTATCCGCGCGGACGATACCTGCTGGCCTTCGATCCGCTCGATGGCTCATCGAACATCGATATCAACGTCACCGTCGGCTCGGTGTTCTCGATCCTGCGCGCGCCGCGCGGCAGCGAGCCGGCCACCGCCGAGGATTTTCTGCAGCCGGGCGTCAAGCAGGTCTGTGCCGGCTACGCGCTCTACGGACCCTCAGCGATGCTGGTGCTGACCCTCGGGCGCGGCGTCCACGGCTTCTCGCTCGACCCGGAGATCGGTGCCTACATCCTGACGCACCCGAATCTGCAAGTGCCCGAGGACTCGCGTGAGTTCGCCATCAAT
>JGI12269J14319_10002532_pt1 | contig 17569 bp, 11 predicted proteins | sample PeaSoiSIISIP2007_FD_14319 | JGI IMG/M metagenome (IMG submission 14319) | reverse complement strand
AACCCGCTGCTCCTCCAGCAGTTCGACCGCCACTCCTCCTCGGCGGAGGAGGGCGGGGCGCCCGGGGGAGCGGGTCTTCCTCCGTTGGACCCGGAGGCCCAGCGCGCCCTCGATGTCGGTGCGGTGCTCGGCCCGGAGTTCTCCTTCGCACTCCTCCTTCGAGCGAGCGGAGAGCAGGACGAGGAACGGCTCGCCGAGACGGTCGACCGCCTGGTCGGTCACGGCATTCTGCTCGAGCGGCCGGGGGAACTGCTCGCGTTCCCGGAGGACCGGCTCCGCGAGGAAGTGTATGACCGCCTCACGGAGAGCCGTCGGAGGATCCTTCACTGGAGCGCGGGCGAGACCCTGGAGGCGATGGGGAGCGGAGGCCTCGCTACGGTCTACGCCCTCGCCCGCCACTTCTATCTCGGCCAGGTCAGCCGGAAATCGGTCCAGTACAACCGAATGGCCGCGGAGATCGCCGAGCGCGCGCTCGCCCCGGACGTCGCGCGCGAGCATCTCTCTCGGGCCCTCGAGAGCCAGCGCGGCGTACACCCCGAGAACATCGACGGGGAGGCCGAGCTGGCGCTCGAGCTCGCCCGGATCAGCGAGGAGCTGGGCCACCTGAAAGAGTCCGAGGGGATCCTGCGCCGGTTCCTCGCCCGAGCGAAGGACGACCCGCGCTTGTCTCCCAGCCGCCGGGCGACCCTCGAGATCTTCCTCGGCCGGGTCCTGACCGACCGGGGAGAGATGCCCGCCGCGGGGGAGCTCGCGAGGAAGATCCTCAGTTCCCCGGGGCTCGAGCGGCAGCTGCTCGTCCAGGTCGGTGCCCACCACCAGCTCGGCCAGGTGCTCTACTACGAGGGGCACTACGCCGAGGCCCTCGCCCAGCACACGGAGGAGATACGGCTCGCCCGGGAGCTCGGGAACCCGCAGGTCATCCTTCGCGCGCAGATCTGGCGAGTGGCCGCGCTCGCCATGATGGGCGAGATCGACCAGGCGATCGCCGAAGCGCGGGAGGTCACGGTCGCGCGGGACGGCCTCGGGTCCGTTCGCGAATCCGCGCAGGCGCACCTCTTCCTCGGGGATATGCTGGCCGACGCCCGATGCCCTCCCCCCGTCCGCGAGGAGGCGGTCGGCGAGTACGCGCAGGCGATCCGGTTCGCGGAGAAGGCCCAGGACCCTCGTCGGATCGCGTGGGCGCTCTACAAGACGTCGGAGCTCCTTCGGGAGACCGGTCGTCTCGACGAGGCGCTCGAGAAGGCCCAGGGGGCGTGCGACCTCTTCGGTCGGATCGGAGACCAGGTGGGGTTGAGCGTCTCGCTCAAGGTTCGGGGCCAGGTCGCGATCGACCAAGGCCGGTATGACGCCGCGCAAACCGACCTGCTCGAGGCGCAACGGCTGCTCCAGGGGCTGAAGCACACCCTCGAAGAGATCGACGTGGTCCTGCGGCTCGCCCAGCTTTCCCTGGTCCGCGGCGACCGTGCGACCACGTCCGGTCTCGTCGCGGAACTGGAGCGGCAAAACCTCCCGACGATACGTCCGGACCTCTCGGAGGAGTTCGCCCGCCTCAAGAGCGGCCTGGACCGCCCGCCGAAAGCCGGCCCGGAACCCTGAGCGTTCCGGGGTCGATCCGGGCGAGCCCGCGCCGAGGGTCTCCGGAGAGGTCCCGGGCTCCGCGGACCGTCCGGCGCGGTTCCCCACGCCGGCTCGGCCGCGCACGTAAATAGTCGGACCACCCCATCTACTCGAGCGGATACGATGGCGGCCGAAGCCGGGTCCGGTCGTCCGTTCGTCGGCCGGGTGGAGACGGTCGAAGCCCTTCACCGTCGGTTCGAAGACGCGCGGGCAGGTACGGGCGGGGTCACACTCCTCGTCGGAGGCACCGGGGTCGGGAAATCGGCCCTGATCGCCGAGCTCGTCCGGGACATCCGGGCGCGCGGCATCCGCGTGCTGATCGGACGCGCGCTCGCGCTCGACGATCCGCCCCCGTACTCGCTGATCCGTTCTGCCATCCAAAGCGCGAAGGACGACCCCGCGACCGCCTCCGCCGAAGCGCCGCTCCTCGGCGGCGAGCAGTTCCTGATCGGGTTCGCGCCCCGACTCGGCGATTCGAGCTTCGGCGCCCCGGTCGGCATCGAGGAGCGGCTGCTCGAGGCCCTCGGGGAGACGGACGAGCGGGGCGAGACGTCCCGGGACCGGGTATGGACGGGAATCGCTGAGCAGTTCCTCGAGTTCACCCGCCACGCCCCCACCGTCCTCATCCTCGAGGACCTGCACCGAGCGGACGAGTCGTCCCTCGGGGCGGTCGAATTCCTCGCGAACCAGCTCCAGAACCGACCGCTCTGGGTCCTCGCGACCAGCCGTCCCTACGCCTCCCTCACCGAGTCCGGACGCGCGCGGCTCGAAGGGTTCGAGACCGCGACCCACGCCCGGAGGATCGTCCTCCGTCCCATGACCTCCGGCGAGGTGGCGGATTACCTGCGGCTCAAGGACCCGACCCGGGAATTCACCCCCGAGGAGGTCGCCCGACGCTACTCCGAGACCGGCGGGAACCCGCTCCTTCTGCAACAGCTCGACCGACGGATCTCTACGGGCACCGAGGCGCGAGGCCGCCCGGGCGCGGTGCTGCCGCCGCTCGATGACGAGGCCCACCGGGCGCTGGACGTGGCTGCGGTCCTCGGGCCGGAGTTCCAGTTCGCGATCCTTCTACGAGCGAGCGGAGAGGACGAGGAACGCCTCGCCGAGGCGGTCGACCGTCTGGTCGGGCAGGGACTCCTGTTCGAGCGCCCGGGAGAGCTCCTCGCGTTCCCCGAGGACCGGCTCCGCGAGGAAGCGTACGGCCACCTCACCGAAAGTCGCCGCCGCCTGCTCCACCGTCGGGCCGGCGAGGCCCTCGAGGCGATGGGGAGCGCCGACCTCACCACGATCTACGCCCTGGCGCGGCACTTCTACCTGGGTCGGGTGGACGAAAAGTCGGTGCAGTACAACCGCATCGCTGCCGAGATCGCGGAGCGCGCGTCCGCCCCCGATGTAGCGCGCGACCACCTCTCCCGCGCGCTCGAGAGCCAGCGGGACCTGCACCCGGACGACCTCGACGGAGAATCGGAGATCGTCCTCGAGCTCTCTCGAACCACCAACGAGCTCGGCCGCCTGCAGGAGGCGGAAGCGATCCTGCGCGATTTCCTCGACCGGGGGAAGAACGACCCCCAGCTCTCTCCCCGAAGCCGGGCGACGCTCGAGATCTATCTGGCCCGGGTCCTGAGCGACCGGGGGGACTGGCGGGCGGCCGCGGAACTCGCCCAGAAGGTCCTCTCGTCCCCGGGGCTCGAGGGTCAGCTCTTGGTCCGGCTCGGGGCGCACCGCCTGCTCGGTGAGGCGCTCTTTTACGAGGCCCACTACCCCGAAGCGCTCGCCCAGCACTCGGAAGAGATCCGGCTCGCGCGGGAGGCCGGCAACGAGCGGGCGACGGCGCTCGGACAGGCGCGACGGGCGGGCGTGCTCGCCATGATGGGCCAGCCGGAGAACGCGCTCGCCGAAGCGCGCGAGGCAGCCGCCGCGCTCGAACGCGTGGGACCCGCGCGCGAGTCGGCCCAGGCCCACCTCTTCCTCGGCGTCATGATCTCCAGCAACCAGTCCGCCGGCCCCCGGCACGAGGAGGCGATCGCGGAGTTCGCGGAAGCGATCCGTCTCGCCGAGAAGGCCCAGGACCCCCGACGCGTAGGGTGGGCGCTCTTCAACACGGCCGACATCCTGCGCGAGGCGGGCCAGTTCGAGGAGGCGGTCGAGAAGGTCCAGCGGGCCCGCGAGATCCTCGAGCGCATCGGGGACCGGTTCGGGCTGATCCAATCGATGATCATCCGCGGAAAGATCGCGATCGACCGCGGGGAGTACGACATCGCGGAGGCCGACCTGCTCGAGGCGTACCGGCTCGTCCGGGAACTCAACGCCCCCGCGGACGAGGTCGACGTGGTGCTGCGGCTCGCGCAGCTCTCCTACGCGCGCGGCGACCGCGCGAGCGCCCGACGTCGGGTCGCCGAGCTCGAACGACAGAACCTCCCCGCGCTCAGGATCGACATCGCGGAGGATTTTGAGCGCCTCAAGAGCGCGCTCGCCGCCAAGGAGGCCGACGCCGACCTCCCGTGACCGCACGGCGGCCGACCTCCGTGGCCAGGTGCGGTCGGCCCTTCGGGAGGACCGTGCGGCCGACGACCGGACGACCCGCCTGCTGTTGCGCGGGCCGGTCCCGGCGGAAGCCGACGTCATCGCCCAGGCGAGCGGGGTCCTCTCGGGGATCGCGGCGGCCCGGGCGACCGCGATCGCCCAGGGCCTGCGGGTCGTCTCCGGCCGAGCGGACGGCAGCCCGGTCCGTCCGGGCACGGTGGTCCTTCGGCTCCGCGGAGATGCGCGCCGGATCCTCGCGTCGGAGCGGACCATCCTCAATTTCGTCATGCACCTGAGCGGCGTGGCGACCGCCACTCGTCGTGCCGTGGACGGGGCCCGCGGAGCGCGACGTCCGCTTGAAGTCTGGGCGACGCGCAAGACCCTGCCCGGGCTAAGGGACCTCGAGAAGGCGGCGGTCGTGCACGGGGGCGGCCGTCCGCATCGACGCGACCTCTCGGACGCCGTTCTCATCAAGAATAACCATCTCGCCCTCCTCCCCCTCGGCGCCGCGGTGGAGCGGGCCCGCGCGCACGCCCGGGCCGGCGAGCCGATCGAGGTGGAGGTCCGGACCGAAACGCAAGCCCTCGTCGCGGCGCGGTCGGGCGCCGATGCGCTCCTCCTCGACAACGTTCCTCCGCGTAGGGCCCGCGCGATCGTCCGGCGCCTCGAGCGCGCCGGGCTGCGCCACGGTCGTTGGGTCGAGCTCTCGGGAGGCATCACGCCCGAGCGGGTCGCCCGCTACCGGTCGGTGGGGGCGGACGCGGTCAGCCTCGGAGGGATCACGCATTCGGCCCCTGCGCTTCGGTTTCATCTCGTTCTGAGGCCGGCCGGCTTAAGACGGCGTGGGGCCTAGAAACCTCGAGAGTCGATGTCGCTCGCCGAGGAGATCCTCCGCCTCAAGGAGGAAAAGGACGCGGTGATCCTGGCCCACAACTACCAGCGTCCGGAGGTGCAGGACGTCGGCGACTTCGTCGGCGACTCGCTCTACCTCTCTCGAAAGGCGATGGAATCCGACCGCTCGGTCATCGTCTTCGCCGGGGTCCGCTTCATGGCCGAGACCGCGAAGATCCTCAACCCGAGCCGCACCGTCCTGCTCCCCGACCTGAAGGCCGGGTGCGGCCTCGCCGACTCGATCACCGCGGAGCAGCTGCGCGACTGGAAGGGCGCCCATCCGGGGGCCGTCGTGGTAGCTTACATCAACACGTCGGCCGACGTGAAGGCCGAGTCCGACGTCTGCTGCACGAGCTCGAACGCCGTGAAGATCGTGGAGCAGATCCCGAAGGACCGGGAGATCCTCTTCCTACCGGACATGTTCCTTGGGGATTACGTGCGTCGGCGGACCGGCCGGGCGATGCATCTGTGGGTCGGGGATTGCCCGGTGCATGCGAAGCTCCGGCCCGAGGACCTCGCACGGGCCCGGGCCGAGCATCCCGGCGCGCCGGTGATTGCCCACCCGGAGTGTGGCTGCGCCACTCAGGCGATGGGGAACGTCGACCGGATCCTCTCGACCGACGGGATGGTCCGGTTCGCCGAGGAAACCCGCGCGCCCGAGGTCCTCGTGGCGACCGAGGTGGGGATCCTGCATCGCATGTCGAAGCTGAACACGACCACCAAGTTCACCCCGATCGACGGCGGCGCCATCTGCCCGTACATGAAGGAGATCTCCCTCGAGGATGTTCGAGATTCNCTCGCCCTCGACCAATACCGGATCGAGGTNCCCTCNGANACCGCCGCGAAAGCGCGGCTCGCGCTCGAGCGGATGGTCGCGGCCTAGTCGATCCCTACAGCGAAGGGAAGAGGGGCGCGAGCCCGTGGATGAACAGCTCGTAGGTCGCGTAGAGCAGTCCGAAGGCGCAGAGGAAGACGACTCCGATCGCGAGCCAGGAAGGCTTGCGGGTCAGGTAGAAGTGCGGACTGAGCGGGTTCAGCCTCGTGGAGAGGAACGAGGTGCCCGAAAGGAACAGGACGATGCCCAAGAGACCGGTCAGGAGCAGCGAGTACCGACTCAGGTACAGGCCGACCACCACGAGGACGACCGCCACCGGGATCGCGGCGTGGGAGCGCGGGCGCTCGACCTCGGCCGCCCGATTGGGCGATGGGGTGGCAGGACGGTGGTAGGTGGATCGATAGACCCGGGCGCCGGACACAGCACGGACCGGCCAGTCGGACGTAAATGAACCCCACCCTCCAACGGAAAAGCGCTTCGGCGGGACCTAACCATAAAAAGGGGGACCCCCTCGCTAGTTTCGGTGAACGACCCTCCGCAGCGGCATCCGAACCCTCTGAGCCCCCCCCGGCCGGCGACCCCGACGGGGCCGGCCACGGGCTCCCGTCGCCTACCGGAGCCGCCCGCGTTGCGGACGAATCCCCTCGCCGGAGCCCGGGCCTGCTCCAGCTGTTCCGCCCCTCTCGGGGCGAAGTCGACCCCGCCACGCTGCTGGGGATGCGGCCGCCCGTTGTGCACCGACTGCTACTGGCGCCACGGGCTGACCCCGACGGCGCACCGCTGTACGAGCTGCCTCATGCAGGGCGACTCTTCCCGGAACGCGATCTCGGGCGGTCATCTGACCTCTCCTTCGGCCCCGCTCGGGGGCCGGACCCCGCGACGCTGAGCGACCCGAGCGAACGCGCGTTCGCCACCGAGTTCGCGGACGCGCCCGCCCGTCGCGCAAAGCCGAGAGCGACCGGTCGAGTGGGGTCCCCGGTGGAGAGGTCGAGTCCAGTCGGTAGATGGAGCGAGATCCCCGCTTCGCAGACCTGACGGGCGGCGGTGGAGTCGAGGCGTTCCGGCCCCGGGCCGACCTCGATCGCGGCGGAACTGCGACGCGCGAGGTCGACCCAACCGGCCAGCGTCCCAGCGTCGGATGCGACCGAGGAACCCACGTGCGCGACGATGGCGGGGGGTTGAGGACCTCCGGGGTCGCGACCCGGCGTAGGAGCCGAGAGGACCGGCCTCGCGATGCCGAAATCGTGCGCTATCGCCGCGAGCTCCGGCGGGGGTCCCTCCGGCCCGATCTCCAGCGCGCGCAGGAGGCGAGGGCCGGCCGAAAGGAGCTGCGCGAGACGGGAGCCGGTCGGCTCGGGGAGGGCCCAGACGCTTCCGTCCGCGCGGACACCGGCCACGACGATCCCCACGTACGCATAGCCCCGCCGGCGAGCCTCCTCCGCGACCCGGTCGACATCGCGGGGAAGTGTGTCCGGGGGGAGATGGATGTGAAGGTCCCCTCGGAGGTCCGGCTCGGAGACGAGCGCGGTCACCTTCCCCTGGGCGGCGGCCTCGATCTCGCCTCGATTCTCCCGGAGCTCGGGAGGGATCCACGCGAGGCCGAGCGACGCATACACTTCCTCCTCGGTCGCCCCCGCGACGCGCTCCTCGCCTCGGAACACCCCGTACTCGTTGACCTTGAGACCTCGGTCCCGCGCGAGCGACCGCAGGCGAACGTTGTGGTCCTTCGAGCCGGTGAAGTACTGTAGCGCGGCCCCGAACTCTTCCGGCTGGACGACCCGAAGGTCGACCTGGAGGCCTCCCTGAAGCAGGACGGTTTCCTTCGTTTCCCCCCGCATCTTCACCTCCGCGATGAGCGGGTGGGCGCTGAACACCTCGAAGGCGACCGACGGGTCCTTCGACGTGACGAGGATGTCGAGGTCGCCGACCGTCTCGCGGGCCCGACGGTAACTGCCGGCAAGTTCCACCCGTTCGGCGTGGGCCTTCGAACGGAGGGTCTCGACGAGATCTCGGGCGACGGGATAGACCTCCTCGATGGCACGTCGGACGCCGGTCGGTCCCGCCGCCGCTGCGGTCAGGGCCGAACGGATCAGTTCGATCTTTTTCTCGCCGAACCCTTTCACGCCGACGAGGCGGCCCGCGGCGATCGCGTCCCGAAGTTCGTTCGGTCCTTCGACCCCGAGCTCGACCCAAAAACGACGGGCGGTCTTCGGGCCGAGCCCGGGAAGGCGCATCAGCTCGACCAATCCGGGAGGGATCTCCCGCTTCAGCCGCTCGTAGTAGGAGATGGACCCCGTTCGAAGGTACTCCTCGATCTTCTCCGCGATCGCCTCTCCGACGCCGGGGATCGAGCGGAGCTCGTGTCGACCCGCCACGGCCCCCAAGTCCTCGGTGAGGCTCTCGATCGACCTCGCCGCGCGCCGGTACGCTTCGGGCTTGAACTTCTCCCCCAGCAGGTCGAGGAGGTCGGCGATTCCCTGGAACGTCTCGGCCGCTTGAGCATTGGACGTCATCCGTCGTTTCCATCGGTGAGCGATGGTCGCGTCCATCGTACGTGTGTCATGGGGAGAACCCCGCACCGAGGTCGAGCCAGGTACGACGTCCGGCGGGACGGAACCCCAACCGTTCGTACAGTCTCCGGGCTTCGAGGCGATCCTCCCGCACATACAGGCCGACCCGCGCGCGGAGCTCCCGCGCACTGGCGAGGGCCGTGGTCACGAGAGCTTGACCGATGCCGCGACCCCGAACGCTTGGATCGACGTAGACACCGCCGAGGAGCCAGACTTCCGGCAGGCGAACCGCGGCGCGCACCGCCCCGACCAGGCTCCCCCGGTCGAACGCCCCCCAGATCCACTCCTCGCCGGGGTCGAGGGCCGGATACTCGCCGGCGACGGGGTCCGATTGGCGCCCGGCGAACGCCACCAGNTCCGGATGGTCCGTTCGCTCCAATCGGCGNATGTCAGTCGACGAAGGCGCCATCGCGNTCGCGCGCGGCTCTGCGGAGGGTTCGGTGGCGAGCAGAAGGACNGAAAGGGGTCGGCACGGACCGCGCNCCGCAACGGCGGCGTTCTGGAACGCCTCCGGAACGATCGCGACCAGCGGGCGNGGCGGAAGGGCATCGGCGAGGATGCGCGCCCGCGGGTCCGCCCCGACCCAGTGGACCACGGTCGCGGTCGGATGCCCCAGCCATACGAGGAGATACCCGACCGTCTGGTCGCCGTCGAGGGCCGAGACGAACCGGACCCGATAGGGAGCATGGTCGAGGTCCCAGCGGGCATAGGCGTGGCCGAACGGGTCGAGCGTCGCGGCGTGGTCGAGCCACTCTCGGTCGATCGTGGGGCGGAGCTCCATCGGCGCGCTCCCCCGGAGCCAGACCTCCGGGATAGTTAGAAGTGCGGTCTCCGGCGCTCTCCCGCGAACCGTAAAAGCGGGGCTTGGGTCCCGGCGTTCTGTGCGGGCGCATCATCCCACCCGGGAGTTTCCGCTCCACCTCGAGGAGCTCTACGCCCGCTTCCCGTTCGACCGGTCGCTCGCCGACGACCCGATCTCCGAGGTCCGTCCGCTCGCTTGGGACCGCAAGCGCGCCGAGGTCGCGGGAATATTCGCCTCCACATTGGCTATCGGCAACACGACCGCGATCCGAGGGGCGATCGTGCGTCTTGCCGACCTCGCCGAGGGGGACATCGGCTGGTGGGTCTCGCCGGGCCACGCCCGTGAACGCACCCGTCGGCTCGCTTCGTTCCGGCATCGCTGGATCCGGGGGGATCAACTCGACTACCTTTCCCGCGTCTTGCAGGAGTATTACCGACGTCACTCCTCGCTGGAGACGGAGTTCGCGAACGGTCTCTCCTCCGGGGGTTTCGCCGGGGGACTCGATGCGCTCTCCCGGGTGCTCCGCGGGGGGACGGTGGCCGCTCGCCTCGGCCCACCCCCGCGCGGGTATCTCGCGCTCTTCCCGAGCCCCCGAGACCCAAGCCAGAGCCCGTGCAAGCGGCTGACCTTGTTCGTCCGGTGGATGGTCCGCGACCGCTTCCCCGACCTGGGCTTCTGGCGCCAGGTCCCGACCGGAGAGCTGCGCATCCCGCTTGACCACCACGTGCACTGGATCGCCTACCACCTCGGTCTGACCTCCCGACAAACACGGAGCTGGTCGGCGGTCGAGGAGGTGACGGAGGCGCTGCGGCGGGTCGACCCGATCGACCCGACGCGGTTCGATTTCGTCCTGTGCCACACCGGTGTTTCCGGGGATTGCCCGAAGGAACGGGACATGAGCATCTGCGGTCCGTGTGTGGTCCGTCCCGATTGCCTTCTCTGGCGCGGTCGAGGGTTCGCATGACCGCCCGATCGAGCCGACTGATGATCGACCCAGGACTTCTCGAACGGTTCCGTCGCGCGGGACCGGAGATCCAGTGGCGCAAGGCGCCCGGAGGGGCCGCGAAGCGGCGCCACCGGACCGCGCGCATTGCCCACCTTCACGACGAGGAGGCCCGTGTCGAGCGGTGGGGAACCGACGACAAGGGGGGCATCGCCGTCGAATCTGGTCCGGTCGGCGCGCTCGTCCTCCTGCTCGAGGCCGACCGCCGGGGCGTTCCGGATGCCCTGGGCGCGGCCGAGGGAGGGCACGAACCGTCGTTCCCCGGTGGAGCCCTGGTCGCGGTGTGGGGTCCGGGCAAGGTGCCAAGCGATTCGGCGCCGGAGCTCCGAGACCTGGTAGAGCTCGCACGATATGCCCTCGTGTAGGTCCTCGGAATGCTTATATTAACTAATCATTACGGGACCTAATAGTTAGGAGAACTCATGGTCACCGCTACCCTGACCCCTCGAGGAAGCGCGCCCCCCCAATCGCAGCAGCTGGTCGCATCGGTCCACGAGGTCATGCGCTCCATCCTCCACCGCATCCACCCGACGCTCGAGGACGAAGGGATCTCGATGGGTCAATTCTGGGCCTTGCATCTGGTGTCCAGTCTTCGCTCGGCGTCCGTGAGCACGGTGGCTCGCCATCTCTCCGTCTCCGCCCCGACCGTCTGCACGAACATCGACCAGCTCGAGTCCGCCGGACTCGTCACCCGGCACCGTTCCGAACGTGACCGTCGCGCGGTCGACCTCTCGCTCACACCGAAGGGCCGCCGCGTCGAATCCCGGATCTGGGCGCGAATCGGACGGGTGATGGCCGAGGCGGGCGAGGAGTTGCCGCCCCAAGATGTTGCGACCGCGGTTCGGGTCTTCCGAGAATTGAGTCGGCAGCTGGACGGCCGGGACGCCGACCTCCGGGAGGGGTCATGAACGCGAACCCGCGGGGTCTGACGGCCGCCGGCAGCGTCTACGACCCCCGCGCGGCTCGAGGGGCGATCCTCGTGCTCGCAGTGATGGCGCTCATGGTCACTTACGTCGAAACGATGGTCCTCCCGGCTTTCCGGGCGTTCATCCTCTTCTTCGACAACGCCCCGACCACGACGGTCGTCTGGATCGTCTCGGCCTACCTGCTCGTCGGAACCGTCGCGACCCCCATCTTCGGCAAGCTGGGGGACAAGTACGGCAAGAAGCGGATGATCCTGTTCGTGATGTCGCTCTATGCGGTGGCCGTTAGCGTCGCCGGATTCACCCCCAACATCGGGACGGCGCTCGGCGTCAGCACGGCGAACCAGATCTACATCCTGATCGGCGTTCGGGCGTTCCAGGGCCTGGGAATGGGGATGTTCCCGCTCGCGTTCGCCATGCTCCCGGAGGTGTTTCCCGCGTCTCGCGTCGGCCAGGCCCAGGGGATCATCGGCGGAATGTTCGCGACCGGCGCCGCGCTCGGGCTGGTCGGCGGCGGGTACATCGCGTACACGTGGGGCTGGCAGCTGACCTATCACACGGTCACCCCGATCGCAATCGTCCTCGTGATCCTCGCGTATTTCCTCCTGCGGGAATCGCCGCACCTCTCCCCGAAGCCGATCGATATCCCCGGGGTCGCGAGCTTGGGCATCGCCCTGGCGATGACGATGTTCGGCCTCACCGAAGGGGTCTACTGGGGATGGACCAGCTTTTCGGCCGTAACGTTCGCAGGGCATCCCGTGGGGCGTTCCCGAGTTCTTCCTGCTCGCGCTGCTCGCCGTGGTGTTCTTCCTCTACTGGGAGCCGCGGGCTCCCTTCCCGGTCGTTTCGTTCAAGGCACTCAAAGAACGGAACATCTGGATCTCGAACGTCAACGGGGCGATCGTCGGCATCGGGATGTTCCTGATCTTCGTCACCCTCACGATCCTCGTCGAGGACCCGTTCTCGCCGGGGTTCGGCTACAGCGAGTTCCAGATGGGACTCGTCGCGTTCCCCTCCGCGCTCGGGATGCTCGCCTTCGCCCCAGTCTGGGGCCGCCTGGTCGCGGCGAAGGGACCGAAGCCGGTGATGCTCGTCGGCTTCGCCGTGATGGGCCTCGGGGCGCTCGGGCTCGTGCTGTTCCACAGCACGATCCTCGAACTGATCCTCTTCTCGATCCCGGCGCTGGTCGGGAACGTCGCGGTGCTCATCGCGATGTCGAACATCATCGTGCTTTCCGTTTCGCCCAAGGAACTCGGCATCCAGACTGGGATGAACCAGACGTTCCGGAACCTCGGCAGTGCGGTAGGCCCCGTGCTCGCGGCGACCATGACCGCGAGCTTCACCGCCCAGGCGATCGTCTTCCGACCTCCGTCTCCGGCCCCCCCGGTGATGGGGACCGTTCCGGGAGTTGTCGGGTTCGAGGTCCTCTTCGGGATCACCGCCGCCGTGGCGTTGATCGGACTGATCCTGTCGCTCGGTCTGCGGAACTACCGGTTCCGAGCCGACGGCACCCGCTACGATACCTCGGCCGAGAAACCCTCGGTCGCGCCTCCGGTGGAACCGGCCCCTGCCCTCAGCGCCGACCGGTCATCGTAGGGCCGGCCGACCGGGGGACCGGTCCTCACACCTTCGTCCGACCGCCTCGCAGGAGCAGAAGAGCGCCCACGGCGCCGATCGCGAGCAACCCCGCGAGTCCGGGCCAGAACCAAGGGGGAACACCGGAGGAGGTACTATTCCCGGAAGGAGGCGGTGATCCGGTCGGTGCCGACACGGTCACGGAGAAAAGAGCGCGAACGGACCCCCCCACCGAGTCGTTGACCCAGAGCTGGGCCGAGTACTTCTGGACCATCGAATAGTTGTGGACCGGGATGGCGGAGGAGCTCCCCGTGCCGTCGCCGAAGCTCCAGGCATAGCGGTACGGGGGGGTGCCGCCGGAGACGTTCCCGTAAAAGGCGACGGTCGCCCCGGTCACCGGTGCGCCCGGCAGGGTCGAGACCGAGACCGTGGGAGGCGGGTGAACGACCTCCGTGAACGCTTGGACCGTGGCCACCCCGAGGGCATCGGCGACGGTCAGGTGGCCCGAGTACGTCGACGCCCCGGCGTACGTATGGCTCGCGCTAGCGCCGCTGGTCGACGCCCCGTCGCCGAAGTTCCAGAGGTACGAGTACGGAGCCGTCCCGTTCGAGACCGCTCCCGTGGAGAAGGAGATGGGGATCCCCCGGTCCCCTCCGGCGGGCTCCGTGAGCGGGCCGAGCGTCGGGCCGGCCGCGACCGTGACGTTCGTCGTGGCGACGGTGCCCACCCCGATCCCCGCCGCGTCGGTCGCCCGGACCGAAGGCCGGTAGGACCCGGGCGCGAGGTACGTGTGGCGGACCGAGACGGTGGTCGTTGAGGAGGAGGCGAGCGCCACCCCGCCGTCCCCGAACTCGAACACCGCCCGGTACGGAGCCGTCCCGTTGTGCACCGTCGCGTTCAGCGTCACCGGCACCGTGACCTCCGTGGAGAGCGGCGATGCGGCGAGTCCGACCGTCGGCCGGACCTCGAGCACCCAGGTGTCGGAGTATCGTTCGAAGAGCGAGTTGATCCCTCCGACCAGTAACGGGGGGAACGCGCTCGAGTCGGGAGAGACGCCGGCCAGCCATCGGGCGGGGGGGGCCGGACCGACCTCGCCGCTCACGTTCGTCCAGGCGCCCTGCGAGAAGGTCCACGTGTCGTTGAGCGCGCCCGAGAACCCGAACCCGCCGAACAGGACCAGCGAAGAGAGCGCTGCGTCGTAGGTCAGGCCCGCGGAGTAGCGGTACGATGGCACGGAGCCGGACGGCAGGACCTGCCACCACTGACCCGAGTACAGCTCCCAGGTCTCGTTCGGGGTCCCGCAGCCGTACCCGCACCCGAAGAGCACTATGGCCCCTTCGACCGGGTCGTATGCCATCTGGGCGTTGTAGGTCGTCGGAGGAGGAGTGGAGGCCGCGAGGGGGACCCAGCCGGAGGCGCCTTGCCAGATCCAGGTATCGTTCGTGGCGCCCACCCCGAGCGCGTTTCCGCCGAAGAGGACGGAGCCGTTCTCCTCGGGGTCCGGGTCGAAGGCCATGCTTGCGTACACCCGAGGGCTCGGGGTCACCGGGCTGTATCGGGAGAGGTTCGTCCACTCGCCCGCCCGGAACAGCCACGTATCGTTGAGGTCGGTGAATCCGAGGCCGTGGCCTCCGAACAGGAGCAGCCCGCCCATGTTCGGGTCGAAGTCCATGACCGCGCCGTACCGCGCCGGCGGGGCGTCGTGCGGGTTCGTGAGGTTGGTCCACGAGCCATTCGAGAACGCCCAGGTCTGGTTCTCTGGGCATTGAACGGAGGTGCATCCGCCAAAGGCGACCGTCTCACCGTCGAGCGGGTCGTACGCCGTCGACCCGGAGTCGGTCGGAGGGGGCCGCGCCGCCGCGGCGGTCCCCGTCACGTTCACCCATTCCACCGGCGGGCTGAGGGACGGAGTCACCGGCGCGTACGACGGGCCGTCGGCAGAATGCGTCGGGACCGCGGGTCGCGATAGGACGGTCGCGGGCGAAACCTCCGTATGCACGGCCATCGCCCTCGCCTCCGACGCAAGGGGGCCGATCGGGCCGACCAGCAGGAGGCACGCGACGACCCCGAGAACCATCCCGGTGCGGGCGCACCGCAGGAGGTCCCGACGCTTCGGCCTCGTCGGGTTCCGGTCCATGGGGCTCACCCCTCCGGTGGCGGAGGCGACGCCCCCTCGCCGGGGGGAGTCGGTGGGCCCGAGGGCGTGGCACGTTCTCCCGAGCGGGACCGTCGGCGCCGGACGATCGCGACCACGGCGAGCAGCAGAACGTCGGCGGCTCCGACGATCGCGAGGTAGAGAAGGTAGTTCGGCGACATGCTACCGGTCGAGTTCGAGGGGGTCGGAACGACCGGCGTCGGCGCCGCGCCGGGTACCGCGGGGAGCGTGGCACCGACCTCAGCGAGGTCGAGGGTGACGGTCGGCTGGGGGACGTTGCCGTTCGAGACCAGCGAGTAGACGAGGATCGAGGAGCCGACCTGGACGAGTCCAAAACTCGCGAGGTTGGCTTCGTCGAGGGTGGTAGGGTTCGTCCATCCCGTGACGGATTCGGTCCACTCCTGAAGGCCGCCGTGAACGCGCTCGACGATGTAGTAGGTCCCGTTCCCGTACAGCGCCTCGACGGCCGAGGCACTCTGATCCGCGCTTCCGAGACCCCCGATCACGAGCGAAGAGGTGAGGTTGTAGAGCACGAGCTCGGTGCCATTGAGGATGTGATAGAGCAGGACGAGGGTCGAGGCCGAGTCGAGGACGAAGCTCTCCGAGAGCAGGAGGGAGCCGGGCGGGAGCGAGGGTGAGACGGGGACCGTCGCCCCCGTCGTGAGGTTCAGGATCGAGTAGTTGCCCCCGACGTTCTGGACGACGACGTCCCCGAGCCCTCCCCGGACGGACGGGATCTCGGAGATCCCCGTGACGCTCAGGTTCGAGACCTCGCGACCCGAGGCGAGGTCGAACTCGACCAGTCGTTCGATTGTGCTGTCCCCGACGAGGAACGAGGACGCGACGAGGGTCACCAGCGTTCCGGGGGAACTCGTCCCGTCCAGCTGGTAGGCTTCGGCGAGTCCCCAGGAGGTCCACGTCCGCACCGGGCCCCAGCTCTGGTTGGACGGGTAGAATCGGGCCCCGTGGAGCTGGACCGAGGTGAGCTCGGCGGGGCTCGCAAGGGAGGTCTCGCTCATCGGGACCGCGGCCCAGACGACGTAGATGCTCCCGTCCGAGAGCTGGGTGGCCTCGGGGTGGTCGATGACGAACCCGGGGTCGTTCGGGGACGGGACCTTCGAGAGGCGGTTCGTCGCGGGGTCGAGCCGTAGGCCCGAGACATGGAGACCCTGCTGGACCGGAACGGTCGGGTCGTCGTCCGAGTAGAACAGGTAGCCTCCGTTGGAGCCCGGAGCTCCCGTCACCTCGGTGTGCGGGTAGATGTCCGACACCGCTGGCCCTTGGCTGCTGCTCAGGTTCCAAACGTTGCCGTCGTACCCGCTCCCGAGGTAGTATCGAGAGTGGACGGTCCACGATGAGTTGGCGCCGTTGTAGTAGCACGTGGGGCATTGCGTGAGGGGAGCGACCGCGCCGGGCGGTGGGTCGGTCCAGCTGTAGATCACGCCCGGACCGACGATGTTCCACGTGACGTTCCACCACAGGAANGTGGCCGCGGCGAAGAAGGTGCCATTGAGCCATCCGGCCCCGATATGGAACGTCGGGGTGATGTTGAACGCGAGGGCGATGGACGTGACCACCCCGATCGAGACGGAGGCGAATCCGATGCCGAATACCACCGCGGCCTGGAGCGCGAGGGTGAACGCACCGATGAGCTGGGAGACCATCACCTGAATGCCGGGGATGAACTCGTTGAACCCGGGGGTCGTGGGGAGGAGAACGAGCGTGAGCGCTAAGCTCGGTTTGATGTCGATCGCGAGTGTGAATCCCACGCTCACTCCGAGGACGTTGAACCCATAGATCGGGATACTCGCCCCGAGGTCCCCGGCGAGGGTGAGCGTCGCCTGCGCGTTGACCCACTGGATGTCCGAGATGCCCTGGCTCGCGTTCTCGACGACGAAGTTGCCCGTCAGCCCCACGCTGACCGTCAGCGAGAGGGAGACGATGCCGAAGCTGATGCTCGGCGGCGTGAGCGAGAGCATGCCGGCAAGCGCGAGCTGGCCGTTCGAGGCCGCCTCGAAGGAGACGGCGATCGACGGGATCAGGTGGGTGCTCCCGTCGAGCATCGGGGTGGGAAGGGCGAAGCTGGTGGAGCCCCCGAGGCTCCAGGAGTAGTTCTCGAAGATCCCGTAGACCTTGTTGTACGGTCCGGCGCCGTAGCTCGGGGTCGCCTGCACCGCTCCCGTGAACTGGAAGAGGGAGGTCAGCCATTGCGGGGTCGTGATCATCGGAACCTGGTAGGTGGCGTTCTGAGTCCACCCGTTCCAGTCGCCGGTGACGCGGAGAACGGACCCCGCCGAAACGGTGCCCATGTCGACGGGCGTCGAATTCCACCAGAACGGGTCGGTCGTGCTCTGGATGAAACCGATCGGGAGCCCGCCGAGCGTGGCCGACACGCTGGTCGCTGGCTGGCCCGCGACCGTGAGGAACGCGCCGAAGTAGTTGTTGAAACTGAAGTTCGTGTAGAAGTACTTCGTGAACTCCGAGTAGAGGATCGCTGACTCGGGCGGGGCCACCGTGAACGTCCAGTTCGCGGTGCCGTAGTCTCCGGATATGGGGTATCCTCCGGCGAGGGTGGCGTTGTTCACGTCCCAGACATACAGCGTCAGCCGGTAGACGTTGTAGCTGAGCTGGCTCGGCGTGCACGAGACCTGCCAGGTCCCGTCGTAGGGAAG
>JGI12269J14319_10002525_pt1 | contig 17584 bp, 13 predicted proteins | sample PeaSoiSIISIP2007_FD_14319 | JGI IMG/M metagenome (IMG submission 14319) | reverse complement strand
AGGCGCGTGTCGATGTGATCGCAGAATTGGTAGATCGAGGTGAAGCGCCCGAGTTCCGCGCGCGCGTCGAGAATTCCCTTGACCGTGTTTTCTCCAACGTTTTTGATGGCGCGGAGTCCAAAGCGGATCGCTTCGCCAACCGGCGTGAAATCGAGATCGCTCGAATTGACATCGGGCGGGAGGACCGTGATGCCCATTCCGCGCGCCTCGTTGATGTACTTCACTACTTTTTCGGTGTTGCCCGTTTCCGAGGTGAGCAGCGCGGCCATGAACTCGACGGGATAATGCGTTTTCAAATAGGCGGTCTGGTAGGCGAGCAGCGCGTAGGCGCACGAGTGCGATTTGTTGAAGCCGTAGCCGGCGAATTCCGCCATCAGATCGAATATTTTCTCGGCCTTTTTCGCAGGTACTTTTCGCGTGGCGCATCCGGCCAGGAATTTTTCCCGCTGCGCCGCCATTTCGGCGTGATTCTTTTTGCCCATGGCGCGGCGCAGAATGTCGGCTTCGCCAAGCGAAAAGCCGGCCAGGCGGTTGGCGATCTGCATGACTTGTTCCTGATACAGAATCACGCCGTAGGTCTCTTCGAGAATTTCCTTCAGTTCGGGCAGGTCGTAGGTAACTTTCTTTTTCCCGTGCTTGCGATTGATGAAGTCGTCGATCATGCCGCCCTGGATCGGGCCGGGGCGGTACAGGGCGTTGAGTGCGGTGAGATCTTCGAGGCGCGTGGGCTGGTATCGGCGCAGGATATCCCGCATGCCGTGCGACTCAAATTGAAAAATCGCCGTCGTTTCTCCGCGGGCGAAAAGTTTGTAGGTTGCCTCGTCATCCAGAGGCAGCGTGCTCAGATCGATGTGCGCGCCGCGATTCTGCTCGATCATGCGCTCGGTGTCGTCCAGCACAGTGAGCGTCGTCAGGCCCAGGAAATCCATCTTGAGCAGGCCAATGTGCTCCAGGCCCTTCATGTCGTACTGCGTCGTGATTTCATCCCGGTTCGACTTGTATAACGGGACGATGTTGGTAAGCGGCTCGGGCGAAATCACGACGCCCGCGGCGTGCGTGGAAGCGTGCCGCGCGAGGCCTTCCAGGCGCTTGGCAACGGCCATCAGGTCCGTATAGCGAGCGTCGCCCTCGATCAGGCTCTTGAGTTGCGGCGTCTGCTTCAAAGCTTCATCCAGCGTGATGTTGAGCTGGGCTGGAACCAGCTTTGCGATGCGATCCACTTCTCCGTAAGGCAAGTCCATGGCGCGGCCCACATCCTTGATCGCCGCCTTGGCCGCCATGGTCCCAAACGTGATGATCTGCGCCACGTTCGACCGGCCGTACTTTCCCGTTACGTACTCGATCACTTCGCCGCGGCGACGCATGCAAAAGTCGATATCGATATCGGGCATGGACACGCGTTCCGGATTGAGGAAACGCTCGAACAGCAAATCATATTGCAGCGGATCGACGTCCGTGATCTGCAGTGCGTAACTCACCAGGCTCCCTGCCGCGGACCCGCGCCCCGGCCCTACGGGAATTCCCTGGGCCCGCGCGTGACGAATAAAATCCCAGACGATCAGGAAATATCCCGCATAGCGCATCTTCTGGATCATCCGGATTTCATTGGTCAGGCGCGCTTCATATTCGGCCAGCGTTTTGCGGAGCATGCCGGCCTTGGCGCGCGCCTCGAGGATCGGCACGCGAGAAGCAAAACCTTCTCGGGAAACAGCCTCGAAGTAAGTGTCGACGGTGTGTCCTTCGGGAACCTGGAAGTCCGGAAAAGAATTCTGCATGGCGTCGATCTTTACGTTGCAGCGCTCCGCAATCGCCACCGTGCGTTCAAGCGCTTCGGGGAGTTCGCCAAACACCTGCGCCATCTCTTCCGCGGTCTTAAAGAAAAATTGGTCGGTGGCAAATTTCATGCGGTGCGTGTCGCTCATCGTCTTGCCCGTCTGGATGCAGAGCAACACTTCCTGTGCGTGCGCGTCGCTATGCTTCAGGTAGTGGCAATCGTTTGTGGCGACGAGGGGAATTCCCGTTTCGCGCGAAAGTCCTACAATCATAGGGTTGACGCGCTTTTCGATTGGCAGGCCCTGGTCTTGAATCTCCAGGAAGAAGTTCCCTTTCCCAAAAATGTCGCGCAGGCGGTAAGCGGCTTCGCGGGCCTGATCCGGCTTTTCTTCCACCAGATTTTCGGTGACTGCGCCGCGCAAGCATGCCGACAAAGCAATCAGTCCGCGGCTGTGCTTCGCCAGCAAGTCGTAATCGATTCTGGGCTTGTAATAAAACCCTTCCAGGTATCCCGCGGAAACGAGCTTAATCAGATTCCTGTAGCCTTCCGCATTTTCGCAGAGCAAAACAAGGTGGTTCATGCCGCGCTGGCCCGGCTCGCCCGCCGTCGGATTCGCGTGCCCATTGGCGGCATCGCGCTGCGGCGTCTCGCCCCGATCGAGCCGGCTTCCCTTCGCGACGTACACTTCGCAGCCGATGATCGGCTTCACGCCCCGCGTCTTGGCCGCGTGGTAGAACGATTCCGCCGCGAATAGATTTCCGTGGTCGGTGACGGCCACTGCCGGCATCTTCCGGCGCGCCGCTTCATCGACGACCTCTTCGAGGTCGCACGCGCCATCCAACAGGCTGTAATCCGTGTGCAGATGCAGGTGAACGAATCTGGGAGTTTCCATGCCGGACGCTATTCTAATCTCGCGCGAAGATTTTAGCTACGCCCCGATTTCGCAGGGCTATTGTAGCGCCAACCTTCAGGTTGGCATTTTGGAATCAAGCAGATGCCCGCCTGAAGGCGGGCGCTACATAAACCGGGAACGAGCCCGCGCGCTCATGCGGATTGGGGGCACCTATTTCTTACCCTTCCTCGATTTCTTTTCCCGGGCAGCCCGCTTAATTTCTCTCGGGTCAAATTCCGTGGAAGGTCCGCTTTCCAACCCTTCTCGAATGTCCTCGCGGAGCCTTTGCATCTTGAGAGATCGCAGCTGATCTTCTTCTTCCAACAGGCGGAGGGCCTCCCGAACGACCTCACTGGCGGAATTGTAAGACCCCGAAGCGATCTTGGCGCGGATCATCTCCTCAAGGTGGGGGGTAAGACTAATGTTCATTGGCATACAGACGTCCCTCGGTTTTCAGGTTTTCTCCAGAATAGCTCTCTTGGCATACTTTGTCAATGTTTGCCAGGATATCGGGTCCCGAACTGAGGAGCCCAAGGTCTCAAAAACCTCGCACGAAACGCACGACGTCCCCTCAAGAAACTCGTGCGACAGGCTAAACGGATTGTGGCGGAAAGTTGTTGAGGAAAGGTTCTAGTGGCACAGGCACTTTCCCTGAGGGGGTTTTGCAAATGTACTTGCGGCAGTGAGTCTGTGCTTGCTACTTACAAAACTGCACAGCTCCACAGCGGCGGATGGCTGTGCTACCTATTTCTTCTTCGTTTTAGGTTTCGGCTTCGACTTTGGCCCGGGAGCCGATTTCCCCGGCGCCATGCGGTGAGGCTGAATTTTTGGAGGAGTCACTGGCCCAGCCGCCGCGGCGGTTTCCGGCTTGGAAGCCGCCTCGCCTTTCTTCTTCGGCTTTTCCGGTTTTTTTTTCTCTTCCACCTTCTTAGGCTGCTCCTTGATTCCGGCAAGTTTGCGAAGGATCTTGGCGTGGTCCTCGGGCTTTCGCGCGCGGCCCAGGAGCTGCAACTGGAAGAAGTCCTCCACCACTTTATCGAACTTCGGGCCGCGCTCCATGCCGAGAACCTCGAGCTCCGTGGCGACCCCCGGCAGCGCCTGGCGAATCGGCTTCCACCTGCTGAAGTAGGTCCGAATTTTGCCGACGGCTTTCCCGTTGTTGGATTCAGCAAGAATGTAGGCCAGCAAATCCAGCGGCGCTCTCTCCAGGAATGCGTAGGCGTCGCGCGCGGCCGCCGTCTTGGGGCCGGAGAGGAGCTTCACAATTTTCAGGGCTTCCGGCTCCACATCCTGTACCGCGCGCAATTCCGAGGAAGGAAACGACATGCGGCTGAGCACGGATTTTCGCTCGCTGTCCTTCAGCCGGCCCAGAATCGCGATGGTGACTGGGGCAAACAAGCGCGGGCGCAGGCCCGACGAAACCATATCCTCGCGGACGCGAAACATCCGGTTGATGGCGTCATAATCGGGATGACGTTTCTGGAGCAGCGGGTGCACGACTCCCATCAGGCCATTCGATTCCCAGGCCTTGAGAACTGCCGCCGGCTTCTCTTCGCGGGTCACTTGGCGGAACTCGCCGCCGGCGTCCTCCTGCGAGATCGTCTCTTGCAATTCGCGTTCGATCGCCAGGTTGAACCAGTCCCTGGTGCGAGACTCCATCTTGAAGCCCATCCGGGCCTCATAGCGCAGCGCGCGCAAGAGACGCACGGGCTGGTTCGTGAAACTGTGAATCGACAGCGCGCGAATCTCGCGCCGTTCCAGGTCGGCGAGACCATTGGTGGGATCGAGGAGCAAGCCGCGCGAATTCGGATTCAACGAAATGGCGATGGCGTTGATGGAGAAATCGCGACGGCGCAAATCTTCCATGATCGTGGAAAATCGAGTCTCCGGTTTCGCTCCGGGGCGCGCGTAGATATCCTCGCGCGCGGCCGAAATGCTCGCATCCACTTCACCGGAGAGAAGTAGTTCGGCGGCGCGCAGCGATTCGTCTTCCCGCGTCACCCTCGCTCCGCCTTTTTCCAGCTCTCGGATGATGCGCGACGGGTTCCCTTCGATCGTGAAGTCCAAATCGCGAATGGACATTCCGGAGACGACGTCGCGCACGGCGCCGCCGACGAGATACAGATTGGCCTCGGACTCAGTGGCGAGCTCCTGGATGCGAACCATGGCGGCTCGCTGCTCCGGGGAGAGGCGGCTTTCGAGCTGGAACATGTAATCAGGCATGCGTATACCGTCCTCGGCCGGAGACGCCGCTTATTTCCCTGCGTCCCCGCACCCGATCGAATTTATCGCGCCACGGAAATGGTCCCGTGGATTGGCTTTTGGCCTTCACGCGCGCGGGTGATGCGCTTTATAAATCTGTTTCAAGCGCTCCTCGACCACGTGCGTGTAAATCTGAGTCGTGGAAATATCCGCGTGGCCCAGCATGAGCTGGACCGAGCGGAGGTCCGCCCCTCCTTCGAGAAGGTGCGTGGCAAAACTGTGGCGAAGCTTGTGCGGCGTGAGACGCCCGCGCAAGCCCAGCCTCGTTCCATAATCATGCAGGATCTTCCAAATGCTGACGCGGCTGAGCCTCCTGCCGATACTCGTCAGAAACAGACTCTGATTGTGCGGCGGCGGACTCGACGGCCTGGCGAATTTCGGACGCGCCTGCGCCAGATATTGCTCGACGGCCTCGATGGCCTTGCGTCCGATGGGCACCAGGCGCTCCTTGTCTCCCTTGCCGATGCAGCGAACGCAGCCGATGCGCATGTCGATGTCGGAAATGCGGAGGTTCAACAATTCGGAAACGCGCAGTCCCGTGGAATACAGCACCTCCAGCATGGCCCGGTCCCTCAACCCGATCGGAGTCGCAAGGTTCGGGGCCTGCAGCAACTTGTCAATTTCTTCGACCCGCAGATACGTCGGCAGGCTGCTGCGGATTTTCGGCGACTCCAGATTTTCCGTCGGGTCCGTGTCCACAGTGCCTTCCATCATCCCGAATTTATAGAGTCCCCGGAGCGAAACCAGATACCGCGCCACGGAGCGGCTGTCCAGCTTTTCTTTGTACAGGCTGGAAAGGAAATCGACAACGTCCTCCCGGGTAACGTCTTCCATCCGTTGTTTGTGGCGTTTTCGGAGGAATTCCGCGAACCGCTTGAGGTCGCGCCCATAGGCCAGGATCGTATTCTGCGCCAGGCCTTTTTCCACGCGCAAATAGCTCAGAAAAACATGGATAGTCGATTCCATGGCTATCTATCCCACGATTCCTTGCTTCCCCGATTCCGCTCCGGCCGAATGAAACGCGATGCCGTACACTTCGCTGATCTCGGCGCAGCGCATGGCCCAGGCGAGCCCCAGAAAAGTCAGCGTCGCCCCGCCAATCAGCGCGATAAAAACAAGCAGCCGGGGCAGAAAGTGCTCGATGCTGTCAAACTGCGAATACCGCAGGGCGCCCCAGCAAACCACTCCCATTGCGCCCGCGCAGACTGCGATTTTTGCGAGAGAGGCCGCTATCTCGCGGGTTCCCAGCCGCCCAAATCTCAAGCGGAAAATAACAAATAAAGTGAAAACATTGAAATAGCCCGCCAGGGCGCTCGCGAGTGCGGGCCCGCCGTTTTTCAGCTTGGCAAAGAAATAAAAAAGAAAAATCACGTTGAGCAGGATATTTGCAAGCATCGTAAACACGGCCACGCGCACCGGGGTCCGCGTGTCCTGGGTTGAATAGAACGCGGGAACGATCAATTTCACCGCCGCGAATGCGGGTAGCCCGATCGAATAATACAGCAGCGCGCGCGCCGTCAATCGCGTGGATTCCGCAACGAACAAGCCGTGCTGGAATAACACCTGCACGATGGGCTCGCGCAGGATCACCAGGCCAACCGCGGCCGGAATCGTTATAAACGAAACGATGCGCAGCGAAAAAAGAAATGTCTTCTTCATTCCCTCGTAGTCCCCGGCAGAGGCTTGATGCGACATCATCGGGAGAATGGCCGTCGCCACGGCTATGGCGTAACCGCCCAGGACGAGTTCGGTCACCCGGTCTGCTACGTAAAGAGAGACCAGGCTTCCCTCCGGCATCACCTTGGCGTTCACAAATATCGTGTCCACGAGCAAGTTGATTTGCGCAATGCCGATGCCTACAAACCCAGGAACCATGAGTCGCGCCACGCGTCGTATTCCCGGGTCCGTGAACGATACGGCAAACTGGAAATTCATCCCCCGCTTTACCAACTGAGGGACCTGCAAAAAGAATTGGAAGATCCCTCCGACCAGAACGCCCACGGCGAGCGCCGCCGCGGGGCTCGAAAAATGCCTCCAAACTACCGCTACCGAAAAGACGATAAAGGAGATATTCAGCAGAATCGGCGTGGCAGCAGGCAGCCCAAAGATGTGAAAACAGTTCAAGATGGCCATCGCCAGCGCCGCCATCCCTATGAACAGGATGTAAGGGAAAATCAAACGGTTCAGGTAGATAGCATCCAGCTGGACTTGATTTTTTCCGAACATGGAGAAGAACCGGACAAAGAGAGGAGAAAAAATGACCCCAAGTACGGTCAGAGCGGACAAAATCACGCAAAACGTCCAAAACAAACGGTTTGCGAACGCCCAGGTCTCTTCCCGGGAGCGATTCCTCATGTAATCGGTAAACACCGGAATGAAAGACGCCGTCATCGAGCCTTCCCCAACGAGCCGCCGAAGCAGGTTCGGAATCCGGTAGGCCAGCACGAAGGCATCCGCTATTCCGCTGGTGCCCAAGAGAAGGGTTAACCGCTGGTCACGGACATAGCCGAGAATCCGACTAACGACAGTGATGACACTGATGATGGATGCAGATTTGAGGATCTGCCGTTTATGGGTGGCGGTTTCGATCAAAAGAGCGAGGCCCCCAGTCTTAGCCTCTGTCTAAACCTTTGAAAAATATACACTTGACAGAAAAAGAGCGCTTAACATAACATAGTTGCGCTCGACTCGCAAGGCCCGCGCTTCGGGTCCCCTTACGTGAAAGTACGAACTCCAGCCTCTACGCACAAGAAAGTCGTCGTGCGATTCCTCGATCGCAATGTCGTGCGCGGCTACTTGAACCCCAGCAAGCTCGGCGAAGCGGAGACACTCGAGCTGTTGACTCCCGACGGGGAGCAGCGGAGTTTTTCGGTGAAAGATGTTCGCAGTATTTATTTTGTGCGCGAATTCTCCGACGATTTCGAGCCTGAGCGCAAAGCGTTCCTCTCCAGGCCCAAGCTGGATGGATTGTGGGTCCGCTTGAAGTTCCGCGACGAAGACACGATTGAGGGTGTCGTCCCCAATGATTTGCTCTCCCTGCTGGATCGCGGCGTGCAAATTACGCCGCCCGATTTGCACGGCACGACGCTGCGAATTTTTATCCCGCGCACCGCGCTGACGGAAATGACGGTACTCGGGGTTGTGGGAATTGCGCGCCGCAAACCCGCCGCGCCGCCGCAGCCGGGACTTTTTAACGATTAGCCTGAATCTCTCGCGAGACAATTTCCCCGGGAACGCCAATCTCCCGATTGGCGTATTGCCCGCCGCCAATCGGGAGATTGGCGTTCCCAGGTTCCCACCACCTACTTCGGACGCTATGGAATGTTGTACAGTGAGCGGCGTACCTGTTTGGATTTTGTAATCTGCCGAACCGAATTTTCGAGGAGAACGAGACATGAAACTCGGCGAGCTGGCCGCGCGATTGGGTTGCAAGTTGCAAGGCGGCGAAAACGTTGAAGTTCACGGCGTGGCGGGGATCGAAAACGCGCAGGCCGGCGAAGTTACGTTTCTGTCGAATCCGAAATACTCCCGAGAGCTGGCCAAGACGCTCGCTTCGGGTGTGTTCGTGGACGAGAAAGTGGCTATCCAACGCAGTCCCGGCCTGCCGCCTCTTGCTGCCCTGCGCTCGCAGAACCCGTACTTTGATTTCGCGAGGGCGATTGATTTGTTTTCTACTCCAGCGGCGTATCCCCCGGGCATTCATTCGACGGCCGTCGTGGCCAAATCCGCGAAGATCGGCGAGGGAGCGCACATCGGTCCGCATTGTTTTGTGGATGAAGGCGTGACGATTGGCCGTGGCGCCGTGTTGCACAGCCTCGTGACGATTTACCGGGACACGCACATCGGCGACGATTTCCTTGCGCATTCGCAAACAGTGGTGAGAGAAGGATGCACCATCGGCAACCGGGTGATTCTACAAAATGGCGCGGTCGTCGGCGGCGACGGATTCGGTTTCGCAAAACGCTTGGATGGGCGCTGGCACAAGATCATGCAGAACGCGCCCGTGGTGATCGAGGACGACGTCGAAATTCAGGCCAATGCCTGCATCGACCGCGCGACGGTAGGCGAAACGCGCATCCGCCGCGGCGCCAAGATCGATGACCTCGTGCTGGTCGGACATGCCTGCGAAGTCGGCGAGGACACGATTCTGTGCGGGCAGGTCGGCCTTGCGGGATCGACGCGCGTGGGAAACCGCTGCATCCTTGCGGGACAAGCCGGTTCGGCGGGACATCTCGACATCGGCGATGGCGCCATCATTACCGCGCAGAGTGGTTTGCATACGGATGCTCCGCCGGGCACGATGTGGTCTTCCTCGCCCGCCATGGAAAATAAGTTGTATCTGAAAGTAGTCGCGGCGCTCAAGCGCCTGCCCGAAATGCAGAAGAGCGTGCGCCGCCTATCCGGAGAATTTGAGAAGAAGAAAACAGCCAAACAGCGAGGCGTGTCGAAGTAACGGTCAAGTAGACGGCTGTTGATCTTCTGGCAGTTCGGCGGCAACGGCGTCGTGAACGCGTTGCGCAAGTTCGTCGCGCTGCTCCACCGTATATGCCGACGCGTCGATCGGCTTTCCAAATCGCACCGTCACTTTTCCGGGCCGGATGATGAGAGAGTTTTTCTTCATGATGCGATGCGCTCCGGAACATGCCACCGGAACAATCGGAATGCCCGCTTCGATGGCAATCACGAAGGAACCTTTTTTGAACCGGTGAAGGCGTCCGTCCGGGCTGCGCGTTCCTTCGGGATAAACCAGGAAAGAAAATCCTTCGCGAATATATTCCACGGCTTGCTTGACGCTGGCGAGCGCGGCATCGCGATTTTCGCGGTCCACGGGAACAAATTTCGCCAGGCGAAACGCGGCGCCGACAATCGGAATATCAAACAGCGACTTCCTACCCAGTATGGCGATGCGCCGCGGGATGGCGCCCACAATGGCCGGCGCATCCGCGTTGCTGGTGTGGTTCGCGGCAAACAGGCAAACGCCCGGGGGAATGTTTTCGCGGCCAAACACGGTCACTTTCTCCCCCGCAATTCGCGTGACGATCACGACCATTTTCACGCCGGTCCAGTACATCAGGGTCGCCGACTTGGTCAGGAGCGTCAACAAAATGAGGGGAGGCCCAAGCACAAGAGTGCTGAGCGCCATCGCGATTGCTACAAAGGCCGTGCGTATCATGTCAGGGAGTGGTTGCGCCGCGCAGGATGCCCTCTCGTATGCGCCGCTGCCTTTCCGTCGGGGATGCTATCTCGGTGATCTGGTAAGCCGCGTCGGTTTGCCGCCCGAGCGGAAAGGAAAAATTCCTTTCTTCCCCGCCCCGCTGGACCTTTACTGTAACGCGTTCGTCGGGCTGGTGGTCCCGGAGCCAGCGGTCCGGGGCGCGCGGGAATGATTCGCCGTTCAAAGCGATCAGGACGTCACCCTCTTTCAAGCCCGCTTCGCTCGCGCCGCTTTCCCGATCCACGGATGTAATGGTCGCTGTGGCGCCATTGTCGCGATTGACAGAGAAGCCCAGCGTTGCGCGACGTTGGCTCGTATCGCGAATCGTCCATCCGGCGCGCGCCAGGAAATCCGAATAGGGGATCTCATCGGATCCCGAAATGTAGCGTCTGAAGAAGTCGCTCAGGTCGGCATCCGCGGATGGCGCTTTCTTGCGAATCACTTCTTCCATTACCGCGCGCAGGCCTTCGCTTTCCTCATAGAAACGTCCCGCCTTCGCGTACTCCACATTGAGCGCGCGCAACACATCATCGAGACTGGCCCGGTTGTCGCTCCGGTCACGGATCAGGATATCAAGCAGCACGCCTACGATCTGCCCCTTGTTGTAATACGAAATGCTTTCCTCGGGGCGATTGTAGAGTGGATATTTTTCGTACCACGCATCCAGACTCGATTGCTCCACGCTTTGCCACCGGTGCGCGGGGCGGGACTGAAGCTCCCTGATCTCGTCCGCCAGATTGGCGTAAAACTGCTGCGGGGACCAGAGCCCGGTGCGCTCGAGCGTATAGGCTCCATACGTGTTGGTCACGCCCTCCGCGAACCAGAGCGAGCGCGTCCACATTTCCTTGCTGTAATCCACCGGCTCCAGGGACTGCGGCCGAATACGCTTGACGTTCCACGCGTGAAAAAATTCATGCGCCGAATAGCTGGGCAATTGCGCGGCGACGTCGGCGGATATGGCGGTGCAATTCATGTGCTCCATTCCGCCGCCGCCGAAATTGGGCCCCACGTGAAACAGGAAAAGATATTCTCGAAACGGAGCTCCGCCCATCAACGAAACTTCATAGTCGACAATGCGCTTGAGCGATTCCACCAGCCGCGCGCGGTCGCCGGGATCGCCGTGAATGACGATGCGAATGGGCTTTCCGCCTGCTTCCATCCGATACTCGTCGAAATGGCCGATTTCCGCTGGCGCATCAACGAGCGCGTCGTAGCTCGGGGCAATGTAGTCCGCGGAGTGATGGCCGGCGCTCGCTCCGGTTGCGTCCAGCTCGACCGCCACGCGCCAGCCCTCGGGCACGTCATCAAACGACACTTTGGTGTCCTCGGCCCTGCGGTTCTGTACGTACAACAACACCATGGCAAAATTGACGAACGCGTGATCCATATTCAATTGCGACGCAAAGGGCCCCGGCTCGTCCCACAAAATGGGATAACTCACGGTGACGGTGCCGTTCCCCGAGACGCTCCAGGTATCTTTGTCAAGCTTCCGCAGCGGGAGCGGATGTCCCTCGTCATCCGTGGCGCTGACCTGCATCGTGTGCGAGGAAAAATCGCGAATCTGGTAGAGGGCGTTCCAAGATGGCATCTGAAGCGTCACTTTATCGCGCACCTTCGGGATGCGCATCGTCACTCCGAAAATATGCCTCTCGGGATGGGAGAGTGAAACCGTGTAATCGATGGTGGCCTGCGCGGGCGACGCAAAGTAGAAAACCGCCGCCAGGATCGCGGCGCGCGGCCAGAAGCGAGAGTGGAAATTCATGCCTTGAATTTCCCCACCGGGGCGCCGCGTTCCTGCAGCCTGCCGAGCAGTTTTCCGCAGAGCCCGTCAAAGCTGCCGTTGGACATCACGAGGACGAGATCGCCGGGCCGCGTTTCGGCGGCGAGATATTCCGCGATCTCTTCGGCGGAATCAAATCCTTTCGCCTTGCGGCCGGAACCGCGGATCGTTTCAAGAACACGAGTAGGAGACATTCTCTCTTCATCGCTCAGTAGATTTGCCCTGTTCACAGCGCCGAGGACGGCTGCATCCGCTGACGCGAGAGACGCGGCCAAATCGCTTTCGAAAACCCTGCGCCGCATGGTATTCGAACGAGGTTCGAACACGGCCCACACTCTCCGGCCGGGCCAGCGATGGCGCGCCGCGTCAATCGTCGCGCGGATCGCCGTCGGGTGGTGCGCGAAATCGTCGACGACCAACACTCCGGACGATTCCCCTTTCACTTCCAGGCGCCGCAGGACGCCTCGAAATTCCGCCATCGCGTCGGCAATCGTTTCGCCGCTTACGCCGCGACCGTGCGCGATGGCGATGGCCGCAACTGCGTTCAGGACATTGTGGCGGCCGGCAAGGGACATCCTGACGCGTGCTACTTCGTTTCCTTGGCGCGAAACACGGAAGCGCGTTTCGCTGCCAGAAATTTCCAGGTCGCCCGCGAGCCAATCCACGCCGGGCGTGAAGCCGTAGGTCTCGACGGGACAGAACGCTTTTTGCACGACCCCGCGAACGGTCTCGCTTTCTCCCCAGGCCACGATCCGGCCACGCCGTGGCACCAGATTCACCATGCGCCGGAATTGCAGCTCGATGGCGGCAAGATTGTCGTAAATATCGGCGTGATCGAATTCGAGCGAAGTGATGATGACTTCTTGCGGATGATAGTGCAGGAATTTCGGCCCTTTATCGAAAAACGCGGAATCGTATTCATCACCCTCGAGAACAAATTCGTCGCCACCACCCAGGCCGAAGCTGCGCCCAAAATTTTCGGCCACACCGCCGATCAGGAAATTCGGATGCCTCCCCGCATGATGCAGAATCCAGGAAAGCATGGAAGTCGTCGTAGTTTTTCCATGCGTGCCGGTGACGACGAGTGAGTCGTGGCCCGGCAGAAAGAAATCCTCGAGCGTTTGCGGAAGCGACCGGTACGGAATTTTGTGATCCAGCACCGCTTCGACTTCCGGGTTGCCGCGCGACAGCGCATTGCCGAGGACGACGATGTCCGGCGCAGGATCGAGATTGGCGGCGTTGAAGCCGTTCGACCAGCGGATCCCCAGGCTGTCGAGCAGCGTCGATGCAGGCGGATAGACGCCCGCGTCCGAGCCCGTCACGCGGTGCCCGCTTTCGGCCAGCATCCCGGCGAGCGGCGCCATGGCCGCGCCGCCGATACCCGAGAGATGAAAATGCATGGGCCGCGTCATGCGCGCACCGCCGGTTCAAGAATTTCGAGACGCCCTTCGCCCGAGGCCCGAAGTTTCGCCCGAACGCCGAGCGGAATGGTCAGCATCGGGCGCGTCGTGTGGCCCACCGGCGCTCCGTAGACCACCGGAAAGCGCAGAGGGCCGAGAATGCGCCGGCAAACGTCGGCGACCGTCACGGAGCTGCCTTCGGGAGGGTCGGACTCGGGAAATTCTCCGAGGACGATTCCGCGGACGCCTTCAAACTTTCCCGCCTGCTTCATGTGCAACAGCATGCGATCGAGCTGGTATGGTTTCACTCCCCGGTCCTCAAGCAATAAGATAGAGCCGCGCGTATCGAGCTCCCACGGCGTGCCAATCGAAGTTTCGATCAATGTGATGCAGCCGCCGAGCAATGTTCCCTCGGCTGCGCCGCGCGTGAACGTTTCGCCCTCGAGCGGCGCGGTCCAGCCGCTGTTCGTCGCCGTCATCGCCCACATAAACGTGTCCGGATCGAAGCCGCCCGTCGCATTTGGGCCCGCATCGAATCCTCCGGCCACCAGCGGGCCGTAAAACGTGACCCAGCGAAGCTTCTGCCACAGAAAAATATGGACCGACGTCAAATCGCTAAACGCGCAAAAAATCCTGGCCTGTTTGAGGCGCGCCGTGGCGAGCCCGTCCAGAATTTCCGTGCTGCCATACCCGCCCCGGGAACACAAGACCGCTCGAACCTCAGGACGCGTCAAAGCATCTTGCAAGTGTTTGCGCCGCTCCGCGAGCGGCGCCGAAAAATATCCCTCCGGCTTGTTTTTCGACGCGTATCTCTTCACCCGGTAGTCGAGCCGTTCCAAAGTTTCGCAGCCGCGCTGAATGCGTTCTTCCTTCGCGGAACTTGCCGGCGCAACCACGGCGATTGTGCTCCCCGGGACGAGCGCCGGCGGCTTGCGAGGTTTCGGCATGGAAGGGGGCGGCAAAAAGGAAGTATACAACGGGCCAGCGAAGCGCAAGCCCATTCAACGCATCGAATGTTGCTCCGATTGCAATTCGGCCTGGGCTAGCGCAAAGCCCGTTACAGGGTGAATTGCGTCATCTTGTGAAAATGGCGGGCCCTGGCGCTGATTTCCGACTTTTTCAATGCCCGCAGGCGCTCCAGTCCGAATTTTTCGACTGCAAAGCTGCCCATCACGGAGCCATAAACCATGGCGCGACGCAGCGCGACATCGTCCACTTTGCGCGCCGTCGCGAGATAGCCCATGAAGCCGCCGGCGAACGAATCCCCCGCTCCGGTGGGGTCGTGCACCTCTTCCAGAGGGAATGCGGGCACATTGAACGTTCGATCTTGATGGACCAGCATGGCGCCGTATTCGCCGCGCTTGATGACCAGCGCTTTGGGGCCCAGCTTGAAAATGTGCCGGGCGGCGCGCAGTAAGTTGTGCTCGTTCGAGAGCTGGCGCGTTTCCGAGTCGTTGATCACCAGGATGTCGGTATGCTTGAGCGTCTCGCGCAATTCCGCGGGCGTGCGTTCGATCCAGTAATTCATGGTGTCGAGCGCGACCACCCTCGCTCGGCGCTTGACTTGGTGCAGCACCGAGGCTTGCAGCGTCGGATCGATGTTGGCCAGGAAAATGTGCGTCGAGGACTGGTACGGTTCGGGCAACCGCGGCCTGAATTCCGCAAACACGTTCAATTCCGTCGCGAGCGTCGTGCGCTCGTTCATGTTTTCGCTGTACTTCCCGGCCCAAAAGAAAGTCTTTCCATCCGCGCGTTCCAGGCCCTGGATATCAATGCGACGGCCCTTGAAGATCGACTCGTCTTTCTCCGTGAAATCGATGCCCACGATTCCGACCAGATTGACGTGCGTGAAATAACTTGCGGCAACGGAAAAATACGTGGCCGCGCCGCCGAGCATGCGGTCCACCTTGCCATGCGGCGTTTCCACGGCATCGAACGCAACCGATCCAACGACGAGTAAGGACATTTTCAGCGGGCTCCCGGAGTCAGGTATTTTCCGGCAATCACGCTCAGGCGCTTGCGCGCCGCGGCCGGAATCACGGCGGGGTCGGTAATGATCGCGTGAGCGAGGGCGCGTCCGCACTTGCAGGTACGTTCGGCAGGTACGGCTCGCACGGCTTCGCGGATCACGTTCTGCGCGTTTTCCGCGTTTTTGTTCAAATTGGAAATGATTTCTTCGAGAGTGACCGAAGCGTGATCGGGATGCCAGCAATCGTAATCCGTGATCATCGCCACCGTGGAGTAGCAAATCTCCGCTTCCCGCGCGAGCTTGGCTTCGGTCAGATTGGTCATTCCAATGACTTCAAAACGCAACTGACGATACACATGAGATTCGGCCAGCGTGGAAAATTGCGGGCCTTCCATGCAGATGTACGTGCCGCCCCGGTGGACGCGCACCTTGGCGGAGTCGCAAGCAGCGCCGAGAATTCCCGCAAGCACCGCGCAGACCGGCTTGTCAAAGCCCACGTGCGCGACTACGCCGTCTCCAAAAAACGTGGAGACCCTGTGGCGCGTGCGATCGTAGAACTGGTCGGGAATGAGAAAGTCGAGCGGCTTCAAATCTTCCTGCAAGGAGCCGACGGCGCTCACGGAAATAATTCTCTCGACTCCCAGTTGCTTCATCGCGTGAACGTTGGCGCGATAGTTGATTTCCGTCGGAAGGAAGCGGTGCCCGCGCGCGTGCCGGGCAAGAAAGGCGACACGCTTACCCTCGAGCGTGCCCACGACGAGCGCGTCACTCGGATTCCCGAACGGCGTCTTGACGCGCACTTCGCGCGGCTTCTCGAGGCCGGGCATGTTGTAGAGGCCGCTTCCGCCGATGATGCCGATGCGGACCGCGTCGGTGCTCGCGCCTCGCCTCTTTGCCGCCTGCGTCTTCTTTGCCATTCCCATATCCTCGCGTGAAAGCAAATTTAGACGTCGATCATCACTGGTTCAAGATCGTATTTTCCCTGGCGCTCACGCAAATATCCCGCCGGGGTCCTCGCCTCGTGCCCGAAAATGACGAGCCACTCGCCACGCGCCGCTTGGGAAACCCATTTCTTCTTGTTCTCCAGCGTCGTGAGCGGGTACAAATCGTACCCCATGATCCAGGGAAATGGGACATGGGCCGCCGTGGGAATCAAGTCCGCGGTGAAGAAAACTGTCTTCCCGTCGCCAGTCAAGCGAACGCACATCATGTCGGCATTGTGGCCCGGCACACGAATCACTTCCACTCCCGGAACGATTTTTGTATCTCGATCGAGCAGCAACCATTGCCTTGACTTTTCCATCGGCAAAAAGTTCTCTGGAAAATAGCTGGCGCGGTCGCGGTCCGTTGGCGCTTTGGCGTGCTCGAATTCACCGCGCTGCACATAGTAGCGAGCATTCGGGAACGTCGGGATCGCTTCCCCATTTACGACTCGCGTATTCCAGCCGCAGTGATCGAAGTGGAGATGCGTATTGATGACGATGTCGATCTTTTCTGGTGGAACCCCGTGCGTCACGAGCTTATCAGGCAGCCGGGGCAGCCCTTCAAATCCGTAAATGTCCGAGCGCTTCGCGTCCCATTTGTCGCCCGCGCCGGTTTCGACCAGAATCCATTTTTCACCAGCGCGGATCAGCAGCGAATTCATGGCCATGAGGATGCGATTGCGCGAGTCGGCCGGCGCAACTTTTTCCCACATCGGCTTGGGGATCACGCCGAACATCGCGCCGCCGTCCAGCCGGAACGTGCCATCCGTGAGCAGCCAGAATTCGAGGTGGCCGAGTTTCATGCGCTCTTCCGCGCGCCGTCCGCGCGCGCCAGCAATTCGCGAACGGCTGCGTAGGGATCCTTTCCTCGGCTGGCTACTTCGCGCGCCAATCTATCGAGCGCGGCTTCACCATCCGCGCCAGAAACCGCGCGCTTCAAGACAGCTTCCCCGGCGAGCGCGAGAAGCCGCGATCTCCAGTGTTCGATTTTTCGTTCCTGCCGCTCCACGCTGTTGCCGAAGCGTTCCCGGTACTTGGCGATCGCCGCAGCAAGCTCGTCCACGCCTTTATTTTCCGTGGCCACGGTACGAACAATCGTTGGCTTCCAGCCGTCGCGCTCCGGGGCGAGTTGCAACATCGCTTCCAGCTCCGCCTCCAGGCGTTCCACGCCGTCGCGATCCGATTTATTCAAGACGAAAATGTCCGCAATCTCCATCAGGCCGGCCTTCATGTTTTGCACGTCGTCGCCCATGCCGGGAACGAGCAGGACCAGCGTGCAGTCCGCGAGGCGCACAATATCCACTTCATC
>JGI12269J14319_10002521_pt1 | contig 17592 bp, 14 predicted proteins | sample PeaSoiSIISIP2007_FD_14319 | JGI IMG/M metagenome (IMG submission 14319) | reverse complement strand
CACCCTCCATCGGATCCACATCGACGACGCCAACGGAAGCACCAGCGAACTCGCCATCGCCAAGCTGGCGGTGGCCCACGGAGTGACCGTCTGGGCGACCCCCTGGACACCCCCGGCGGCCGACAAGTCCAACAACAGCACCATCATGGGCACCCTCACCAATCCAAGCGCCTTCGCGACCTACCTCAAGGGTTTCGTGGCGACCATGAAGTCCAACGGCGTGCCCATCTACGCCATCTCGGCCCAGAACGAGCCCAACGCCAACGTCAGCTACGAGTCCTGCGTCTACTCCGACGCCCAGATGGCCACCTGGGTGGGAGGTACCCTGGGACCGGCGTTCGCCGGCAGCGGGATCAAGATCATGGCACCGGAATCCGAGGACTGGACGGGTCTGCCGGGCTATTGGAACGCGCTGAAGGCGGACGCGAACTCCATGAAGTACCTGAACATCATCGGCGTCCACGAGTACGGTGGGAGTCCCTCCGCCTACCCGGACATCCAGGCCGCCGGTTTGGAATTCTGGGAAACCGAGATCTACGACACCGGCAACACGACGGACCCCGGCATGGGCAGCGCCTTGAAGATCGCGGCAATGATCCACGCGGCGCTCACGGTGTCCAACGTCAACGCCTGGCACTACTGGTGGGTCTACGGAGGGACCAACCAGGACCTCTTCACCAGCCCCGGCAATCCCACCAAGCGCCTCTGGATCATGGGGAACTACAGCCGCTACGTCCGGCCGGGCTACTATCGGGTGGGAGCCACGGCATCTCCGACTTCCGGCGTCAGTGTCACCGCGTTCTACAAGGCGGCCGTCGACAGTTTGATCATCGTGGCCATCAACTCCAACACCTCGGCCACCAGTCAGGCATTCACGCTGACCGGCGTGACCGGGAATAGCGTGACCCCGGTGGTCACCGACGGGACCCGCAGTCTGGCCGCCCAGTCGGTCATCACCCCCACGGGCAACGCCTTCACCTACTCCCTGCCCTCCCAGAGCGTGACCACCTTCGTGGTGAATCTGGCCACGACTGCGATCAACCAGATCCAAAACACGAGCGCTTCGGAACTGAAGATCACCCAGCGCGATGGAGCGGCGTGGGTCCAAGTGCCCTATGCCGAACCCGGACAGATGCGCGTCATGAGCCTGGATGGACGGGTTCTGGAATCACGGCCGGTGACGACGGGGGCATCGGAAATTCGCTTGGGAGCAAGATCCCAGGGCGCCTACCTGGTGGAAATCCGGCAAGGGGACCATCTCGGATCCACCAAGTTCACGCAACTTTGAGTTCGGGTTTCAATCTGACTTCGGCGCCGGGCTCCCTGCGCTGGTCGCCCAGGATTCCACGGGCCTTCGGCTAACAAGGGGCCCCCTGTTTCGCGTCCCGGGCGGCATTCCTGGTGACATCGAGTCACCAGATTTTGCGAAATCGATGATGATGGAGAGGCCTGGCCGAAGTATTGTCTTCGTGTGTTCCAAGCGCGACCAGCACCATCCAACCGGGAGATCCGCATGAACCCCAAAACCGCCCGATGGCAGATCGCCAGGGGATCGCTGATCGCCTTCACTTTGGCGGGAACTTCGATGGCCGCGACCGTGACCATCGATCCATCCACCACCTACCAGTCCATGGATGGGTTCGGTGCCAGCGACAACTGGAACGGACCGTTCACCAACGCCCAGCTCGGCACGTTCTTCAACAAGGACACCGGCATCGGACTTTCCATTCTCCGCATGGGGATCACCAGCTCGGGTGGGAACGGCGCCAACGGCGGTAGCTGGGCCACCGCGAAGTTCGCTGCCGGACAGGGCGCGAAGCTTTGGGGGGCACCTTGGTCGCCTCCAGGCAACGAAAAATCCGGAGGTACCACCACCGGCAACACGGGCGGCTACCTCCTGCCCGCGTCCTACGATGCTTGGGCCAGCACGCTCGCGACCTTCGCGGCCGCCACCAAGACCAACACCGGAGTGGATCTCTACGGCATTTCCGCACAGAACGAACCCGACTACTCCTCCCAGGTCACCTACGACGGTTGCGTCTACAGCGACGCGCAGATGGCGGCTTGGTGCGCGGTGCTCGGGCCAAAGCTCCACTCGCTCACTCCCCCTGTGAAACTGATCGCGCCAGAGAGTTTCCAATGGGGCAATCTGAACGGCTTCGTCAACGCCATCAAGGGCAATGCCACGGCGAATTCGGGAGTGGACATCTTCGCCACCCACGATTATGGGGGGAGTGCCGTGGCCGTCCCCAACGCCGGTCGGCCCATCTGGGAAACCGAGGTCAGTTCCTTCGAAACGGCGGACCTCAGCATGACCAACGGTCTCAAGGTCGCCGGCTGGATCCACGATGCGCTGGTGAACGGCGGGGTCAGCGCTTGGCACTACTGGTGGCTCACCGCGGGCGACAACGAAGGGCTGCTGGTCGGGTCGAACCCGGCGAAGCGCATGTACATCGAGGGCAACTACGCCAAGTTCATCCGCCCCGGGTTCGTCCGCATTTCCGCCACCGAGAAGCCCGCCTCCGGCGTGACCCTCACCGCCTTCATTTCCCCCACAACCGTTTCGCCGCGTCAGATCGTGGTGGTCGCCATCAACTCGGGATCCACGGACAACCAGGCGTTTTCCCTGACCGGTGTGTCGGCGGACAGCGCCGTCCCCTGGATCACGGACGCCAACAACAGCCTGAAAAAGCAGAGTTCGGTGTCGGTGACCAACTCCGCCTTCACCTACAGCTTGGGCGGAACCTCGGTCACCACGATCGTGGTCTACATGAAGTCAACCTCCCTCGAACGCCAGGAAGCTGGGGCCACCCGCGTGGAAGACGTGCAGATCGCGCGCAACGGTCCCCAGACGGTCCTATCGATCGGACCGGCCGAACAGCCCGGACAGGTCCGGGTTCTGGACCTGTCGGGTCGTGAAATCGCTTCGGCGAGCATCCTCTCCGGGCGCTCGGAAGTTCCGCTTCCCGGCCTGCGCTCGGGGATGTACGCGGTCGAGGTCACGCGCGGCGATGTCGCCGTCACCAAGAGCGTGATCCTTCCCTAGTCCAGCTTCGGCGGACCTGAACGGATCCTTCTCGAACCCGTCCTTCCCAGCGAAGGGCGGGTTTTCTATTTGGCGGAACAGCGGAGGGAGCGGACTCGAGTGGCTCCCTTCCATGCGTCGCATACCGAAGAGGCGATCATTGGCCAAGTCGCGCGACACCGGTGGAATGGAGATCGAACTCGCCAGGGCCGGGACCTGGGAGGCGATCGGGACCGTCCACAGCCCTTTCCGGCAAGCCTCGGGAACACCGGTCCAGCCCTTTGCCGCGCGCACCCATCTGGGAGGGTGGGATCCGATCGCGGAAGCCCTCCCTGAAGCGCCCTTCGTGCAGGAATCGGGGGGCAGGGGAACCCTTGAGGTCGAAGCCCGTTGGCTGGAGGCCCTCGCCGACCTGGAGGGGTTCAGCCGGATCTGGATCTTCTTCTGGTGCCACCGCGGAGCCATGGCACGGGCGCGGGTGCGGCCCTACCGAGACACCGTGGAACGGGGATTGTTCTCCACGCGGGCGCCCGCGCGGCCCAACCCCATCGGTCTTTCTTGCGTGCGGCTCCTGGGCGTGCGCGGCCGGTTCGTCCATGTGGCGGAACTGGACGCTTTGGACGGGAGTCCCCTGCTGGACATCAAGCCCTACGTTCCCGCCTACGACAGCCACCCCGACGTGAAGATCGGCTGGCTCCAATCGCCCACCGCAAGCAAGGGCGCGATGCACGCGGACGGTCGCTTCGAGGATCCATCCGCTCCTTCCTGATCCGGGAGCGTCAAATGGCTCCATCTGTCAATCGGACTGTCAGGGATTGTTCGGTTCACCTGGTATGGCCACCGCGAATGCCGCTTTTGGACCCCTAGGCATACGAATTGCGCCACCGGGAAGGCAGGAGGGAGGTACGGCCATGCAGACGCCACCAAGGCTGGAAGCCGCGGCCGAGCTTCGACTGGTCGGGGGACTGGACACCTTCCTCGGCAAGAAGGATTCCGTCCTCCTGTCCCAGGTGCGTCTGAACGGTTCGTTGCAGTGCGCGGCGAGCATCGCCGGCATGGGCTATCGGCAGGCGATCGAGCACGTTCGCGCCATCAACGAGTCCGCGGGGCGGCCCCTGGTCGCCTCGCAACAGGGCGGGAGCCGGGGGGGGAGCACCACCTTGACCCCGTTGGGCGAACAGATCCTGGAACTCTACTCCAGGGCATCCCGCGAACATCAGAAATGGATCGCGGAGCTCAACGGAAGGCTGAAGCCCGAGCTCGCCTGGATGCTGGGTTGAGACCGTGATCCTCGACACCACCTTGCGCGAGGGGCTCCAACGCGTGGGGGCCTACCTGGAACCCAGGCAGAGGCGGGCGCTGGCCGAGGAATTGGTGGCCTCGGGCATTCCCGAGCTGGAGATCGGCGTGGTGGGGCGCGACGGCTTCCTGCCCAGCCTCCTCGCGGGCCTCCAGTCCAGGCATCCCGACCGGCGCTTCTGGGTCTGGTCGCGGTTGCGGCAGTCCGACGTGGAGGAGGCGCACCAGATGGGGGCCCGCCACATCGCCATGTGCGCCCCCGTTTCCACGGAACATCTGGAACTCAGGATGGGCTGGACGGTGGGCGAACTCCACGACAAGATCCGTCGGCTCGTCGCCATGGGGTCCCAACTGGGGATGGAGGTCTCCGTCGGGCTGGAGGACGCCTCCCGCGCCTCCACGGAGGGGATCCTCTCCGCGGCCCGCGCCGCCATCGAAGCGGGAGCCGTGCGCGTGCGGCTGGCCGACACGGTGGGGGTGCTCTCGCCCGCCGAGACCACCGAGCGCGTCCTCGCGCTAGTGTCCCTGGGAGGGCAGGCGGGATTCCATGGACACGACGATTTCGGGATGGCCACCGCCAACGCCCTGTCCGCCCTGGAGGCGGGAGCTTCGGCGGTGGACGCCACCCTCCTCGGGTGGGGAGAACGCGCCGGCATCGCCTCCACGGAACGCCTGGGGGCCTTCCTCTCGGTCCGACGCGGCTGGGAGTTGGACATCGAACGCCTCTGTCGCGCCGCCCGCGACCTGGCGGTGCGGTGCGGGGTCGAAATCCCCCCCAACTCGCCCGTGATCGGCGATGCGATCTTCCGGTCGGAAACGGGCCTGCACGTTTCGGCGTTGGCCGAGCACCCCGCTCTGTACGAGCCCTACGACCCCGAACTGGTGGGCGCTCGCAGGGAGCTGCGACTGGGGGGGAAGTCCGGTGCGGCGGCGGTCGCCAAGATTTTGTCGGCCATGGACCAGCAGGCTCCACCGGCGCCCGGGCTGGTGACGCGCATCCGGCGCGTGGCCGAACGTCTGGGTCGCCCTCTCGATGCGCGCGAGCTGGTGCGGCTGGCCTCCACGCCGCGCTGAGAGATCTTCCCCGAACCGCCCAAACTCCGCTCGGACTGAAGTCCATCGCTGGGCCAACCGCCCTACGGGCGGGGGGATTCCAATCCGAGCCTTTTTGGCGAGGTTGATGGAGCGAAGGGCTTCAGCCCGAGCGCATGACGGAGCATCCAGGTTCACGAATGGTTTCTCGCCGACGTTCGTCTGTCATCGCCACAAATGCCACAAGCGACGCAATCTGACATTGATTGGATGCTCGGCCTCTCGAAACACGGGATAAATGGATCCTTTGATTGATTGAATGGTGGATGATGTAGTGGCACGTTCCTTGATCTCCTGTCCCGGCATCAAGCGGCGCCGGTCGCGCCGAAACAGGAAGGACCGAACATGCGCAAGATCGCCATCTACGGAAAAGGCGGCATCGGGAAGAGCACCACCACGCAGAACACCGTCGCGGCGTTGGCGGAAGTCGGGAAGTCCGTCATGGTGGTCGGATGCGACCCCAAGGCCGACTCCACCAGGTTGCTGCTCAACGGACTGGCCCAGAAGACAGTTCTCGACACGCTGCGGGAAGAGGGGGAGGACGTCGAACTGGACGACATCCTGAAGCCCGGATTCCTGGGCACCCTGTGCACCGAATCGGGAGGCCCGGAGCCCGGCGTGGGTTGCGCCGGTCGCGGCATCATCACCAGCATCAACCTGCTGGAGCAGCTCGGCGCCTACGAGAAGGACCTGGACTACACCTTCTACGACGTGCTGGGCGACGTGGTGTGCGGCGGATTCGCCATGCCCATCCGCGAAGGCAAGGCGCAGGAGATCTACATCGTGGTCTCCGGCGAGATGATGGCCATGTACGCGGCCAACAACATCTGCAAGGGCATCGTGAAGTACGCCGAAGCCGGCGGTGTCCGCCTGGGCGGGCTCATCTGCAACAGCCGCAAGACGGACCGGGAAGACGAGCTCATCGAGGCCCTGGCGGCGAAGCTCGGTACCCAGATGATCCACTTCATCCCTCGACACAACGACGTCCAGCGCGCGGAGATCAACAAGAAGACCGTGATCGACTGGAACGACAAGTGCGAGCAGGCCGAGGAGTACCGGACCCTGGCGAGGAAGATCGACGAGAACCAGATGTTCGTCATCCCCAAGCCGTTGGCCATCGAGGAACTCGAAACCCTGCTGATGGAGTACGGGCTCGCCGCCTGACCGTTCCCAAACCGGAGGTGAAGACATGATCGAGCAAAGACCAGACGCACAGACGGCCAAGCAGGAGCTCGTCTCGATGTATCCGGCCAAACTGGCCAAGAAGAGGGCCACCCAGGTGGTGGTGAACGACGTCCCCGAATCGGGCATCGTCCCCGAGATCCTGGTGAACTCGCGCACCGCGCCGGGCATCATCAGCCAGCGCGGCTGCACCTACGCGGGATGCAAGGGCGTCATCATGGGCCCCACCCGCGACATCGTCAACATCGTGCACGGCCCCATCGGGTGTTCGTTCTACGCATGGCTCACGCGGCGCAACATGACGCTCCCCCCGACCCCCCAGAGCGAGAACTTCATGATGTACGCCTTCTCCACCGACCTCAAGGAGGAGAACATCGTGTTCGGCGGCGAGAAGAAGCTCGACGCCGCGATCCAGGAGGCCTACGACCTCTTCCACCCCAAGGCCATCTCCGTGTTCAGCACCTGTCCGGTGGGTCTGATCGGCGACGACATCCACGCCTCGGCCAAGCGGATGAAGGAGAAGCTGGGCATCAACGTCTTCGCGTTCTCCTGCGAAGGCTACAAGGGCGTTTCGCAGAGCGCGGGCCACCACATCGCCAACAACCAGCTGTTCAAGCACGTGGTGGGCCTGGACGACGAGATCCGGGGATCCAGGAAGTTCCGGGTGAACCTGCTGGGCGAATACAACATCGGCGGCGACGCGTTCGAGATCGACGAGATCTTCAAGCGCTGCGGCTTCGAGCTGGTGGCCACCTTCTCGGGGAATTCCACCTACGGATCCTTCGCCAACTCCCACACCGCCGACCTGAACATGGTCATGTGCCACCGCTCCATCAACTACGTGGCCGAGATGATGGAGAAGAAGTACGGCATCCCCTGGATCAAGGTCAACTTCGTCTCGGCCTCGGGAACGGCCAAGTCGCTGCGGAAGATGGCTGCCTACTTCGAGGACCAGGACCTGATGGACCGTGTGGAAGCGGTGATCGAGGAGGAGATGGCCAAGGTGGAGGTCCAGCGCCGGAAGTACGCGGCGCGCACCCGCGGCAAGACCGCCATGCTGTTCGTGGGCGGAAGCCGCGCCCACCACTACCAGGAGCTGTTCAAGGAACTCGAGATGAAGGTCCTGGCCGCCGGCTACGAGTTCGCCCACCGCGACGACTACGAGGGACGGCGCGTGCTGGGGACCATCAAGATCGACGCCGACAGCCGCAACATCGAGGAGCTCCACGTGGAGGCCGATCCGGAGAAGTTCCGGGCGAGGGTCGACTCGGAGGCGGAGGCTCGCCTTGCCGCCAGGGGATTCAAGTTCAAGGACTACAACGGGATGATGCCCGAGATGGACCCGAACACGCTGATCATCGACGACATCTCGGCGCGCGACACCGAGAAGCTCATCGAGATGTGGAAGCCCGACGTGTTCTGCGCGGGCATCAAGGAGAAGTTCGTGGTCCAGAAGATGGGCGTTCCCTGCAAGCAGTTGCACAACTACGACGTGGGAGGGCCCTACAACGCCTTCCGCGGCGCCGTGAACTTCTACCGGGACATCGACCGCATGGTCAACAGTCCGGTCTGGAAGCTGACCCTGGCGCCTTGGCAGGAATCCGCGGAACCGGCGCTCGAAGCGTCGGTGGCCTGACCCGCACACATCTCAAGACTGGAGACAGGAAATGACCATTCTCAGACACACTCCGAAGGGCGAGATCCAGGAGCGCAGCGCTCTGGTGATCAATCCCGCCAAGACCTGCCAACCCATCGGGGCCATGTACGCGGCGCTGGGCATCCACGGGTGCCTGCCCCACAGCCACGGTTCGCAGGGTTGCTGCTCCTACCACCGTTCCACCCTGACCCGGCACTACAAGGACCCGGTGATGGCGTCCACCTCCTCGTTCACCGAAGGCACGGCGGTGTTCGGCGGGCAGGCCAACCTGCTCACCGCGCTGCAGACCATCTTCAGCGTGTACGACCCCAAGGTGGTGGCCATCCACACCACGTGCCTCTCCGAGACCATCGGCGACGACGTCCCCCAGATCGCCAAGAAGGCGAAGGAGGAAGGCAAGGTGCCGGAGGGCAAGGTCGTGTTCCACGCGAACACCCCCAGCTACACGGGAACGCACGTGACGGGCTACGCCAACATGGTGCAGTCCATGGTGAAGTACTTGACGCAGTCCACCGACGAGACCTCCGAGCACGCCGCCATCCTCCCGGGATGGGTGGAGCCGTCGGACATGCGCGAGATCAAGCGCATCGTGTCCCTCCTGGGCGTCGAGTACGTGATGTTCCCCGACACCGACGGCGTCTTCGACGCACCCATGACCGGAAAGCACGTCTTCTACCCCAAGGGCGGAGCGAAGCTCGAGGACATCGCCCGCGGCGGCGACGCCAAGCACAGCTTCGCGCTGGGCCACGTGGCCACGACGGCGGCCTCGGAGGAGCTGACCAAGCTGCACAAGGTGCCCGGCACCGTGGTGGACCTTCCCATCGGGATCGCCGCGACGGACCGGTTCATCGAGGCCATGCGAGCGGTCTACGGATTCGAAGTTCCCGAATCGCTCAACGACGAGCGCGGCAAGCTGGTGGACCTGCTCTCGGACATGGAGCAGTACCTGTGGGGCAGGAAGGTCGCGATCTTCGGCGATCCCGACCAGCTCATCGCCCTCACGGAGTTCCTGGGGACCATGGGCATGGTCGTGCGCCACATCGTGACGGGCACCGAGAGCAAGTACATCGAGGCGCGGCTCAAGGAAGTCAACCCGGAGGCCAACATCAAGGTCGGAGGGGACATGTTCCACCTGCACCAGCTGATGAAGAACGAGCCGGTGGACCTGCTCATCGGGAACACCTACGGCAAGTACATGGCCCGCGACGAGGACGTGCCCTTCCTGCGCTCCGGGTTCCCCATCCTGGACCGCCAAGGACACCAGCACTTCCCCACCGTGGGGTACATGGGCGGCATCCGCCTGGTCGAACAGATCCTGACCCTGATCATGGACCGCATCGATCGGGACGTCGAAGAACACAAACTCGAACTCCAAATGTAGGGGGGGAAACATGGAAAAGCCGGAGAAGCAGATCTTCGTGTGCGCGAGCTTCCGCGTCAGCGGGGATGCGCAGGGGGCCTGCCGCAAGAAGGGTGCGGTCGATCTCCTGGGCTACCTGGAGAGCGAACTGGCCGACCGCGGCATGACGGGCGTGACGGTGTCCAGCACCGCGTGCCTCAAGGCCTGCGACCGCGGGCCGGTGATGATCGTCCACCCCGACAACGTGTGGTACGGCAAGGTGAACGAGGAAGCCATCGACGGCATCCTCACGGCCATGGAAGAAGGCACCGTCGCGGAGCAACACGTCCTGACCTGAACGACCGCCACGGAAGGACACGGCGTCGGTCGGAATCACATCGGGCCGGCAATTCCCCGCTTGTCCGGACGCCTCCTTCCCGTGGTCGAGAGCCCATTTGGCGAAAGCCGGGTGGGCTCTTTTCCTGGTGGCCCTTCAGCCGTGTTCCTTCGCGACCTCCTGGACGCGCATCATGGCCGTCACTCCGGCACCCACCAGCGGCCCGAACAGGATGCCCACCGGACCGAAGAAGGACAGTCCCCCGATGGTGGTGAGGAACACCATCAGGTCGTGCATGCCGGCGTCGCGGCCCACCAGGATCGGACGCAGGATGCTGTCGATCAAGGCGATGACTCCCACACCGACTCCGAGGACCAGGAAGGCGCGACCCAATTCTCCGGAAATCAGGAGAAGAATGCCGGCAGGTCCCCAAATCAAGCCGGTACCCACTGCCGGGATCAGGCTGCAAAGGGCGGCGGCAACGCCGAAGAACGCCGGGGAGGGGAGGCCGGCTCCCCAGAACAGAGTCCCCGTCAGCACGCCCTGGATTCCGCCGATCACGAAATTTCCCTTGAAGATGGCCCTCGAGGTCTTGCGGAACACTGTCAAGAGCTCGCCGACCTGGTCGGACGGGAGAGGAACCAGATACCGGACCTTGTCGACCATCTTGTCTCCGGTGAGGTACAGGTAGAACAGGCTCATCAACGCGATTCCCGAAAGGATCAGCAGATTGACCAGCGAACCTCCCACGGTGAAGACACGGCCCAGGCCCCAGTTGGTGAAATCCGATAGGGTTTCCTGGATCTTGGGGGTGAAAGATTCCGGCTTCAGCCCCAATTGGAGGGCGATGGGACTCTGTTCCAAGTGCTGTTGTTGTGTCTGGATCCAAACCCATACGGCGGACGGCCTGAAAGCGACCAACAATTCACGCGCTTGGATGGTGGCCAGGACCAATACGCTTGCAACAGGTACTGCTACAAGCAGCATCAAGCCAAACACCAGGATCCCCGAAGTCAAATTCGCGCGGCCACCGGTCCATTTCAGCAGTTTGTTCCGAAATGGCCAAGTCAAACCCGCCAAAATACAGGCGATCAGGAAGGGGACGAGCACACTCTTCAAGATCCAAAAGAGGATGATCACGGAAATGGCGAACAAAATGGTCGATGTTCGCGGGCCTTCTTCGAGGAACTCCCAAAATCCACTGGTAGTTCTCTCACTTTTCGGAGGCTCAATTGGTTCGTTGCTCATTTTATACTCCAGATCTGGCATTTTTCCGGCCTGTTCTGTCGATCTACTTGATTTTCCAGCATTTTTTGATGATCTTCAAAATAGGGCGCTCGGCGAATGGCGTTCATGAACGGAAATCTTCGCCGCCGACGGGCTTGTTTTGGAGGAACGTAGACAATGGACAAGAAGATCCCCACTGGGGCGGACGTGATCATCCAGAGCCTCATCCGCGAAGGCGTGGAATATGTCTTCGGATACCCGGGAGGGGCTGCCATCCCGTTGTTCGATGCGCTTGTCGACCATCCGCAGATCAAACTGGTCCTCGTGCGCCACGAACAGGGCGCCACCCACATGGCCGACGGCTACGCCCGCGCCACCGGCAAGCCCGGCGTGGTGCTCGTGACCTCCGGACCAGGGGCGACCAACACCGTGACGGGCATCCTCACCGCCCAGATGGATTCGTCGCCCATCCTGGTCCTGTGCGGTCAGACCATTTCGCCCATGCTCGGCAAGGACGCCTTCCAGGAAGCGGACGTGACCGGAATCACCTATCCCGTGGTCAAGCACTCCTATCTGGTGAAGCAGGTGAACGACCTGCCCCGGATCATGAAGGAGGCCTTCCACATCGCCACCACGGGCCGTCCGGGTCCGGTGCTCCTGGACCTGCCCAAGGACGTGACCTCCGCGCCCTGCACCGCGCCCTTCGTGGACTCGGTCGAACTTCCCGGATACGAAATTCCGGGAGTGCCCGAACAGGCCTCGCTCGTCAAGGCGGCGGAGTACCTCTCGCGCTCGCGCAAGCCGGTCCTCTACATCGGACAAGGCGCCGTGATTTCCGGGGCCGGGAAGGCCATCACCCAGCTCGCCGACAAGCTGCAGGCCCCGGTGGTGAACACGCTCCTGGGCAAGGGGGCGATGAGCGAGGACCACCCGCTCCACCTGGGCATGCTCGGGATGCACGGCACCGCCTACGCCAACAAGGCGGTGATGAACTGCGACCTGATCTTCTCGATCGGGGCGCGGTGGGACGACCGCATCGTGGGGAAGCTTTCCGAATTCTGTCCCGGCGCGCCCAAGCTCCACCTGGACATCGACCCCGCCGAGTTCGGGAAGATCGTCCAACCGGACGTTTCCATGGTGGGAGACGCGCGTCGCGGCGTGGAAGCGTTGCTTCCGCTGGTGCGCAAGCTGGACACCGGCGACTGGGTGAAGCAGTGCGCGGCCTGGCGCAAGCAGTACCCCTTGAAATACGGGAAGCAGGGCGGCCTGAAGGCGCAGCATGTGCTGGACGAGATGGACCGGCTGACCCGCGGGAAGGCCGTGGTGACCACGGACGTGGGCCAGCACCAGATGTGGGCGGCGCAGTTCTGCCGCAGCACCTTCCACCGCTCCTGGATCAGCTCCGGCGGTGCGGGCACCATGGGCTTCGGATTCCCGGCGGCCATCGGGGCGCAGTTGGGCGTGCCGGACAAGCCCGTGTGGGCCATCGTGGGCGACGGCGGCTTCCAGATGACGCTGTGCGAGCTGGCCACGGCCGCGCTGCAGAAGGTGCCCGTGAAGGTCCTCATCATCAACAACAACTACCTGGGCATGGTGCGGCAATGGCAGGAACTGTTCTTCGAGAACCGGTACTCCGGCGTGGACATGGCGGGGAATCCGGATTTCGTCAAGCTCGCCGAAGCCTACGGGGTGAAGGCCTTCCGCATCCGGCGGCCCGGAGACGTGCGGCGCATCCTCAAGCAGGCGTCCGAATACAACGACGGGCCCTGCGTGATCGAGGCCGAGGTGGTCAAGGAGGACAACGTCTATCCCATGATCCCCGCCGGCGCGCCGTACAAGGAAATGCTGATCGAACGGCCGCGCGCGAAGATGGCCAAACCCACGGGGAGCACCTGAGATGACCACGCCGACCCATACCATTTCCGTGCTGGTGCTCAACAAGCCCGGCGTGCTGGTGCGCGTGGCCCTGGTGTTCGCGCGCCGCGGGTACAACATCGACAGCCTGGTGGTGAGCCCCGTGTTGGACACGGAGTTCAGCCGCATGACCATCACCTGCTCCGGGGACCTGGCCACGCTGGACCAGATCATCAAGCAGCTCGTGAAGCTGATCGACGTGGTGCGGGCCGTGGACCACACCGGCGAAGCCGTGATCGAGAAGGAGATGGCCCTCATCAAGGTCCGGTGCCCGCTGGAGAACCGCACCCCCATCCTCCAGGTCGCCGAGCACTTCAAGGGGACCACCGTGGATTTCGGCCACGAGTCCCTGATCCTCCAGATCTCGGGCGGATCGGAGAAGATCGACCATGTGCTGGGACTGCTCCGGCCGTTCGGGATCGTGGACCTGGTGCGGTCGGGCAAGATCCTGATGGCCCGCGGAGCGGAACGAACCTGATCGGGACGCGGTGCGTCGGCGGCGGCTCGGTGGCGCCCGCACCCTTCCGAGGAAGACCGGCAGGTTAGTAGCTTGGACATTGGTCCACGCCAACGAGGAGAACGACCGCATGAACGCACATCCCTGGAAACTCGACGACGACGACGACGAATCCGACTGCCCCGATTGCGAGGGGAAGGAGGAGGGCAAGAAGGAGGAGAGCCTGGAGAAGAAGCTCCAGGAAAGCTTCCTGAAGAATCGGCGCGTCTTCCTCTGGGGCCAGGTCGACGACAAGTCCGCCAAGGAAGTGGTGGCCCGCCTGCTCTACCTGGACACGCAGAGCCACGACGACATCGTGCTCCTGGTCAACAGCCCCGGTGGCGTGATCACCGCAGGGACCGCGATCCTGGACGCCATGGACGCGGTGAAGTCCGAAGTGGTCACGGTCGTGATCGGACAGGCCGCCTCCATGGGCGCCGTGATCGCGGCGTACGGGAAGAAGGGCAAGCGCTACGCCTGGAAGCGTTCGCGCATCATGATCCACCAGCCCCTGATCTCGGGGACCATGTACGGGCCCGCTTCGGACATCCAGATCCAGGCCGAGGAGATGCTCCGCATCCGCAAGGAGCTGAACCAGCTTTTGGCCGACGCCGCGGGCAAGACCCTGGAGCAGTTGGACGCCGACACCGACCGCGACAACATCATGACGTCCGGCGAGGCCCTGGAATACGGGCTCGTGGACGCGGTCCAGAACTACTCCTGACAGATACCGGCACCTCCTTCCGCCGCCTCTCCGCCTCCGGGCTCCGTGCCTGGGAGGTGTTTTCGCGCCTGTCGCGGGACTCGTCGGAGTCGGTCTTCTTCGATCTCTGGGACGGTCGATGGTCCATCGTCGCGGTGGATCCCGTGGAATCGCGCGCCTGGCGGTTCCCATCGGGCGTCGGTTCCCGGCCGCAATTTCGCAGGCATCCCTTCCTCTCCGAACTGGGAATCGGAGGGGGGCCGCGTTCCGGCCTTTCCGGCTGGCCCGCGGAACTCGGCGAACCACCGCCCTTTCGCGGCGGGTGGGCGGGGACCTTGGGTTACGGAACCAGGCTCGCCATCGAACACCTTCCCGATCGTCTCGGGGCGTCGTGGGAAGGCCCCCACGCGCGGCTCTCGCGCTATCCCGCCGTGGCGGCCCACCACTTCGAAACGGGCACGGTCTGGGCATTCGGCGACCTCGAACGGACCCGGGATTGGGACCGGAGGCTCGCCACCTCCTTCAAGGTTCCTTCCGTCCGTGTCGAGTCCGTGCCGGTCACGGGCCTTTCCGACGCCGCCTATGCCAAGATGGTGGAGGAGGTCCGATCGGCCATCGGAACCGGCGACGTCTTCCAATGCAATGTGGCGCGGCGCTGGGGGTGCCGTTTCGAGGGCGATCCCTTGGTCTTCTACGAGCGGGTGCGCGCGATCAACCCCAGCCCGTGGGGAGGGGTCCACCTCTGCGCGGACTGGACCCTGCTTTCGAACAGCCCCGAACTGCTCCTTCGCGTCCGTGGCCGGTCCCTGGAGACGAGGCCCATCGCGGGGACGCACCCGCGGGGTCGCGACGCCCTGGATCTTTCGCTGCGCTCGAGCCTGGAATCCTCCCCCAAGGAACGCGCGGAACACCTCATGCTGGTGGATCTCGCCCGCAACGACCTGGGGCGGGTATCGGCACCCGGTTCCGTCCGGGTTCCACGCTTCATGGGCTTGGAAGGCTATTCCCACGTCTGGCACATCGTCTCCACGGTCCAGTCCGAACTCGCGGACGGACAGACCGCCGCAAACGCGCTGGCCTCCGTGTTTCCTTGCGGGACCATCACCGGGGCGCCACGGATCCGCTGCATGGAACTGATCGACGCCCTGGAGCCGACGCCGCGCGGACTCTACACCGGAAGCCTGGGATGGATCGCGGAGGATGGGGACGCCGAATGGAACGTCCTGATCCGTTCCGCCACCGCGCGGGACGGCGAGCTCGGTTTCCATGCCGGTGCTGGGATCGTGTGGGATTCCGACCCGCTGCGCGAAGCGGCCGAGACGCGCCACAAGGCCGCGGCCTGGCTGGCCGCCGCGGGCGGCCCTTGATGGCACTGCTTCCCGGCGACGACGGACCCTATGTCTTCGAGAGCCCGGTCCCTCCGGACGCGGCGGGAAAGACCCTGCTGGGGTACCTGAGCGGACGGTTCACCTACCGCGACGGCGGGGCCTGGCGCGAACGGATTCAAGCCGGCGATGTTTCCCTGGGTGGCGAGGAGAATCGCGACCCGGAACGGGTCCTGGCGGCGGGGGAGAGCCTGGCCTGCGTGCACCGGGACTACCTGGAACCTCCCGTCCCCACGGATTGGCGCATCGTCGCGATGGGGGAGGATTGGATGGCGGTGGGCAAACCCTCGGGGATGCCCGTCCATTCCACGCCGCGGATCTACCGTCAGACCCTGGTCTGGCAGGTGCGCAGGTTGTGGGGAGAGGGCTGGACACCGGCCCACCGCCTGGATCGGGACACCTCGGGCCTGGTGGTGTTCAGCCGCGGAAACCGGCTCCCGCGCTGGCTGGGACGGGCCTTTTCCAGGAACGCGGCGAAGAAGGAATACCTGGCGCTGGTGCTCGGGAATTTGACGGAATCCGTCTCCATCGACCTGCCCATCTCGCTCGCGGGCGACCCCCGGATCCCGCTTCGGCGGCAGGCGGGAAGGGGCGGGAAGGACGCCACAACGCTCCTGGTTCCGATCGGCGAGGACCCCGGTGGTCGCGGCACCTGGATCGTGGCCAGCCCGCGCGAAGGACGCACCCACCAGATCCGCGTGCACTGCGAGGCGGGGGGATTTCCGATCGCGGGCGATCTCCTGTACGACGGCAAGGGTGGGGAGGGCTACCTACGGCGATCCGAAGGCGTTCCCGACTCCGGTCTCTCCGACCGGCTGCACCTGCACGCCTGGAAACTGCGCTTCACGGATGCTCCGCCGGGGTCTCTGTTGCAGGAGATGTGCTGTGCGCCGCCCGCGGAATGGAAGATTCCGGGTCTCCACCCGTAGGGCTCGCGCTCGACTTTTTGGATACGCGGGCGAAGGACGTTGCGCGGGGCCGGTTTCGCCGGTACCATTCCGCGGTGCCTCACCTCGTCAGGAGCCTTGCCGTGAAACCATCCCTCCTCGTCGCTTGCTTTGCGGTCGCGGCCAGCGCCCAGTCGGTCACGGTCCAGGTCTTGGCTGATTCCGGCCGCATCCCCATCTCGCCCTGGATCTACGGGCGGAACAACAGCCTCTCGCTGGATGCGACCAAGCCCGTTTCGGATTCCCTCCTCACGTTGTACAAGGATGCGGGAGTGAGGTCCTTCAGGGAGAATGGCGGGAACAACGCGACCAAGTACAATTGGCGCAGGAAATTGACAAGCGCCCCGGACTGGTACAACAACGTCTACGGTGCCGACTGGGACTACGCGGCGACCACGCTCCAGAACCAATTCCCAGGAACGCAAGGTGTGTCTGCGTTCCAGTTGCTGGGATGGGCTGCACGCACGGACAGTGCGAACTTTGGGGATTGGGCTTACAACCAATCCCAATGGTGGAGCGGTGTGAAACAAAATCTGGCTGGTGATGGCGTATTGAATCCTGCTGGAGGCAACCAGGCCCTCACCAACGGCGATCCAACCAAATATCTGCAGACCTGGCCAGCGGACTCCACCGTCGCAATCCTTTCGCACTGGTTCGGTCCAGGTGGATTGGGCTTGGACTCGACGAGATTTCGCTACTGGGGGATGGACAACGAGCCCGACGGCTGGTCCAGCACCCACGACGATGTCGACTCCGGTCTCACCGGACATGTTCTGACTGAGGAGGACTACGTCCAGCGATGGGTTGCCGTCGCCAAGGCCGCCCGGAGGATCTTCCCCGGCATCCGGTTGGTGGGGCCAGCCTTCATGAGCGAATGGCAATGGTACACCTGGGAGAATTCCACCATCACATACAAGGGAAAGGTCTATTCCTCCGCGGAGTACATAATCAAGAGGCTTGCGGAGATCCAGGATTCCACTGGAGTGAAG
>JGI12269J14319_10002515_pt1 | contig 17632 bp, 14 predicted proteins | sample PeaSoiSIISIP2007_FD_14319 | JGI IMG/M metagenome (IMG submission 14319) | reverse complement strand
CGCCGCTCAATAGGTCGCGCGGCCGCCCGAGATGTCGAAGGTGGCCCCGGTCGAGAAGGAGCAATCCTTGGAGGCGAGCCAGGCGACGAGTGCCGCTACCTCCTCGACCTTGCCGAAGCGGCCCATGGGGATCTTGGCGAGCATGTAGCCGATGTGCTCCTTCGACATCTGGGCGAGAATTTCGGTCTCGACCGCGGCAGGCGTCACGCAATTGACGATGATGCCGCTCTCAGCCAACTCCTTCCCGAGCGACTTGGTGAGCGCGATCACGCCGGCCTTGGCGGCACTATAGGCCGAGGCGTTGGGATTGCCCTCCTTGCCGGCGACGGACGCGATGTTGACGATGCGGCCGTAGCCGTGGGCGAGCATGGACGGCAGCACCGCGCGGGCGCAGAGAAAGACCCCGACAAGGTCGATCTCGACGATGCGGCGCCACTCGGAGGGGTCGTAGGTCCAGCTCGTCGCGTTCGAGCCGGCAATGCCGGCGTTGTTGACCAGGATGTCGATGCGCCCCATGCGCTTCTCGGTCGCCGCGGCGGCGCTCCTGACGGCATCGTCCTGGGTCACGTCGAGCGCCATGGCATGGGTCTCGCCCCCGCGCGAGAGGTCGAGTGCCGCCTTGCGCGCGGCACTCTCGTCCACGTCCCACAGCGCTACCGCGGCACCGGAGGCGAGCAGGCGCTCGGCGATGGCATAGCCGATGCCGCGCGCGGCCCCGGTTACCACCGCCTTCTGTCCCTTGAGATCGATTGCGTTCATGATGCCTCGCCTGATGCAGGGCCCCACTCCTCATGCCGCGCTCATGCCGCCCTGGGGCAGCCCTCTGGCTTCAGCTTGCGCTCCCTCAACGCGGGGTATTGGACGAGCTTGTCGGCCGGCCGGACCGGGCGACGCACGAGCTCCCCGCCGCAGTTGGGACAACGCCCGCCGAGCACGCTCTCGGCGCAGCCCTTGCAGAAAGTGCATTCGAACGAGCAGATCATCGCCTCTGTCGACTCGGGCGGCAAGTCCCGGTCGCAGCACTCGCAGTTCGGCCGCAGTGCCAGCATGTCAGGTTCTCTCCATTCTTTCATCGATGATCGCATGGGCAGCGGTTTCGAGACACATTTTACTGCAGGCCGATGAGCGCTGCGAGCTTGGCCCGCACCTCGGCGAGGATGGCCGGAGGGACGGCAGCACCGACATAGGCGATCGGGCGCGTCTCGGCGTCGATGCTTCTCACGTGGCTGGTCAGGATTTCGCCGGAGACGGGGAGGCCAGGCGGGAGAACGACGCTCGAGGCGAAGGGGCGCACGCGCGAGGTGATCGGGCAGACAATGGCGAAGTGGCTGGCGCGGAAGAATGCGACGGGCGATACCACCAGAGCCGGGCGCCGGCCGCGCTGTTCTCGTCCAACCGTGGGATCGAACTCGATCCAGATAAGATCGCCGCCCTGCGGCTCGTAGCCGCTCATTCGACCACTTCGTGACCGACCGCGGGGCCCCAGTCGAACGCCTCGTGCACGGCCTCGGGCGTCATGCCGACGAGCAGCTCGTCGAGCGTGTAGAGGGGACGCACGGCCGAAATGACGATTTGGCCACCCTTCGCGGTCAAATCGACGCGCGCGCCCTCCTTGAGGCCGATCCGCAGCGCAAGCTCCTTGGGGATGCGGAGGCCAAGGCTGTTGCCCCACCTTGTGATCTGTGCTTGCATGGACCTATCCTGGGATATCTATTGTATATATTAAGGGATATTTTGAAGCTATACAAGGGCGGCATCACCTCGCACGCGCGGCCGCCTCGATCGCCCGGGCCAGCGCGATCACTCCTTCGCGGAGCTCCGCTGCCGCCCAGGGGGCGTAATTGAGAAGAAGACCGGAGGGTGCCGGCTTGGGCGTGCGCCCGGCGCCATAGAAGCGGGAGAGCACGCCCGGGGCCACGCGCGTGTCGGCTAAGGCCAGAGCTACGTCCTCGTCGGAGATGCCGGGCGGCAAGCGACCCACGAGATGGAGGCCCGCATCGGATGGCTCGAGCTCGAGGGCACCCTTGAGATGGCGCTTGGCGAGCTCCACGAGAGTGTCCTGCCGCTCCTTGTAAAGCGCCCGCATGCGCCGGATATGGGCGGCGAACGATCCCGCTGCCATGAACTCGGCGACGGCGGCCTGGGTGATGGCCACCGCATAGCCGTCGAGCTGGCCGCGCGCGCGGACGAAAGCATCGCTCAGCGGCGCCGGCGACACCATGTAGGCGAGACGCAGTGCCGGAAACATCGCCCGGCTGAAAGTGCCGGTATAGATCACGCGCTCGCCGCCATCGAGGCCGTAAAGCGCGGTAAGCGGCCGGCCGCCGTAGCGGAACTCGCCGTTGAAATCGTCCTCGACGACGACAGCGTCCGCGCTGCGCGCCCAAGCGAGGAGATCGAGCCGGCGTGCCAAGCTCATGGTGGTGCCGAGCGGGTAGTGATGGGAGGGCGTCACCGAGGCGAGTTTGGCATGCGGTGCGAGCCTGCGGCCGTCCGCCGTGCTCAGGCCCTCGCCATCGACCGGCACGAACGCGAGTGCCAAGCCGGCCGCCTCCAGCGCGGCACGGGATTCGGGATAGCCCGGCTCTTCCGTCCACACCGTGTCGCCCGGGTCGGCGAGGAGGCGCGCTGCGAGATCGACGGCCTGGCGCGCGCTTGAAAGGATGATCACCTGATGCGGCTCGCAGACGACCCCGCGCGCCGGGCCGAGATAGGCGGCGATCGCCTGGCGCAGCGCCGGCCAGCCTCGCGGGTCCGCCGGGTAGAAGAGCCGCCGTCCCTCGCGCCGGCTCACGCGTGCGAGCAGGCGGCGCCACTCCTCGAAGGGGAAGGCGTCGAGCGCCGGGATGCCGGGGGCGAAAATCTTGAGCGGAGGCGGGCCGGGTGCGGCTGCGAGGCGGCGGATGAACTGGCCGCGCGAGGAAAGCCGAGGTGCGGTCTGCGCCTCGGCACGCGCCCGCCGAGGCGGCTTGCCCAGGAGCTCGCGCTCGAGCGCGCGCGATACGTAGGTGCCGGAGCCATGGGCACCTTCGATGTAGCCTTCCGCTGCGAGCAGCTCGAAGGCCGCAATCACGGTCGTGCGCGAGAGTTCGAGATGGCGCGCGAGCGTGCGGGTCGAGGGGAGCCTCGTTCCGGACTTGAGCGCGCCCGAGAGGATGAGCGTCTGCAGGGCGCGATAGATCTGCCGCGCCCGGCCTCCCGGCGCGCTCTCGTCGAGCGCCAGGTTGTCGAGGAGCGCTGTCGAGTCGCGGCGCGTAGACGTGCGTGGGCGCGAGCTCCTTGCCATGGCGGAACGATGCGCCGCCCACGGCCCGGCTGTCGAGCCCGCGCGCCGCGCAACGCTTCGGTCGTTAGACGGGCGAGGCCGGTTGTCGGGGCATTCCGGGACAGGGCCAGGCCCGGCACGGCGATTTTGGGCAGGGAAATCGGGCTTTTCGCATATATACTGGCGGGCACGGTTGACCCCCGTCGGGGCGCCGCGATGAGCGGGTGTGCGGCCGCGCCGAGGGATAACCTTTGGGCAATGGCTCGAGATGAACGACCTGAGGAGTGGAGAGGATAAGGAGGAAGCGAAGCTGAAGTCGCGCGCGCCTGTGCGGCAGGAGGCACCGGTATTGCCCCATCGGCCCGCCTGGCGGCGCTTCTTGTGGATCGGCGTGCTCGTGGTGGTCGCCCTCGGGGTGGCCTGGTGGATTCACACGCGCCCCGGGCCGGCGGCCCCTACCGGCCGTTTTGCCGCGACCGGCACGATGCCCGTTGTCGCGGCGGTAGCGCAGAAGGGCGACGTCAACGTGATCCTCAACCAGCTCGGCACGGTGACCCCGCTCGCGACGGTGGCGGTCAAGACCCAGATCAACGGCCAGCTCTTGCACATCGATTTCAAGGAGGGCCAGCTCGTCAAGCAGGGCGACCTCCTCGCCGAGATCGATGCGCGGCCCTATCAGCTGGCACTCGAGCAGGCGCAAGGCCAGCTCGCCAAGGACCAAGCCACGCTCAAGGACGCGCAGCTCGACCTCGAGCGCTACCAGACCCTGGTCAAGCAGGATTCGATCGCCAAGCAGACCCTGGACACCCAGGTGGCGACCGTCGGGCAGCTCATNGGTACCGTCAAGACGGATCAGGCGCAGATCGACGCCGCCAAGCTCAATATCACCTACTGCCACATCGTTGCTCCCATCACCGGCAAAGTCGGCCTGCGCCAGGTGGATCAAGGCAACTACGTGCAGACGAGCGATGCGAACGGCCTGGTGGTGCTCACCCAGATGCAACCGATCTCGGTGGTGTTCACCGTGCCGGAGGACAATCTGCCGGCCATCCTGAAGCAGGTGCATGCCGGGTCTGTCCTGCAGGCGGAGGCCTACGACCGCAGCGGGACGGTCAAGCTCGCGACCGGCAAGCTCGCCACCATCGACAATCAGATCGACACCACGACCGGCACTTTGAAGATGCGCGCCGAATTCACCAATGAGGACGAGGTGCTCTATCCCAACCAGTTCGTCAATATCCGCCTCCTCGTCAACACGCTCCACGACGTCATCGTGATCCCGACCGCAGCGATCCAGCGCGGCGCACCTGGCACCTTCGTCTACGTGGTCAATGCGGACAGCACGGTCGCGGTGCGCGCGGTCAAGCTCGGGCCGAGCGAGGGGGAAAACGTTGCGATCACCTCGGGTCTAGATCCGGGCGACCGCGTCGTGGTCGACGGTGCCGACAAGCTGCGCGAGGGCAGCAAAATCAGCCTGCGTGAGGCGGCGGGGACTGCGAATGCGGCCACGCCTGCGGGCGCGGCGACGACGGCACCCGCGGCACCCAGCCAGCCGGCCACCGCGGCCCCCGGCCAGCCGGCCACCGCGGCCCCCGGCCAGCCGGCCGCAGCACCAACCGCTGCCGGCAGCACCAACCCCAAGGCGGCGGCACCCGCGGGCGGGAATGAGCAGCAGAAGCCCGCGCACCGCCACAAGCCCGACCAACAACAATGAGGCGGTATGGCCGTGCCGCCGCCTCAGGCTCATAGATGAATCCCTCACGCATTTTCATCCTGCGGCCGGTGGCCACCTCGCTGCTCATGGTGGCGATCCTCCTGGTCGGCATCGTCGCCTATCAGTTCCTCCCGCTCTCCGCCCTGCCCGAGGTCGACTATCCGACCATCCAGGTGCAGACCTTCTATCCCGGCGCCAGCCCGGACGTGATGACCTCCTCGGTGACAGCACCCCTCGAGGTCCAGTTCGGCCAGATGCCGGGCCTGAACCAGATGTCGTCGACGAGCTCGGCGGGGGCTTCGGTGATCACCCTGCAGTTCAGCCTCGATCTCAGCCTGGATGTGGCCGAGCAGGAGGTGCAGGCCGCGATCAACGCCTCCGGCAATCTCCTGCCCGCGGATCTGCCGGCCCCGCCCATCTACGCCAAGGTGAATCCCGCCGACGCTCCGATCTTAACCTTGGCGCTCACCTCGAAGACGCTGCCGCTGCCCCAGGTCGAGGACATGGCAGACACGCGGCTCGCCCAGAAGATATCGCAGATGCCGGGCGTGGGGTTGGTCAGCATCAGCGGCGGCCAACGCCCGGCGACGCGCATCCAGTTCGACCCGCGTAAGCTCGCGGCCTACGGCCTCAACATCGACGATCTGCGCACCACCATCTCCAACGCCAACGTCAACACGCCCAAGGGCAACTTCGACGGGCCGGCGCGGGCCTACACGATCAACGCCAACGACCAGCTGAAGAACGCCGCGGATTATCTCGCCATCGTCGTCTCTTACAAGAACGGCGCGCCGGTGCGCCTCTCCGACGTGGCCGAGGTCGTCTCCGGTGCGGAGAACACCAAGCTCGCGGCGTGGATGAACACCGTCCCGGCGGTGATCCTCAACGTTCAGCGCCAGCCGGGCGCCAACGTCATCGAGGTCGTTGACGGCATCCAGGCGCTGCTGCCGCAGTTGCAGGCGGCCCTGCCGAGCACCATCGACGTGGCCGTGCTCACCGACCGCACCGTGACCATCCGCGCCTCGGTGGCGGACGTCGAGTTCGAGCTCGTGCTCGCGGTCGTCCTCGTGGTCATGGTGATCTTTCTTTTCCTGCGCAACGTTCCGGCGACCATCGTCCCCAGCCTCTCGGTGCCGCTCTCCCTCGTCGGCACCTTCGGCGCCATGTACCTTCTCGGCTTCAGCCTCAACAACCTCTCGCTCATGGCGCTCACCATCGCGACGGGCTTCGTCGTCGACGATGCCATCGTGATGATCGAGAACATCGCGCGCTACGTGGAAAAGGGAGAGCCGCCGCTCAGGGCGGCTCTCAAGGGCTCGCAGCAGATCGGCTTCACCATCGTGTCGCTGACCATATCGCTGATCGCGGTGCTGATCCCGCTGCTCTTCATGGGCGACGTGGTCGGGCGGCTCTTCCGCGAGTTCGCGGTGACGCTGGCGGTGACGATCCTCATTTCCGCCGGCGTGTCGTTGACGCTCGTGCCGATGCTGTGCGCCAAGCTGGTGCGCCACCGGACGGCGGCGCAGGAAAGCTGGTTCGAGCGCAAGAATCGCGAATGGTTCGAAGCCCTCGTCCGCTTCTACGACCGCACCCTCGGCTGGATCCTCGATCACCAGGGGCTCACCCTCGTCGTCGCGGTGGGGACCCTGGTGCTCACCGCCTTTCTCTACATCGAGATCCCCAAGGGCTTCTTCCCGGTACAGGACACCGGCCTCATCCAAGGCATCTCCGAGGCGCCCGAATCGATTTCCTTCGGCGCCATGGCGGAGCGCCAGCAGGCTTTGGCGGCGGCCGTCCTCAAGGATCCGGACGTCGCGAGCCTGTCGTCGTTCATCGGCGTCGACGGTACCAACGTGACGCTCAACAGCGGCAGGCTGCTGATCAATCTCAAGCCGCACGACGCGCGCAGTACGGACGTGAGCGAGGTCATCCGCCGCCTTGGGCGCGAGACCGCCGGGGTCGAGGGCATTACCCTCTACATGCAGCCGGTGCAGGACCTGACCATCGACGCGACCATCAGCCGCGCGCAGTACCGCTTCATCCTCGAGGACGCCAATCCGAGCGAGCTCTCGAGCTGGACGCAAAAGCTCGTCGACAAGATCGCCCAGCTGCCTGAGCTCGAGGACGTGACGAGCGACATGCAGAACCAGGGGCTCTCCGCCTATATCGCGATCGACCGCGACAGCGCCGCTCGCTTCGGCATCACGCCGGCGACCATCGACAACGCGCTCTATGACGCCTTCGGCCAGCGCATCGTCTCGACGATCTTCACGGAATCGAACCAGTATCGCGTGATCCTGGAGGCAAATCCCTCGTTCCAGTCCTCGCTCAAGAACCTCGATGCTATCTACCTGCCGTCCTCCACCGCCTCGAGCGGTCAGGTCCCGCTCTCCTCGATCGCGCGCGTGAGCGAGCAGATCCAGCCGCTCCAGATCAATCACCTCGGCCAATTTCCCGCCACCACCGTATCGTTCAACCTGGCCACGGGCGCCGCCCTCGGCGACGCGGTGACGGCGATCAAGCAGGCCGAGCTGGACATCGGCATGCCGCGGAGCATCCTGACGAGCTTCCAGGGCGAGACGCTCGCCTTCCAGGCGGCACTCGGCAACGAGCTCTATCTCATCCTCGCGGCGATCGTGACCGTCTACATCGTGCTCGGCGTACTCTATGAGAGCTTCATCCACCCGGTGACGATCCTTTCGACCTTGCCGTCGGCCGGCATCGGGGCGCTCTTGGCGCTCATGGCTGCCGGCAGCGACCTCGGCGTCATCGGCATCATCGGCATCGTCCTCTTGATCGGCATCGTGAAGAAAAACGCGATCATGATGATCGACTTCGCGCTTGACGCCGAGCGCAACGAGGGCAAGCCGCCGCGCGAGGCGATCCACCAAGCCTGCCTGCTGCGGCTCCGGCCCATCCTGATGACGACCATGGCGGCCCTCTTGGGCGCCCTCCCGCTCATGATCGGCACCGGCGTGGGTGCGGAGCTGCGCCATCCGCTCGGCATCTCGATCGTGGGCGGCCTGCTCGTGAGCCAGGCCCTGACCCTCTACACCACGCCGGTCATCTATCTCGCCTTCGATCGGCTCGCACAGCGTCTCGGCGGCGGCTTCTTGGCCCCGCCCGAGGAGGGCGAGGAGGAGAGCCCGGCGTCATGAATATCTCGGCGATCTTCATTCGCCGGCCGGTCGCCGCCACGCTGCTCACCCTGGGGGTGTCGCTCGCGGGGGGGGTCGCCTTCTTCCTGTTGCCGGTCGCCCCGCTCCCGCAGGTCGACTTTCCCACCATCTCGGTGCAGGGAAGCTTGCCCGGCGGGAGCCCGTCGGTGGTTGCTACAAGTGTTGCCACGCCGCTCGAGCGCCATCTCGGTCAGATCGCCGACGTGACCGAGATGACGTCGTCGAGCACGGTCGGCTCGACGCGCGTCACGCTGCAGTTCGGCCTCAATCGCGACATCAACGGTGCCGCGCGCGACGTGCAGGCAGCGATCAATGCGGCACATGCGGATCTGCCCGCGAGCCTCCGCAGCAACCCGACCTATCGCAAAGTCAATCCCGCCGATGCGCCGATCATGATCCTGGCCCTCACCTCGAGCACGCTCACGCAGGGCCAGATCTACGATGCCGCCTCTTCGATCATGGCGCAGAAGCTCTCGCAGGTGGACGGCATCGGCCAGGTTACCATTGGCGGCAGCTCGCTGCCGGCGGTGCGCGCGGAGCTCAACCCTAGCGCGCTCTTCAAATACGGGATCGGTCTCGAGGACGTGCGCGCAGCACTCGCATCGGCGAACGCCCACAGCCCGAAGGGATCGATGGACGAGGGAGCGCTGCGCTACCAAATCTACGACAACGACCAGGCGACCAAGGCCGACCAATATCGCACCTTGGTGGTCGCCTATCGCAATGGCGCCCCGGTGCGGCTCGCGGACGTGGGCGAGGTGACCGACTCGGTCGAGAATTTGCGCAATGCGGGGATCGCCAACGGGAAGCCGGCTATCCTCGTGATTCTCTATCGCGAGCCGGGTGCCAACATCATCGACGCGGTGGATCGGGTGACGGCGGAGCTGCCGCAGCTGCAGGCCTCCATCCCCACCGACATCGACATCACCGTGGCCATGGACCGCTCGAGCACCATCAGGCAGTCGCTCAGCGACGTCGAGCACACGCTCATGCTTTCGATCGGGCTCGTCATCCTCGTGGTGTTCTTCTTCCTCAGGGATATCCGCGCCACGCTCATCCCGAGCGTTGCGGTTCCGGTGTCGCTGATCGGCACGTTCGGCGTCATGTATATGCTCGGCTACAGCCTCGACAATCTCTCGCTCATGGCGCTCACCGTAGCGACGGGTTTCGTCGTCGACGACGCCATCGTCGTGCTCGAGAACGTCTCCCGCCACGTGGAAGCCGGCATGCCCCGGTTTCAGGCGGCGCTTATCGGCGCCCGTGAGGTCAGTTTCACGGTGCTGTCGATGAGCCTCTCGCTCATCGCCGTCTTCATTCCGATCCTGCTCATGGGCGGCATCGTGGGACGCCTCTTCCGCGAGTTCGCCATGGTGCTGTCGATCGCCATCCTGGTATCGCTGCTGGTGTCGCTGACCACGACGCCGATGATGTGCGCGCGCCTTCCTGCAGCGAAGCCGGGACGCCAGCCGGGCCGGCTGTCGCGCGGGTGCGAACGCGCCTTCAATCTTCTGCTTGCGGCATACGAGCGTTCGTTGCGTACCGCGCTTTCGTATCCGCGGATTACCATGCTGACCCTGCTCGCGGTGCTCGGTCTCAACTTCGTCCTTTTCACGACGATTCCGAAGGGCTTCTTTCCGCAGCAGGACACCGGCCGGCTCACCGGCGGCATCCAAGCCGACCAGAGCATCTCCTTCCAGCTCATGCGACAGAAGCTGACGCAGTTCATCTCGATCGTGCGGAAGGATACGGCGGTCGCCAGCGTGGTCGGGTTCACCGGCGGCGGACAGACGAACTCCGGGTTCGTGTTCGTCTCCCTGAAGCCGCTCGCCGAGCGCAAGCTCTCGGCCGACGGGGTGATCGCGCGGTTGCGGCGCGAGTTGGCGGTGGTGCCCGGTGCGGTGCTCTACCTCCAGTCCGTGCAGGACATCCGCGTCGGCGGCCGGCAAAGCAACGCCGCGTACCAATTCACGCTCCAGGGCGACAGCCTGTCGGCACTCTACGAATGGGTGCCGAAGCTGACCGACGCCCTCCAGCACGTGCCCGAGCTCTCGGACGTCAACTCCGATCAGCAGCAGAACGGCCTCGAGACCGACCTGGTCATCGATCGCGATACCGCTTCGCGGTTGGGCGTCACGGCGAGCCAGATCGACAATACGCTCTATGACGCCTTCGGACAGCGTCAGGTGTCGACGATCTTCAATCCGTTGAATCAGTACCACGTCGTGATGGAGGTCGCACCGCAGTTCTGGCAGAGCCCGGACACGCTGAAGGAGCTCTACGTCAGCACTTCCGGCGGTGCGGTCGGCGGCGTGCAGTCGACCAACGCGGTCGCAGGGACGGTGGCGAAGAGCAAGACCACGAGTGCGACGAGTGTGGCATCCGTCGCCATGGATGCGGCGCGCAATCTCGCCATGAATCAGTTGACCGCGGTCGGCAAGAACAGCGCCTCGACCGGAGCACCGGTGTCGACCGCGGCCGAAAGCATGGTGCCGCTCGCCGCTTTCAGCCATTACGGCCCGGGCAAGACCCCGCTCGCGGTGAACCACCAGGGGCTCTTCGTCGCGAGCACGATCTCGTTCAATCTGACCCAGGGGAAGGCGCTGAGCGATGCCGTTCGCGTCATCAACGAGACGATGAACAAGCTCGGCGTGCCCGCCAGCATCCACGGCAGCTTCCAGGGTACCGCGAAGGTCTATCAGGACTCGCTCGCCAACGAGCCCATCCTCATTCTCGCGGCACTGGGTGCCATCTACATCGTTCTCGGCATGCTCTACGAGAGCTACATTCACCCGATCACCATTCTCTCCACGCTGCCTTCGGCCGGCGTGGGTGCCGTGCTGGCGCTGATGATATGCAACACCGAATTCACTATCATTGCGCTCATCGGCGTGTTTCTCCTCATCGGAATCGTGAAGAAGAACGCGATCATGATGATCGATTTCGCGATCGACGCGCAACGCAACCAGAAGCTCGATGCGCGCGAGGCCATCTATCAGGCCTGCATCTTGCGCTTCCGTCCGATCATGATGACGACGATGGCGGCCCTTCTCGGCGCGCTGCCCCTTGCGATCGGGCTCAGCCAGGGCGGGGAGCTGCGGCGCCCGCTCGGCATCGCCATCGTCGGCGGCCTTATTTTGAGCCAGATGCTGACGCTCTTCACTACGCCGGTGATCTATCTCTATCTCGACCGCTTCCGGGTCTGGAGCCTACGCAAGCGCGTCTTCCGCCGCACGCGCTCGCCCGGAGCGCCGGAAGCGGCGGCGGGAGAATGAGCGGGTCTTGGACCGTGCGCCCCGGCTGGCCGTGGCGGGAAGAGGGGGAAGCGGGAATGGCGCGTGGTCATGGACGATTGCTCGCGGTGGCGGCCCTCGCCGCCTCGCTCGCCGCCTGCACGGTGGGGCCCGATTACGTGCGGCCCACGGTCGTAGCGCCCGCCGCCTACAAGGAGGTCGCGGGCTGGAAGCTCGGCCAGCCGCGCGACGCCGCAGACCGCGGCCCCTGGTGGGCGGTCTACCAGGATGCGGTGCTCGACGGGCTGGCGCGGCAGGTCGAGGTCTCGAACCAGAACCTCAAGGCATCCGAAGCGGCCTATCGCGCGGCCGTTGCGGTCGTCCAACAGGCGCAGGCGGCGCTCTTTCCGACCATTACGCTCAACGGCTCGGCGACGCGCTCCAAGGCGAGCGGGGGCGGCGGCGGCGGTTCGTCGGCGCATGGCGCGCCGAAGGCGATCAGCCTGTACGAGCTCACGCTCGGCACCACCTGGGACATCGACGTCTGGGGGCGCATCCGCCGCACCATCGAGAGCGATGTCGCGAACGCTCAGGCGAGTGCCGGCGACCTCGCCTCGGCGCGCCTCTCCGCGCAGGCCGCCCTTGCCACCGCTTATTTCCAGCTTCGCGTGGAGGACGAGCTCAAGGATCTGCTCGAAGATGCCGCCGAGGGCTATGCGCGCTCGCTCGAGATCACCCGCAACAAATATACGGCGGGCACGGCCGCGCGCTCGGACGTGGCCCAGGCCGAGACGCAGCTCGAGGCCACCCAGGCGCAAGCGATCAACGTCGGCGTCCAGCGCGCGCAGCTCGAGCACTCGATTGCCGTGCTGATCGGCAAGCCGCCGGCGGATTTTGCGATAGCACACGTCAAGCGATCGATCAGCGAGATGCCGGTCGTGCCGCCGGGAATGCCCTCGGCCCTGCTCGAGCGCCGTCCCGACATCGCGGCGGCCGAGCGCCGGGTCGCCGCGGCGAACGCGCAGATCGGCGTCGCCATCGCCGCCTATTATCCCGACCTCACGCTCTCGGCCTCCTACGGCTACCTCAGCAACAAGCTCGCGAACCTGATCCAGGCGTCGAACAACCTGTGGTCGCTCGGGCCCCAGCTCGCGGAGACCGTGCTCGACTGGGGTGCGCGCAGTGCCCAGGTCGACGCCGCGCGCGCGAGCTACGACCAGAGCGTCGCGACCTATCGCCAGACGGTGCTTGCCGCCTTCCAGCAGGTCGAGGACGAGTTGGCGGCACTGCGCATTCTCGCGGAGCAGGCCAAGGCGCAGGCGGTGGCCGTCCAATCGGCCAAGGAGGCGGAGCGGCTGATCTTCAATCAATACAAGGCCGGTACGATCGATTATACGAGCGTCGTCACGGCGCAGGTCGCGGCCCTCAGCAACGAGGAGGCGGAACTGACCATCCGGCAGAATCGCCTGGTGGCGAGCGTCACCTTGATCGAAGCACTCGGTGGGGGCTGGGCTGCCTCGCAGCTGCCGGCGGGCGGCGAGGTGAACCCCGGCCCCTTCTCCTCGGGGCCGAGCGAGGCCGAGCGGACCGGCCAGCCGTGAGGGCCGAAGGGACGCTATCCCGGGAGCTGCCCGAACCTTAAGCTAAGGAAGGGAAGGCGCCGGTGCCAGCCGGCCGAATGTTGTCCGTTCGTCGCCACCGCAATGCCGGCATCCGGGTCCTAACGCATGCTGCCTCGCCTGTCGCGCCCTATGGTCGTCCCGCTGATCGTGGCGTGCGCGCTTTTCATGGAAAATCTCGACGGCACGGTGATCACCACGGCGTTGCCGGCCATGGCGCTCTCGTTCGATACGAGCCCCATTCGGCTGAGCCTCGGCGTCACCGCCTACATGCTGAGCCTCGCGGTGTTCATCCCGGTGAGCGGCTGGGTTGCCGACCGCTTCGGCGCGCGCACCGTCTTCCGCCTGGCCATCGCCGTCTTCATTCTGGGATCGATCCTCTGCGGGCTCTCGATGGGTGTCCTCGAGTTCGCCGCGGCGCGCGTGCTTCAGGGCATCGGCGGCGCCATGATGGTGCCGGTCGGACGACTCATCATGATCCGCCGGGTCGAGAAATCCGAGCTCGTCCGCGCCATGGCGTACCTCACCGTGCCGGCCCTCATCGGCCCGGTCTTGGGCCCGCCGGTGGGCGGCTTCATCACGACCTACGTCTCGTGGCGCTGGATCTTCTTCCTCAACGTGCCGATCGGCATCCTCGGCATCGTCCTCGTCACCTATTTGATCGAGAACTACCGGGAAGCGGAGACCTGGCCGTTCGACTGGATCGGCTTCCTCTTGACCGGCACGTCGCTCACTTGCCTCATGTACGACTTCGACCTCGTGGGGCATCCCGGGGAAAGCGGTTGGCTCGCGTGGGTTCTCCTGGGCGTTGGCGCCGCGAGCGGCGCCTTGGCGCTCCTGCATTCAAAGCTCCATCTCCATCCGCTCATCGACCTCACGCTGCTCGACGTGCCGAGCTTCGCCAAGACCGTCGCCGGCGGCTCGATCTTCCGCATGTGCGCCGGCGCGCTTCCGTTCCTGCTGCCGCTCATGCTGCAGGTCGGCTTTGGCATGAGCGCATTCGCCTCTGGCCTTTTGACTTTCGCGAGCGCCGTCGGCTCATTCACGATGAAGATATCGACGCGCCCCATCCTCAGGCGCTTCGGCTTCCGCAACGTGCTCATCGGCAACGGCATCATCAGCGCCGTCTCGCTCGTCGTGTGCAGCTTCTTCACCATATCGACGCCGAGCTTCCTCATTTTCGCGGTCTTGCTCGCCGGCGGGTTTTTCCGCTCGCTGCAATACACCAGCCTGAACACGCTGACCTTCGCCGACATCCTGCCGCAGAGGCTGAGCGGGGCGACAAGCATCTCGAGCATGATGCAGCAGCTCTCAAACGGCATGGGCATAGCGCTCGGCGCCGTGCTGCTGCACGGCATGCTGGCGTGGCGCGGCGCTGCAGCAGGGGCGCTCTCGGCAGGCGATGCGCGGGTCGCCTTCGTCATCGCGGGCCTCCTCTCGCTCTTCTCGCTCCCCTTCTTCCTGGGCCTGGCCGCGGACGCCGGTGCGGAGGTCAGCGGGCACCAGGCGAGGCCGGCGGCCGCTCGCCCGGCCCTCTCGCCGGAAGCGCCCGGCAAAGCCGGCCACGAAGCGCCCTCGGAGCCCGAGGTACCGTCCGAGTCACGCCAAGAGCCGCGCAAGGCGAGAGGAGGGTGACATGACCGACACGCCGGCGAACGATGACGAAGGACGCATCCGCCAATGGCTGAGCGAGCTCTCCGAGCATGTGCGCGCGGTAGATTTTTCCGGCGCGCGGCGACTCTTCGCCGAGGACATGGTGGCATTCGGCACCTTCAGCGACTTCCTCGTCGGGCGCGAGGCGGTCGAGCGCCTCCAGTGGCGCAAGGTCTGGCCATCAATCGCGGGTTTCCGCTGGCGCCTCGACGAGGTCAAGGCGATGGTCGGAGCCGACCGGCTCTTTGCCGTCGCCATGGCCTCTTTCGACTCGACCGGCTACAGCCGCGACGGCGAGCCCTATGAGCGGCCCGGCCGCGCCACGGTCGCCTTCCGCCGGCGTGCGATCGGCGAGGACTGGATCGCCCATCACACGCACATGTCGCTCTGCCGCGGCGTGCCGCAGCAGTCGTTCGGGAGGAAGCCGTGACAGGCGGGAGCTAGGCCCCATGTCGCGGGCGTCCATCGCTGCACTCGTGCGCGCCGAGCTCGAGGCCCTCGGCATTCCCGGCTGCTCGCTCGCGGTCGTGGCGCGCTGCGGCGCCGCCTGGGCCGAAGGCTTCGGCTATGCCGATCTCATGAGCGCGCGACGCGCGACAGCGGACACCTCCTACCACCTCTTCTCGGGCACCAAGCTCTTCACGGCGTCAGCCGTCCTGCAGTTGGCGGAGGCTGGGAAGTTGGCACTCGACGACGCGGTCACCGCGCACCTGCCGGAATATCGCTCGCTTCGGATGGTCACGCTTCGGCATTTGTTGAGCCACACTTCCGGCTTGAGAGACACGTTGGGCGCCATGCTGGCGGTTCACTTCGCGGATGAGGCAGCCCCCGACACTGCCGCGGCACTCGGGCGCTTCCGTATCGCGGCGAGGAGGCCGCCTGGCCGAAGGGTCGAATACCGCAACGTCAACTACGCGCTCTTGGGCGAGGTAGTGAGCCGCGTCTCCGGCCGGCCCTTCACGTCCTATGTGCGGGAGCGCCTGCTCGAGCCGCTCGGCATGAAGGCTGCGTTCTCCAGTCGTGCGACGGCGAGTGCTTATGCCGCCACCGGCTATATGGGGGCCTGGGAACCGGCCCGGTTTCTCTTCAGGCTGCGCTTTCCCAAGACCGCGCGCCGGCTCATCCGCTCGCGCATCGGCGGCTTGATCGAGCTCGCACCCTACGACCTGGACACCGCGGCGATCGGCGGCCTGGTCGGCCCGGTGACCGGCTTTCTGCCCTTCGTGCTCGCGCAGCTCAACGGCGGGCGCGGCATCCTGAGCCAAGCCTCGACCGCACTCATGCAGACGCTTCAGGCGCGAGGCCGCGCCGGTATTGAGGCCAGGTTCGGCGTCGGCCTCGGCTGGAAGATCGGCGAGACGGCCGGCCGGCGCTTCCTCAACCACGAGGGAGGAGGGGCGGGCTTCACTTCCGAGACACGTATATATCCTCGCGAAGGTCTCGGCATGGTCATTGCCATGAACCGCCTTGTCGGTACCAAGAGCTGCTCGCTGGCGCATCGCATTTGCGAGGCGCTCTGCGATGCGCGCGACGCGCTCTTCGACGCGGGTTGAGAGGCGCGCGCCCCGCCGCGACGTAGGGTGGAGATCGAGCGCAATCGCGCCGCTAGCTCGAGCCCTCGCCGGCGAGGATCGGTCCCGACAGCAGCAAGACGCCGCCGCTCACCACGAGCGCCATGCCGAGCCATTGCACGGCAGTGGGACGCTCGCCGAGAAAAAGATAGCTCAAGAGCACGGTGACGAGAGGGTAGGTCGCGGTCAAGGGCACGATGACCACGGCCTTGCCGTGAGCGAGGGCCAGGTAGAAGAGCAGCAATCCGCTGGCCATGCCGACGCCGGAAAGAAGGCCGTAGATATTGAGGGGCGCCTGCCAAGGCAGCACCTGGCCCATCCGCAGGAAGATCGCCACGGCGAGGCAGCCGAGGGCAACGCCGACGGCGACCTCCGCGAGGTAGATCGCAAGCGGTGCCATCTGCCGGTTGAGCGCCAGCTTGCCGAAGAAGCCCCACAGCCCCCAGGCGAGGATGATGGCGGCGGATAGCAAGAGTACGGTCAATGTCTGTCGCATGCGGCCTCCAAAGCCTGCTCCGTTTGCGGGAAAGATCGCCTCATCATGCACCCTCCCGGCGCCATGCGCTCCGTCTCAAGGGACAAGAGGCCGAGGGACCCGGCGATTTTGTATCACCCATTTGCCTATGCGAACACCTGGCCCGCTCGCGGTGCAATTGACTTGATCGGAGCGACTTGTGTTCCTAGTCTGGCAGCGATGAGGGGATGACGTGGCCAGCCGCACGATTCGAGTTCATGATCTCTCGCCGGATGCATTTGCCCCTTTTGGGGAGGTCATCCGGCCATTTCGCGCCGCCGGGCAAGGTGTCGAAACCGCCTATGATCCCATGACGAGCGCCACGGAAGCGAAGCTGATATTGAGCAATGGGCAGCCTCGGCTCTGGATCATGCATCTCTGCCGCGTCGGCGTGAAGTTCAGCAAGATCGCGCGCCACCGCAAAGTGACGCAGTGCCTCGGCTCGCTTCACGGCAGGGAGTGGCTGATCGCGGTTGCCCCGCCTGGCGATCTCTCTGACAGCGCGCGTCCTCGCCTGGAAGAGATCGTCGGCTTCCGCGTGCCGGGCGACTGCGTCATCAAGCTGCACGCCGCGACGTGGCATGCCGGGCCGCATTTCGTCCACGACGAATGCCTCTTCTTCAACCTGGAGAATATGGACACCAACAAGGCCGACTTTCATGCGGTCGATCTCGGGGTCGAGTGTCAATACGAGGCAGTGGGCCGCCCTCGGCCTCGCTCGCGCGCCACGCGATCGAAATAGTCGCGGCAGGCCGCGACCGTCGCGTCTTCAGTGACGCGGCTGGCGGTGCCCACGGCGAATTTCCCTCTCCTCCTTCAGGAGGAGAGGGTCAGGGTGAGGAGGTCAGCGAGCGAGGCGCACTTTGCTTCGCAGAAGTGCGCCCTCC
>JGI12269J14319_10002514_pt1 | contig 17636 bp, 16 predicted proteins | sample PeaSoiSIISIP2007_FD_14319 | JGI IMG/M metagenome (IMG submission 14319) | reverse complement strand
TGGGCGCGGGTGCGATGGTCCAGCGGGTGGCGGCCGACGAGCCGGTCTCGCCCCGGGCCGCGCCGCCGAACGGCCGCCGGCGCAGGACGAAGCCGGTGGCCTGGCTCTGCTCGCAGGCGAGCTGCAGACGCCGGCCGGCGACGAGGTCGACCACGTCCGCCTCGCCGACCACCACGGCGACGCCGGGGGTGCGCAGCGCATCCTCCATCACCGCCAGGGCCTCGTCCTCGCTCGGGGCGCAGACCTGGATCAGCCGCTCGGCCGGCAGCCCCAGGCCGACCAGGCCCGGCGCGTAGAGATCGTCGCGCCGCAGCACCCAGACCAGTTCGCCTTGACGCGCGAGCGGCGCGGCCAGGCGCGCGACAAAGGCGGCGCTGGCGGCGGCGGTTTCCAGGTCGAGCCCCTCGCCGGCGAAGGCGTGCCAGGACCGCAGCGCCAACCCCCCGCCGGGGAGAACCCCATCGATCCGCGCGTCGCCAAAACCGATGACCTCAGAGGCGCGCCGGACGCCGCGCTCTCCGACGCCACGTTCGAGGGCGGCGATCTCGGCGCGCAAAGTCGCCAATGAGGGTCGAGCAGCAGCAGGCATGTCCGTTAAACGCCATAAGTTCTCTTTTTGTTCTAAGCCTGAGCGCCGCAGAGTCAAGCCGGCCGCAGAGTCGCAGCCGCTCAGGTCAGAGGCGTGTGGGAGTCCGGCGCGGGATCGACCTCAAGCCGCAGCCATTCCCGCCACTATCAAAACTTCAGCGCCCGCGCTTCCTTCACGTGCGGCAGGGCCTTGATCTTGCCGAGCAGTGCGGCGTCCGGGGCCTCGTCGACACCCACGAGGGCGATGGCGTCCTGGCCGGCGGCCACGCGGCCGAGGTTGAAGGTGGCGATGTTGACGCCAGCTTCGCCCAGCAGGGCCCCCAACGCGCCGATGAAGCCGGGTTTGTCCTGGTTATTCACATAGAGCACGTCCGGCGCGAACGCCGCGTCCAGCTCCATGCCCTTCNCCTCGACGATCCGCGGCGTTCCGGCGACCACCGTGCCGGCGAACGAGCGGCGGCCCATCTCNGTGGTCACCGTGATGCGGATCAGGCTGTCGTAGACCGGCGAGGTCTCCTGGCGCGATTCGGAGACGGTGATGCCGCGGTCCTTNGCCACCGCGGGGGCGGAGACCATGTTCACCTCCGACAGCATCGGCCGCAGAAACCCGGCCAGCGCGGCCGCCGTGAGCGGGCGGGTGTTCAGCGCGGAGACATGGCCCTCGTAGGCGATGTCCACGCCCTTCAGGCCGACGTCGACCATCTGGCCGGCGAAAGCGCCCAGCTTCTCGGCCAGGGCGACGAACGGCTTCAGCTTGGGCGCCTCGTCGGCGGTGACCGAGGGACTGTTCAGCGCATTGGTGACCGCGCCGGTGAGCAAGTAGTCGCTCATCTGCTCGGCCACCTGCAGCGCCACGTTCTCCTGCGCCTCGTTGGTCGAGGCGCCCAGGTGCGGGGTGGCGACGAAGTTCGGCGCGCCGAACAGCGGGTTGGCCTTGGCCGGCTCCTCGATGAACACGTCGAACGCCGCGCCGCCGACGTGACCGCTCTCCAGCGCCGCGCGCAGGGCGACTTCGTCCACCAGCCCGCCGCGGGCGCAGTTGATGACCAGCACACCCTTTCTGGCCTTCACGAGGGCCTCCTCGGAGAGGATGTTGCGCGTCTTGTCGGTGAGCGGGGTGTGCAACGTAATGATGTCGGCGCGGCCCAGCAGGTCGTCGAGTTCGACCTTCTCGACGCCGATCTCGACCGCTCGCTCCGGCGACAGGAACGGATCGTAGGCGACCACGTGCATCTTCAACCCGTTGGCGCGGTCGGCGACGATCGAGCCGATGTTGCCGGCGCCGATCAGACCCAGCGTCTTGCCGTAGAGCTCGACGCCCATGAAGCGGTTCTTCTCCCATTTGCCGGCCTGGGTGGAGGCGTCGGCGGCGGGAAGCTGGCGGGCCAGCGCGAACATCATGGCGATGGCGTGCTCGGCGGTGGTGATCGAGTTGCCGAACGGGGTGTTCATCACCACCACGCCGGCGGCGGTGGCCGCGGGAATGTCGACATTGTCGACGCCGATACCGGCGCGGCCGACCACTTTGAGGCGGCTGGCGGCGGCGAGGACATCCTTGTCCACCTTGGTGGCGGAACGGATGGCGAGGCCGTCATAGTCGGCGATGATCTTGAGCAGCTCGTCCTTGGGAAGGCCGGTGCGCACATCGGCGTCGACGCCGCGGGTGCGGAAGATGGCCACGGCGGCGGGGGAGAGCTGGTCGGCGATGAGGACTTTGGGGGTCATTGAAGATCTCCGTCCCCTCCCCCTTGAGGGGAGGGTGGCCGCGCCAGCGGCCGGGTGGGTTTCTCGAAGCGCCAGGCGTGGTGGAGGCAAACCCCCACCCCGGACCCCTCCCCTCGAAGGGAGGGGGCTTAAGCCGGCGAGAGTTCAGAAGCGAGGGAGGCGAATGCCCAGTCGAGCCAGGGCGTGAGAGCGCGCAGATCGTCGGTGTCGACCGTGGCCCCGCACCAGATGCGCAGGCCGGGCGGCGCATCGCGATAGCCGCCGATGTCGAGCGCGACGCCTTCCTTTTCCAGGAGCGCGGCCAAGCGCTTGGCGAAGTCGGCCTGGGCGTCGCTGGAGAGGGCCGTGACCTGCGGCGCAACCACCTTCAGGCAAACCGAGGTGTTGGAGCGGGTCGCTGGATCCTCCGCCAGGAAGCCGATCCAGGGCGTCTTGGCGACCCAGTCTTCCAGCACCTTCAGGTTCTCGTCTGCGCGACGCCGCAGCTCGGCGAGGCCGCCGATCGAGGCGGACCACTTCAGGGTGTCGAGATAGTCTTCGACGCAGAGCATCGACGGAGTGTTGATGGTCGCGCCTTCGAAGATCTCGAGGTTGACCTTGCCGCCCTTGGTCAGGCGAAAGATCTTCGGCAGCGGCCACGCCGGCTTGTGGCTTTCCAGCCGCTCGACCGCCCGCGGCGAGAGGATCAGCATGCCGTGCGCCGCCTCGCCGCCCAGCGCCTTTTGCCAGGAGAAGGTGACGACATCGAGCTTCGGCCACGCCAGGTCCTGCGCGAAGCAGGCGCTGGTGGCGTCGCAGATGGTCAGGCCCGTGCGGTCGGCGGCGATGAAGTCGCCGTTCGGCACGCGCACGCCGGAGGTGGTGCCGTTCCAAGTGAACACCAGGTCGGCGTCGGGGCGCACCTTGGTCAGATCGGGGAGCTGGCCGTAGGGCGCATCCAGCACCTCGGCGTCCTGCTTCAGCTCCTTGACCACGTCAGTGACCCAGTCCTTGCCGAAGCTTTCGAATGCGAGCAGCTGGACTGGCCTTGGGCCAAGCAGCGACCACAGCGCCATCTCAACCGCGCCGGTGTCCGAGGCTGGGACGATGCCGATCAGGTAGTCGGCCGGGACCTGCAGCACGGCGCGAGTCTGGTCGATGGCCGCCTGCAGGCGCGCCTTGCCGAGCTTTGAGCGGTGCGAGCGGCCCAGAACCGCCGACCTCAGGTTTTCAGGGGACCATCCGGGGCGCTTGGCGCAGGGTCCGGATGAAAATTCGGCGCGGGCCGGCCGCATGGCCGGTTTGGCGAGGGTATTCACTGTGATGTCTCCCATCCTTGCAGATGAGTCGCGCCCCGTTGGGAGGGCGTGGCCCGCCGCGCAAGAACCCTGGTTCGCCGGTCAGCGCAAGGGGGAAAATCTAACGGGCGCGAGAGGCGCGCTGCTGGCGCAGCACCTCTCGTTCGGCTTCTTCGCGGGCCAGCGCCTGGCGGCGACGGATCGCCAGCGCGACGCCAACGACGATGCTGACCATGATCCCCCAGTCGTCGGCGTTGTTGATCCAGGCGTGCAGCAGGTCATGTGGCAGCTCCATGACCAGGTAATAGGCGTGAAGGCTGAACTGCGCGGCCTGGAAGATCATCGCTGCGCCGAGCCACAGGCTCGCGTAGCGGACGGCCAGCAGCAGGAAGGTGACCGCGCAGACGAAGTCAATCACCAGCAGGATCGTCTCGGACGGAACGTTGCCGACCGTAGGGTTCAGGATGAAGGTGGCGACGTCGAGGAGCGCGAAGGCGACAGCGGCGGCGCGCGTGGCCCGATCGCCCTTCCAGAGCGCAAATCCTACCGTTGTGACGGTGGCGGCCTGCGCAAGTAGATAGAGAGGATTCAGGCCAGACATGCATTGCGCCCCTAACCCGGGGTTAGAGGCGCAAAACAGTTAAGTTATCGCAACCCTAAAAGGGTTAGGCGACTTCGCGCAGCGAAGGCTGGCTGGTCTCGGTCTCGACCTTTTGCTCAATGCCGTCCATCCGCGTGCGGATGCCGAGGCGCAGGCGCAGCTCGTCGGCGGCGGCGTGCGCTTCCACCATGGCGGTGCGGGCTTCGGAAAGAGCGGCGATCGCGGCGGCGACTTTCGCCATCGTCGGATCGGTCGCGACGGCCGAAACCTTCGTTTCGACGCGGCCACGGATCATGTCGCCCATCAGTTCAGTCGCTTCGACCAGCGCCGCATCGACGGCCGCTTCGGTCGCCCGCAGCTTGGTCGCAACGGCCTTCGCAACAAACACCTTATCCACGGTTCAATCCCCTTAACCCCAAGGAATAATTTACCCTAAATGAAACGTTAAGGTGCGTCCAGCCCAAAAGCGGGGCCGGAAGCGAAACGTTAGGAATGGGCAGGTATAGTTTGGGCAAGGGTGCGGTAAATCCGCGCACGTTAACTATATCGGACCCGCCAATGAGAGAGCGAAGCAGGCCGCCGTTCCAGGCGCGGGTCGCCAGCGTGGCGATCGTGACCACGGTCGCCGTGCTCGTGGCCGCCTGCGTATGCTTTATGCTGCAACAGTGGAGCGTTAGCCGCCAACAAGCAGCGCGCGAGGAGCTGACGCTCGCGACCGTCGTCGCCGGCGCCGCCGCCCCGGACACCGCCGCTCACGACCTGGACGGGATCCGCCACGACGTCGTCGCAGCGGTGGCTGACCGCGATCTGATCGACGTGCGGCTAACGGACGCGAACGGCCGCACCCTGGTCTATTTCGCCGCCCCGCCGCCCAAGACCAGCGACGTCGGCCCGCCCCGCGCCGCGAGCGCCCCGGTCGTGCTCGACGGGAAGACGATCGGCAAGGTCGTCCTGCGCGCTCGCGAGCCGACCATCGTCGGCCTGTTGCCCCGCTTCCTCGCCCTGACCGGCATGCTGTTCTTCGGCGCCAGCGGCATCGCGCTCTTCGTCGCCCACAGCCTCTCGCGCCGGGTCACCGCGCCGATCGAGCGGCTGTCGCGAGCCATGGCCCAGGTGGCGCTGAGCGGCGAGTTCCGCCGCCTCGATCCGCTCGACGCGGACGACGACGTCTTCCTGCGGCTGATAAACACCTTCAACGACCTGCTGACGCAGATCGACGCCAACCATCAGGAACTGTGCGAGACGCTCGAGGACCTGATGGAGGCCCGCGATGCGGCCAATGCGGCCAACATCGCCAAGTCGCAGTTCCTGGCCAACATGAGCCACGAGATCCGCACCCCGCTCAACGGCGTGCTCGCCATGGCCCAGGTGATGGAGCGCGGCGAGCTGCCTGAGGAACAGCGCGAGCGGCTGGCCGTCGTGCGCCAGTCGGGCGAACAGCTCCTGGCGGTGCTGAACGACGTGCTCGACCTTTCCAAGATCGAAGCCGGCAAGCTCGAGCTCGCCGACCAGGACTTCGATCTCGACCGGGTGGTCGCCGCGGTCGGCGATGGCTTCCGCACGATGGCCAGCGAAAAGGGCCTGGAGTTCTCAGTTGAGATCGACCCGAGAGCGCAGGGGCTGTGGCGCGGGGACAGCGATCGCCTAAAGCAGATTCTGGCCAACCTGATCTCCAATGCCGTCAAGTTCACGCCCGAGGGCAAGGTGGCCGCGACGTTCGAGGTGGCGGACGCTGGCGGGCTGCGCCTGTCGGTCACCGACACCGGCATCGGCATCGCCCAGGACAAGATCCTCACGCTGTTCGAGAAGTTCACTCAGGCCGACTCCTCGACGACGCGGCAGTACGGCGGCACCGGCCTTGGTCTGGCCATCTGCCGTGAGCTCGCCCAGCTGATGGGTGGCCAGATCTCGGTGATGAGCGAGGAAGGCAAGGGCTCGACCTTCATCGTCGAGCTGCCGTTCCCACGTGGCTCGACGGCGGAGGCCGCCGAGGCGCCGCAGGCAGCCGCCGAAGTCGGCCAACGCAGCGTCCGCGTGCTGGCCGCGGAGGACAACCTGGTCAATCAGAAGGTGCTGAAGGCGATCGTCGAGCCGATGGATGTCGAGCTGGCCATGGTCGGAGACGGCCGCGCCGCCGTCGAGGCCTGGCGGACCGGCCATTTCGACGTGATCCTGATGGACATCCAGATGCCGGTGATGGACGGCATCGCCGCCGCGAAGGCGATCCGCGCCGCCGAGAAGGCTGAGATGCGTCCACGGACCCCGATCCTGGCTCTGACCGCCAACGCCCTGGTGCACCAGGTCGAGGAGTACCTGGGCGCCGGCATGGACGGCCACGTCGCCAAGCCGATCGAGATCTCCAAGCTCTACGACGCCATGAGCCGCGCGCTGAGCGTGCCGGCGGACGCAGCCAAGGCGGCCTAGAGCTCGAGCCGCAGCCGGCCGTCAGACACCGTCACCGCCCGGCCATCGATCAGGACGCGATCGCCGCGGAGCTCGCAGACCAGATCGCCGCCACGGCCGGGATAGGCCTGGTGGAAGCGCAGTCGCGGCCGGCCGAGCTTCTCGGCGAACAGCGGGGTCAAAGCGCAGTGCAGCGATCCGGTGGTCGGATCCTCCGGGATGCCTGAGCCGGGCGCGAAGAAGCGGCTGACGACGTCGTAGGCGCCGGTGGTTATGGCGCTAATCGCGACATTGCCGCGCCCGTCGGTCGCCTCCGAACCGACCAATCTGAGCGCGGCCAGGTCGGGCGACGCGCCGCGCACCACGTCCTCGCTCGCGACGATCGCGATCAGGTAGGCGGCGACGAAGACTTCAACGGGCATGACGCCCAGAGCCTCGGCGATGCCCGCCGGTGGAACGATCCGCCGTGGCGGATCGGCCGGGAAGTCCATTCGGTATCCATCCGCCCGTCGCTCAACGTGCAGGGGGCCGGACAGGGTGTCGAACGTCATCAGCGACGCGCCGAACCCAAGTTCGGCGAAGAGGACGTGCGCGCTGGCGAGCGTGGCATGGCCGCAGAGCCGCGCTTCCAGCGCAGGCGTGAACCAGCGCAAGCCGAACCGCGCGGGGTCTGCGGTCCTGACCAGGAAGGCGGTCTCGGCCTGGTTGTTCTCGGCGGCGAGCTGCTGCATGCGCGCCGCCTCCGGCCAGACCTCGAACGGCTCGACCACGCAGGCCGGATTGCCCTTGAAGGGCTCGGCGGCGAAGGCGTCGACGGTCCACTGCCGCATGGCGCTACGCCGCGGCCCTGGCGGCCGGCGCGGCCTGAAGGTCCTTGGCGAGGCGCAAGCGGCTCTCGGCGATGGTCACGGCGCGCCCTTCGATCAGCACGCGCGCGCCGCGCACCTCGCAGGTGAGCTCGCCGCCGCGGCCAGGGTACGCCTGGTGGAAGCGCAGGCGCGGGCGTCCGAGTTTCTCGGTGAACAACGGCGCGGCCGTGCAGTGGTAGCCGCCGGTCGTCGGATCTTCCGGGATGCCCGAACCCGGCGCGAAGAAGCGGCTGACCAGATCGTAGGGCCGTCCCGGATCGGCCGGCGCGGTGACGCCAAGGTTGCCGCGGCCGTCGGAGAAGCGCGCCGCGATCGCCTGGAGACCCGCCAGATCGGGCGTCAGATCGCGCACCTGCGTCTCATCGGCCAGCACCACCACAAGGCGGTCGGCGGCCCACACTTCGAGCGGCTGGACGCCGAGCACGCCGGACAGGCCATCGGGCGTGGCGATACGCCGGGGCATGTTGGCGGGGAAGTCCATGCGATACCCGCCGTCTTCGCGCTCGACCGTCAGCGCGCCCGACTTGGTGTCGAAGACGATCGCGCCGGCCTCGAGACCGAGCTCGGCGAAAAGCGCATGGCTGCTGGCGAGCGTGGCGTGGCCGCAGAGCGGAACCTCGATCGCCGGGGTGAACCAGCGCAGGCCGAAGCGGCTGGGGTCGGCGGTCGCCAGCAGGAAAGCCGTCTCGGCCTGATTGTTCTCCGCCGCCAGAGCCTGCATCCGCGACGCCTCCGGCCAGGCCGTGAACGGCTCCACCACACAGGCCGGATTGCCCTTGAACGGCTCGGAGGCGAAGGCGTCGATCATCCATTGGCGCATGGGGCTACTCCGCAGCTTGGGCGGTCGGCTGAGCCAGCCGGGTGGTGAGGCGATCGCGTACCTCCGGCCATTCGTCCCGGACGATCGAGAAGTAGACGGAGTCGCGCAGGCTCCCGTCGCGGCGCACCATGTGGGCGCGGAATACGCCTTCGCGGTTCGCGCCCAGTTTGGCGATGGCGGCCTGGGAACGGAGGTTGCGGTTGTCGGTCTTCAGCTCGACCCGGTTGAAGCCGAGCGACTCGAAGGCGTAGCGCAGCAGGGCAAGCTTGCAGGCCGGATTGACCCGGCCAGCCCAGACCTGGGGCGCATACCAGGTGTGGCCGATCTCCAGGCGCCGATGCTCCGGCTCGATCGCGAGGTAGCGTGTGCTGCCGACCAGAGCGCCGTCGGTCCGCACCGCCCACACCGCTTCGCGGCCGGCCAGAGCCAACTTCAGCGAGTGGTCGAACCAGGCGTCGAAACCCGCCCCCGACGCGTCATGCGGCATGTGCGCCCAGATCTCGGCATGGTCGGCGGCGCGGGCCAGGCCGTCGCGGTGCTCGGCCGTCAGCGGTTCGAGCCGCACCGGCCCGGCGATGAGGGTGGGTCGGAGGTCTGAGAGATTGAGCATTGTCACGGCCATCTCGTTGGATGCGCACGGATTGACTCGATCAATTCTCGGAGTCAAATTAAGTATTGTCACCATGACAATTGAAAGTCGATCCTTGTCCGCCTGGCGACCTCAGCTGACCGCAAGCGAAGGCCCGGCCTACGTCCAGATCGTCGAGGCGTTGGCGGCCGACATCGATCGCGGCGACCTCGCCCGCGGCGCGCGGCTGCCGACCCAGCGGGCGCTGGCCGATGAGATCGGCGTCGGCATCGGAACCGTGACGCGCGCCTACGCCGAGGCCGAGGCGCGCGGCCTGATCGAGGCCGTGGTCGGCCGCGGCAGCTTCGTCGCCCAGGCGCACCCAGCCCTGGAGAGCGACGGGCTGATCGACCTTGGCCGCAACGTCTCGCCGATCGCCCCTGCCGCGGCCGCGATGCGCAGCACGATGGCTGCGCTCTCGCGGCGCGCCGATCTTGCCCAGAGGCTCGACTATGCGCCGGACGCCGGCTTTCCGGCCGACCGTCGCGCCGGGGCGGATTGGCTGCGGCGGATGGCAAACTTCGAAAGCGCCGACGAACGCCGCTTGATCGTCACCGCCGGCGCCCAGCAGGGGATCTCCGTCGCGCTCGCCGCGCTCTGCCGACCGGGTGATGCGCTGATCGTCGAGGCGGCGACGTTCAACGGCGTCAAGCTCGCCTCCGCCCAGATGGGCCTGCGGATCGCGGCGGCGGCGATGGACGCCGAGGGCGTCACGCCAGACGCCTTGGACCGGGCGGCCGTGCAGAGCGGCGCGCGGGTGGCCTACCTACAGCCGTTCCAGAACCCCACCGCGCGGGTGATGAGCCCGCAGCGCCGGCGCGATATCGTCGAGGTCGCAAGGCGGCGCGGCGTGGTGTTGGTCGAGGATGACCTCTACGGCCCGCACGTCGCCGAACTCGGTCTGCCGCCGCTGGCCGAGCTGGCCCCGGATCAGGTGATCTATGTATCCGGCCTGTCGAAGAGCACGGCGCCCGGCATGCGGACCGGATTCCTGATCGCGCCCGAGCATCATCGCGCCGCCGCTCTGGAAGCGCTGCGGGGTGCGAGCTTCGGCGCGCCGACCTTCGGCGCCGCCTTGGCGACGCAATGGATCGAGAGCGGCGTCGCCTACGAGGTGTTCGACGCCATCCGGCGCGAACTGACGCGGCGCACCGAACTCGCCAAGACCGCGTTGGCGGGGCATGTCGCGCCGCTCACGCCCCGCGCCAGTCCGCACATCTGGCTGCCGCTCGGCGAGCTTGAGGCCGAGCGCGTCGCCGGCCAGTCGCTGCGCGCCGGCGTCAAGCTCACCCCGCCGCGAGCCCCGTTCGTCGATGGCGCGCCGGTCGATGGCCTGCGCCTCTGCCTCGGCGCCGCCCCCGATCTGGCGGCGCTGGCGCGGGGTTTGGCGGTGGTGCGGGCCGCCCTGGCGCCTGGTCCTCCGCCGTCCGAGAACGTGGTCTAGCGACTTGGCATTGTTTGAGACGCGCCAGGACGGCTTCGAGCTAAGCGATGACCCGGCGCGCTTCGACCTGGCGCGCGGCCACCGCTGGATCGCCGAGGACAGCTATTGGGCGCAGGGCATTCCGCTGGTCGTGTTCGAGAAGGCGGTGCGGGCCAGCCTCACTGTCGGCGCCTATGCCGCGTCCGGCGAGATGGCGGCGATGGCGCGGGTGGTGACCGACCGTGCGACGTTCGGCTGGATCTGCGATGTGTTCGTGGGCGAGGCCTGGCGCGGCCAGGGGCTGGGCAAGGCGCTGATGGCCTACCTGGCGGCCCACCCCGACCTGCAGGGCCTGCGCCGGCTGCACCTGGCGACCCGCGACGCCCACGGTCTTTACGGGCAGTTCGGCTTCGGACCGCTGACCGGCGTCGACCGCTGGATGGAGATCAGGAACCGCGACGTCTATCGCCGCTAGCTCGGTTCGACGGTCAACTCCGGCCAGCGCGCCTTCACGTTCGCCGCCGTTCGCTCGAACCCGCCGGTCTTGCGGATCGGATTGGGCCGCAGTCGCATCGCGAACAGGTCGTCGAGCCCGAAAGGGGCAATGATGACCATTCTCCCGTCGAGGCCCAGCCGCGCGCCAACGGCGAATATCGGGCTCACGAACCGCTCCAGCGCCTCGGCGCTGCACGACAGCGGCGGGTAGGGCTCGCCGAACTTGCCCTCGAACCAGACGTGGACGCGGGCCTGATTGCGCGCCTCGACCTGCTCGCGCAGCGGTGGCTCGAACGCGGCCGCTGCTCGCCGGATCACCGCATCCTCGGCTTCGTAGGAGATGTCGGAGGCGTCGAAATAGGCGAGGTCGTAGTCCTTGATGCCGTAGTCGGGATCGCGGCCGGTCAGGTGGTTGAACACGCGCTGGTAGACCGCGCCGGAAACGATCAGCCAGTCGGGCAGCGCCAGCTCGCGGGCCGTCTCCATCACCTGCATCAAACTGGGCGCCGCGCGCAGGACAGCCTCCAGGCGGCTCTCGAACTCGTTCACGGCCGCCTCATCGGCCAGGCGTGGTCCAACGGACCGGCGCCGGCCCCGAAGCCGGGCGCGCGCCGGATCGCTTCGGCGGTGTAGGCCCAAGCGCGGGCGACGGCCTGTTCCAGGCTGAGGCCCTGAGCCAGCCCGGCCGCGCAGGCGCTGGCCAGCGTGCAGCCGGTGCCGTGCGTGTGCCGCGTGGCGATGCGCGGGCCTTCCAGCACGGTCTCGCCGGTAGGAGTCATCAGCAGATCGATGACAGATTCGCCGGCCACATGCCCTCCCTTCATCAGCACGGCCCTGACACCCGACGTCAGCAGCCGCTCGCCGGCGTCGCGCAGATCGTCCGTGGTGTCGATCGCAAGACCGGTCAGCGCGGCGGCCTCCGGGGCGTTCGGCGTGACGAGCGCGGCGCGGGCGACAAGGCGTTGCAGCGGCGCCATCGCGTCGCCGACCAGCAGCTCCGCCCCGCCCTTCGCCACGAGCACCGGATCGACCACCAGCGGGATGCCTGGGAACTCATCCAGCGCCCCCAGCACAGCCTCGATCGAGGCGGCGTCGCCGAGCATGCCGGTCTTGATCGCGTCCGCGCCGATGTCGGACAACACCGCGCGGATCTGGGCGGCGATGATCATCGGCGGCACATGATGGATCGCGTGGACGCCGAGGGTGTTCTGCACCGTCACCGCGGTGATCGCGCTCGCCGCATAGCCGCCGAGCGCCGTGATGGTCTTGATGTCGGCCTGGACGCCCGCGCCACCGCCGGAGTCAGACCCGGCGATGACGAGGACGCGGCCGCGCGCCTGGTTCATGCCTCCGCTTGGCCGATCGCCGCGGCGACCGCAAGCGCCTGGCGCGTCTCGGCGACGTCGTGCACCCGGATCATCGCCACGCCGGCGCGGGCGGCGGCGAGCGCGGCGGCGATCGAGCCGCCCAGCCGCTGCCCCTCCGTCGACTTGTCGCCGGCGATCTTGGCGATGGAGCTCTTGCGGCTGGCGCCGACCAGCACCGGAAAGCCGAGCGCGACAATCCGGTCCAGACCCCGCAGCAGCGCCAGGCTCTGCGCGGCGGTCTTGCCAAAGCCGATGCCGGGATCGACCCAGATCTTCTCCCGCGCCACGCCGGCTGCGATCGCCGCATCGGCGCGGGCGGCCAGGAACGTGGCCACCTCGCCCACCACGTCGTCGTCGTAGCGCGGCGCCGCCTGCATGGTGCGCGGCTCGCCCCGCATGTGCATGAGCGCCACCTCGCAGCCGAGCGCCGCGGCGGTGGCGGGGCTTTCCGGCGCGAAACGCAGGGCGGTGACGTCGTTCCACATCGTCGCGCCGGCCGCGATCGCGGCGCGGGCGACCGCGGGCTTCATGGTGTCGATCGAGATGGGAAGCTGGCTCTCTCGGCGAACCGCCGAGATCACCGGGACAACGCGGGCAATCTCGCTGGCCTCATCGGTTGGCGCGGCCCCTGGGCGGGTCGACTCGCCGCCGATGTCGAGCACATCGGCGCCCTCTGCGATCAATCGGCGGGCGTGAGCCAGGGCGGCGTCGGCGTCGAGGAACGCACCGCCGTCGGAAAAACTGTCCGGCGTGACGTTGACGATCCCCATCAGCAAGGGACGCCTGCGACGCCCCCCACCCGGCTGCTGCGCAGCCACCCTCCCCTCGAGGGGGAGGGTCAAGATTACGCCGGCTCCGGCGCGGCGCCGGGCGGGATCGGGATCGGGATCGAGGCGGGGCGCGGTGCGAGCGGAACCGACGAACGCGGACCAGGCGGGGCGATCATGTCGGGCTCATCGCGGCGCGGCGGAATGCCCTTCAGCACGGCGATGATCTCATCGCCGCTGAGGGTTTCGTACTCGAGCAGCGCCTTGGCCAGAGTGTGCAGATCCTCCAGCTTCTCCGTCATGATCCGCTTGGCCTCGAGGTAACCGCCCTGGGTCAGACGCTTCACCTCGGCGTCGATGATCTTGGCGGTGTCTTCCGAGACGTTCTGGTTGCGCGCCACCGAGTGGCCGAGGAACACCTCTTCCTGGTTCTCGCCGTACTCGACGATGCCAAGGGCTTCCGAATAGCCCCACTTCGTCACCATCAGCCGCGCGAGCTTGGTCGCCTGGCTGATGTCCGAGCTGGCGCCTGAGGTGATCTTCTCACGGCCGAAGATCAGCTCTTCGGCGACACGGCCGCCGTAGAGGATGGCGATGCGCGAGGTCATCTGCTCGTAGCTCATGGAGAGCTTGTCGCGCTCAGGCAGCTGCATGACCATGCCCAGGGCGCGACCGCGCGGAATGATGGTCGCCTTGTGCACCGGGTCGGTGGCCGGCACGTTCAGCGCGATCAAGGCGTGGCCACCCTCGTGGTAGGCGGTCATGCGCTTCTCGTCTTCGGTCATGACCATGGACTTGCGCTCGGCGCCCATCATCACCTTGTCCTTGGCCTCCTCGAAGTCGGCGTGGGTGACCATGCGGCGGTTCTTGCGCGCGGCCATCAGGGCGGCTTCGTTGACCAGGTTGGCGAGATCGGCGCCCGAGAAGCCGGGCGTGCCGCGGGCGACCACCTTGACGTCGACGTCGGCGGCCAAAGGCACATTGCGCATGTGGACGCGCAGGATGCGCTCGCGGCCGACAATGTCAGGGTTGGGCACCACCACCTGGCGGTCGAAGCGGCCCGGGCGCAGCAGGGCCGGATCGAGCACGTCGGGCCGGTTGGTGGAGGCGATGACGATGATCCCCTCGTTGGGATCGAAGCCGTCCATCTCGACCAGCAGCTGGTTGAGGGTCTGCTCGCGCTCATCGTTGCCGCCGCCAAGGCCCGCGCCGCGGTGACGGCCGACGGCGTCGATCTCGTCGATGAAGATGATGCAGGGGCTGTTCTTCTTGGCCTGCTCGAACATGTCGCGCACGCGGCTAGCGCCGACGCCGACGAACATCTCGACGAAGTCGGAGCCCGAGATGAAGAAGAACGGTACGCCTGCCTCGCCGGCGACAGCTCGGCCAAGTAGCGTCTTGCCGGTGCCAGGGGGTCCCACCATCAGCGCGCCCTTCGGGATCTTGCCGCCCAGGCGCTGGAACTTGGCCGGGTCCTTCAGGAAGTCGACGATCTCGGTCAGGTCTTCCTTGGCCTCGTCGACGCCGGCGACATCGTCGAAGGTGACGCGGTTCTTGTTCTCGGTGAGCAGGCGGGCCTTGGACTTGCCAAAGCCCATCGCGCCGCGGGCGCCGCCCTGCATCTGGCGCATGAACAGCAGCGTCAACCCGAACAGCAGCAGCAGCGGCGCCATCTGGAACAGGAACGACAGCAGGAGGTTCGGGCTGTTCGGCGGGAACGAGGTCTTGATGTCCTTGTGGTCGGCGAGGCGCTGCTGCAGCACCAGATTGTCCTTCGGACCAAAGGCCCGGAACTCGTGCCCGCCCTTGTCGGTGACAACGATCGCCGGGTCGCCGACATCCGCCTTGGCGATGTCGCCGGAGTCGATCTTGGCCAACATATCCGAGTAGGCGATGTCGGTCGGTGAAGCGCCGCCACGGGTCTGGCCCTGCATCACGCTGTAGATGACGACCGCGGCGACGAGGATCGCGCCCCAGATCGCCAGATTACGAAGGTTCATTCCAACGGCCTCGACTGGATCGAAGTCCCAATTTAGGGGGCCCAAGTTAATTTCGCTACGCGCCACATCGCCGCCGCGAGTGAGAAGGCGAAAAGGCTAGTGTTTTCAAGGCGCGCCAGCGCCATGATTCAAGGCGCCTGCCCGCCAGAAACGCCCAGATGCGCGGTCGCCTCGTCCTGTACAGCGCCCAATGCCGCTTCGAGACGAGCAAGGCCAAGCGGCGCCATCGCGACGGCGCTGTGCGGCGCCAGGATTGGGCAGAAGACTCCGCCCGATGGCGAGATGAGCGTCGGCAGCGCGCCCCTGGCCGGCGCGGGGATCGCCTTAAGCCGCTCCCGCTCGATGCCGCGCAGCCGCGCAGCGTGGCCCCGCAGCGGAGTGACGCGGTATCCGGGCCGGTGAGCGGCGACCAGGAAGCGGCCATCGAAGACGCTCTCGCCGAGCGGAAGGTCGGCCGCCTGCAGACCGCCCCGCACGGACTCGCCGGCTTCACGAAAGACCTGGATGCGATCGCCGCGCCCTTCGATCCTGGCCCCGCCGAGGCTGCTGGTGAAGTCGTCGCCGGCGATTCGGGCTGCGATCCGGTCCAGCGCGACGGGCGTCGGCGGCCGTGCGGTTCCGGCGGCGCACAGCGCCAGCGCCCCGATCAGGCGACGATCCGCGGCGGCGAATAACTCCCGCGGCGCGGTGAACTCACCGGCCAGCCCTTGCTGGATGGCGCGCCAACCGGCCGGCGGCGCCAGCTCGTCCGGCGGCGCCGGCGCGCTCGCAGATCCGGTAATCCGACGGCGCGCCAGGGTCCGCGAAAAACGTGGGTCGTCGTTGGCGGGATCGTCGATCCAGGTTTCGCCCAGGCCGACGAGCAGAGCCCGCAGGTCGGCGCGGCGGTGGCCGAGCAGCGGCCGCAGCAGGAACACGCCGCGGCCCTCCGGCCACGCCGGCGAAGGCGACCAGAACCGGGGTGAGGGCGTACTGGCGCCCATCCGCCGCATGATCTCCGCCTCCATCAGGTCGTCGGCCGTGTGAGCCATCAGGATCACCCTGGCGCCGGTTGATCGGGCGGCCGCCGCCAGCAGGGCGTGGCGGGCCGCCCGCGCGGCGGCGGGAAGTCCGGTCGGCGGCTTGGCGCCCCGCCAGACAAGGGTGCGGTGCCCGACGCCGAGCCGCGCAGCGCGCTCCGCCGCGAACCGGCTCCAGGCGGCGTTCGTCGGCTGCAGGTCATGGTCCACCGTCAAAGCGACGAGCGAGCGTCCGGCGCCATCGGCCCAGGCTTTCGCCAAGTGCAGCAGAGCCAGCGAATCCCCGCCGCCGGAAAGCGCGACACAGATCGGCGGCCGGTCAGGCCCATTCAGCCGGTCCATGCCGATCATCGGCTGGATGGAAAAGGGCGCCATCGCCGGCGCGGCGGCGGTCAGCCCGCCGCGCACCCCGCCTGGCCCTTCACATCGACTTCGCCGGCGCGGACAGCCGCGCTGGCCTTGGGATAGTGGCCATCGATCTCGGTCAGCACGCCGCAGGCCTCGCGGGTTTCCTTCATTCCGACCATGGCTCGGGCGAGGTCGAGCGCCGCATCGGGCGCCCAGGCCGTCGCCGGCCACTGCCGCACCACGCCCAGGTCCATCGCCGCGGCGTCGGCGAACGCCTCTCGCTTCAGCATGATCTTGCCGAGGAAGTACTTCGCCTCCAGGCCCCGCGGCGTTGCGCCATAGTGGTCGGCGACGTTGTGAAACCCAGTCTCGGCCGCGGCCAGATCCCCGGCGTTGTAGGCCTCGCGGGCCGCGGCCATCGTCGCGGCCGGATCGGTCGGGACGGGGGGCGTGGCGTCGGGTGGAACTACGGCGACTGTGGGCGGTGCGGCTTGGGCGGCCTTCTGCTCCAGCGCTGCGACGCGGGCCGTCAGCGCGCCGTTTTCTTCGCGCAGCGCGTCGGCCTCGCGGTGCGCCTCGTCGACATCGTGCGCGGCTGACTCCAATTGGCCGGTCAGATGGGTCACCGCCTGCTGCAGATCGTCGATCTTCTGGGTCAGCGCAGTGAGCTCGCTGTCGGTGTCGGCCGGTTCGACCACCACCGGTTTGCCGGTCTCACGGCCCTGGAACACGATCGCCCTGATCTCCTTGAGCGCCTGCTCCATCCGGTCGAGCCGCTTGGCCGAGTGGTCGTCGAGCGGGTCGAGCGGCACCTGGGCCATCGCCGGGGCGGCGACGGCCAGGACGACCGCCAGGAAGGCGCCGGCCAACGCCGGCGCCTTCTGCATGTACGTGCGAGCGGGCATCGGCGCTTCCCTACCTACCTGCCGTGGCTACCGCGCGCCTTCGGTGATCGCGGTGTGGGCGTTGCGGTCCTTGGCCCACGCGTCTTCGTCGTGACCCCCGTCGACGGGCTGTTCCTTGCCGTACGAAATGGTGGCGATGCGACCCGCCGCGACGCCGTGGCCGACCAGGAAGTCGCGCACCGCGTCGGCGCGCTTAGCGCCGAGGGCAAAGTTGTACTCCCGCGTGCCGCGTTCGTCGCAGTTGCCTTCGATCCGCACCCGGACGGCGGGATAACGCTGCAGCCACTGCGCCTGGCCAGCCAAGATAGGCTGCGCGTCGGCGCGGATGTCCGACTTGTCGAAGTCGAAGTAGACCCGGTCGCCAACATTGACGACGAAGTCCTGGGTCGTTCCGGGGATCG